>Ga0210119_1000082_pt1 | contig 21693 bp, 23 predicted proteins | sample China_Bullhead_C_2_FD_184859 | JGI IMG/M metagenome (GOLD analysis project Ga0210119, IMG submission 184859) | Wetland microbial communities from San Francisco Bay, California, USA, that impact long-term carbon sequestration -... | ecosystem: Environmental > Aquatic > Marine > Wetlands ... | reverse complement strand
CGCCGATGGTACTGCCAGGGCGACTTGGTGGGAGAGTAGGTCGCCGCCGAATTCTTTTTTATAGAAATCCCCCATTCAGATATGGATGGGGGATTTTTTGTGTTAGAGCTAAATTCAATAAAAAAGGCGATGCCTTTTAGCGCATCGCCTTTTCAACCAGGTTTCAACTTCTATCAACGATCGAGTGAAACTTTTCTCTCCACCTTGTAGATCTCGATAAAATTAGCAGGTTTATTAATCTCGTACCTGAGTGAGACAGTTACGTCAACAGTCCGTACGCCAGCAGGGAGAAAAATCTCAAAGGTTTCTGCCTTTGTTTCAAAAGGCTGCAGCGCAGTGTCTCTGATATACTGGGTTTTCACTTGGGCACCGTACAACATCTTGTTGGTTCGGCAGTCTGTTGCCTGTGTATGGTAGTGTCTTTCGGTTTTGTATACTTCCTTGCCATCTGCAGTCTTTGCGGTCACATCCAGGACCACTCGATTGTGGGAAGGTCAGCCGTCGGGAATGCGATGGCCTGCATTCTGGTTTATCTTGGTGTTGACAACCACCATTGGTTTCCAATCCTTTGATTTCAACAGCCAGTCGTAACCCACTGTCTGTACGTCCATCGTAATAGTGTCCAGGAGAATTTTTTTTGTGCCCTCAAGATCATTCCAGTTGGGTGCGATCAGGTGGTCGGCAAAGCCGTCAACCTTTTTCATGTGGCATTCCTGGCACTGCTGCGTTCCACCCTTGGAAATATAGTTGTGTTCATAGCTTCCATAAAGTGTTGCACACTGGACAGGATTCTCAAATTCCAGGTTCGGCCCAAGACCATGACACTGGCCGCACATAATTGCATGATCCATGATGGAACCCTTCTTGATCTTTTTGAAAAATTCATCGTCATGCGCAGCAACATCTTTTGATCCGTAAAGGACATCAGCTTCCGGTGGTCCTTCAGAAAGCCTGTGAATAATTGCCTTTGTATTATGGCAGACTATGCACGTAATGCGCAGTTTGCTGACCCTTGCTTTATCCTGAGCGACAAGCGCTTTGGCATAATCGGCTGCAAAAGCATCGTCAGCTGCAACAAGAGCCTGCGGGAGATGGCACTTGAAACACGGGAATGTGGCCAATGTTGCCTGGGCTGGATCATCCGGGGAAAATGGGGTCAAGCCTTTTATTGCCAGGGGGGTCATCATCAGGCCATCCTGCACTCCCATCAATGAGCGGGCATGATGTGAATTTTCCCAACGGGCATAGATCTCTGCATGGCATTCCTTGCAGCGTGCTGAGTCATACATAGCTGCAAGTTCCTCAATGGTCTTCGCTTTTTCGCCAAATGCAGAAATAGGAATCATGACTAGAAACACCACAACAAGTGATTTGAGAAATTTCATACACAACCTCCTTTTTTCATATAACGGAAAATGATCAGCAGACACGATCATGAGAAATTATTGATATATATCAATCTGTAAGAGAAAAAACTGGCCTCCATGGAAACGGGCCTCCATGGAGGCCTTAAAAAGGAAATTTGAGAATATTACGTATCTGCATAACGTTACACCTCTTAACTCTCATATAATTAATAAAGAGTTAGCTATTCTGATTTTCTTCTATCCTGCATCTATTGTAATAAGATTTCTTTAGCACGCTTGGCACCAAATGAACATGTGGCAAATTGTCGCACCTCGCGAAAAACAATATAATGAACAGGAATGCAGCAAGATGTCGAAGCTTAATATTCAACTTTGCCAAGTAATTTTTAGCCCTTATTAACACTGAATCAACAGCCAAGACATATATAATTAGTTAGGAACTTATGCCTTGAAAGTTTATGGTCTTAAGTTGATTTAGCTTCTTTCAAACAACAGGCAGAGTTTTAGTATTAATAATAACTCTAACAAGGCAGGGTTCACTCTCATATTTTGTACTTCGACGTTGACATGGACCTCACCAATAAACTCCTGCAATAGTGCCTTATAATGATCTGGTGCTTTGGGAAAGTTGGTTACAACAGTAAAAATTACAGCAAGGTCATGCGGGCTCACCTGCCATACATCCAGATCAGCGACCAGGTTGTCAGAATCTGCTTCTATGGTGGTGCGTATTTTTGCAACTAACACTGGAGCTGCCTCTCTGTCCAGCAGTATCCTGCTGATATCAATGAGAAGCACGTAAGACCAATGTGTTATCACAACTGCGCCTACAAGCCCCATGAACGGGTCCATCCAGACCCAGCCTAAATGCTTTCCTGTCAGTAGAGCGAATATTGATCGTTATGCCTGTTCATAAAGGATCTGACCGATCCTTTAGCTGCATTTTCATGACGGCGCAGCACATTCCGTTTTGTTATTTTCAGCAGAAGCTGTTTTTGCTGATGTTTCATCTTGCGACGGTTTCTGTATATCCATTTTGGGTGGAGCAATAAACCTTTTAATAAACAAATAAATCGGCTTGATTGACAGCAGGACTACGATGAGGGCACCAACAAACTGCAGCCAGAATGGGATAACCTCACCGGCCTGCCCTGCTATGGCAGTGGCCGATACACCCAGGCTGCTATAGATGATATCGAGCATCAAACCGGAAAGCACTGCAAACAGGGACAACATCACCAGGTAAATTACAGTAGCCCTTTTGCCTAACAAGCCAAAAAGAACAGATAGCGAAGTAATATTGGTTGCAGGTCCTACCAGTAGGAAAACCAGGGCCGCACCCGGGCTAACCCCTTTGAGTATTAAAGCAGCGGCTACAGGAGTGGAAGCCGTGGCGCAGATATACATGGGAATACCCACCAGCAGCATGATCAGCATGGAATGCAGGCCGCCACCCAGATACCGGGTCATTAACTCCTGCGGGATGATTGTGGAAATGACACCGGCAAGCAGCAGACCGGCAAAAAACCAGCCGGCAAGATCACCCCAGAGGTCATCAACGGCAAATTTCAGACCCGCCCACAATTTCTCAGTGAAGGTGTGATGCATGGAATGTTCCTGCGGCGGACATTCATTCCCGTCGCAACAGTTATCAATGGGACAGCTGCGGTCAATGACCCGGTGCCAATCCTCTTCTTTCTGGGTCTGTAGCAGGTTCTCACTTATGCCTGCTGCAACTGCAGTTACAAAGGCGGACACAGGACGGGCTACGGTCATTATCGGGTCAAGGAGTGCATAGGTTATGGCTATGGAATCAACCCCTGACTCAGGAGTTGAGATAAGAAAAGCCGTGGTGGCGCCATTGTTGGCCCCCTGTTTTTTTAAGGAAGCGGCGGCGGGCAAAACACCGCAGGAACATAGAGGAATGGGAATGCCGAACAGGGCGGCTTTTATGACAGAACTGAACTTGCCTTTGCCAAGATGGTCAGCCACAAAAGAGGGATTTAAGAAAACCTTGAGCAGACCCCCGACAAGCATGCCGAAAAGGATATACACAGAGGCCTCAAGTAAAAGATGCCAGGATTCCCGCAAAACCGAGATTACTATTTCCATAACTGTCTATCTGTCAAATCAATATGCGCAAATTATTATCATGTTTTGAGATCCCTTTCTTCCAGTTCCTGTCCCCCGGCTCCGGGCTCCTGAATATGCTCCAGTGCAATCCGGACAAGCTGAGATACATGACCATCTGCCAATCGATAGTAAAGAATTGTTCCTTCACGCCTGTTTTTCACCAAACGGAGAGTCCGAAGCAACCGTAACTGGTGACTGACGGCTGATTCCGTTATACCTAGGAGTGCTGCAAGATCGCAGACGCACATTTCCTGGTATTCCAGAGCCCACAAAACTTTAAGCCGGCTGATGTCCCCGAGAGCCTTGAAGGTTTGACAGAGATCTTCTGTCACCAGATCGTCAAGAGCCCTCTGACGAGCCTCTTTCACCTTTTCCTCATGAATAATGCGGCAGTCGCATTTATCTTTTTTCTTATGTTTCACCTTGTCCTCTATGCATATCTGAACATATACTCATATATATAGCTATACTTTACGAAAAGTCAATAAAAAGGTAGAAAGATTAGTCTACAAATACAACGTATAAGGCTGCCGTGATAATGCCCCGATCAAGAAAAAAAACTGCACAGGTATCACCTCAAATAATTCCCGGTATGGGAACCCTGTATGTAGTTGCCACTCCTATCGGCAACCTGGAGGACATTACACTCAGAGCCTTGCGGGTTCTCAAAGAAGTTGACCTTATCGCGGCCGAAGATACGCGGCACACAAGAAAACTGCTCACCCACTTCGGCATTTCCACCCCGACTCTCAGTTATTACAAAGAAAAAGAGCAGCTGCGGTCTGCAGTTATCATCAACAAGCTGCACGAAGGGCTCAATATCGCTCTTGTATCAGATGCAGGAACTCCCGGCATTTCAGATCCCGGCTCCATCCTGGTGCACAAGGCCACGGCTGAAAACATCAAAATCGAACCCATTCCCGGCCCTTCTTCTCTTACAGCTGCCCTTTCAGTGGCGGGAATACCTGACGGCTCCTTTGTTTTTCTCGGCTTTGCTCCACCCCGTAAAAAACAGCGCCAGGATCTGTTGTTTTCACTGCGTCAGGAAAAAAGACAGTTGGTATTTTTTGAAGCGCCCCACCGTCTCCTATCATTTCTGCAGGACTGTTTCGATATACTGGGTGACCGCTCGGTATTCTGGTGCCGGGAATTAACGAAAATGCACGAGGAGTTGACCCGAGATTCCCTCAGTATTATACTCACGCATTGCCAGGGAAAAAAAATTAAAGGGGAGTCTGTATTTATCATTTCAGGTGCTGCAGCTGGACCTGAAATCTCCAACGCAGAGCTTGAAGAGATCTTCAGGGCATACAAAAAGTCCGGGGAAAAAAGCCTGAAGGATACAGTGCGGGAAGTTGCCGCAGAACACAAACTTTCCCGCACTGCTGTATATAACAAGGCCTTGAAAATATGGAAGGAATAGCCCTTGCCGGTATTTTAAATAGGCAGACTATTGGTGTATACATTTCCTGACTGGATTTCTACCATCTGTAATCTCAATTCGCGGGCACTCTGGGCTTCTGCAGGGAAAAACAGGAATCCGTTGGCCAGGCTCTGGTCCGGATTTTTTTCCCTTCTAGTCTCTTATCCCAAAGGTCATCGTCAATGGTTCTTGACTGCTTGGGATCAGTTCCCTCTTTCGCTCCACCGTAAACAGCACCTCCTACTCCTATGGTCAGGCCATCGGCAGCGACATTGTTTGGATAATCAGCAGCGGGCCGGAATCCGACATATTGGGTCTTGTAGGATGTACATGAAAAAAGTCCTAGCAATAGGGCAAACAGTAAAACGCTGTATTTCCATTTTATGGTTCCCGTCTCCTTGATGCGCAAAAATGCGTTCTCCAATAAAAAATTTCCTCAATGTCTGAAAAATACACACCAGCTTATATTTTTTCGCTTACATTGCACTTTTTTAGAATAATCATTTTTTTTATTGAGTTGGCTTCCGGCAATTTTGTTTATATAATTTAACAACTGTATGGACATCATATCTATATAGTAAAAATTTGTGCTTTATTTTAATGATACAATCTATAATAGGCATTCAAAATCACAAAAAGCAGATAATCAGTGGCACAGGGGAAGACCAGGTTGACTTACGGCTCGATCTGACTGCCGCAAAGGAGGGTTTATGGATCGCAGAGATTTTATAAAGCAGGTTCTGCTCTGGTCTGCAGGCATCTCGACGTCTATTCCAAGTTTTCGAATCGGCTCTGAACTTCTGGCCGCAGAAAAAGCGCCAGCTGTTGTATCTCATGCCAAGGGCAAGAACTATTATGATCTGGTGGCCAGGGTACTTGAACCGTTGGGTGGCATAGGCAAATATGTTAAAACCGGTGACCATGTGGTTATCAAACCCAACATGGCCTGGGACCGCAGTCCGGACCAGGCTGCCAACACGCACCCCCTGGTGGTCAAGGCACTGGTAGAACATTCTCTTGATGCCGGTGCGAAAAAGATCATGGTATTTGACCGTACCTGCAATGAACAAAGACGGTGCTATGTAAACAGCGGCATTCAACAAGCCATGGAATCAATAAAAGACAAGAGGCTTGCATACTATCATCCTGACACACGCAAATTTGTACCGGTCAATATAGAGCGGGGTAAAGCTGTGAACCGCCTTGAAATATACCGGGACGCCATTGAGGCTGACACGTATATCAATGTGCCTATTGCCAAGCACCACAGTTTGAGCAAACTTACCCTTGGCCTGAAAAACAGCATGGGTGTTTTGGGCGGCAACCGAGGAAATATGCATCATAATCTTGGTCAGAAGCTCGCTGATCTTGCTACCGTGATCAGGCCAAAGCTTACCCTTATTGATGCCACCCGTATCCTTTTGCGCAACGGCCCCCAGGGAGGAGATCTTGATGATGTAAAGATCCTTGATACTTTAGTTGCCTCGGCTGATCCGGTTGCTGGTGACGCCTTTGCCACAACGCTCTTTAACATGCAGCCTGATGCGATTCCTTCAACGGTGGCTGCCTATAAAATGGGCTTAGGTGAAATGCACCTTGACAGAATGCAAATCATACAGGCCTGATATATCACATGTTGAAAAAAGGAATTAAACTGCGACACTGGCGCAGGTTAAGCCAGGTTTTATGCTTTATCCTGTTCCTTTTTCTCTTTATCAAAACTGACTATTCCGGCTCCAATGAACTTCCTTATGTGGTAAACATCCTTTTCCGTATTGATCCCTTTCTTGCTGTTTCAGTTTCTCTGGCCTCAAAAGCCCTAATTTACCTCATGTGGCCGTCTCTTATTTTTATTGGCCTCACTTTCATTTTCGGACGTTTCTTCTGTGGCTGGATCTGCCCCATGGGTTCACTGCTAGACGCTTCTCATAGCTTCATACCACAAACCCGCCCAGGAAACGCGAACCGGTTTCGCTCCTTCAAATTTTACCTGCTTGGATTCTTGCTCATTGGAGCTTTTTTAGGACTGCCGGCGGCCGGATATTTTGATCCTTTTTCCATTCTGGTCCGAGGTCTGGCTCTTTCCGTGTATCCTGCCCTGAATGTCCTGGCCACTTCTTTCTTTACCTTTACGTATCTGCAGATGCCGGCTTGGGTCAATATGTTGACCGAGCCGATGTATGCATTTCTTAAGGAAACCATTCTGCCTTTTCTGCAAAATCATCATGATCTTGCCTTTTTGTCTTTCTTTATCCTTGTGACAATCTTTATCCTGGAGCGCCTGGAAAGACGATTTTTCTGTCGCAGTACCTGTCCGGTCGGGGCAGTTTATGCAATTGTTGCGCGTTTTTCCCTGATGCGCGGCAAGGGCGGCACAAAGTGCGGCAAGTGCAGGAACTGCATGACTGTCTGCCGCATGGGGGCAATTGACGAAGAGCGACACATATCACCGTTGGACTGTAACCTGTGCATGGATTGTGTGGATATGTGCCCCGGCAATAAGATATCCTTTGGCTTTCAACAAAAAGAGGTTGCACGGCCTGTTTTTGCGCTCAGCCGGAGAACCTTTCTCAGCAGCCTGGCCCTGGGCACAGCCCTGCCTTTTTTTCTTGACACCAGGACCATGGCGAAAAGCCCTGATCCTTATCTGATCAGGCCTCCTGGTGCTCTTCCGGAACATGAATTTCTCGGCAGATGTGTCCGTTGCGGTGAATGCATGAAGGTCTGCATCGGAAACGGATTGCAGCCTACCTTTTTGTCAGCCGGGATTGAAGGCCTGTTTTCACCTCGGCTGCAGGCCAGAACAGGTTATTGTGAATACAACTGCACCCTGTGCGGTCAGGTGTGCCCTACCGGCGCGCTTGCAGAACTTACACTGGCCCAGAAGCATGTAACAAAAATCGGTAATGTTTTTTTTGACAAGAACCGTTGCCTGCCATATGCCAAGGGTATTCCCTGTATTGTCTGTGAAGAGCACTGCCCTACACCTGACAAGGCGATCCAGTTCCGTGAAGGCCAGGTACTGAACAGCAAGAACGAAATGATATGGGTCAAACAGCCCTATGTTATTGATGAGCGCTGCATCGGTTGCGGTATCTGCGAAACGAAATGCCCTCTGCCAGGAAGGAGTGCTGTGCGGGTTACCTCTGCAGGAGAAAACCGGAATCCCCAAAATGCTCTGCCCGCGCAATCTCTGCTGTATTAAAACTTTTATGCGGCATCTTATTGCAGCCAGGCAGCTGCAGAAAGTGCTGCCCTGCTTCCAGCACCGATCAGCACCTGAATCGGCAGATCTTCGTGAACTACCCGGCCTGCTGCAAACACCCCCGGAAGCGATGTCATAACGTTTTCATCAACCAGCAAAAAACCTTGTGCGTCTTTCTGGGCTGCAAGAAAACTACTTTCCGGCACTATACCGCGATATACAAAGACTGCAGCAACTGCCAGCCTCTCACGGTCGCCGCTAACTAAATCTGTCACCTCAATTTCCTGTAAATATTTATCTCCTGAAAGTTTTGTAACATGGCTGCCGCCCATAAAATGAAACTGTTTGTGACTCAGGAGTTTTTTTATAAGGCTGACATCACCAAAAATTTTCGCTTCACCCGTTATGAAGAAAACCCTGCAGCCCAATTCTAGTAAATGGAGTGCCGCTCTTACTGTAAATCTGCCCGTACCCGCAATGACAACTTCCCTGCCTTTATACCTTGCTCCCGCACATTGGGCACAGGTGTGGATTCCCTTCTGTGCAAAGCGTGCTTCATCTTTAAGCCCCAACAGTTTCGGCCGGCCTCCGGTGCTAACAATTACGGAGCCGGCTTGAAATCTATCCCCGCCATGACACTGAACCTCAAAGCGACTGTCGTCCTCGGCCTGCAGACCTGTTACCTCCTTTGAATCAAACAAAAGGCAGCCTGAATTTCTGGCCTGCTTCACCATGGTCTGCGTCAGCTCCCAACCGCCAATCTTTTCAACCCCCGGATATTCGTCTATTGTTTCCAGGACCGCAACTGATCCACCAAATACTGCTTTCTCCAAGAGGAGTGCCCGCAAGTCCATCTGGCCTGCCGTTATAGCTCCTGCCAACCCGGCAACGCCTCCTCCGACAATTATGACATCGTATAAGTCGTCGATAATTTTTTTATGCACAATCCACCGGAAAATTAAATAAGACCTTTGCCTGTAGTCGTAGTCATCAGCAGACCGTGCTTAAAATCCTTGGTACCGATCAATTCTTCTGCCAGGCGCTTGATGTTTTTTGCCCTGCCTTTCAGCACTACCACCTCAAGACAATGATGTGCATCAAGATGCACATGCAGAGCGGATAGCCTCGGAACGTTTACTGTGCCCCTTTGTCTCTATGAGATCGTCAAATTTAGTCAACAGCCTGTCATCGATTGAAATTCCAAAACGGATTATCTCTGCCACATTCCACCTCGTTATTTTTATATTACAAACAAGTGCATCATTAAGCTCATCTACAATAGATGATACCTTACTCAATGACCGAACTTTCGACAAGAATATCAATAATCACAAATGCACTTGATATGTTAAATTCATTTTTATATCTCAATAGTGTTATTAATTATTTTTTCTTTGCACTTTTCCGGAGCATACCTATGCATGTGGCATATGCATTACTATCACCAGATATTGGCGGAGTGTGAAAGCCAAATACCTGGAATTCAGCTATCCTTATAATACTCCTGCCCTGCACGGCGTTTCATTCAGGATCAGGCATGGTGAATCCGTTGCCATTGTTGGTGCTAATGGGCCGGCAAATCCACATTGTTCCTCCATTTAAACGGCTACCTGACTCCCACTTCAGGACAGGTGCGTATCGGGGATTTTCCTTTGACAAAAGAAACTCTGCAGAAAGTGCGCCGGACTGTCGGCATGGTCATCCAGGACCCGGATGACCAGCTGTTTATATCAACTGTTTATGATGATGTTGCCTTCGGGCCTTTGAACCTGGGCCTGCCCATGGACGAAGTACGATCATCATCAACCGTCGAAAGATAGAGGCTGACGGTCCTACTGCCGAGATATTTCAAGATGAAAAGCTCCTGATGCAAAATGACTCTTGCCTTGAAGTAAAAATATGCTTATGCTCACAGAACTCCATAGTCAGCTGTAATGTTGTCAGAACTCAACATTGTGGCAACCTGTTTTACTTTATTTCTGATTCTCACTCACACCACATTAAAATTCTTGTTTACTGACTCATGGATTGCAGTTTTAGCAATCGTTTCGGTTATGAAATAATCTTTATTTTTAGTACCAAGGTACAATTGAACCTCATTGTGCAATTGTTTAAACATTAGATTGTGAAATATACAAAACTAAAGCCTGCTTTGAGACGGGAACAAAAGCTACTGATCTTGTGTAAATTTTTCGAAGATAGCCCGGTTTCAATTTTAATAACTAATTTAGATTTCTAAACTGTACTGCTTGAATAGACACACAGCTATACGCTATGAATTTTAATTTAAATACCCATAATCTTTCATCGGTCATTCGTTCTCTTTTCGCAAATCGCAGGCTAGCGCTACTGATTTTTCTATTCCTTATAGTCGTGAACGTCAATTTCTTTTTCTTTCTGGGCGGTGTCACGCAAACAGAGGGCAGCATTCCCCCCGGTGAATTAACCACAGCTACCGATGCAAAGATTGAACTTTCCTTCGAACCAGAGATAGTTAAACAGGAGAAAACGGGAACGATAAAGAAAGGCGACACCATCACGGCATTGCTCGGTAGGTACCTCAGTACCCAACAGATTCTCCAGCTGGCCCACCAAAGTAAGAAAATCTTTCCCCTCTCCAAGCTCTGCATCGGTCAGCCTTACAAACTGTGCATGATCGACGGCCAATTTAATAGCTTCCTCTATGATATCAACCGCAATGAACAACTGCTGATACACCAGCATGAGAACGAATTCGAAATTTCCCGCATCCCCATTGACTACGATGTGACAACCGAGGTTGTCAAGGGGACCATCACTTCCAACCTCTTCGATGCGGTGACAAAAATCGGTGAAGAGGCTGAGTTGGCCATCAATCTGGCCGACATTTATGCCTGGGATATAGACTTCATTCTTGACATCCGTGCAGGTGATTCATTCAATGCGGTAATAGAAAAGCGCTTTCTTGAAGGCCAACCGGCCGGTTACGGTCGTATACTGGCTGCCGAATTTGTCAATCAGGGGAAAAGCTATCGAGCCATCTTATTCAGCGATGGAAATGGTAACACCGATTATTATGATCCCGAAGGCAAAAATCTACGCAAGGCTTTTCTTAAAGCCCCCCTCTCCTTCACCCATATTTCATCCGGTTTCACTATGAGGCGCTTTCACCCCATCACCAAGACCTGGAAAGCTCACCCAGCCATCGATTATGTTGCACCAACTGGCACTCCTATTAAAACTGTGGGTGCAGGCACAGTGGTGCGTATCGGCAACACCAGGGGCAATGGGAATTTTATCGAGATTCACCACACCAATGGCTACTCAACTCTTTATCTGCATATGTCCAAATTTGCCAAGGGTATAAAAAAAGGCAAAAGGGTAAATCCGGGACAAACTATAGGGTATGTTGGGTCCACCGGGCTCGCTACAGGTCCTCACTTGTGCTTCCGGATGCGCAAGGATGGCATGCCGGTAAATCCAAACAAAGTGAAAATGCCCTCGGCTCCTGCTGTTTCCAGCGAAAATATGGCTGAATTCCGCACATTGGCGGCACCGCTGCTTGCCCGACTGAGAGACGGTGAGATACTCCAGGCCATGCTGGGATCACCCTCAGAAAGCGGCGTCCGCTGACCGGTGTAACCCGACCAATGCCATGGATTGTATAAAATTTCTGGATGATGTTTTATGGAGTAGTGCTTCTTGTCCCGCCGACAGCAATTCTGATATAAACTCTGGAGGTACATGCGTGGTATACTTTTAGATAATAACACAGCAGAAATAAGGTGACGGGTTGAAACTGTCTCCATTATGCTAGTTATTTAATATCTAATTAGATAAATTTTAAATATTCCACAAAATTATTGATTGGCAGAGTCTCAGAAGTGGCTCTGCCTTATTTATTTGTAAATTAAACTATCCGCTATCGCTTTTGGCTCGTGAATGATTATTAAAGTGTCATGATGGTTCACAGTCTACACGATGAATCCTGCCAGATGATGGTGGGGTTATTTATTTGTCCAGCATTTAGGTCAATATAATTAGTGGACATGTTGACTCGCTTTTGATTAAATAAAGTCAACATTGTGGCAAGATATATTTATTTTGCTATCAGGCACATTCCTAAAACGTTGTGGCACTTGAGAGTTCCTTCCTTAAAGAGTAAAATTTAATTTCCCATCAGAAAAGTTTTTAACTCTTTGATATGAGTAAACTCCAAAAAAATACATAGGAGGCGACCTTATGAGTGAAAACAGCAAATGCCCGGTAACAGGCAGAACTTCCATACCCACTTCTGGCGGTGGCACGACGAACCGGGACTGGTGGCCGAACCAATTGAACCTGCATATTCTGCACCAGCATTCGTCACTGTCCAATCCGATGGGCGAGGAGTTCAACTACGCTGAGGAATTCAAGAAACTCGACCTGGAAGCCCTGAAGAAGGACCTCTATGCGCTGATGACCGACTCGCAGGATTGGTGGCCGGCCGATTACGGTCACTACGGAGGGCTCTTTATCCGGATGGCGTGGCACAGCGCCGGCACCTACCGTACCAGCGACGGCCGCGGCGGGGCTGGGTCTGGCTCCCAACGCTTGGCACCCCTCAACAGCTGGCCGGACAACGTGAACCTCGACAAGGCACGCCGTCTGCTCTGGCCGATCAAACAGAAATACGGTAACAAGATCTCCTGGGCCGACCTAATGATACTCACCGGCAACTGCGCGCTGGAGTCGATGGGTTTCAAGACGTTCGGCTTCGGCGGCGGGCGCGAAGACGTCTGGGAGCCGGAAGAAGACATCTACTGGGGGTCTGAGGATACGTGGCTTGGTGACAAGCGCTACTCCGGCGACCGGGAACTTGAAAATCCTCTCGCCGCCGTGCAGATGGGCCTGATCTACGTGAACCCGGAAGGGCCGAACGGCGAACCGGATCCGGTCAAGTCGGGCCGCGATGTTCGCCAAACCTTCGGGCGCATGGCGATGAACGACGAAGAGACCGTTGCACTCGTCGCCGGCGGACACACGTTCGGAAAGTGTCATGGTGCCGGCCCTGCGTCACATGTGGGCCCTGAACCGGAAGGTGCCCCCATCGAAGAGCAGGGCCTTGGCTGGAAGAGCAGCTTCGGCAGTGGGAAAGGCGGCGATACGATCAGCAGCGGCATTGAAGGCGCCTGGAAGCCGAACCCGACCAAATGGGACATGGGCTATTTGAAGGTAATGTTCAAATACGAGTGGGAATTGGTCAAGAGTCCGGCTGGCGCACATCAGTGGCTGGCCAAGGACGTGGACGAAGAGGACATGGTGGTTGACGCGCACGACCCATCGAAGAAGCACCGGCCGATGATGACCACGGCTGACCTCTCGTTGCGCTTCGATCCGATCTACGAGCAGATCGCGCGGCGCTATCTGCAGAATCCGGATGAGTTTGCGGATGCCTTTGCCCGCGCCTGGTTCAAGCTGATCCACCGCGACATGGGCCCGCGCTCACGTTATCTCGGCCCGGAGGTCCCTGAGGAAGAACTTCTGTGGCAAGACCCGGTGCCCGCAGTCGATCATGAGCTGATCGACGCGCAGGACATCGCCGCCCTCAAGGGCAAGATCCTCGCTTCGGGACTCTCTGTCTCCAAACTGGTCTCGACCGCCTGGGCGTCGGCATCCACGTTCCGCAACTCCGACAAACGCGGCGGGGCGAACGGGGCGCGCATTCGTCTCGCCCCGCAGAAGGATTGGGAAGTGAACCAGCCGGCCCAACTGTCGACTGTGCTGCAGACCCTTGAGGGGATCCAAAAGGAGTTCAACACCACGCAGTCAGGCGGGAAGAAGGTTTCGCTCGCCGACTTGATTGTTCTTGGCGGATGCGCAGGTGTCGAGCAAGCTGCAAAAAATGCCGGCCACGATGTGACCGTTCCCTTCTCGCCGGGACGCACGGATGCGTCACAGGAGCAAACCGACGTGAAGGCATTCGCTGTACTCGAACCGGCTGCAGACGGGTTCCGTAACTACCTCAAAGCCAAGTACTCCGTAACCGCAGAGGAGCTGCTGGTTGACCGGGCGCAACTGCTGACGCTGACCGCTCCTGAGATGACGCTTCTCATTGGCGGCATGCGCGTCTTGAATGCCAACTTCGGACAGTCCCAGCAAGGCGTTTTCACCAAGCGGCCAGAGACGCTCAGCAATGACTTCTTCGTGAATCTGCTCGACATGGGCACAACGTGGAAGGCATCCTCGGAAGACGAAGACGTGTTCGAGGGTCGTGATCGCGCAACGGGTGAACTCAAGTGGACCGGCACCCGTGTCGACCTTATCTTCGGTTCGGACTCCCAGCTCCGGGCCGTCGCGGAAGTCTATGGTTGTGAGGACTCCCAGGAGAAGTTCCTGCACGACTTTGTAGCGGCATGGAGCAAGGTCATGAACCTTGACCGCTTCGACCTCGCCTGATTGTAGCAAAAACGTCTTCGAGGGCCTCTGAAGCGTATTCTGAACTCGTTAGAATAATTTAGGTATAAATTTTTTTAAATGAAACTCCCCGCGGCAAGCCACGGGGAGTTTCATTTTTCCCCTTCACTCCCACTCAACAGGATTCACCCTGTAAAAACCATAAAGTTCCTCATACAGCTCAGGATGCTCTTTCCTGAGCTGGACCGGCTTTTCAAAAAAGGTCTCAGTGGCCACCGCAAAAAACTCCGCCGGGTTGGTAGCGCCATAAACATCCATAACACTTTTCCGACCTTTTGCTGTTTTTCTTCTGAGAAGCTCATACTCCTTTGAAAAAACCCGGGCCCAGGCTGAATAGGCGGAACGGCTCGCAAGGACCGGGGCACCATTGGCCCTACCGTAATGCTGGTCCAACTGGTGGGCGAATTCGTGCATGGTTACATTATGGCCGTCGTTGAAGTTTGCAGCTCCATTCTTGACACTGTCCCAGGCCAGAACAACTGCGCCGCTGTGCCACGATTCGCCAAGACGGGCCGAAGCTTGCCGCGCCTGCCCTCTGATGGTGGGTCGTGTACCTGCCACATAGGTGCTTGGATAAACCAGGATGGAATAGAGGTTTGGGTAATATTGTACCTTGCGGTTTAAGAGCAGCATGCAGGCCTGGGCCGCAATGGTCACCTTTATTTCATCGGTGAGGGTAAGCCCGCCGCACCCTTCAAATGATTTTTCCGCCATGAATATCCTGGTTACGTCTTGCAGTTGCTGGAGCAGGTCCGGAGGAAGATTGCCATAGGGAGGCAGGTTCTTTTTGAGAATAGCATCCCATGCCGGAGAAAAGGGAGAAGAGAGGAGGAGCCGCCTTTTTTGCTGACGCCGGAATCCTTTGATGAAAAACCAGGCCCAGACAGAGAGCCCTACTACCATCAATAAAATGAAAAGTTTCATGAGGAAAAAGAGTACACATAATAAAAACAAAAGGGGACAGATTTCTTTATATATAGATAGACGGGGTCTGTGCGCCATGATACTCTTTGAAAAGAAAGTAAAAAAAATAAATGGCGGAACGACAAAAGATATACCGTCCACCGGTATCGCTTATCCTGCGAGGAGACCAGCTATGGACACGCAACAGCCAACCACCGGGTGTTCAGCTTTCATGATCTCCCATCTTTCCGAATTCTTTGACCATTTCGGCATCGATTACACCATTGACGGACCGCAGTTTGAATATTTTATATATGATATAAAGAACAGCCAGGATATTTCCTGTTCAATAACCCTCAATTATGATGAGGCTGCATTACAAATCAACTTTATGAGTTTTTATCCTGGCATATTTCAGCAAAAGGGGTGTCGATACCTTTCCGCCGTTTGTTTTTTCCTGATCATCCATCATTTCGCCAACTTTCACCATATCGGGCCTGGCTGCCGGATCCTTTTCAATACCAGGCAGGGGGTTTTCGATAACTTCTATGCCCTGCTCAAGGATTTTGATTTTCACGTCCTGGTTTGCGGCGAAGAGGACCGGGTCGATGTCGAGAGTCTATTCATACCCATGGCTATAGATACATCGATGATCCGCGAACGGGCGCTGAAGGTGTAAGGGGACGTTATTTAATTCTTGTTATGTACGGAATTCTGTCGGGATATAATCCATGGGACTGCTCAACCTGCTGCTTAAAGATCCACTTGGTTTCATCATCATTGCCATACCGCTCCTGTATTCCGTCATCTTTCATGAGTTAGCGCATGGCTGGGTAGCCTATCGCATGGGTGACCCCACCGCCAAGTTGCAGGGCCGTCTCACTATCAATCCGCTCAAGCACCTCGACCCCATGGGCACACTCATGCTCTTTCTTTTCGGCTTTGGCTGGGCCAAGCCGGTGCCGGTTAATCTGAACCTGCTGCGCGACAGGCGCAAGGGCATGATACTGGTCTCTGCTGCAGGGGTCATAACGAACATGCTCCTGGCGTTTTGTGCTCTTTTTTTGTATCGGCTGCTGTCCCCTTCACCGTCGGGTATAGCGGCACAACTGCTCTATTATTTTGCCCGGATCAACATCATCCTGGCCGCTTTTAACCTGATCCCGCTGCCGCCTCTCGACGGGTCGAAAATTCTGATGGGCTTTGCACCCCCAAGCGTTCAGAAATCCCTTTTCCGTCTTGAACGTTATGGCTTGCTTATCATCATCGCGTTACTGTATCTCGGTGTTCTCGAACCGGTAATTCGCTCTTTTGAATGGATGATCCTGTCGCTTATCAAACTGTTGATGCCTTGAGCTGGATTGCGAAAACCGGAACAGATTAATTTTAAAAGTCTTTACTTTTCAAGCGTTCAGATTATGCCGCAAAAGACAGCATTATTATTGGGAGGGAGCGGGTTAACCGGGGGACATTGCCTGAATTATTTATTAAACGATGCGCATTATAAGCAGGTGACGGCATTGGTCCGGCGCCCTCTTTCAGTAGAACACCCTAAATTGATCCAGCAGCAGGTCGATTTCAATCAATTAAACGATTGCCTTGCTGATATGCAAATCAACGATGTGTATTGCTGCCTGGGAACCACCATCAAAAAGGCGGGTTCACAAAAAGCATTTTATGAAGTTGATTTTGTCTATCCAACGGAAATTGCAAAATTGAGCCTTGCCAATGGCGCAGAACAGTTTCTGCTTATCAGCGCACTGGGGGCAAATCCAAGGTCTTCGATATTCTATAATCGCGTCAAGGGTGAAGTTGAAGAAGCGATTGGCCGCTATGGCTTTAAGGGGTTTTACATTTTTCGTCCATCTTTGCTGTTGGGAAAGAGGCAGGAAAGACGCCCGGCTGAAAAATTCGGGGAAAACTTTTTCCAATGGTTTTCTTTTCTTTTCAAAGGGGGTTTGCAAAAATACAAGCCCATTGAAAGCAGGGCCGTTGCCTTTGCAATGGTAGAGGTTGCCAAAAAGCAGCCGCTTGGAAAACGAATTTTTGAATCCCGCCGGATCCAAGCCATTTATGATCAGCGACAAGAGAAGTAACATAAAGGAGAATCGCGGGGAATCAGGGCAACATAAACCATGATGGCCTTTGCCGTTCATATTCCCTGACTTATTTATTTTTATCATAAAATCAGAAATTGGGGGAATTACCGGGACACTATTCGTAATTATTGACAGTGCAGCTTTAAGACCAGGACCAGGCTTGCGTTAATGCATTATTTTTCTACCATTTTAAAAAAATCCCAGGTCACATCCTGGTGAGGATGGAGTCTGCTGCCCTGCTGCCGCGCACCACCAGCCCCTGGTGATCCCTCTGCTGGTGCCGGAGTGCGGTACTGTTGACATTCGCGGGGTGATATCTATAGTATGAATATCCTACAATAGATAAAAATCTTAATTTATAAGAGGAGATCACATCATGAAAAAGCTTTTCCTGTTTGTTGCCGCTGTTATGCTGCTGACCGGATTAAGCGGTTGCGGCTATAATACTATACAACAGAATGATGAGACGGTAACCGCAGCATGGGGAGATGTTGAGGCCTCCTACCAGAGAAGGGCCGATCTCATCCCGAACCTGGTTGAGGTTGTAAAAGGGTACGCCGCCCATGAAAAGGAGACCCTGACCGCGGTTGTCGAAGCCCGTGCCAAGGTCGGTAAGGTCCAGATAGGTGCTGATGTTGTTAACAATCCCGAAGCAATGGCGCAGTTTCAGGCAGCCCAGGGCGGCTTGACCTCGGCCCTGTCCCGACTGATGGTAGTAGTTGAGCAGTATCCTGACCTGAAAGCGAACCAGAATTTTCTCGACCTGCAGCACCAGCTTGAAGGAACTGAAAACAGGATTAATGTGGCGCGTGTCCGTTTTAATGATGCCGTCCGTATATTCAATACTTCCATCCGGACATTTCCGAACAACCTGACAAATAATTTCATCCTGAAGCTGCCCAGAAAAGAACCTTTCAAGGCGGAAGCAGGCTCGGAAAAAGCGCCGGCAGTCAAATTTTAATAAGGGCACCTTACGGTGGCGCAGATACGTTTTCAACCAGCGGGCCGCAGCATGCGGTTCATAAGCAGGACGTTGCTTGCAGCGTTCTGCCTGACATATATCACTCTTCTGTGTTTCGGCGGTGCTGCAACTGCTGTTGGCAGGGAGGTCCCTGGTTATAAGGGGTATGTAAACGATTATGCGTCCATGATGTCCGCCGAAGCCAGGGCAAAGCTGGAAAGCGACCTGCAGGCTTTTGACCTTTCCGATTCAACACAGATAGCTATTCTTACAATAGATTCACTTGATGGAGATCCCCTCGAAGACTTTAGTATACGGGTTGTGGACCAATGGAAAATCGGCCAGAAAGGCAAGGACAATGGAGTGCTTTTCCTTGTCGTCAAAAAAGACCGGAAGATGCGGATTGAAGTGGGCCGGGGCCTGGAGCATGTGCTGACCGATCTGGCTGCCGGGCGTATAATCGACAGGGTAGTAAAACCCCGCTTCAAAGCAGGCCGTTTTGATGAAGGCTTTGAAGTCGGCACTCTCGCTATTATCCAGACCACCAGGGGGGAATATAAGCCGGAAGCCGGGAGAAGGCGCGGGCAAGGTGATGGAGAGCCGCCGCTTCTTTTCAAATACCTTTTTTTCGGTATGGCGCTCATTGCTTTTCTTGGCAGTAATTCCAAACCACTTGGAGTCGTTGCCGGAGGAGTTCTTGTGCCGCTCATGTTTTTTCTGGGACTGCCGGGGACCATCAGCTGGCTCTTGCTGTTGATGCTGATACCGCTTGGTGCCTTGGGCGGCCTGTTGCTGCCGCTGCTGGTGAGCAATATGATGCGGCACAGCGGCAGAGGCGTCTTTTATACGGGTGGCGGCTTTGGCGGTAGCGGTGGCGGCGGTGGCTTTGGTGGCTTTGGAGGCGGCGGCTTCGGCGGCGGCGGGGCCTCAGGAGGTTGGTGATCCATGAAAGCTGAGAATTTTTTTAGTGCGCGCGAGAATGCTGAAATTGCAGCAGCAATCAAGGAGGTGGAAAAAAACACCACCGGTGAGATTGCTGTAATGGTTGTTGATGAAAGCGATTCGTATCCAGAAGGTAATATCCTTTCAGGGGTTATTCTTGGCGGACTTGTATCCCTGGTTATAACTGAACTTTTTTTTGCAGATTCACTTACGGTTTTCATGATCTTTTTTGCGGGGCTGTCTCTTGGTACCGGTTGGATGACAGAGCACTTCCCGGCCCTGAAACGTATTTTCATACCAAAAAACAGGATAGCCGAACTGGTCCTGGAACAGGCTGTGCAGTCCTTTTATGAAAAGGGTCTTCATAAAACCCGGGATGCAACCGGGCTGTTCTTCTTTGTTTCTCTCTTTGAGCATAAGGTGTGGATACTTGCGGACACGGGCATCTACAGCAGGATTTCCCAGCAGGAGCTGCAGGTCTATGCCAGTGATATGGCAAAAGGCATCAGACAGGGCAATGCTGCTGAAATCCTCTGCCGGAAAATCGCCAGCCTGGGCGAGGTGCTGACCCAACATTTTCCAGCCAAGCCTGATGATATAAACGAATTGAGCAACCAGGTTATTGTGGGGTAAAGTGAATATGATACCGGGGGCAAGCTTGTTTTATTGCGTTATTTAAAACGGGGCAGATTTATTTATAAGGAGCAATGTTATTAGGCTGAAGACTGATTCCAAATTCAAAATTTAGAATTTTGAATTCTGAATTTTGAATGGTCAGGCTGCGCATAGATCTAATCCATTTTCAGGATGCAACTCATTGATATTTCTCTAAGCAGTTTTTGCAGCTATGTATGCGGCGATATCGAGCATACGTCTCGCATAAGCAGCTTCATTATCGTACCAGGCCATAACTTTTACCATTCTTTTTTTCAGTACATCTGTAGACAGGGCGTCTATTATGGCAGAGTGGGTGTTGCCGATGATGTCTGCGGAAACAAGTTCTTCTTCAGAGTATTCCATGACCTGCTGCATGGAGGATTGTGCCGCTTTTGCAAAGCAGTTATTCACTTGTTCCACGGTAACATCAGACTGCACCTGAGCCGTGACATCAACCAAAGCACCATCAGGCACTGGTGCGCGGACGGCGACGGCGGCAATTTTACCGGTCAAGGCGGGCAGTACTGCAGTGATGGCGGTGGCCGCTCCTGTTGAGGTTGGGATTAGCGATAGAGCTGCAGCCCTCCCACGGCGCCGTTTTTTGGCAGCACGGTCAACCAGGGCCTGGGTAGCTGTATAGGCGTGGATTGTGGTGGCCATGGCATGATCGATCCTGAAATTATCGTGCAGGACTTTGAGGACAGGGGCCAGGGCATTGGTGGTGCATGAGGCATTGGAAACAACGGTATGTTTTCCCGGTTTGAATTCCTGTTCGTTGACACCCATAACACAGGTCAAGTCCGCATCTTTAGTGGGCGCGCTGATAACGACTTGAGATGCCCCGGCTTCAAGATGTTTTGCGGCTCCGGCTCTTTTGCTGAAAAAACCTGTGCATTCCAGGACGATATCAACACCCATTTTTTTCCAGGGCAGCTCGGCCGGGTTTTTGCTGCTGAAATATTCCATGGATTTTCCGGCTGCTACAAGTAAGCCGTCCCTGACTTCAATGGGAACCGGGCAGCGGCCGTGTACAGAGTCGTATTTCATGAGATAGGCGATATCCTCTATGGGGGTCAGATCGTTGCAGGCTACTATGCCGATTTGATCCGGGCGATTTGTCAGAAAATGGCGGAGAATCAGCCTGCCGATACGGCCCATGCCATTTATTGCTATTTTTGTCATTGGGTGCCTCCGTGATGACTAGAAATTGTTAAGGGAGTCAATTCGTTATCCTTGACACCTCCCCCTTCACCGCTTGCTCGTAATTCCAACTTCCCGGAACCAGGAGAATTGGGGTCAGCTCTTGCAATAACACATTTTACATTCTTTAATAAATTAGTATTATGTCCACAGTTTTTTTCAAACAAGATGCACGATATGATTTGAAAAGAGTCAAACGGAGATTTTTTTAAATACCCCCTTGAGGGGTAGTTGCCCGCCTTCTGCTACCGCAGCGCAGTGGCAGAAGTCCATACTTTTACAATGAAGCATACCCGGGAGGACGAGGATATGAAATATCGACTGTTGGGCCAAACCGGTCTTTACGTTTCGGAACTGTGTCTCGGCAC
>Ga0210119_1000081_pt1 | contig 21799 bp, 26 predicted proteins | sample China_Bullhead_C_2_FD_184859 | JGI IMG/M metagenome (GOLD analysis project Ga0210119, IMG submission 184859) | Wetland microbial communities from San Francisco Bay, California, USA, that impact long-term carbon sequestration -... | ecosystem: Environmental > Aquatic > Marine > Wetlands ... | reverse complement strand
GTATAGGTGACACGGTAGAGATCGTCTTGCCTGTGGGTGCGACGGTTGACCTGGTAGAAAATGATGTAGGCAAGATAGAGGAGATAGACGGAAAGTATTGGCTTACATTCAAAAAGATGCTCTCTGAATCAGGCAAGGAGTTTGAGTGCATTCACTCGGGTGATTTGAATAACATTCTTTTACCGACCAAATTGCCAGGATATACTATATTGAGACGTGAGATCTCAGAAGCGTTGGAGAACAAGGGATTGACGGAGAGTTCAACACCTATGAAACAAGAACAAGAGGCCAAACCGATAAGGAAGGATGTGAAATGAAATTTGTATCGATCGTAATGGAAAGTAAAAGCGACTTTAGTATTATGTCTGAGTGTTCAGAAACATTGCAAAAGTTTGGTGTGCCGTATGAGCTTATCATCTCTTCAGCACACAGAAGCCTTGAGAGAACTATGCAATACGTCAAAGAATCAGAAGCCAAAGGTGCACAAGTGTACATCGCAGCATCAGGTATGGCTGCACACCTTGCAGGTGCAATAGCAGCAGCTACGAGCAAGCCGGTACTAGGTGTACCGATGGAAAGTGGAGCACTTAAGGGTGAAGATGCACTTCTTTCTACAGTGATGATGACAGCAGGTATGCCAGTAGGTACGCTTGCCATTGGTAAATCAGGTGCGGTCAATGCTGCATATTTGGCTATACAGATTATGGCACTGCAAGATGATGAGCTTAGAGTAAAACTTCAAGAAGACCGTATAAGCAAAGCAAAAAAAGTTGAACTTGATTCTTCAGAGATTGAAACGATACTGTAAAATTAACACTAGGTAAAAATATAGATGAACAACAACGCCATTACATTTAGCGAACTACTCCTAAAACTACAACAATACTGGGCTGATCAGGGGTGTAATATCGTACAACCCTATGACATCCCTTCGGGTGCAGGGACATTCCACCCTGCTACACTGCTGAGAAGTCTGGACTCTCAGCCTTGGTCTGCTGCCTATGTGGCTCCTTCACGCCGTCCAACAGACGGACGTTATGGGGAAAATCCTAATCGTCTTGGTGCCTATTATCAGTTTCAAGCACTGATCAAGCCCAGTCCTGACAATATTCAAGAGCTTTATTTGAAGTCTTTAGAGTACTTGGGACTGAACCTGCAAGAGCATGATATCCGTTTTGTAGAAGACAACTGGGAGTCTCCAACCTTAGGTGCCTGGGGTCTTGGTTGGGAAGTGTGGCTTGATGGTATGGAAGTGACACAGTTTACGTACTTCCAACAGGTCGGTGGTATCTCTTGTGACCCTGTAGCGGTGGAGATCACTTATGGGACAGAGAGACTTGCGATGTATCTGCAAGGGATAGATTCAGTGTACGATCTGGTTTGGAACCGTATGGGAGACAGTGTCACAACGTATGGTGATGTACATAAAGAGACAGAGTATGAGTTTTCCAAGTATCACTTTGAAGTAGCCAATGTAGAGAACTTGTTCCAACATTTTGAAGATGCTTCTCATGAATGTGAAGTATGTCTTGATGCAGGCTTGCCTTTGCCAGCATATGATCAATGTATGATAGCCTCACATGCTTTTAATGTATTGGATGCACGAAAAGCGATCTCTCAGGCACAGAGACAGAACTATATTTTAAAAGTAAGAGAACTCTCTATAGGCTGTGCAAAGCTTTATAAAGCACAAGAGCAAGAGCGTAATGAACGTGTTAGAGGATAGCGTTAGCATCTGTATAGAAGGGATGAACCAGTGATTGAAAAACTAGTAACTTCAAGTTTGAAAATGGGAGTCATTGCTGGTGGACAGCTTGGCAAGATGCTTATTCAAGAGGCTAGTAAATGGGATATTTCTACCTATGTACTTGACCCGGATGAGGGATGTTCTGCACGCAATGTAGCTTCTGTCTATGTACAAGGGGATTTTACAGACTTCGATGCAGTCTATGCATTCGGAAAGCGTGTAGATATATTGACTTTTGAACTTGAAAATGTCAATATTGAAGCATTGCAAAAGCTTAAATCTGAGGGACTGAAGATAGTTCCGGACCCTGATATACTGGCACTCATCCAGGATAAAGGATTGCAAAAAGAGTTCTATGCAAAGCACGCACTGCCGACATCTCCTTTTGTATGTTGTGAAAATGCAGAAGAGATAGCAGAAGCGATCCAGACAGGAAAATTTGCCTATCCTTTTGTTCAAAAGTTACGAAAAGGCGGATATGACGGACGCGGTGTATCACTCATCAATAGTAGCGAGAAAACACTTTTAGATGGTACTTCTGTGATAGAGGAAAAAGTAGATATCGATAAAGAGATCGCTGTGATCGCTGCAAGAAACAGTGCAGGAGAAGTGCGTTGTTTCCCTGCGGTAGAGATGACATTCAATGATCAGACAAATCTGGTAGAAGAGATTTTTTGTCCAGCAAATATTACGGAAGAACAGGATAAAACAGCAGAAGCATTAGCCATAGATATTATTGAAAAGTTAGATATGGTCGGGCTTTTAGCTATCGAGTTCTTTATAGACAAACAAGGCCAAATACTCATCAATGAAGTGGCGCCAAGACCGCATAACAGCGGGCATCATACGATAGACAGTGTTGTGACATCTCAATTAGAACAATTGCTTCGTGCGATACTTGATCTGCCTTTGGGGAGTACAAAGCTAACCAGTGCCTCAGTGATGCTTAACCTTTTGGGAGAACCAGGGTATCAAGGGCCGGTCTATTATGAAGGTTTTAGTGAGTCTTTGGCTATAGATGGGGTAAAGATCCATCTTTATGGTAAAAAAAGCACAAGGCCTTCCAGGAAGATGGGACATGTGACAGTTTTGGCAGATACCGTTGAGAATGCATTCAAGAAAGCAGATAAAGTGAAAAATATACTAAAGGTGAAATCATGGGAAAAGTAGTGGTGAGTATCGTTATGGGATCAGATTCTGATCTCCCTGTTATGCAAGAGGCTGCCAAGATGTTAGAGCAGTTTAATGTCGGATATGAGCTGGACATCGTCTCAGCACATAGAACACCAGAAAAACTTTTTGAGTTTTCTGCCAATGCACATAAGCGTGGCATTCAAGTCATCATTGCCGGAGCAGGGGGTGCTGCACACTTACCGGGTATGATAGCCTCCATGTCTCCGCTGCCGGTCATCGGTGTACCGGTAAAGTCAAGCAACTCAATTGACGGATGGGATTCAGTCCTTTCTATACTGCAGATGCCCGGAGGTGTACCAGTGGCTACAGTGGCACTCAATGGTGCGAAGAATGCAGGTATCCTTGCTGCACAGATCGTCTCAACGGCTTGTGAAGAGACCAGAGAAGAGATCATCGCCTATAAACAAAGTCTTGCGGAGCAAGTGATAGAAAAGTCAAAAAGAGTTAAATCTCAGAAAGTTTAGCATGAAGCTACAAGAAATATACAACCATTTAGACCAAATAAGTCCCTTTGAACTTCAGGAAAAGTGGGATAACTCCGGGCTTATCGTAGGAGAGTTGTCCAGAGAAGTATCTCAGGTCGTAGTGGCATTGGACATAGATGAAGAGATGATAAAAAGTACAGAGGAAAATACACTTTTTATAGTACATCATCCGCTTATCTTTGGAAATTTGACACAACTTGATTTTGCAAAATACCCTTCGAATCTTATCGAAAAAATGATATTGAAAAAGCAGTCTCTTATTGCTTTGCATACCAATTTTGACCAGACACATTTGAACAGATATGTTTTTGAAAAGGTTTTAGGCTTTACATTAGCGTCACAGGATCCTTTTGTATGTACGACAAAAGGAGAGTGGCATTATAAAGAACTTTTGACCCTTTTAAAAGAGAAATTAAACCTGCCTACACTGAAGGTTATAGGTAAGAAAGAGAAGATCAGCTCTATCGCTTTAACCACAGGTGCAGGGGCTTCTCTTATGGATGAGGTAGAGGCGGATTGTTTTTTGACCGGTGATATAAAGTATCACGATGCGATGAAGGCAATGAGTGAAGATTTGATGATGGTAGACATCGGACACTATGAGAGTGAAAAGTTTTTTGCAGAGATCATTTTGGATGAGTTGAAAGTTTTACCTCTTTTAGCTATAATTTCAAATTCAAAAAACCCATTTCATATTGAAACAATATAAAGTATGGGTTGAACCTCTCAAAATAATAATTGAGAACCCTTAAACTCCAAAAGGACAGAGATTGAACAAACACCTAAAAGAGCTCATTGAGCTTTCAAAAATTGACAAAGCTATAGACAGTTACACTCCGCAGCTTGAAGCAGCAAATAAAAAAGTTGAAAAAGTAGAAAAGAAGATCAGTGCTGCACAAGCAGAACTTGATACATTAAATGCAAGTATCGCTGAAAATGATGCAAGAGTAAAAACATTTGAAGAGCAGCTCACAATGCTGAATGAGCAATTGGCTTCAAATGCTAAAAAATCTAAAGATATCACCACAGAAAAAGAGATGAAAGCACTCTCTTTGGAAGAAGATATCGCTAAAGAAAAGATGACTTTTGCCAATGAAGAGATCGAAAGACTTCAGAACATCAATGAAACGACAAAATTACTTTTAGAAGAAGCAAAAGCAAAAGTAGAAGCATTGTCTGCAGAAGCAGAAGCGATCAATGAAGTGGTATCTGTAGAAAAAGCAGAGATCGAAAAAAGCAAGGGTGAACTTTTTGTTGAAAGAGAAAAACTCAGCAGAGATCTTGAACAAAAAGTACTTGCATTTTATGAAAAGATCCGTATTTGGGCAGGCAATACAGCAGTTGTTCCTGTGAAGAAACAAGCATGTTACGGATGTTACATGAAGCTCAATGACAAAACGTATTCAGACGTGATCAAAGCAGATGAAATTTGTAATTGTCCACACTGTGGTAGAATTCTCTATATAGAGAGTGTTACAGAAGAAGTATAAGTGATGCACTATGGAGAAACTTTTCTTTTTTCTCTATAGTTTTCTTTCTTTTTCCCTTTATCTGCTTGCCCTTCCTTTTTTAGCTTTATTCTCTTTTAAAACCAAATATAAAGACTCGCTGCCCGCAAGGTTTTTCTTATGTAACAACAAGCCTTTAAAGCCTCATGGTATCTGGTTTCACTCTTGTAGTTTTGGAGAAGCAAAAGCCATCAAATCTTTAGTGGATACATTGCCGCAAGAGAGTTTACGGATGAGTACAACAACGCACACGGGTTTTAAAGTGATAGAGGAGTATACGCAAGAGAGCAGATATCTGCCTTTTGAACCTTTGCTTTTTGGCTGGTTGAAACCGCAAAAAGCATTGGTCGTGATGGAGGCTGAGTTTTGGTATCTTCTTTTTGCATTGGCACAGAGCAGAGGGGCTAAAACCTTACTGATCAATGCACGTATGAGTGACAGGTCTTTCCCCAAGTATGAAAAGATAGGATGGCTCTACAGAGAGATCTTTAAGCACATAGATGAAGTGTACGCACAAACAGCTAAAGACAAAGAGCGTTTAGAGTCTCTGGGCGCCCAAAATGTAGTGGTTACGGGTAATATCAAGTTGGCACATTTACCTGGTGTAAGCAAAGAGATGGCAAAACCTTCAAGTTTGGTTGTATGCGGCGCGAGTACGCATCAGGGAGAAGAAGCACTGATCCTGGATGCCTTTGCTGCATTTAAAAAAGAACATCCTGAAGCCGTTCTGCTTTTAGTACCGCGTCATCCGGAACGTTTTGACAAAGTGGCCAAAATGATGGAAGATTTTGCTGAAACATATCAGGTCACATCTCAACGCTATTCTCAAAATGAAGTGTTGGGTTCTGATATTATTTTAGTAGATGTTTTGGGTGAACTGGTCAATATGTATGCCATCAGTGACATTGTGATACTTGGCGGTGCATTTGAACCTATAGGTGGACATAATGCGGCAGAGGCAGCACAGTTTGGATGTAAGATCATCTCCGGGGAACATTACTTCAACCAAAAGGATATTTTTGATGCCATTGAAGGTATCGCAGTAGTAGAAGCATCAAATCTTTCAAGAAGACTGCTGCAGCATGGATTGCTTAAACCTACTGTGATAAAAAGCAAGAGTGACATCACTGTCATCACAGAGAGCTTAAAGAGTGTTTTATAACATAGAAGACGGAACCGTCAGTCTACGGATCAAAGCACAACCCAATGCCAGTAAAAACGCGTTTTGCGAAGTGTATGGCAATGATGCCATCAAGATACGCATAAAAGCGCCTGCAGTAGAAGGTGCAGCAAACAAAGAGTTAGTGAAATTTCTTGCAAAAAGTTTTAAAGTTTCAAAAAGTGATATACTTTTTAAAACAGGGCAAAACAGCAAGATCAAAATAGTGGCATTCCCACTGAATGATAAATTTAAAGATTGGATAGAAGAAAATGGCTACAGATAAAGCATATAAAGTCCTTGCAATGGCAAAGGATATTTCAAACAACAAAGCAAAAGAACTGATAGACAGAGGACTGGTCTATGTTGAAGATAAAAAAGTAAAGATCGCAAGAGCCGAGATACGTACAGATACGATCTTTCGTATAGAATACCCTGAGGATATAGAAATACTCTATGAAGATGAAGATATCATTGCCGTGAACAAACCGGCACAAGTGGACAGTTATGAGATCCAGGATTCCATAGCAGGTGCAGAACTTCTTCATAGACTTGATAGAGATACATCAGGTGTACTTCTGTTAGGAAAGAACAGAGCGTTTATAGAACGTGCCATCAAAGAGTTCAAGAACCGAAAAGTAGAAAAACATTATGTGGCATGGGTAGAGGGTGTACTGTATGAAAAAGTGGAGATAGACGAACCTATCTTTACTGTGAAAAAAGGTAAAGCATTTTCTATGATTGACCCGGTACGCGGTAAAAAAGCACATACAGTGGTCAAACCTGAAGAGATACAAGGTAAAAAGTCTAAAGTACATATAGAGATCACAACGGGAAGAACACATCAGATCCGTGTACATCTTGCACACATAGGACATCCTATTGTAGGGGATGAACAGTATGGAAGCCGTACACAATCAAAACGTATCCTTTTACACTCTGCTAAAATGAAGATATTGGATTATGAGTTCAATGCAGCAGAGCCTAAAGACATCGCGAGATATAAGTAAATCTTAGATAAAATCGCAACATTATATTGAGAAAAATAGAGAAGAGACAAGGTAAGAAATGTTTGATACTTTAACCGATAGTTTTAAAAATGCCATAGGCAAAATTCGTTTTCATGATGATGAAAAAGCACTTAAAAAAGCAACTGCTGAACTGAAAAAATCACTTTTAAAAGCAGATGTACACCACAAAGTAGTGAAAGATCTCATCTCCAGTGTAGAGATTGAGACGAAGCAAAATGGTGTAGGTAAAGACAACTTCCTCAAAGCACTGCAGACTAAACTGACAGAGATTTTAACGATAGAAGGTGCGCCTAAAGGTTTTACTTTTGCTTCCAAACCGCCAACTGTAGTTCTGATGATAGGTCTACAGGGATCTGGTAAAACGACCACGACTGGTAAATTGGCCTATTTCCTCAAAGAACAGAAGAAAAAAAAGGTCATGGTTATCGCAGCTGACCTTCAGAGACTTGCAGCGGTAGAACAACTCAAGCAGATCACTTCACAGATCGAAGTGGAACTGGTAGCTGATGAAAATGCTACACCTGTAGAGATAGTCAAACAGGGGCTTGCAAAGGCAGAAAAAGAGCTTTACGATGTCGTGCTTATAGATACTGCGGGACGTTTGGCTATAGATGATGAACTGATGGATGAACTGGCAGAAGTAAAGAAGGTAGCAGAGCCTGATGAACTTTTTTATGTAGCAGATGCCATGACAGGTCAGGATGCCGTCAGAACAGCACAAACTTTTAAAGAAAAGATCGGAATCACCGGTGTGGTACTTTCCAAGTTTGATGGTGACTCTAAAGGTGGTGTGGCACTTGGACTGACACAACAGGTAGGAGCACCCCTTCGCTTTATCGGTGCAGGTGAAAAGATGCCTGATCTTGAGCAGTTCATCTCAGACAGGATCGTAAGCCGTTTGATGGGTGCAGGAGATGTGGAATCATTGGCAGAAAAAGCCGCAGCTGCCATAGACCCTAAGGAAGCAAAAAAAATGACACAGAAGATCAAAAAAGGTCAGTTCAATTTTAATGATTTCTTGGCACAAATGGAACAAATGAAAAAGCTTGGAAGTATGAAGTCCATTATGGGGATGATCCCAGGTATGGGGAATATGGCGAAACAGATAGGCGATATGGACCTGGAAAACTCTGATGAGATCAAAATGATCAAAGCGATGGTTTCTTCTATGACACCTAAAGAGAGAGAAGACCCGGATCTTCTTACCAACACGCGTAAGAGACGTTTGGCAGCAGGTGCCGGACTTGACCAAGTACAGGTGAATCGTGTACTGAAGCAGTTTAAGAACGCAGCAAAGATGGCGAAAAAGTTATCAGGCAAAGGCGGGATGAAACAAATGCAGGACATGATGGCGAAAATGCAGGGCGGCGGTTTCCCGGGTGGGCCACGCTAAGATATGATGGGCTTCTGTATGAAGCATCCACAACTCCTACCTTTATACGTGAGAGGACCATAGAGTTTAATAAAATCTTTATAATTTTTATGGTAGAATCGCGTTCCAAAAGAATTTATGAAGTGTTGATGAGTGTTTTAGTCATTAAAAAACAGTTGTCAGTACTTGTTACGAGAATGCATAACTTTTCCTCGAGATAGGCATTAAAACAAATGAAAAAACAAAGGATACAATATGACAATGATCAGAATGACAAGAATGGGTAGAAAGAAAAAGCCATTTTATAGAATCGTAGTAACAGACAGCAGAAAAAGAAGAGATGGTGGTTGGATCGAAGCAATCGGTCACTATAACCCAGTAAGTGTAAACAAAGATCTTACGCTTGATGAAGAGAGATTAAACTACTGGTTAAGTGTTGGTGCACAAATGAGCCCAACAGTAAAAAGACTAGCAGGTAAAAAATAGTCTTAATGGTTAAAGATTTCTTGCTCTCATATACCAAACTTTTGGTAAACAACCCTGAAGATATCTCTATAGAGATCGCAGAGGTTGATGAGGGTTTCGATGAGATCACCATCTTTGCAAACAGTGAAGATATAGGTAAGCTTATCGGTAAAGAAGGAAGAATGATCAATTCTATCAAAACAGTCATCTCCGGCTGTAAAGCAAAAGGCGGTAAAAATTACCGCGTGAATGTAAAAGCTTCTGAGTAACACACTTATGTCCAATGACAAATTTTTTATCGCTCAAATAGGGCGGACTATTGGACTTTGGGGCGACCTCAAATTTCACCTACATACAGATTTTCCAGAACAGTTTAAAGTAGGCCAGACCTATAAAAGTGACCGTGGAAACCTTACTATCGCAGATATCAATTTTACACGTGGTACGATTCGTTTTACAGGGTATGAAAGTATTGACTCTGCAAAAAAGTTGACCAACACGAAACTTTATGCCAATGAAGCACAGACAAAAGAAAATTGTGAATTGGCTGAAGGCCAACACTTTTGGTTTGATGTGATCGGCTGTGTAGTCAAACAGGATGATGAAGTTTTAGGCGTGGTGGATGATATCCAACGTATGGCAGATACAGATTATCTTGCTGTGAATACAGAGGCCAGTTTGATCGAAGCAGGTTTATCTAAACAATTCTTACTCCCTTACATCGAACGTTACATCATCAAAATCGATACAGAAGAAAAAATAGTCTATACCAAAGATGCTAAAGACATTTTAGAGGCTAGCTAAACCTATGCATTTCTCTTTCGTTACCCTTTTCCCAAATCTTATCAAAGGATATTTTTCTGAGAGTATCTTAAAACGTGCCATCGAAGATGAAAAGATCTCTATCGATTTCTACAATCCACGTGACTTCACCACTGATAAACATAACCGTGTTGATGCACCAATGATAGGTGGAGGAGCAGGTATGCTTATGACACCACAACCTTTGATGGATACGCTTAAAAAGATCAAAGAGGTATCCGAAAAAGCACACGTAGTGTTCCTTTCACCGGTGGCAAAACCTTTTACGCAGAACGATGCAAGACGTTTAGCGAAAAAAGAACATGTTGTGCTTGTGAGTGGACGTTATGAAGGCATAGATGAACGTGTGATAGAAGCCCATGCAGATGAACTTTTTTCCATAGGAGATTTTATCTTGACAGGTGGGGAACTGGCAAGTATGGTGGTTTGTGATGCGATCAGTCGTAATGTTGAAGAGGTATTGGGGAACAGTGACTCTTTAAGTATAGAGAGCTTTGAAGCATCACTTTTGGAAGCCCCTTCTTTTACGAAACCTAAGAATTATGAAAACAATGAAGTAGTTTCAGAATTCCTAAAGGGTAATCATAGTAAAATCACGGACTTAAAAAGAGGGCTTGCTTTGTGTAAAACAAAGTATTTTAGGCCAGACTTATACAAAAAAGGTATAACACATGAGAAATAAATACATCGAAAGCTTTGAACAAGCACAAGTAGAAAACAGAAATATTCCAGCATTCAGAGCAGGTGATACAGTAAGAGTAGCCGTTAGAATTAAAGAAGGTGAAAAGACAAGAGTTCAAAACTATGAAGGTCTTTGTATCGCGATCAGAGGTCAAGGAACAGGTAGAACATTCAACGTAAGAAAAATGGGTGCTAACTCTGTTGGTGTTGAGAGAATCTTCCCACTTTACTCAGACTCGATCGAGAGTATTGAAGTACTTAGAAGAGGTAGAATTAGAAGAGCTAAATTGTTCTATCTTAGAGAACTTAAAGGTAAAGCAGCAAGAATTAAAGAACTCAGAAGAAAGTAATCTTTCTTTCTGCTTCACAGCATTTTCGGCTAAATGGGCTTTGTTCCATTTGGTCACTTACTATTAGTAAGCTCCCGCATTCTACAAAACCCATTTATCCAAAACTACTACAAATCAAAAAGAAATATTTACTTCCTTAGGTACAAAACTTTTTTAATTAATCGCTATAATATTTTAAAATTTATTTAGGGATACCTCCATCATGTTATCAACTTTCAAACACAAACTCATTTTACTTCTGCAACTCCTGCTTGTTATCACTTATATTATCTTTGAAGAGTTGATTTGGGAGGGAATTGCAAAGCCTATCTATGAAGCTATTCATTCACTAAAAATCCTTCAGAAGATCGAACTGAAGTTAGAGACAGTAAACCCTTCTGTCATTCTTTTAATTTTTGTTGTTTTACTTGTTATTGTGGAAGCATTTGGTGTTTATGCAGGAATGTTGTTTGTAAGCGGACAGATGGTTTTAGGCTTAGCGCTTTATATTTCTAAAATTCCCATTGCAGCATTTACTTTTTGGCTTTTTAGGGTCACAGAAGACAAACTTATGCAATTTGGATGGTTCAAATGGATGTATGACTGGATCATGAGAGCGATTGACTGGATCAAGTCTAGTGAAATACATCAGAAAACCATAGAATATTTAGTGCAGATGAAGACGCGTATAAAAGCTTTAAAAGAAAAATACTTTGCAGGTAAAAGTGCTTTTATAGAGAAAATGAAACAGCTTTACAAAACACTTAAAGAGTCACTGAGAAAATAGATTTCCTATGAAAAAACGACTTCTTTTATGGGTGGTACCCTTATTTCTTGTCAGCATCATTGTACTATTCGGTATTGAGGAGAGTCGTACCTTTATCATAGCATTATTTTTAAGAATTGTATTGTTTGTCAAGAAAAATCTATTTGCCCTTTTGGCTGCATTTTTTCTCGTGAAGGGAAAATTCATTTTGAAACTTTTCCTTAAGAAACTTGTATTGCTTTCTGCTACAGGTTTGGGGAAACGCTATGTGGTAGAAAAAGTGATCATGGGCAATGTCAAAACACATTTTCTAGATCATCTGTCTGATGATATCAAGAGGTTGGTCAGACATGCAAAAAAGAACTTTAAAAACTTTCCTTTAGTCAAAAAAATGATGACTGTTTTTGTTTTTCTCGGCTCATTGGGTTTCATTGGTAAGTTCATGGGTGGGATGCTTGCTGTGAAAGTTTTTGTTGCAAAGGTATGGAGCTTTTTACTGGCGCTATTTCTTAAAGTAGGTGCAGCGGTTACTTATTTCTTTACAGATTATTTATGGGGAAGTTGGCTTGCTCCTCTTGTTGAAGTCGTCATCTTTACATGGTTGCTCTCATGGATGGAGAAGGTACCGTTTTTGGCCAGGGGATTACGTAAAATATATGCTTTTTTTGTATTTTGGTTTGGCTGGATGGAGTATTATATTGAAAAGGTATTTCATATACCTGTCAAAGGATTTTTAAAGTGGCTGGTGAAAAAGATACAAAATGGTATTTTTCATTTTATAGGATATGAACGGGTGTCAGCATGGCAAAGATTAAAACAAAGAAGAACGCTCAATCCAAATACGTATACACAGCTCTTAGAGAAACGTAACAAAAGAATGCAAGGGAAAAAAGAGGGTACATATATTTCTCATCACGAAGTGTTATTAGCAAAGAGAAAGCATAAAGAGTAAAAACTATTTGTGGCCACTGCCACCGGTTCGTGCTACCAGTTTATTCATTTTCGTTCCGCCTATATGATAAGCTTCTCCAAATCCAAAGGTCGCTTCACCGTAAATGGGCGTGAGTGCATAAAGATTAAAGTCTTGCATACCCATGAGCATGGTGACCATATGAGTGTCAAATTTATCTTGAAAATGTTCCATTACCGTGTTAAATGTCCCATCATCTCTAGAGACAGAAGTGACATCGCATTGCAGTGAGATACGTTTTCTTGCAAAGATATTCTCACTCTTGCTCTCATCTTCTATAAAAAGTGCAGAAGCTTGAGATGTGGCTTGTATGTTTTTTGCATGTGTGGCAATGTTTGAGATGAAGATATAGATCTGTTCCCCATCATAATAAAAAGGTGCGTAAGAGGAGAAGGGATAGCCATTACCGCTTTGAGTTCCAAGTACAACACTTTTATATTCTGCTAACAGTGGGGCAAGATCTTTCATCTATTCTCTGTGTTTCATCGCTTGCTGTGCTTCACGTTTGAGTGTTTTTTCTTTCATGTCGGCACGTTTGTCATGCAGTTTTTTACCTTTGGCTATCGCGATGCTCACTTTGGCAATGTTACGTTCATTGAAATAGATCATAAGCGGTACGATGGTCAGGCCGTCTTTATGTACTTTGACATAGAGTTTTTCCAACTCTTTTTTATGTAAAAGCAGTTTTCTTGGTGCACGTGTATCCGGGGTAAAATATTTGCTTGCTGTTTCAAGGTGCGCAATGTGGGCATTCATCAGATGCAGTTCGCCTTGGATAAATCGGCAAAAAGCATCTGCAAGGTTAGCACGTTTGGCACGCAGTGCTTTGACTTCAGCACCTGAGAGTACAATGCCAGCTTCAAACTTCTCAAGTATCTCATAATCGTGCCGGGCTTTTTTGTTTTGTGCTATGATGTTGATAGCCAAATCGGTCCTTTAGTCTATATTTTCCAGAATTATATCATATAATTCACTATGGATAATGTAGAAACAAACCCGTTGGAAATACTCTATCAAGATGAATATTTGGTTGCTATCAATAAACCATCAGGTCTGCTTGTACACAAGTCTCCCATAGACAAACATGAAACACAGTTTGCATTGCAGTTGCTGCGTGATCAGATAGGGCAGTATGTCTATCCCATACATCGTTTGGATAAACCGACCTCAGGGGTATTGCTTTTTGCATTGAATGCGCAAATGGCTCAGACGATGTCTCTCCTTTTCCGCGCATCACAGGTACATAAAGAGTACATTGCTGTAGTACGCGGTTTTACTGAAGATGCATCACTGATAGACTATCCGCTTAAACAGATGTTAGATACCAAAGAGCAAAAGAAAAAAGGTATTACCAAAGAGACACAAGAGGCGCAAACACAGTATGAACGTTTGGCTACAGTAGAACTTCCTTTCCCTGTAAGCCGTTACCCTGTTGCCCGCTACTCTTTAGTAAGACTGTTTCCAAAAACAGGAAGAAAACATCAGCTCAGACGGCATATGAAACATATATTTCATCCTATCGTAGGGGATACAAAACATGGGAGAGGTGAACATAATACACTTTTCCGTGAAAAGTACGAATGTTATAGGCTCCTATTGCATTCAAACAGGATCTCTTTTAACCATCCTATACTTAAAGAAAAGTTAGTCATAGATGCCACATTGGATGATACTTGGCAGAGATTGTTCAAAGGATTTGGATGGGAGAAGGTCGTTTATTGAGGTCTTGTACATAAGGTAGTTGTACGCTCTTATCATAACATGAAAATATCACTACGGTATGAGGTATACTGTATCTTCTTCTATGGTATAATGATAGGAATATTTAATATGTGGAGCACAGAATGATTTTACCAAGAGGATGGCATTACAGCGTATTATTTTTGTTTTTGTTTTGTACAGCATCTTTTATTGAAGCAAAAGAAGATACAGCACTCTCAATGGAACAAAAAAACACGTATGTCAATCTAAATACCGAGAAACCGGATTCTAAGCAAATTATCGGTGCGCTGGAGTATGTTAGACTTGTACCTCCCAATGTGGTACTTAAAGCGCGTATTGACACAGGGGCAAAAACAACATCTATCGATGCACGGGACATCACCCCTTTTGAACGTGATGGAAAACAGTGGGTGAAGTTTGTCTATGTGTTCGGGGAAAAAGAGTATACGATCGAGAGAAAAGTGGTCAAAACAGTGCAGATCAAGCGTCATGGAGCAGAGTCACAAGATCGTTATGTTGTAAAGATGCGTATCATACTTGGTAATGTATCTCAGCTTATCTCTGTGAACTTGAGTGATAGAGATGACTATAAATACCCTGTACTTATAGGACGTAATTTCTTACGCGATTTTTTTATGGTTGATGTTGCAAAAAAATATCAATTTAAACCTATGTCTTTACCTAAATAACAAGGAAATTTCATGTCTAGAAGATTTCAAGTACTATTGATCACTTTCAGTTTAGCGTTTACAGGATTTTTTATAGTCTGGTATAAGGTCGGTGTACTTGGCATACCCTTCTTACCGCATGAAAAACGTTCAGTCTATAAAATAGGAGCGGAGATCTCTTTTGAAGGTAAAAATAAACCTGTTCTGGTATCCATGGCTTTACCAGAGCCTCAAGAAGGAATACAAATACTCTCTGAAGATGTAGCATCATCAGGTTTTGGCTATACTGAAGCACAGACAGAAACAGGCAAAAGGGCAGAATGGAGCAAACGAAATGTGGTGGGACCTCAAATACTTTACTATTCTATTGAAGTCTTTATGGAACCAGGAGAATATAAACCCAAATTGCCTCTTTTGCCTTATGAACAAAAGGTTGAAACACTGAGTGATCTTCCTGATACATTGAGAAATACCGCAAAAAATCTTCTTGATGATGTTCGCTTGAGATCTGCAGATATCCACTCATTTGCAGCACAATTGATCAATGATTTTAATGCAAAAGAACCCTCTCAAGCAGTGAAAATACTCCTTGCTCAAGGAGGAGAAAACAAATTTGAAATAATCTCTCGCCTTTTACGATATAGAAAAATATTGGTACGAAAGATTCATGGACTCTATTTGGAAAGTGAACGACGCAATATTGCATTGACGCCTATGCTTGAAGTATATGATGGAAAGAAATGGCAACTGTATGATTTAAAAAAAGGAAAAGTTACAAGGGATAAAAACTTTTTTATCTGGCAACATGGCGGTGATTCAGTGATTGAAGTAACTGGGGCAACAAAATCCCATATTAGCTTTTCACTCAATGAACGTCAAGTACCGGTAGAATATCTTCTTGAAAAACAAGAGCTTATAAAAAAAGCTGCTATATTGGACTTTTCACTTTTCTCATTACCTGTTTCAGAACAAAATGCATATAGACATATATTACTGGTGCCTTTTGGTGCATTGGTAGTCGTATTATTAAGGATCATAGGAGGCTTGAGAACATCAGGGACATTCATGCCTGTATTGATAGCCCTGGCATTTATGGAAACGACACTGTTTGCCGGACTGATAATGTTTATTTTGATCGTAGGGACAGGATTGGTTATTCGCTCTTATCTAAGCAGTCTTAACCTGTTACTGGTGGCAAGGATCTCAGCTGTGATGATCGTGGTTATCATGATCATGTCATTTATGAGTATTTTAAGTTTTAAACTAGGGATCAAAGAGGTACTCACGGTTACTTTTTTCCCTATGATCATCTTGGCCTGGACGATAGAAAGGATGTCTATACTCTGGGAAGAAGAAGGAGCTAAAGAAGTGTTTATTCAAGGTGGTGGATCTTTGATAGTAGCTGTTTTCGCCTATTTTGCAATGACATATCCTTTTGTTTCGCATATTGCTTTTAACTTTCCAGAATTACTTCTGGTAGTATTGGCAGTCATCATTATGTTGGGACGCTATAGTGGTTACCGTATAAGCGAACTGATCCGTTTTAGATCCATGGTGGACTGATATTATGTTTGCTAATCCTTTTAAGCTTAAAAAGCTCGGCATATTGGGGATGAATAAACGTAACATCCATTATATTGGAGCACAAAATGATCGTAAGTATTACCCCTTAGTAGACAACAAGCTCAAGACCAAAGTCGTTGCCCAAAATGCAGGTATATCCGTACCAAAATTACTTGTAACTATCGAACACCAGTCACAACTGCGTAACCTAAAAGATATGTTAGCCAGTCTTGATAAATTTGTTCTCAAACCTGCGCAAGGAAGTGGGGGGAAAGGTATTTTGGTGATCATAAAACGTGAAGGTGACGAATTCATTAAAGCAAATGGGCAGAGGTTGCAACTCAGAGACATTCAGCGTGATATTTCAAACATCCTAAGTGGACTCTATTCCCTTGGAGGAAAACCTGATGTTGCGATGATAGAGACATTGGTAGAATTTGACCCTATTTTCGAACGTTACAGTTACGAAGGTGTTCCAGACATCAGAGTCATAGTTTATAAGGGGTTTCCTACCATGGCTATGTTACGATGTTCGACAAGTGAAAGTGATGGCAAAGCGAATCTACATCAAGGTGCAGTGGGTGTTGGCATTGATATGAAATCAGGAAAGTCACTTTTTTCTGTACAGCATGGTATGCCCGTAACACATCATCCAGATACAAAGTATGATTTTTCAGAGCTTGAAATACCGTATTGGGAGAAGATACTCACTCTGGCAGCATCTTGTTATGAAGTCACCCATTTGGGATACTTGGGAGTAGATATTGTACTAGATAAAAACTTAGGGCCTTTGATCCTGGAACTCAATGCCCGTCCCGGACTGGCAATACAAATTGCCAATAGAACAGGTGCAGTAAAACGCTATGATGTGATTGATAAGCAACCAGCAAATTTATCTGTGACGCAGAGAGTAAAATTCTCTATGAACCATTTTGGTATGCAATAAGGTCAATATTCGATCATAAAAGAAATTCAAAGGATGGAGATAAGTGATGAGTGATGAACATAAAAACAATCCTTTGCACGGTATTAAACTCAAACAGATACTTGAAGAGTTGCAAGAAGAGTACGGTTGGGAACTGTTGGGACAGTTTGTAAATATACGATGTTTTAATTATGATCCGAGTATCAATTCATGTTTAAAATTCTTAAGAAAAACACCTTGGGCAAGAGATAAAGTTGAAGCATTGTATTTGCTCATGCTAAAGAAGAAAGAAAAAGAGTGTTAGCACTTCTTTGCAAGAGTCGCATGTAGATCAATACTCTTTTAACGCATTATTGATCTGTATATAGGCCATCAGAGGCGTCGTTTCAAAATAGGGTATATTGTACTTTCTGGCAAACTCTTTTGTCATCTTCTGTACTTTAAGAAGATTAAAACGGGGTGCTTTAGGAAAGAGATGGTGCTCTATCTGTGTATTGAGTCCGCCATAGAACCAGTGTATTAAAAAACCGCCTTTTAAAGAACGGCTTCCCCTCATCTGCAATTCCATCCAAGAAACATTTTTGGCTTCCTCTTCAGTTAATGTTTCACAACCCAAGTGGTTGGTAATGAAGCCAAAAGCAAGCCATGGAGAGAGCACAAAATTGAGAGTCAGTGCTACGATAAATGTATCAACTGCACCTATCTGGTAGAGTAATGTTCCCCAGATGAGCGGCCAGTGAAGCAGCATCAGTGCAAATTCACCCCAGAGTTTTCGGGTGATCACAAATTTGTATGACTGTGCAATAAATGCAGGGAACATAAAAAACAATGCTCCCCAAAAGATGATATGTTTATGCTTTTTGATAAAAGGTTTATTCCCTTTGTTCGGTGTAAATGCACCATCAAGTGCACGGATATCTGCATCTTTTTCTACAATGTTACAGTAGGTGTGATGGTTGACATTGTGTTTATGGTCCCACCATGAAGAGGAGTTGCTGAGTATGAGTGCTGAAAAAGGATAGCTGAGCTTTTTGGAAAGGGATTTATTTTTAAAATACTGCGTGTGTAAGATATCATGAGAGACAAATACGGCACGTGTGAAAAGCAAAGTGAGAAAGAGTCCTAAAAGTATGGGATGCCAAAATAATGCAGTTGCAAGTGCAGCTGTCATAGAGACAAGAATAGCGATCATTTCTATGCTACCGCGAACAGGAACACGCTCAAGCAGACCGGCATTACGTACTTGTTCTTTGAGTTCATCGAAATTATAAGGATATTGGGGGAGTTTAGACACGATTATTTCTTTTTATTTAATTTGCGTATTATAACCAGTATAGGTTAATGGTTTATTTTTTGAATAAAAAGAAACCTATTCAATGCTATAAATTGATCGATAGGGAACACTTTTAGGCCAAGCGGAAAAATGTACTTCCACTCCCTGAAAAGAACCATCCTTCTTTAGCCTCTTTTTTTAGCTCAGGATAAGCGATGAGTGCAGCCTTATAAAGATCATTCAATAGGATAGGGTCTGCAATGTGTTCGAGTAAAGTTTTTGAGTCAAGTTTGTCCCATCCTATGAAAGAACTGAGGGTAATATCATCCAGAAGATGTTCTTTAAATGTTTTATAGACGACAGAAGTGTCACACCCTATCTCAGGAGTATAAAGTTCTAAAGAGAGAGGTTCCTCCTCAAAAGGTTCAACAATTTCCCCAAATCCGCTGACGTTTGCCGAGGCGTAGTTGTAGATGAAAAAAGGAAGGTCTGCACCGATCGTGCTTCCGAGTTTGGCGAGCTCTTTAGTACTTATGAGAAGGTTGCATACCTCTTTGACCAAACGCATGAAGGCCGCGGCATCAGAACTTCCTCCGCCTAAACCTGCCTGACTTGGAATACGTTTGGTAACGACGACTTTATGTTTATAAAAGAAGTTTAGGATGTCAAGATCACCGGTGTAGTCATTAAGGGCTTTGTAGGCTTTGTATATCGTATTGGACTCAAGAGGTACACCCTCGCATCCTTCTATGGTAAATGTATTACATTCACAGGGTTCAAAGGCAATAGTGTCATATAGGTCTTCAACCTGCATAAAACGGGAGAGCAGGGTATGATAGCCATTTTCATGTCCGGTAATTTTTAAAAAAATATTGACTTTGGCATGGGCTCTGATACTGTATCCTGAATCCGTTTTTTCTATCGTTGATGGTCTTCTATGGGTACTGTTAGATTTATTGTCAGTTCCATTATTCATCCACGTGGGAAGATCATCGATATCCCAGTATCCACCTTCATCACCACCTTCAAAACCACCCATATCACGAAACCCTTCTTATAAAAATTGGATGCATATTATACTATAAAAAAGATTGGCAGTAAAACCTCACTGCAGTGTCGTTAGTTCTGATTTTCATAGAGCTTGACTGGTTAGATCAGCATGCTTCAAACTTTGGTATACGGTTAAATCTGTATTTGACCTCTTCACCCATGATTTCGATAATAGAAAAAAAGTTTGAAGTCTCAATGAGATAGACACCATCCTCTTTTGTTTCAAAATACTCCAAAGAGAGTTTTTTACCTAGTTCCATATATTCTTCTTCACCCGTATAAACATTAGAAGGAATGGCTAAATGCGTAAAGGGATTCAAGGCTTTTTCATCATCAAAGTAGAATTGTCCTTCATGGATACGGTGTAAGCTTGAGAGTGTACCATCTACCCCAAGTTTATCTGCGATAAGGGCTCCTAGACTACGTATATAAGTACCTTCACTCACTTTGGCTTCAAAGTGTACAAACGGATGGTTATAGTTCAGCAGTTTTATGTCGTAAATGGTGGAAGTGATGGTCTTCAGTGCGACTTCCTGACCCTCACGTGCAAGTTCATAAGCACGTTTGCCATTGATCTTTTTGGCACAAAATTTTGGCGGGTAATAGGTTAGCTCACCTTTAAGAGAGAGCAATACTTCTTCTACCTGCTGTTCTGTAAAGGGAGATACTTCTTTAATGCTGTCTATCTTCTCTATATCAAGACTTGGAGAGTTTGCCCCTAGCCATAGCGTAGTTTTGTAGCTTTTAGGTGTTTTATTGAGGTATTGGAAGAGTTTGGTGTATTGTCCTGTAGCAACAATGAGACATCCTGTCGCAAAGGGGTCAAGCGTACCCGAAAATCCCACTTTCTTTGTTCCGTATTTGCGTTTGACATAGCCCATATATCCATTAGAAGAACGAAAGATAGGTTTATTTACGACAAATAATCGATTCACAGTTGATTTCCTTTAGTATTCACTTTTAATCACACGTAGTGTGCCTTGTCGTTTTGAACGTCCTTGTAAGCAAAGCGATTCGAGAGATACGACGATTTTTGCTTCGTTTTTCTAAAAAATGAAGGGAGAAACACCACCACAGTTTAGATAGAGGGCAATTAAAAAAATTACAAATATATAAGATTAAATACTTTGCACAAATGAACTCAGTATCTCTTTCTTGTTTCCGCCAAAGTTAATAAGCAGTTTGTACTCTTTACCGGATTTATTCGCAGCCTGTACACGCCCAATACCAAAGATCTTATGTTTAACCAGGTCACCTTTTTTAAAAGCGGAACTTTTAGTGATCTTAAGGCTTGTATCCTGAATGAGTCCTGCTTCACCCAAGAAACGGCTCTTGTCTATCATTTTACGTCGTCCTTTGTAAAAACGACTGTCGACATAACACAGGGTCAGATCTGATTTGGCTCTTGTGATCGCTACATAGCCCAAACGACGTTCTTCTTCCATGTTGGAACCTTCACCCAGCAGAGGGAAGAACTCTTCTTCCAGTCCTATGACAAAAAGGTGTTCAAATTCCAGTCCTTTGGCCGCATGGATACTCATGATGGTAATCGTATTTTCTTCAACCTGGTCCTGGTCACTTTGCAGTGAGATGTCATTGAGAAACTCATCCAGTGTAAGGTCAGGGTTTTTGATCACTGCATCTCTGAAGTACCCATAAAACTCATCGATATTCAAGATACGGTCAAAGCCGTCCACCATACCAGCATAATGGTCTTTGAGCTTGATACGCTCTTCAAAAAGTGTAATGAAGTTACCCAGTTCATTTTCCAAGGCTTCTTGTAAGTGAGTGATATCTTCGACAAGTTTCTCTAAAGCTGTGATTATTTTTTTACTGACGACAGCAGGGAGTTCTCCCTGTACCGATTTCTTTATATATTCAAAAAGTGACATTTTGGCATCAAAAGCAGCTTTCTGCAGCTTGTCGATAGATGCTTTTCCAATACCTCTTTTGGGTTTGTTGATAATACGTATGAGAGAAAAGTCATCATGTGGATTGGAAAGAACCCTTAAGTATGAGATGAGGTCTTTGATCTCTGCACGTTCATAAAAGCGCATGCCTCCAATAAG
>Ga0210119_1000079_pt1 | contig 22187 bp, 23 predicted proteins | sample China_Bullhead_C_2_FD_184859 | JGI IMG/M metagenome (GOLD analysis project Ga0210119, IMG submission 184859) | Wetland microbial communities from San Francisco Bay, California, USA, that impact long-term carbon sequestration -... | ecosystem: Environmental > Aquatic > Marine > Wetlands ... | reverse complement strand
ATATTTTTTAAGTGTTTGTCGTAAGTTGCTGTAAAGTTATGCGTACCATTTTCATTCAGCATAAAGAAAATATAGTCACTTTCTGTTGGTTTCATGGAAGCTTTTAGTGCATCTAAAGTCACTGTACTTAGAGGGTGTGGCGGTAAGCCTTTATGTTTATAAGTATTATATTCACTTTCATCACTTTGGATGCGTTCTGGAGTAACGATAGTATGTGCGTAGGGTCCATAATTAAGCGTACCATCCATCTGTAGTCTCATACCTTTATCAAGACGATTGTAGATCACTGAAGAGATCAGTGGCATCTCCTCTATAGAGTTACTCTCTTTTTGTATGATAGACGCGATGATATGGACAATTTTCAGTTCCATCAGATCTGGTGTTTTTGTAAAATGCTCTTTTATAAACTTGTTTAATTTATGTCTGGATTTATAGAAAATATAACGCATCGTTGTATTTTCATCTGCTTTACGTGCAAGCGTGTATCGCTGAGCCAATATATCTGCTTCTTTAAAGCGAGCAAGCCTATTGTATATGTTTAAAAGCTTTTCCTGATCCAGTTTCATATCATTAGCAAGACGTGCAGTCAGTTCTTCTTTCGTTTCACCTGCATAGACCACCACATCCATAAGTTCATCTGTTTTTTGTTTATAGAGATGCTGAAAAAATAAAAAGCGTCCATGTTCAGTAGGTTCAACACTATACCACCCCTCATCAGGTGTTCTTCTGAGCCTTAACATCAGTTTATCCATCCAAGTGACTTCATAACCGTTTATTTTAAGTGTTTTAATCACGTCATCTATGTTTGATGAAGGTATATAGAACGTTGTAGTCCCTTTATTTATAGGAATGAAATTATAGGTAAGGGGAATCAGTAATAGCAGCATGTAGATTTCAAAGTAAAGAACAAAATTTCTGTATATATCTGAAAGTATCTTTTTCATAAATGCCTATTACTTTATAGTTGATTTTATTTGACCATTATATCAAAGTTGTATAATTTGGTATGCTTATATGTCAAATTGTCATATAAATGAAGTTTTATATCATAATGATATAGATAAAAAGTGTCTAAGAAGGAGTGATATCCATGATACCATTTAATCATTTAGGGTGGATATTTAAATACCTTGGACCAACCATATATCCACGTAAAGTCCGTGAGTCACTTTGCAGTTTTTTAATACCTCTTTCGAAGCATGCAACGGTATTGGACCTTGGTGCAGGAACAGGGATCATGAGTGAATTTGCTTATGCCTGCAGAGATGACCTTCGATTTACGGCTGTTGACCCTGCAGAAGGGATGCTGAAATTTTCTGCTGAGTATATACAAACACACAAAGGTCATGCAGAAACACTTCCTTTTGAAGGGGACAGCTTTGAGGCTATACTTATTGGAGAAGCGCTTCATCATTTTCAAGATGTAGATAGATCGATAGAAGAGATGGTACGTGTATTAATGAATAAGGGTAGGCTTTTTATCTATGATTTTGATACAAGCACCTTTATAGGAAAAATGCTTTGCCGAGCGGAAAAAATATTGGGTGAACCTGGAAACTTCTTTACAGCACAAGATTTGCAAGTCAAACTCGAGTCTTATGGTTTCTGTTGCAGCATCACCAAACATGGTTGGCGATATACGGTAGATGCACTTTTAGAGAAGTAACTTCTCTAATCATTACCAGTTCTAATAAATGTACGATTTAGCAGAGTCAATTTGTAGTGATTGACTATCATTGCAAAAAGTCTTATAATAAAGAAGCGGGATGTATATATCTTATAAAGTGTAAGACAATAACATCTGAATATTGATATATAAAGGATTATCATGGCGAAAAAAGAAAAAGAAGAAAAGAAAAAAGCTAAAAAAGCACTTGCTAAAAGTGAAAAAAAGGCTGCAAAGAAAAAAGCAGATAAGAAAAAGAAGAAACAAGCAAAAAAGCCTGTCTCAAAGAAAAACAAAAAAGTAAAAGAAAAAAAGAAAAAAGAGAATAAGAAGAAATCTAATAAAAAGAAATCCTCTAAAAAAAATAAGAAAAAGTCTAAAAAATAGTCACTTACTGATAATGTTTTGTTAAAAAAGCATTAAGTTGATTTGCAAAAGCATGGGCATCTTTTTGTCCAAACGCTTTTGGACCACCTGTCATCTCTCCACTCTCCCTGATGCTTTCCATAAGGTTTCTCATGGCTAGGTATTGTTTAATGTTATCTACGCTGTAGAGTTCACCTCTATGGTCTATTGCATGAGCATCTTTACTTACGATCCTATCAGCGAGCGGGATATCTGCAGTGATGACAAGATCACCCACTTCACATAACTCTACGATATGATGATCCGCTTCATCAGCACCCTGATCTACGATGATGTATTCTATGTGTTTTGATTTACCGATATGTATTTTTTTATTGGCTATGACCTTGGTGGATAGAGCCAGACGTTCTATACTTCGTAAGACTATGGGTTTAAGAAGATTTGGAAAAGCATCTCCATCAATGAAGAGTGTCATAGAATCTCTTTTACTCTACCTACTTCACCGGTATTTAAACGTACTTTGATACCATGAGGATGGGTAGGGGAATTGGTGAGAATCTTCTGTACTTTGCCATAGGTGAGTCTTCCTGTCCCTTGATCTTCTTTCAATACCACTCCAACATCCAAACCATATTTAATATTTGCTCTTTTTTGCCCGCCTGTCATTTTTTAAGCCTTTGGTTCGTAGTTCAGTGCTTTTTTTACTGTCTCTACTGAACAAAAGAAGAGTGCATCAAACAGAGGATTTAATTTTGTCTTATGCTCATCTATAGTATCAAAAGGCTGGAAGAAAAAACCTGGTCCATCTTCTTTATGGGCAGGTTTAACATGAAAAACAATAGGTTTTAATGTACGCACGACATTGAGTATCTTTTTATAGTTCTTCGCATTGGGATCTGGCAGAAAATTGTCTTGAGCACTCTCATTTACACGTGCTTTAAGTAAGAGTTGGAGCTTATCATTAAAGATGACCTTGTTCCATTTGATCGTACCTACTTCTATAGTAAATAGACTATTGCCTGCCGTAAGCGGATGTGGTTTTGTCTCACGTATCGCTTCTAGAAGATGTAGAAAAAAGTTCTTCCCACCAAAGTTGTTTGCACACTGTAAAAGTTGTTCATGATAAAGCTTTTTTTCTTCATCTGTTAAAGTGTTGAAGTCGCACATAGCACTTCCTTATATTTTTTTGCAATTATACCCGAATTTACGACTAGACGTATTTTAGTTTGTGTGGTTATAATCTCTTTATGTTAAATGAAAAACGTATAGCTCGTATTGATGATTTATTGAGTAAAAAACAACCTGACCTGCAAGTGATGCTGGACAATGTCCATAGTTCACAAAACCTTTCTGCTATTATACGTTCTGCTGATGCAGTGGGAGTACTTGACATTTACTACAGTACAAAGGAAAATGAAAGTCTTCGTATACATAAAACGATCACACAGGGTGCACATAGATGGACGCACCGTTACCGTATGAATGATGATCACAAGGTGGCATTTCTAAAGGAAAAAAAGGAGCAGGGCTTTCAAGTGGTAGTCACACATCTTGAAGAGCGGGCGGTTTCCTTTAGACACATAGACTATACGAAACCGACACTGCTTGTGATGGGAAATGAAAAAGATGGTGTCTCTGCTGAAATAGTTGATCTGGCAGATGAAGTGATCATCATCCCGATGCAGGGCATGGTTCAAAGTCTTAATGTCTCCGTAGCCACAGGACTGATACTCTATGAAGCACAAAGACAACGTGAAGATGCCCGCAGATACGATACTTCTGCCTTAACCCATGAGAAGAAAGAGGAGATAAAGCAAGAATGGATCTATCGAGATACCATTGCCCGAAAGAGTAAAGGTCAGATTCCTGCAGAGTTTAAAGAAGAGATCTTAGATTTTTAATCTACACAATAGTTACACTTTTATATTCTATGATACAAAAGATACAATAAATAAAAGGATTTATATGCTAAATAAAACAAAATATTTGGGACTAGTTACTGCAGCATCTTCGGCATTGTTCTTTTCCGGATGTACAACTTATAACTCAGGTTACTATGATGCCGGATATTACGATCCTGTCCCATACTCCAGTGTAAGAGTATCTCTCTCTAGTTACAGTTATCCATATTATTATGGCGTACCATACTATTATTTCGGTGGGATCTACTATTATGGTGGATATTACAAAGATGGGTATTATTATTATGGAAATAGAAAATTCCGTCAAGGACATTATTATCACAATAATTATCGTTACTATAATGGACGTCGTTATCGTGCGGTAGAGGGTAATTATGGATATTATAGAAGCAAAGCTACTTATCAAAGGTCAAGTCACTATAGAAACCGTGATCGTAATCGTAACACTAATAGAGAGTATACAAATACAAGAATAAATGATAGAGATAATATACGTACAAGAACTAGGGTAAACCAAAATGGTGAACGTGTTAGAACAAAGACCAGAGTAAACCAAAATGGAGAACGTGTCAGAGTAAAGACAAGAGTAAAACAGGATGGAGAACGTGTTAGAACCAAGACCAGAGTAAATCAGAATGGAGAACGTGTTAAAACAAAGACCAGAGTCAATCAGAATGAAGAACGTGTTAAAACAAAGACCAGAATCAATCAGAATGAAGAACGTGTCAGAACAAAGACCAGAGTCAATCAGAATGGGGAACGTGTCAGAACAAAGACCAGAGTAAAGACTAATGAGTCAGATAAAAACAAAAATGAATATAGGAATAGAAGGGAGTAGTTTTACTTTGAGATAAAATTAACGTTAGAGAGTTCCACCTCTTAGAGAGGTGGAGTAAAGTTACTTATTCTAATTTTCCGTTTCCATAATGTTCAAATAGATAGTCTGTAGTTTCTTTTGCTGCTGCTTCATCCATTGGTGCTTTAAAGTGTACGATCATTTTGTCCACTTTTCCACGCCAAAACTTTTTTGACTGTCTTCCCTGATTTATGATATATCCAAAAGAGTGACACATAAGACAATGTGTTTGAATTGCATCGAATCCTTTTCCCATTTTGATCGGGAACGCTACATAAGGTACTTCTACATTCTCTTTTACTTGTGCAAAGAGTGGTGATGCAAGTAGTGCTGCAATTAATATTAATTTCTTCATTATATTACCTCCACAGTAACTTCATCGATACCGTTATATTTATATCCACCGTGATTCCATTTGATATCTTTAGCAAATGGTTGCTCTTCACCTATCTTATTGATCGCTTTAGCCATGATCGTTACTTTTCCAAATGTAGTTGGTTTGTATGGATATCTAAAGGCTCTATAAGCATAACGACCAAGGTCACCATTATCAAGAATTGCTTTATCCCATGTCTTTCCACCATCCGTAGAAATAAGTACGTCTTGTATACCGTGACCATCATCCCACGCAACACCACGAACAACAACGTGAGATTTATGATTGACAACTGAGTCTTTTGTAGGGTATCCGATCACAGATTTCACATTCATCTTTTTGATAGGCTTTGTCTTAGGGAATCTTTTTTCCGGAGTTTCTGATTCCGTTTCATTATCAGGTACACGATAGGCAACATCCATGAAGAAGAGTTTTTTGTACTCATTTGTCACAGTGATATTTGAAAGCATTTTTACCCATGAGTCAGAGTAGTATCCTGGCAGTACAAGTCTAAGAGGATACCCATTGAGGTATGGCAGATCTTCACCATTCATTTCGTATGCAAGGATCACGTGGTCATCAAGCTCACTTAGTTCAAGTTCACGTACAAATTCAGGCGTTTCATAATAGGCTGCTCTTTCAGAACCGTTAAATCCGATCCACTGAGCATCTTTTTGCAAACCTGCCTGGTCAAGGATATCTTTTAAACGTACCCCTTTCCATGTTGCACAACCCATTGCTCCTGATCCCCACTGAATACCGCCTGCAATCGGTTTGAACGCAGAACGGCTGTTACCGCCACACTGTAGTACAGCAGTTACTTCTACCTGTTCAAACTTTGTTTTGAGGTCATTGAGTGAGATATGCAGTTCATTTTTTACAAGACCGTTGACGTGTATCGTATAAGTGTCTGGATCGATATGAGTAGGAATATCTGGCATATGCCAACGTACAAAGAACTGATCATTAGGCGTAAGTACAGAGGTAAATACATCTCTAGGTGTCTCTAACAAAGGGGGTCTGTCAGAATACATGATCAATGGTCTTTTCTCAGGAAAAGCAACCTGTGATACTTTTCTGTTATCAATAGGTTGAGTTGTTTCCCCAGCCTCTAGCGTACTGGTTCCTACAGCCGCTGCACCAGCAGTTACTATAGCTTTTTTAAAGAAGTCTCTTCTTTCCATAAAATACCTTTCAGTGTTAAGATAATAAATTAAAATTATTATTATGATTATGAGAGAATATCTCTTAATAGATACTGAAAATAGGGTTAAACAAGCGTAGATCAGCATGAATCTACAAGTTTATTTATTTTCTAACGTTTTATTATCAATCATATTTACTTATGAAAATAAATATATTGATATATAATCCTGTTTATAAAGATTCTGTCGTATTGTAAGATCGATCACCGGCATCACCCAAACCCGGTACAATAAACTTATATTCATTCAGTTTCTCATCAATTTGTGCGATAAATACTTCTACATTTGGATGTTTTTGTTCTAAAATAGCCATCCCTTCAGGGGAACCGATAATATTGAGTGAAATGATTTTTTTAGGCGACTTGGCTTTAATGACAGATATAGCATCACAGAGTGAACCTGCAGTTGCTACCATTGGATCAAGTATAATGACAGTTTTACCATTACATTCAGGGATACGGTCATAGTAAAGAATGCTTTGATGGGTGTTTTCATCACGTTTCATAGCGAGAAACCCTGAAGCTGCACCAGGTAGAAGTGCAGTCAATGATTCAATCATAGGAAGTCCTGCACGTAATATAGTGACAAAAATGATATCTTCTTCTTTAATGAATCCAAACTTTTCCTCTCCTTGCCATGTAGTTATAGTTTGATCATAAAGTGTTTCATTCTTTAGGGCTTCGTACACAAGAAGTCTAGATAACTCTTGAATAATATGTCGAAAACGCAATGCATCAGATTTTTTTTCTCGTAAATGGTTCAATAAGGTTTTTGCAACAGGATTAGAGAGTTCATGGATCATAATATGCCTTTCACTTCGAATATTTTATTATATCAAAATTCAATCTATGTATAAGAGTTTTTTTGTGTTAAAATCCTGATACAGTTTGAAATCCAAGTAAAATGAGATTAAGAATGATAGCTATGATGGGAATAGCTATTGGATAAGTTTTTATACCTTGTGGATGAGGATCTCTGACTTTGCTGATAAGCAGTGAAACATTCACTAGAGTAAAAACGATAAATATCAGAAAGCTGGAAGATTGTGCCAACGTAACGATAGGGAATGTAGAAGCTAGAAGAAATACAATCAAACCGGCTAAGATAGTAGCATTGATAGGAGTACTTGTTTTTGGATGGACGACACTAAGGATGTTTGGTATCCAGCCTTGGTTGCTCATACCATAGAGTAGTCTAGAGACCATAATAATCTGCACAAGTGCACCATTGATCACAGCAAATAAAGCGATAATACTTAAAACGGTAGCTTTTGTACCTGTGGCAGCTTCATATACATTAGCTAATGGTGCGCTGGCTTGTGCTAATTCATTTACTTGTAGAACGGAGATTGACAGTATTGCAATAAGGATATAAAAGAGTGTTGCAATTGCAAGTGTAATGATAATGGCTTTTGGCATAGTTTTTGTGGGATTCTTGACTTCTTCAGCAATATTAACCATATCTTCAAAGCCTATAAAGGCATAAAAGGCTAAAAAAGCACCCAGTATGATAGCATTTAGAATCGTGAACTCTAGTGGGGGAGTGAAACTTTCAAGAGTCTGCATGTCCCATGTTATATGATCAAAACCTACATATATAACCATACAAAGACCAATGGTCTCTATTATTGTCAATAATGCAGTGATCACAATAGATTGAAAGATACCCCATATCGCAATAGTACTTATGAAAATAACAACTATAAGGATGATTATGATCTCAGGAGTCTGAATAAAGACACTTAAATAGCTATGAAAACCATCTAAAAGGGTAGCAGCAGATAGTAGACCGGACAAAGCAATAGTAAGTCCTACGAACGTAGCAAGATAAGAATTCCTGAATCCAGCATTGATATAGAGAGCTACTCCTGCACTTAAGGGGTGTCTTGCACTAAGTTCAGCGTAGGTCAAAGCTGTAAAAAATACAACAATACAGGCAATCAAAAAGGAGAGCGGGACATAGATACCAGCTATCCCAGCAATTTCACCAATCAGCACATAAATTCCTGCACCAAAGATATTACCCAACCCATAAAAAACGAGCATTGGCAAATTAACATTACGTTTCAGTGTTGCCTTCTCTTTACTATCCATTGCTCTTCTTTATTTATTATATTTCTTTAAATAGTATATTATAATCTAACCGATATGTAAAATATCACAGGTGACAATCTATATTGTATATTTATAAAGAAAGAGTTATGCTAAAATAAGGATAAGGGAGCATGTTTAATAGAGACAATTCATAAAGGCAAGAGATGGCAAAGAAAAAGACAAATGATACACCGAAAATAAAGAAATCCAAAATTGGCTTTGATGATATTGTAGGACATAAACAGATCAAAGAACGCCTGAAGGGTATTATCAAGATCGTCAAGAATCCAGAAATGCTTGAACGATTTGAGACACCTATTCCTAAAGGTTTACTCATATATGGTCCTGTGAGCGTAGGAAAGAGTATGCTTGCAAAAGCATTTGCAAAAGAGGCAGGGCTCTCTTATTTGGAAATATCCGGTTCAAAACTTTTTGAACTTGATTATATAAAGGAAGTCTATGATATTGCCTCAAAAAATGCACCCTGCGTGGTGATCTTAGAAGATATAGATATCAAAGGCATTGTACAAGGTGCGATCACAAATGTCTCATTTTCAGATATTTCCAAAGTATTAGAATCTTTGACTAAAATGGTCTTTACTGTTGCTACAGCAGAACTGCTTGAAGATATTGATCCAGTATTGACCGCACCGGAGAAGCTGGATTTTTTATTGGAAGTTACAGAGCTCGATAAAGATGCCAGAAGATTTTTTATAGAAAAAATTTTAGAGAAACCACATGATCCAAAGATAGATATTGAACGCATTGTCCGTTATATTACGGGTATGAGCGCCATGGAGCTGGAGAGACTGGGACGAATGGCTGCATTACATGTTATTGAAGAGGAAAAAGAATTTATTACAGAAGAGATCCTCATTGAACAGATCAATATCATTAAATACGGACATAAAGTTGAAAAGCAAATGGTAAAAACACTTGAAGAAGAACTGAAGATGACAGCATTTCATGAAGCATCCCATGCAGTGCTTTCAGTTTTACTTTTACCAGATATAAAAATAGAACAAGTCACTATCGCACCGAGAAGTAAAATGCTCGGTTTTGTATCTTATAATGTAGAAGATCAGTTATCTAATATCACAAAAGAGCAGTTGTTTTTTAATGTATGTGTCTTAATGTCTGGTCGTGCTGCAAAGGTGAAAAAAATGGGTCCTGGTCATATGGACAGTGGTGCAGTCAATGATCTGTCTCAAGCCTCACTCCAAGTCTATGCTGCGGTTGCAACGATCGGTATGGACAAAGAACTTGGATATATAAACGTTGATGCTATTGCCAACTTGGATGCTTATTTCCTTGAACAACAGATTGAAAAAAGATTTTTACATTGGATACATGTAGCTCAAAAATATACAGAAGATATAGTGAATGAACATTGGAAGAAGATAGAAACTTTGGCATTAATGTTGATAGAACGTGAGATCGTAGAGAGTGATGAACTCATGAAAATTGTTGGTAAAGAAAAGATGTCTTACAAGATACCGGATAGTTTATAAGTCAAAATATGAGGTAAAATATTATATAAAATTAGTACATGGAAATCTGATTTGTACTTGATGGTATGAGTATATAAAAGATATATCAGCGCTCATTCTGCTTTAATTGGTACATTATGTTGCTAGACGTAAATACACAACATGTATTTATAGGGAAGCCTGAGTAGCGAATTGCCCTTGCACTCCAGGTATTACAATTATTAAACAAATGAAACGCCCCCTCGGCACGATAGAATTTGCTCCTTCCATAGAGACCGCTTCCCAGTTTGATGGTTTTATTCTTTTCATCCAATGTAAAACTACTATCGATATACTCTACCAATCTGATAAAACCCGTTTTGGAGAGTTTTAACGGAACGACTTTATTATTAAAATATTTTACAGGATCTGTATTAAGTGCAGCTACATGAAGTACTGAATCTGTAGGCCAAAACAATGCCCTTATCCCCATCCAAAGTGTATTTGGATCCGTTTGATAATAGATCTCATCTCCCCAGCCTATTTCTAAATATCGTGCACTTTTAAAATCATCAAAGGAATACATATAAGGGGCTGCATCTTTTTGGGGAAATGCTATGCCTGTGTGTAAACCATGATTTACGATGTATACGGTTTTGTTATCAGTTCTTCCTGGATCCGGTGGATAAAATTCGCTAATAGATTTTGTGCAACCGGTTAATAGAGCTATAGATAAGATTATCAGGCTTGTTAGTATACTTTGCTGATAATAGTCATGTGCCACAAGTAACTCCTTTGCACAATGTTAGATTTCTTTAAAACAATATTATATCTTTTTCCTATCTAAGGTTATAAATATTTATGAATTATTAATCACAGTAGTATATAATGAACTATCTGCTTATAAAAGGAGTGATAATGAATATTGGTGAACTTTGTAATCGTGAAACGATTATTGTCCAAGAAGATGAAAATATCGTAGAGGCAGCTAAGCTGATGCGTCATTTTCATGTTGGGGACCTGATCGTCGTAACCAAAAGTGAAGATATGAATACTCCGATCGGCATCGTAACCGATCGTGATATTGTTATGGAAGTTGTGGCTAACAATGCTGATCCCAAAACCGTTAAGGTTTCCGAAGTCATGAACCAAGAATTAGTAACTGCAAGTGAAGAAGAGGGTATTCATGAGTGTATTGAGCGTATGCGTACATATGGAATCAGAAGATTACCGGTAGTTGATAAAGAAGGCTGCTTAGCTGGTATTCTCTCCGTCGACGACATACTTGAGTTTTTAGGTGAAGAGGTTGATGCATTAATAGGACTTTTTTATAAAGAAAAGCGATCAGAAATTGATAAGATGGGATAGAAACAAATAATGTGCTGTGGCCTATGCCTCTTGAACAAGAGGCGAGAAGAAGCTGCAGTTATGATAGACCCATTTTCTCCATGGCTATCTCACGCATACGGAACTTCTGAATTTTTCCCGTCACTGTCATCGGAAACTCCTCTACAAACCAGATGAATTTTGGTATCTTAAAATGGGCGATCTGTCCTTTACAAAAAGATCGGATCTCATCTTCTGTGGCCTCTTCTCCCTCATGAAGTTCTATCCAGGCCATGATCTCTTCACCGAAATATTCGTCCGGAACACCAAAAACGGCTACATCAGCAATTTTTGGATGGGTATAGAGATGATCTTCGATCTCACGTGGATAGATGTTTTCACCACCGCGAATGATCATATCTTTTAGCCTGCCCGTAATACGCAGATAACCTTTTTCATCCATAGTCCCCAGATCACCGGAATAGAGCCATCCATTCTTATCTACTGTCTTTGCAGTCGCTTCTTCATCACCATAGTACCCAAGCATGATATGGTAGCCTCTGAAGCAGACTTCACCAACTTCACCATATGGCACTATCTGTTTACTATCGACATCGACCACTTTAACTTCCTGATGCGGTAGGTTCATACCAACAGTCTCGATACGATGTTCGAGTGTATCATGGCGCAGTGTGAGATGAGTCAGTGGTGCGGCTTCTGTTTCACCATAACCGATGAGGATCTCTTTGCAATGCATCAGTTCCATTACTTTCTTCATTAAAACCGGTGAACAGGGCGCTCCTGCCATGATACCCGTTCGCAGGCTGGAGAGATCAAATTCACTAAAGCGTGGATGTTCAAGTTGAGCAATGAACATTGTGGGGACACCATGTATAGCAGTGCAGCGCTCTTCATGAATTGCCTGGAGTACAGCAAGAGGTTCAAAATGTTCACAGGCAATGACTAGTGTTGATCCAACGCTAAAACAGAGGAGATTGGCCAGTACAATGCCAAAACAGTGGTAAAAGGGGACGGGAACACATAAGCGGTCTGTTTCGTCTAAACCCATTGCCTCTGCACTGAAGTAGGCATTATTGAGAATATTGTGGTGTGTCAGAACAACGGCTTTTGGAAACCCTGTTGTTCCAGAGGTATATTCTATGTTGATAGCATCGTCCATATCCAGTGAAGCACTGATCTCTTCAAGTTCCTGTTGTGAAATATTCTCAGATGCCTGCAGGAGATCCTGCCATGTTCCAAAGCCTGAAGCGGGGCATTTGGTATGTTCAGGGTCAGAGGGATCATAAATAAAAAGACGGCGAAGATGCTTAAACTCTTCATTTAGATCAAGATCATGCGATGAAGAGGTATTTAGCTGAGGCATCAGCTCCAAAAGCATATCAATGTAATTACTGCTTCTAAAAGAAGGAATTACAAATAGACCCTGTACTTCAGAGCGCTTAAGTGCATAGGCGAGTTCTTTTATACGATAGGCAGGGTTGATATTAACAAGAACTGCACCTATACGGGCAGTAGCCATCTGAAGCAGAAGCCATTCAATATTATTTGTAGACCATATGCCGATACGGTCCTCTCGACCAAAACCAACGGCTAAAAGCCCTTTTGCAACCCTATCTATCTCTTTGGAGAATGCTGAGTAGGTCAAACGTCGGTTCTGTTGACGGGAGATAACGGCCTCATTATCAGGAAATTTTGAAGCAATCGTGGCAAAGTGTTCCGAGATGGTAGAACCGAGTAGCGGTGTTTCTCCTCCACGATGAAAGTAACTTTTATCCATTTTCTATCTCCTCCCAGTAGGTGTCAACTTTTTTCTGAAGTTCTGCTAGCAATGACTCATTGCGTGTTGGTTCAAACAGATGAGAAAAACGTCCCTGTTCTTTAAGATACGCCTCAATATTTAGCCGTTTTTTCGGTATTTTCGTATGTATAACCTTGCCGTCAATATACTCTTTTAGAGGCCAAATACCGGTTTTGACCGCCAATTTTCCAATATCAACTGTTTTAGATGGATCAAAGTCCCAACCAGTTGGACAGGGGGAGAGGGCGATGATCATTTTTGGTCCCTTCAATCCTTTTGCTTTTTCAATCTTTTTAGCCAGGTCAAGTGGCTCTGAACCAATGACGGTGGCAACATAGGCGGGTTTGTGAGCTGCCCAGATAGAGAAAAGATCTTTTTTGTAGCCGGTAAACCCCAGAGCACTTTTACTGGTGGCGGTCTGTGCAGCATGTGGCGTAGCCTGAGAGTACTGTTGGCCTGTATTACCATATCCCTCATTATCGTAGCAGAGATAAATAAAGTCTAGATCCCGGTCCATTGCACCTGATGTCGCCGACATTCCCATACCATAAGCAGATCCGTCGCCTGTTAGGACAACAACCTGCAGGTCTTCCTCTTCTGTAATACTTCCTTTTTTGCGTAAGATATCGAGTGCATCACGTACTCCCTGTGCACCTGCCGGTGCTGAAGCCATTGCAGTATAGATCCATGATCCACTAAACGGAGTAAAGGGATAAACACTCAAAAGCGTCATACAGCCCGCGGCATTGATAATAACCGTATTTTTTCCAAGAATGTCATACACTTGGTGCAGTGCTTCAAGCCCACCACAGCCTGCACACATAGGTGTACCCGTACCCATCAAGTGTGTTGAGGGAAGATCCTTCAGCTTTTTAATATTCTCATTCATTGTTCACCTTTCAGACTATTGCGCTCAACATTGGCAATGGTTTGAAGCTTTCGAATTTCTCGCAGCTCTTCATCAGTATAGAGTAGCCTTGGCGGTGGCGTAGACCCCTCTTCAAAAGATCGTTTGATGACATTAGCCATCTCAAAAAACTCTTCTGTGCTGATATCACGACCGCCCAATCCTCCAATGAAGCTTGCCAGTATCGTTGGCATTTCATTATGACCATAGAGCGCTGAAGCAAGTTCACCGTGAAGTATTCCTCCTTTACCCATTGAGAGGTTCTGATCGATAACGGCAACGGCTTTTTTACCGCGGCATAGTTTTTGAAATGTTGGTGCAGGAAATGGTCTGAAGAGGCGAGGACGCAGTAATCCTATCGTCCAGCCAGCATCACGCAAGCGATCAACTGCTTCTTTGGCCTTGGTGGCAAAGGAACCCATCATAACAAATAGATATTCGGCATCATCAGTTCTGTAAGACTCTACACTTGCATATTCTCGTCCGAAATGTTTTTTAAATTCTCCGGCAACACTCTCATAAATATTTAAGCCATTCATCTCAGCCAGGTGCATCTCATATCGGAAATAGGAGTAGGGGCTACCGCCAAGAACTACTACTGCTTGACTTTCTGGCATATTGGCACGTAGTTTGATGTTTCCCGCATCAAAGGGAGGCAAAAATGCATCGACAGCTTCTTTGTCGGGAAGTTCAACAGGTTCACGTGTAAAAGATAGGTAGAAGCCGTCAAGATTGACGATGATCGGCAGACGTATTTTTTGATCTTCTGAAATACGATAAGCCATAATGACGCCATCAAGTACTTCCTGACAGGTTGAACAGTGTATCTGCAAGAAACCGCTGTCACGTGCTGCCATAACATCATTATGATCTGCTTCGAGGGTGATCGGTGCAGAGAGACCCCGTGAAACATTGACCAGTACAAGTGGTGCCCGCCATCCAGCTACAGTATAGAGCATTTCCATAGCGTAGAGCAGACCTTGGCTTGAGGTGGCAGTAAATACCCGTACGCCTGTTGAGGCTGCTGTACCTGCAGCGGTTATCATGGAGTGTTCAGATTCGAGTGTGACAAGTCGTCCCTCCATTTCATCAGTATCTATCCATTTTGCCAGTGTTTCTATGATCTCTGTTTGGGGCGTGATCGGAAACGCAGGAATATAGTCTGCTTTTGCAAGGCGTGCACCCCAGGCAGCCGCGCCATTTCCGGTCAGCAGTTTTCGTTTCATTCTTCTTCCTTCTTTTCCATTCTTTTTCGCGCTTCACTTTCGGATATGACTTCGATGGCATGTGAAGGGCAAATAGTCGAACAGATAAGACATCCTTTACAGTGGTCGTAGTCAATGACCGGAAAGCTCTCTTCATTCACATTGATCGCACTATCAGGGCAGAATGTACTGCAGTTCCACCAACATCGATGACAATGTTCATAATGGATGATAGGATGAAGTGTCCGCCATAGACCGGTTGGTACATTTTCGCTTGTTAGAGTAGCATGGATCACCGGTGCAGAGGTACGGGCATTCTCAAAAGGAAGCTCTACCCAATGCGGTTTTACATAGTTTAAGGCATCGGTTTTTTTACTAGAGTTGACACAATGTTCATAAGGTTCCATTAGATCATATGCTTTTAATGCAATAGTAATATTTTTTTCAATAATTTCACTTTTCATCTCTTGTAGTTCTTCATTGATCGCCTCTTTCAGAATTGATTTATCAAAGAGTCCTAGCAACCTTGAAGCAGCACCGACACAGGCGGTACCGGTGAAGCGCTCATCCTGCTGTTCTTCAAAGCAGATATAGGCATCAAAACTTAAGACAGTACCGGGGAAGTTTAGCCGTTCTTTCCAGGTCTGTGCATCGATCCGGGTATTGAGTAGCAGTACAGTGTGTTCATCGGCACCCTGTATGACAGCAGCAGCTGGAAGTGGGATAAGCGACTCGTCTGCAACAACAATCAAATCAGGGTTTCGTACAATCCCACGCTCAAAGATGCTATTTTTGGAAGCTCTTACATATGCAAAAATTGGTGCACCTCGTCGTTCAGCACCGTATCGTGGGGCATCTTGTATTTCATACCCATTCATAAAAAGTGCAGAGCCAAGTATACGGCTGGTCACCTTTATCCCCTGGCCACCACGACCATGGAAACGAATGCGATACATGTTGTCCCCTTTAAGATTGGGTAAATAGCGAGAATCGGTTAAAACTCATTGCTTTTTCAACCCTTGCTATAGCCAGGGAAACAGCAGATTCGCGCGGTAAAACTCCTTTCTTTTCAGACTCTTTAAGCACCATACGGATATTTTCACAGAGTTTCTCTTCTATAGCCTCAAAGGCTGCTGTTTGGGTACTCCCATGATACTCCATCGCAGCGCAGATAACCCCGCCGGCATTGGCGATAAAGTCAGGGATACAAAGTATACCACGATCATGAAGAATTTTCTCTGCTTCATATGTAATGGGGATGTTGGCACCTTCAATGACAAGTTTTGTCTGGAGACGATGAACATTGTCTTTATGGATGACATCTGGCCGTGCTGCAGGTATCCAGATATCACAAGCAATGTCAATAATGGCATCGGATGACATTGCCTCAGCATCGGTATATGATGTAACACTGCTATGCGACTCTTTCAATGTTATCAATGCATCTATATCAAGTCCTTCGGCATTGTAAACTGTACCACCAGTATCTGCGACAGCAATGATCAAAGCACCGGACTGTGCTAGAAAACGGGCCACGTTCTTTCCGACTGATCCGAAGCCCTGCACAGCAACTTTTGCACCATGCAAAGGGATATTAAGATGCTGCAGGGATATCTGGGTGACATGTAGAAGCCCCCAGCCTGTTGCACCGATCTCATCGAGAGGTATACCACCGATCTCACGTGGCAAACCTACGACACGATTTACTTCGTCTTTGATCCAAGCCATGCACTCTTCATTGGTACCCATATCTGGTGCAAAGATGTACTGATCAACTTCTTTAAGACTATGGGCCAGGCCACGCATCAAAAGTTCTTTCTGCTCTTTTGGCATCTTTGGATCTCCGTAGAGAACGACTTTCCCTCCACCATGAGGGAGACCTGCTGCAGCATTTTTCAGTGTCATAGCACGTGCGAGCCGTACACATTCATGCGTAGAGACATCTGGCGCGATTCGAATGCCTCCAATGGAAGGACCGGTGGAAACATTATCGACTACCAGTATTGCTTTTAACCCAATAGATGATTCATTTACATAAATAACTTTAAAGGGTCCTAGTGAATCAGAAAGTGTAAAAATATCTTCCAACGTTACTCCTTTCATTATTTAATTCATGATACATAAACACAGATTAATTATTTCTTAACAAATAAATGAACTAAATCTTATATTAATAGAAATCTATAATAATAACATCGGCATTTATGAAACTTTGAGTACAATAAATTATGGATGCACATAATTTCTTTCTGATTCTTTTTTTAATATTAGTGACTGCAAGGATTTTGGGTGAATTGTTTGCACGCATAGGCATACCATCTGTATTGGGTGAGCTGAGTGCCGGTATACTCCTAGGTGTCTCAGGCTTGGGTATTATAGAGGTGAATGATGTCCTTAAAGTACTTGCTGAGATCGGTATACTTCTTTTACTCTTTGAAATCGGATTAGAGACTGATATTCAGCGTCTAAAAGAAGCAGGAGGGAAAGCGGTTATTGTTGCACTGTTTGGAGCAGTATTTCCCTTTACTGTATCCACCTTATTTGCATATTATATATTTGACCTGACACTGGTTGTCTCTCTTTTTATTGGTGGTACTCTGACAGCGACGAGTATAGGGATCACAATGAGAGTGTTAAAAGATCTTCAAAAAGAACATTCGGAAGTTGCCCAGGTTGTCATTGGTGCAGCCGTATTAGATGATATTTTAGGTGTTATTATCCTTGTATTTATCTATGACTATGCCATTACGCAAGAGTTAAATATGACCAAAACCTTGCATACCACGGTGTTTATCTTACTTTTTTTACTCATTGCGCCGACTATTGCCAATTTTATCTCTACTTTTATGAAAAAATCTGATGCACATCAAATAGTACCCGGTTTTATACCCACTATCATTATCTCACTGATAGCACTTTTTGCTTACTTTTCACATCTTTTTGGTGCGCCTGAAATTTTAGGTTCCTTTGCTGCAGGTATCGCTCTTTCAAGACGATTTATTTTGCCATTTGGTATGGGGTTGAGAAATGATGAAGTATTTTTAGAGAAAGTGAAAAATGCAATTACACCTATTGCACAGATGTTTACGCCTATATTTTTTGTAATGGTCGGACTATCAATGAACTTAAAAGTCATAGACTTTACATCCACAAGATTTTGGACCTTAGCATTTGTTTTCTTGGTGATTGCGATTATTGGAAAATATATAGGCGCTTTTTTACTTAGAGATACCAATGCATTAAAAAAAGCATTGATAGGTATCTCTATGATCCCACGTGGAGAAGTTGGGCTGATATTTGCAGAAGTAGGGCGTCTGAACGGCATACTGGATAATGAAATCTATGCTGTTTTGATCTTTGTCATCATTATAACAACCATTGCACCGCCATTTTTACTCAAATGGCTTTTTAAGTATGAGAAGGAGTGATCTTTTACGATTAGGTGCTTAGAGGTGGATGTCCATTTTACTTATTGTGTGAAAACTTAAATTCTCTTTCCATTGCTATAGCTTCATCACTTCCATACACAATGATGTCACAATCTACTTTTATATCTTTTTTATCGATCTTATTTGGATAATCAACAAAATTCAAGATATGTTTTATACAATTTATTCTGGCTTTTTTCTTATTGTCACTCTTGACAACAGTCCAAGGAGCTGCTTCTGTATGGGTAGCACTCAGCATCATATATTTTGCCAGTGAATATTCATTCCATAATTTTTGTGACTTCTCATCCACAGAAGAAAATTTATATTGCTTTAGAGGGTCTGTCTCTCTGGCTTTAAATCTTCTTGCCTGTTCTTCTTTTGATACAGAAAAATAAAATTTAAATATCTGAATATCTTCATCTACGATCATTTGCTCAAACCCCGGCACATCTCTTAAGAACTTGTGATGTTGTCTTTCACTACAAAAATCCATTACAGGCTCAACCATTGCTCTGTTATACCAACTTCTATCAAAAAAAACGATCTCTCCAGCACTTGGAAGGTGTTTAACATATCTTTGAAAGTACCATTGTGAAGTTTCTATATTGCTGGGTTTTTCAAGAGCAACTACCCTTGCACCCCTTGGATTTAAGTGTTCAGTGATTCTTTTTATTGTACCTCCTTTCCCTGCAGCATCTCTGCCCTCAAAGATCATTAAGATCTTAAGTCCTTTATCTTTTACATGGTTTTGAAATTTCAGGAGTTCAACTTGAAGTTTTTTTAATTCTTTCTCGTATGCTAAAGTTTCTTTCTTAACCCAAATTTGAACCTTATCTGCATTCTTTTTAGTTTTTGACTTACTTATATTCTTTTTTATCTTTTCCATATGGATCCTTATTTTATACTAACCTATGAATTTACCGCTGCTTGTTCTTTGTGCATCCATGATCTCGATCTCTCTCGCACCGGATATAACGATATCAGGATTAAGCGTATAATCAAGATTTACATCTCTGCTTTCATAGTTGATTGAATTTACGATCACTTTGAGTGCTTCAAGTCTTGCCTGTTGTTTATCATTTGAACGTATAACAGTCCATGGAGCATTGTGAGAGTGTGTCTGTTTAATCATATTATATTTAGTCTCTGTAAAGTCATCCCATCTGTCTTGAGCCTGAACATCAATTTCACTAAGTTTCCATTGTCTAAGTGGATCAGTTTTTCTTCTCTCAAACCTTCTTGCCTGTTCATCTTTTGTCACAGAAAAATAAAGTTTGATAAGAATAACCCCCTGTCTTGTAAGATCTTTTTCAAAGCCTTTAACACCTTTCATGAAGTCATCATACTCTTTTTGAGTGCAGAATCCAAAAACATGCTCTACCATAGCTCTATTATACCAACTTCTATCAAAGAGTACGATCTCTCCGCCTCTTGGAAAGTGAGAAATGTATTTTTGGTAAAACCATTGTGTTCTTTGTTCTTCTGTCGGTTTACCTAATGCTACGACACGATAGTGTTTTTCATTCATATAACGTGTGACTCTTCTGATCGTTCCACCTTTACCTGCAGCGTCACGTCCTTCAAAAAGTATGATCATTTTCTGATTTGTATCTTCAAGGTGCCTTTGAAGCTTGATGAGTTCAGCCTGATAAGGCTTTAAAGCTTGTTCATTTCTTCTTTTTATCTCAGCTTTATTTTCAGATTTCTTTTCTGACTTTGTTTCTCTGTATGTAGTGATTAACTCATCTAGTGAGATTGTATTACCATCTATTTCTACTGTATTGTTTTCTAACATATTTATACCTTTTAAATTATCTATGTCTTGTTTTTATTCTTTGTCTGTTGGGGATAGAGATCATGTAGGATCTTTTTCCCTTTTTTTATATGACAAGATACAATTGCAAGTTCTTCTTCTAACTCTTTTTTTTCTCTTTTCTTTATAGAGCCTTCTAATGACTTATTGATACTTTTCTTTCTGCTATTTAGCTTCCTGATAAGATTTTTGAGCCCTTTCTTTTTACTCTCTACTTCATAGTCTGTTAAACCCAGCGTAGATTTAACTTTCTTAATAAATTTTTTGATACCCATTAATCATCCTTTTTGTCTAAAATTGCTTGAATATCTTCATCGTTGATCGCCATCTCTTCATTTAAATTCTCTAATGTGCTACTTTTGCCAGTAAATATAATTTCAGCCATTGCTATAAGATTTTTACTTATGTCGTATGCATAGGCACTGTCATTCATTAAAGAAGTAGCCATTTCATTTGTAATTAACCTTTCTCTAATAAGATTATCTAGTGTTCCATTGGCAAGAATGTCATATTTCTCAGTATGTACCTTTGCTTTAGAGAGTAACAATAAAATCTCATCTTCTGCTTCGGTATTTGAAATAATGTTAATACTTCTTAAAAGCTCTGCCAAATCTCTTCTGATACGATTGTATTGTTCTTTTATATGTACATTTGTACTCTTTAAATACTTAATGAGGTTTTTTTGTAAATGCTTAGTATCTTTAACAGCCTCAACAATATCTCTATTTGCAAGTTTTAATTTATAGAGCATTTCAATCTCTTTTGCTGACATAGCTGATTGTGCTTTTGTAGAGAAGTCGATAATTTCGCCATAAATACCTTTTAACTTATAATGATAAAAGGCATCAATATCTATAGCACTTTTACTAAAGTCATCGTGAATGACTTCTTCTAACGGAATGGAAGAGAGGAGAGTACTACGTTTTAAATTAAGACCATGCGTGATAATCTCAAAAGCATTAGCATAGAGATGTTTTGTCTCTCTGATAATAGATAATAGGGAAATCATCGGAAATTCCAATGCAGAATCATCCAGATATTTTGCCTTACCTTGTTTTAGAGGCTTAGGAGTAAATAATGTATTTAAGAATTTAACTAATTCTCCAATAAATGGAGAAACTGCCAAAACACCTATTAGATTAAAGATTGTATGAAATAAAGAAAGCTTCATCGTATAATTTTCTATACTTATCCCTACAATGACAGATAAATAGTCTACCATGTCAGTAAGTTGATAAATGAATAAAATTGCAATAAAAGCAGTAATTATGTTGAAAATAAAATGTGCGACAGCAAGCCGTTTACCATTTTCGTTAGATTTCAAAGCTCCGATCACTGCAGTTACTGTTGTACCTACATTGGCTCCAATAGCCAATGCAAGGGCATTTGCATAATCAATCTGGCCTGTTGCCAATGCGGTGATAATAATCGCCATCGTAGCACTGCTTGATTGTATAATAACGGTTGCAACTGCACCTACTAGAACATATACAAAAATACCTGCATATCCTGCCATGGCATATTGGGCAAGATCAAGTCCTTCTTTTAATGTTTCGAAGCCTTCCTTCATATATCCTATACCAAGGAAAATGACTCCTAGACCTATGAGGATGGCTGCAATACCTTTCCAGGTAGTTGATTTTAAAAAAATAGGTATAACTATACCTATGACAAGCATCGGCATAGCATATGCAGAAATTTTTATATGAAGACCAAATACTGAAACTAACCAT
>Ga0210119_1000077_pt1 | contig 22436 bp, 18 predicted proteins | sample China_Bullhead_C_2_FD_184859 | JGI IMG/M metagenome (GOLD analysis project Ga0210119, IMG submission 184859) | Wetland microbial communities from San Francisco Bay, California, USA, that impact long-term carbon sequestration -... | ecosystem: Environmental > Aquatic > Marine > Wetlands ... | reverse complement strand
CGAAGGTCAGCAGGCAGCTGCATAAACGCTATGCGCTATACCTCTTACAACAAATGACAGCGAAGCGTACTGACCTAGTGACGCCGAAGGCATATGACCAATGCCAAATCCGCAATCCTCAATCACCAATCTGCCCGCTGGGCCTTAGGCTCTACCGGGAAGGCATGGCTTCCTGGCGCTCCAACCTCACTCCCTGGGGGACATTCAGGGCGAACCAAGAAGGTTTCAGGCTTGGGTTTACCTGGACATTAGTGAAGGTGATCTCATTGATGTTTCCCAGGGGATCTTCGGTTTGAATGCGTACCACACGATATGATTCAGCAGCTATCCAAAGGGTGACCCGGGCAACCGGTGACTCTGATTCACGCGGCAGCAGCTCCAAACGGAAGCGCAGGGGCGGGCCAGGTTCGGGGGGAAGTTGGTTGATGTCGAACGTTTCAGTCAATTTCCCCAAACCGGAAAAAAAGCTCGAGACAATGGGGGAATTGATGATCTGATCAACCTGGTAAAGGTATATTGTTTTTTCGTTAGGGACATAAAGCCAAGCCTTCTCTGCATTTATGACAAACTGCTGCTTGGGCTCGCTATAGTCCCAACGGATGGAGCGCGGTTTAAGAAAATAGAGTTTTCCTTTGGCGGTTGTGCCGAGGCTTGCAGCGCGAGAGCGGGTTTCTTGGCTAAAATCAGCACGTATAGACCTGGTTTGATCGTATTGCCGCTGAACCTTAGCAACGAGTTCTGATGTGGTCTCTTGGCCATGAGCCTGAACGCTCTGGGCGAGGAAGGCGATTAAGACGCAAAGCGCAAAGCGCAGAGCGCTCTGCGCAGCAGGCAGCCCCGCGACTTTGCTCGGGACAGGCAGGCAGCCCCGCGACTTTGCTCGGGACAGGCAGGCAGTAGGCACTTTCATATTCGGCTTTTGACCTCTATCTATAAACTACACCTTAATGAAAAATGAGTCGAATTTCGCTATGCGCTATGCGATTACTTTGGTGGCAGGACTTCCCGCGGCTTGCTGCCATCGGTTCCGCTCACCAGACCTTGACGCTCCATCATCTCAATCATACGAGCAGCCCGATTGTATCCCACTCGTAGACGTCTCTGTATCATTGAAATCGAGGCCTGCCGGGTTTCCATGACAAGATTGACCGCATCTTCATACTTCTCATCAATCTCATCCTCGCTGTCCCAATCTTCAGACTTTTCTTTATAATTAAGAATTGTATCATCGTAGTCTGGTTTCCGCTGTTTGCGAAGGAAGTCCGTTATCCGCCTGATCTCCGTTTCTGAGGCGTAGGCACCGTGAATGCGCTGTAACTTTGCGGTTCCTGGAGGCAACATGAGCATGTCGCCAGCCCCAAGCAGCGCCTCCGCCCCGTTTGCATCCAAAATGGTGCGGGAATCAGTCCTGGAAGAAACTTGGAAGGAAATACGTGCCGAGATATTAGCTTTGATGATGCCGGTAAGGACATCGACCGAAGGCCGCTGAGTGGCGAGAACCAGATGAATACCAGCTGCTCGTGCCATCTGAGCCAGACGGATTATGGATTCTTCCACCTCGCGGGAGGCCACGATCATAAGATCAGCTAATTCATCAATGATGACAATGATATAGGGTAATGGTTGCTCCTCGGCCTCCTCAGACTCCCCCGTTGGTGGAGGAGTTTGCAGCCGTGGCTTACTCTTTTTGGCCTTTAAAACCATTTGGTTGTAGCGCTCAATACTGCGGACTCCTTTGAGGCTCAAAAGCTCGTAGCGTCTTTCCATCTCGGCTACCGCCCATTTGAGGCCAATATTGGCCTTCTTGGCATCAGTGACCACAGGATGGAGCAGGTGTGGTATGCCCTCGTAGGCCGTGAGCTCAATGCGTTTCGGGTCGATGAGCAAGAGGCGGACTTCATCGGGGGTGGCCTGATAGAGGAGGCTAAGGATAATAGCGTTGAGGCAAACACTTTTTCCCGTGCCAGTGGCACCGGCGATAAGCAGGTGGGGCATTCTGGCAAGGTCGGTTACCATCGGTTTGCCTGTTGTGTCTTTGCCGAGGGCTAAAAGCAATCGTCCTTTTTTCTTACTGAAAACAAGGTCATCGACGACATCTCGAATAACCACCGGCTGACGGCTGACATTGGGGATTTCTATGCCGAGTGTTCCTTTTTGGGGAATTGGCGCTACAATTCTGATGCTTGCTGCTTTCAAGGCTAAGGCCAGGTCGTCGGCCAGACCAACTATCTTGCTTATTTTTACACCTGGTGCCGGTTTATATTCATACATAGTGATCACCGGTCCCGGAGAGACCTCGGTAACTTCTCCTGCCACCCCGAAGTCGGCGAGTTTCTTTTCCAGAATCCTGGAGTTCATCAACAGGCTTTCCTGATCCGGAGCGTCGCCCGTTTGGTCGATCGGATCCAGCAGAGCGATATCCGGCAGCCGGAACTCGCCTTCGGCTGCCATGAACTCGAACTGTGCCTGTTTCTGTTCAGGGACCTCTAGCTTCTTCTCTTTTTGGCTCTTAACCACTGGAGCCTTGGTCCCGGTCTTTCTCGGCTTTTTCTCTTTCTTGAGGCGCCGATTTCTCAAGTCTTGCAGAGTCTGCCAGAGTCTGGTGAAACCTGCATTCAGGGTTATAGCGGTGCGGGCTAGGGAAATGGGGGTTGCCAATAGGATGGCCACGATGGCAACCAACCAGAGCAGGAGGTAGGCACCAGTCGGCTTGAGATAGTATTGCAGATACTTCTTCAGAACCAAACCCAATATGCCGCCGCTTCCAGGCAAAGGCTCGCCCCAGAGCCGAAGTGCGGGCCAATAAAGCGCAGCCAAACCACTCGAGGCAATGACGAGCAGGGCACAGCCGGTGGCGAGTAATAGTGGGCGTGAGATAGCCCGCGGCAGGAAAACTCCCAGGGCTCCAAACATAAGAAAGGCGGGTAGCCAATAGGCGCTTACTCCTACAGCGACTAAAAGGATCGCGGCAAGATTGGCGCCGACAATACCCACAGCATTTTGCACAGGACGTTGGCCACTGGAGGCAGTAAAAAGGGTTGGATCACTGCTATTATAGGTTACCAGGCTGAGCAGTAACAACAACGCCAGTCCAAAAAGGCATAGTGCGGTTATTTCTTTCGCTCTGCGGTCTAGTTTGGGAAACATTGGTTCGTTTGCCTGTTTTGCCTACTTCAGCCTGACTTGAGGTGAGAACCGGATGTTCCTGTTAGCCTTGGAGTTAGACAATTTTTCACCCTTCATACTAGAGGTTCCATTCGGTGTCAACTGTCGCGCTCGGCGCTTCACGCGCTAGGGACTAAACAGTGCACGCAGTTTTCATTTCACATTTCGAAACCAAAGAATTCAGTAGCCAGTAGAACTGAGCATGGAGCATAGGAAAAATTCAAGATCAGTCACTTTTTGCTCTATGTTCTATGCTTTCCCCAATTCGCAATCTGCAATCTCAAATCTGCATTCTTCCCTCTGACCTCTGCGTTATAACTCTACTATGATGGGAAGTATTATCGGGCGACGTTCTAAGACCTTGTTAAAAAACCGCCTGAGTTTTCTGTGTATCTCTTTTCTCACCTGGTCCCAATCAATGGGAGCACCGAGGCCTGCAGCCTCTTCGAGCACTTCGCGAAGGATGGATTCGGCCTCGTCAAGAATGTGGGCTTTTGCTTCCTCAAAGACAAAACCACGGCTGGTGATATCGGGTCCATTAAGAATATCGCCGCTTATTCGATCCACAACCACAACGGCAATAACCAGCCCGTCCTTGGACAGATGGCGCCGATCGCGAAGCACATGATCGCCCACATCACCAACGCCCTTGCCATCCACGAGGACGCGGCCTACCTTGACCCTGCCGCCAATGCGTGCCCCATGATGATCGAACTCTATGACATCGCCGTTTTCCGCCAGGAGCAAGTGATCAGCCGGAATTCCTGTACTGGCGGCCAACTGCAAGTGTTTGACGAGATGGCGGTACTCCCCGTGGATGGGGATGAAGTAGCGCGGCCGGGTGATGTTCAACATCAATTTGAGTTCTTCTTGGTTGGCGTGTCCGGATACGTGAATTTCCGAGACCTTCTCGTAGAGGACCTCAGCACCACGCCGATAAAGATGATTGATAATGTTGGTTATGGATTTTTCATTGCCGGGGATGAATTTGGATGAAAGGATTACCGTATCGCCCGGCTGGATACGGAGTTGACGATGGTCATCGAGGGCCATCCGGGTGAGGGCAGAGAGCGGTTCCCCCTGGCTACCAGTGGTGAGCATCAGTACCTGCTCGTCCGGTAGGGTGGCCATCTCTGGCAGGGTAATCTCCAACTCCTCAGGGAAATCCAAATAGCCAAGCTTCCTGGCTAGGCGAACATTGGCCAGCATGGACTTGCCATTCAGAAAAACCTTTCGGCCAAACTGACGAGCCAGATTTACTACTCGTTGGATGCGAGGAATGTTGGAGGCGAACACGGCAACAATAATACGTCCGCCGCAGTCATCCATGGTATGTCTGATAGTTTCGCCGATCTCCCTTTCAGATAGGGTGTAACCCTCACGCTCCACGTTGGTGGAGTCAGAAAGAAGGGCAAGCACACCCTCCTCACCATAGAATGAGAAGCGGTTGAGATCAGTGTGCCGGCACGCTACCGGGCTATGGTCTATTTTGAAATCGCCAGAATGGATTATAGTTCCGAACGGGCTCTTTATTGCCAAGCCGACACCATCGGAAATACTATGACATACGGGGATAAACTCGATGGTGAAAGGGCCGATGGCAATTGTCTCTTGTGGGCTAACTGTTACAAACGGTACCAGGTCTTCTAGTTGGAACTCTTTAAGCCTCTCAGCCACGAGAGCTAAGGTCAAAGGGGTCCCGTAAATGGGAGCTCTGATTTCCGGGACGATAAAAGGCAGACCACCAATATGATCTTCGTGTCCGTGGGTGAGGATGATACCTGCTACGTGTCCGGCCCGACTCCGCAAGTAAGAAATGTCGGGAATTACCATATCGATTCCCAGCATATGGTCTTCTGGGAACATTACTCCCGCATCCACCACGACAATGGTGTCACCGTACTCAATCAGCATCATGTTGAGGCCGATTTCCCCGAGACCGCCGAGCGGGATTAGTTTCAAGGTGTGATTGCTATCCTGGTTCATTTTCATGAGTGTTTCGATTCCGCCGCAGTTGGCTTTACCTTAATCGGTTCAGGCTCCCCTTTTTCCAGCGGAGGCAGCTTCTCCTGAATTCGCCTCCGGATTTCGGAGATCAGCCAATCTCTGTCTCGCAAACTAATGTCCTTGGTGGGTACGGGATCGCCAACGTAAATTAGCACAGTCTGCGGCCTCATCCTGAACCCCTTTTTTGGCAGAATCGCAAAAGTGCCGCTGACGCTCACGGGAACAATGGGGCGCTTGGATTTGATGGCAAGGTGAAAACCTCCTTTTTTAAAGGACTGAAGCGTGCCGTCTGCAGTCCTGGTGCCCTCAGGGAAAATGACAATGGAAGTCCCCTCGCGTACCCGGGCTGCTGCCAGATCAATGCTCCGTAAGGCCTCTCTGCGGTTACTTCGGTCAATGGGGATGTAGCCAGCGCCCTTCATGCCCACCCCAAGAAAGGGAAGCTGAAAAAGCTCTTTTTTGGCGAGCCAGCGAAACTGGGTGGGGAGATGGGCGAGGAGCGCGAAGATGTCAAATTGGCTCTGGTGATTGGCCGCAAACACGTAAGCTTGGTCGGGGTCTATGTTTTGCAGTCCCTCCACTCGGACTTTCACACCAGCTGCAAACAGCACAATCCGGGCCCAGAGTCGAGCTATGAGGTGGGAAAGATTGCCCCCACGGCTTATAAGGGCGAAAATCATGGCGGCACTACCACAAAAGACGGTAGCGAAAAACAGGACAATATAAAATAAGAGAGAGCGCAGCATTCGCAATCCAGGCTGGTTAGTTTTTCGAGTATGTTAAAAGGATTGGCAGCCCTCGTCAAGCACAGTACCCGGATTTCTCCGCTTGATTTGCCTTGATAGAATTGATAGGGTTACATTGTCTGTATGAGCGCATGGGGTCTGGAACTGAGGGCATAGTGTCTTGTTCTCAAACTCTTGGGCCCAGCGCTTCGAGTGTGGTAGGAGGTACATATACCAGTAATCCTCCCTTTATTCAACAATTTCTAATAATTCTGAGATCTTGCTTGTGCGTTACTACCCTATCTTCCTCGATGTTGAGGGTCGGGCCTGTTTGGTGGTGGGCGGTGGAGAGGTGGGGGCGCGGAAAGTCAAGACTTTACTTGATTGCGGTGGTTTGGTGGGGGTTGTTTCCCCTGAGGTTGTAGCGTGGCTGGAGGAAAAAATCCAACAGGGAGTCGTGGAGCTGAAGGGTAGTCATTATGAAGAGCGTCAGCTTCAAGGGTGTTTTCTGGTGATCGCTGCCACTGATGATGTGGAGCTCAACTGCCGCATAGCTCAAGACGCAGAGAAAAGGGGACTGCTTTGCAACGTGGTGGACTATCCCCAAGAGGGGAATTTCATCCTCCCAGCTCTGGTCCAGCGTGGTGCATTGACCGTGGCCATCTCCACCTCGGGCAAGAGCCCCGCCCTGGCGCGCCAGCTTCGCCAGGACCTGGAGCAGCGTTTTGGCGTGGAATACTCTGACTTTCTGGAACTCATGGGGGCGGTGCGAGAGCGGCTTCTCAAGGATAGCCAGGACTCCCGAGCCAACAAGGAGCGCTTTGATCAACTGGTACAGTCGCCGTTGCTCGAACTGGTGCGGCGGCGTGATTATGAGGGTGTGGACCGCATTTTGCGAACAGTTTTGGGACAAGACTATTCGCTCAAAAAATTGGAGATCTCCTGGTGAATGAGTCCGTTCTTCTCTTTTCAGTAATAACCACTCTGCTTTACGCAGTGGGGACGGTGGGTTTTCTCATCTATGTAATTCGGACGGAGAAGGTAATCCACCGTATTGCCTACGGGTTCCTTCTGGCGGGATTCGTGAGCCATACCCTAGGGCTGGCAATGCTGGTGAGCCAATTACGTCAGATGCCCGTAACCACCTTACCCCAAACTTTTTCGCTGTTCGCCTGGGCCATTGTGGGTAGCTATCTCGCCTTCCAATTGAAATTCAACATTCGCATATTGGGTACTTTTGTCTCACCGTTGGCAGTTGTGTTCATGCTGCTTTCCTCAGCGATTCCCGGCCGAGTAATTCCCAACAGTCAGCTATTCAAAAGCTTCTGGCTAACCTTACACGTGGCAACCATGTTTATCGGCATGGCCATTTTTGCGCTGGCATTCTGTGCCGGGATTATGTACCTCCTCCAGGAACGCCAAATCAAGAGCAAGAGCTTCGGGCTCCTTTATCGCCGCCTGCCTTCTCTTGAGGTGCTTGATTCGCTCAACTACGTCTGCCTGACCTTTGGTTTCCCTCTGATCACCATCGGACTTATTTCCGGCTTCGTTTATGCTGGAGCAGTCTGGCAGTCCTTCTGGCACTGGGATCCCAAGGAGATCCTTTCTGTGGTTACATGGTTGATCTATGCTGTACTACTGCATGAACGCTTGGCTGTAGGCTGGCGCGGCAGAAGGGCAGCCATTATGGCGATTATCGGCTTCAGTGTCATTCTGGTGACCTTTGTCGGGACGAGTGTTATCCTTGAAGTTCACCACAGCTTCAAACTTGGTTAGTGGAGGGGTATGGATCGGATTGTCCTCATAGGATTGAATCACAAGACAGCCCCGGTGGAAATCCGGGAGAAGTTTGCCGTTGTCTGCGTGGATACCAGCGGACCGCTCATGAATCTAACCCAGATGCGTGCTTTGCGGGAATCCTTCTATCTATCCACCTGCAACCGCATGGAGGTGCTCTTTACAACCCCGAGACTTGACGAGGGGATCAGTGCTGTGGTGGGTTTGCTGGCGGATATCTACGGCCAGACAGGTTCGGCGCTGAAACCCTATCTTTACACCTATATTGACCAGGACGCAGTGAAACACCTGTATCGCGTTGCATGTAGCCTGGACTCAATGGTGGTGGGTGAATCTCAGATACTCGGCCAGATCAAAGACGCTTACCGCCAGGCTACGGAGGCAAAAACATCTGGGGTAATTCTCAACAGACTTTTGCACAAATCTTTTTCGGTGGCTAAACAGGTGCGGACAGAGACTCGAATTGGCAGCAGTGCCGTCTCCATCAGTTATGCGGCAGTAGAACTCGCCAAGAAGATTTTCCAGGAGCTGCAAGGGAGAACAGCTCTTCTCATTGGTGCCGGCGAGATGGCTGAACTGGCTGCTGAACATCTTCTCTCCAATGGGGTTGAGCGGATTGTGGTAGCCAACCGCACTCTGGAAAGAGCCTTGGCCTTGGCTAAAAGATTCAATGGAACTACGGTGGGCTGGGATGAGTTAGCCGAGGAGCTTAGACGGGTTGACATCATTGTCAGCTCCACTGGTTCACCGGAACCAATTTTGAGTGCTGAGCAAGTAAAACAGCGGATGCGGGCACGGAGGAACCGGCCGCTATTTTTCATAGATATTGCTGTGCCCCGCGATATTGATCCAGAGGTCAACCGCATTGACAATGTATATCTCTACAATATTGACGATCTGCAAGGTATTGTTGAGATGAATCAGGCCGAGCGTCTCAAAGAGGCGGCTCGGGCGGAGCACATTATTGCCGCAGAGGCGTTGAAATTTGACGGTTGGCTAAGGACTTTGGAGGTTGTTCCCACCATAGTCTCCCTGCGGGAGAAAGCCGAGCAGGTCCGGGAGGCAGAGGTTCGCAAAACTCTCAGCCGACTCGAGTCTTTTTCGGAGGAGGAGGTTGAAGCCATTGAAGTGCTGACACAGTCCATGGTTAAAAAATTACTCCATGATCCCATTCTCTTTCTCAAACGAACAAGTAACAGAGAGCGCAAAGATTATTATCTAGATGTTGCCCGGAAATTGTTCCATCTGGATCTGGACCGATCCGAGACGGAGGAGGAAGAGGATCAGCTATCACTTGATTCCGATAAGATGTCATGATAGGGTGAAATTAATATAAACTCTAATGGTTTAGTCCGGAATCAGAAGTCGGAGGGCCAGGTGGCAGATATAATTGAGTTGGAGAAGCGGCGCCAGCAGCACCTGAGCGAGAAAAAGGAGGCGCTGCAAGACGAAAAGATCGAGGTGCTGAGGAAAATCCTTCAGTGTGCCCGGTGTCAGCTCAAATGTTCCAGGTGTGGTACGCAAATTGAGGAATCTGATGAACGACACCACTCCTTTTTGTCTCAGCCGCTTTGCTCTGGCTGTGGAGAGGAACATGAGGCCTACCTGAAGCTGAGTCGAGGAGAATTGGCGGCGGGGCATTACTGGCATAACGAAGAGTGGATGGAAGTGTGGCGCACCTGGCTAGAACACCAGAAGTCCCTTGAACACTATCGCAACTCCAAAGAGTTCATCAAGCTATTGCATGAGTTTGAGGGTTTGTGGTAGGAACTGGTGGTCAGGATCAGGCAGTCTAATGATCATGAGACGACTGCTTTTGAATCGTTAGCATTTGTGATCACTGCTGGGCACGATCATCTGCCCAATTTATAGAAGGAGCGCGATATGATTGGTGGAATCGGCATGCCAGAATTGCTGGTAATCCTAGTGATTATATTGATAATTTTCGGTGCCGGTAAGTTGCCTGAGATCGGAGCGGGGCTCGGGAAAGGAATCAAAAATTTTAGGAAAGCATCCTCGGGCACAGATGAGGTGGAAGCAAAAGACGAAAAAGCGAAGATCGAAGAGAAGCAGGAGGAGGCTTAAACCCTCTAAGGCATAGCGAATCAAATCATAAACAGTAGAATGACTAGTCTTGCGTTATTCGGTACCCAGATCAGAGCATATCCTACCTGCAGCCACCCTTAGCTGAATTTACCCTAACGTTACAAACCCACACCGGCAAAAATCGCTAGGCTCGCGCTATAGTCCCGCCCTCGGCGGGAACGCACTCTGGCGCGTTTTTTCCACGCGGCGCTAGCGCCAACGCTGCGCGTTGGCGCAGGTATGCAACGTTTGGGTTAATCTAACAGCGCGGGGGAGTTAGAAAGGAATATCGTCGTCCGGCTCCGGCATGTCCGGCACTTCCATACCAACCGGGGGTAGCTCCGCTTCGGTGGGGGCTCCCCGTGGACTGCCGAGCATTTGCATATTGGAGGCAACGATCTCGGTGGTCCAGCGCTTGTTGCCGTCGCGGTCTTCCCAGGAGCGGGTTTGCACTCGTCCCTCGATGAATATCTGCCTGCCCTTGGTCAAATACTCACCACAAATTTCCGCCAGCCTTCCCCAGGCAATAAGCCGATGCCATTCGGTGCGCTCTCCCTTTTCCCCATTCTTGTTGGTCCAAACCTCGTGGGTGGCCAGCCTCATGGTAGCCTTGGCGGTGCCGCTGGGGGTGTAACTCAATTCCGGATCTGCTCCCAAGTTGCCGATCAGAAGTACGCGATTCAGTGATGCCATATTCTCCTCCCTTCAAGCTGCCACGATTCTACCACAGAGAGCTAGAAGAACAAGCACGAATTGGCAAGCCAAATGTCAGACGGGTGGAACGGATACCCATTGGGCTCCAGTTGGTATATAGTACCGTTTGAGCGGGGCTGAACCACAAGGTTGGCAGAATTCTTGCTTGTACAAAGGCAGACTTTCAAAGTAAGACACAAAGGAGCGAGGAGGTACGATGTCCAATCGTATCCGAAAATTTTTTGGCACCGACATATGGTTGGTTGAGATTGATAAACTGCCACGCCACAAAGGCTTCCTTTATAAGCAATTGCAGCTTGCAACCTACGTTTGGCAAGAGTTCTGGCGGGACAACAGTTTGCTGCGAGCTTCCGGTCTCACCTATACCACACTGCTAACCCTGGTGCCTCTTCTGGCTCTTATGTTTGCATTGTTGAAAGGGCTGGGGGTGCAACGGGCCCTGGAACCCTTCATCCTAGAGAGGCTCACAGGCGGCTCCCACCCGGTCACCGAATACATTATGGAATACGTCTCCCGTATCCATGTGGGTTCACTCGGTACTCTGGGAATAACCTTTCTTTTCATTACCATGATTCTGGTACTGACCAACATTGAAATGGCCTTCAACCAGATCTGGGAAGTGGATCGCGGCAGACCCTGGCTGAGAAAATGCAGCGATTATTTGGGCTTGGTGGTGATCCTGCCAGTAGCCATGTTTGTGGCCGTGAGCCTGACAACCTTTGTAAAGAGCCATCTCGTAACCCAGCAACTTTTATCCATAGACTTCTTGGGTCGACTTTATGTGTATGTGCTGAAACTGGCCCCATTTTTCGTTATGTGGTTGGCCTTCTCCTTTGTCTATCTCTTCATGCCCAACACGCGGGTGAACCCGATCTCCGCCTCTGCCGGCGGGATCATAGGTGGAACCCTCTGGCAGTTCTCGCAGTGGGCCTATATTCACTATCAGTTTGGCTTTCGAACCTATGGTGCTATCTACGGCGCTCTGTCACAGCTCCCCGTGCTCCTCATATGGGTCTTCGTTAGCTGGATTATCCTACTATTAGGCGCAGAGATCGCTTTCGCCCACCAGAATCTGGCAAAGTTCCGTTTAAGACAGAGGTGGCGAGCGCAGCCCACCGGAAACAAGAGTTATTGGGGACTGCAGTTACTCCTTTTGGTTGGCAAATGTTTCGAGGCGGGCAAACCGCCACCAACAATAATGGAATTGGCAGAAAGAATGCAAATACCGGCAGAGGAGACGAGGGCGATCACGGAGCGTCTTGAGAATCTAGGAGCTCTCAAGGCGAGCGGGGAGAATGGGTTTGAAGTCCTGCCGGCAATAGACCTGAAGCACCTCATGGTTTTTGATCTAGTGGAAGGACTCGAAGAGAGGAAGTCAATCGATGGCGCCACAGCCCCGAACGGCTACGGGGATATTATACAAGAAATTCTCAGCCTCGTCCGTGAGCAGGGAAGAGAGGGAGTTGAAGGTCTGAGTGTGGCCGATCTGCTGGCTAGAGCCAAAGAGGAATTCGCCGACAGCGAAGATGAGACTGATGCCCTTAGCGCGGAAACTGACGAAATCACAGACGTGGTGGACGCTGGTGAAGTCAGCGCATAACGTGGTGTAAATCAGGTGGAGAAGTGAGTGGCCACAGTGGCCACATCAGCCAAATGGGGGGGGTCTAAATAAGTCTTTCTAAGCTTTGCCACCCTGGTGAGAGAAAGAGCCAAATCTTGCGGGTCGAGCATCCCACGATTCAGACCATCCAAAACGACTTCAGCTGTCAGATGCATCTTTTCCAAATCGTTACAAACCAACAACAGATCAGCACCAGCCTGTAAAGCCGCGATTGGAGCATCCGCCTGAGAATATCGCTCAACAACCGCCCCCATTTCCAGGTCATCGGTGATGAGCACACCATTAAAACCCAGTTGAGCCCGCAGTAGGTTGCGGAGAATGGTGGGAGAAAAAGTGCCAGGGTTCTCTGGATCAAGCGCCGGGTAGAGGGTGTGAGAGGTCATCACACAGGCCACATCTGCCTGGATGGCAGCCCTGAAAGGAGGTAGATCAGTGCGCTCAAGTTCTTCTCCGCCAGCTGATACCACTGGGAGGTCGTGGTGTGGATCATTGTGGGCGCGGCCCAGTCCAGGAAAATGTTTGGCAGTAGCCATTATATTTTCATCCTGAGTTGCACTGATGGCTGCAATACCGCATTGAGTCACCAGGGAAGGGTCATCTCCGAAGGACCTTCGCTTCATTACCCCAGCTGCACCTGAGGTGTTGACATCCAGAACCGGTGCCAAATTCAGATTCAAACCCACCTGGAACATCTCACGGGCGGTGAGCCGTGAGTAGTGGTGCACCGACTCACAGCCACTTCTTCCCAGGCTAACAGCATCCGGAATTTGAGTGAAGGGTGGCCCCATTCTGGCTACAGAGCCTCCTTCCTGATCCACAGCCAGCAAAAGGGGACGTCCGAGTTCCTGCCGGGCAAGAGTCTGAATATCATGGGTTAGCTGAGCCAGCTGCTCAGGAGCACTGATATTTCTGCTAAAAAATATGAGACCTGCTGGCTGTAAATCGCGGATGTGGGCGGCCAATGAAGCATTCATTTCCTCTCCCATAAAACCAACCAGCAGCAGCTCGCCAAGCCGTTCATGAACTTTCATCTCTCAGGGTCCTCCTCTTTCCGAACATACTCATTGCCGTGGGGATTTGCTCCCGCGGACAACATCTGCTATATGACGCAGAGAATCATTATATATAAGCCGTAGTTTGTCCAGTGATTAGATTGAGGCATCCACTTCTGCGCGGCCATGACAATGGTTGCTGGCATTTCGTTGCAGCAGTATTTGGCCACTTTTCGGTGAGAGATGAAATCTTTCAGAGCGATGATTTTGGCTGCTGGTTTGGCGACGCGACTCCACCCCTTGACCCTGAGCAGACCAAAGGTGTTGGTTCCAGTGCAGAATCGGCCGTTGTTGGATTGGCTGGTTGCCTATCTTTGCTCAGGCGGGGCAGAGGAGGTGATAGTCAATACCTATCATCTCAGTGAAAAGCTGATAGAATATATTGAGAGATCGGACTTTCCCATTCCTGTGCACCTGCGGGTGGAGAAGACATTGTTGGGTACAGGTGGGGGCATCCGCAATGTTACGGATTTCTGGGATCAGCGTCCTTTGGTGGTTGTCAATGGGGATATCCTCAGCGCAATTGATCTCCAGGCGGTGCTTCGTAGTCATGAGGACTCTGGTGCTGCCGTAACATTGGTTCTGAAAGATGAGCCGCTGTTTAACGGGGTAAAGGTGGCCAGTGACGGCCGTATCCTGGGTTTCAGCGGTGGTCTTGAACAGCAGCTGGCCTTCACCGGGATTCACGTGCTGGAGCGCAGGGTGCTCGCTGGGATTCCGGCTGGCACCCCCTCATCCATCATTGATTGTTACCTCCAACTCATTGCCAGGGGAGAAAAAGTAATGGCTCACGTGGTGGAGGATGAGTTTTGGCGAGAGCTGGGGAGCCTGCACGGGTATCTCCATATGCATGAGGAGCTTTTCCGAATGTCAAGAGCTCCGGTGCCGGGACTTCAGGTTGACGGCAAAGCAGTAGTGCATGAATCTGCTCGTCTTGGCTCAGGAGTTCATTTCGATGGCATGGTCTGCATCGGGGCAGGATGTGATCTGGAGCATGGAGTTGGGATTCAGAGGAGCGTTATCTGGGAACAGGTTACCATTGGAAGTGGTTGTTCGATCCGAGACAGTATCATTGGTGATGGAGTGGTGGTCACGGACTCCCTGGAGGGAGCAGTGGTCGGGGCAGAGGGGAGAGGTAAGATTTTAGATTGAGGAAAGCATAGCATGGGGCATCCTTCGACAGGCTCAGGACAAGTAGAGCAGAGGGAAATACAGTAGGCAGCTAGCAGCGGGCAGCAGGCAGCAAAAGTTTTCGTTATCGGTTATACGTTATTAGTTATTAGGAAAAAACACCTATCTGTCCAAGAAGACCGAATAACGATTAACGAATAACGGATAACTCTGGCTTGTCTGTTTAGGAGGTGTGTGCTTCGCGGCATGCGGCTTTAGAGAGTGGAGCGTTTGGTTTGAAGAAAAAAACAGAATTTCCAAAAAGCCGAGCTGAAGAGTTGATTAGGGAGAATACCGCCCTGAGTGGATCTTTGCGCTGGCAACCGCTTCATGGCGACGGGTCGGAGCGTACTTTCTATCGGGTGGCCACCCAGAAGGAAAGCCTGATCTTGATTTGGAGCCCACCAGGAGATGAGACCTTTCCTAATGAGAACGATTCATACGTTTACATTGGCCGGCATTTGCTCCAGAAGGGTGTCCCTGTACCAGAAATCTATGGTTACTACCGTCCAGAGGGGTTGACTCTTGTAGAAGACTTGGGCTCGGTTCATCTTCAGGATGCAGTGGTGTCAGATGCCGAGCGCCTGCCCGCTCTCTATGGCCAGGCGATTGATGTGCTCCTTAAGATGCAAGTACGAGCCACCCAGGGTCTAGAAACGCGACATTGTTTTGATACTTCCGTATACAACCAACAATTCATCATCGAACGGGAGTTGGAATACTTCAGGTGGAGTTTTTTGGTGGGAGCGCTCGGACTGGAAATAGATTCTAGCTATGTGGAGCGAGACTTTTCCCTTTTGGCGTCGCAAGCGGGAGAAGGGGACGGACAGCTGTTTTTCCTGCACCGAGATTTTCAGTCACGCAACCTCATGTTGAAGGGTGATCACCTCTACCTCATAGACTTTCAGGGCGCGCGTTTAGGTCCCCCTCAATACGATTTGGCGGCACTCCTTTTAGATCCCTACGTGCAACTGCCGGAGGCGATTCAGCAAGAGTTGTTGAAAGCATACAGCAGAGCATTCGGTACGTTGACCGCAGGTTCAGTTGATGAGTTTCTGCAGAAATACCCTCATATTGCACTGTGCCGCAACCTGCAGGTGCTCGCCGCCTTTTCCTTTTTGACCCAGATCAAGGGAAGATCGCATTTCGCCCGATACATTGTGCCGGCCTGGAATCGACTCCGGCAGCAATTGGCCGAACCACCATGTTTGGAGTATCGCACTCTGGCCGCTGTGGTGCAGTCTCAAAATGATGAAACTGTTGCTGAGGTCGCGGCCAGGCTGGAGCGCGAGGCGAAAAACGCATAGAGCATAGGGCATGGAGCATGGGGAGATTGTAGATTTAAGATTTCGGATTGCGAAACTGGGAACCCGCCCGAAGGGTGGGAGTCCGCAGGACAATTTCATCTTACAACAAATGACAGCGAAGCGTAATGACCCAATGACGGCGAAGCCATATGACCAATGTCAAATGAGCAATGGGATATGTGAAATGAGAAATGAGCACGAGGTGCGCGGGCAATACCAATGCTAGAAAAACATACGGACAACAGCACTGCGAGTTCCACTCCCATCGTGGCCATAGTGGGTCGGCCAAATGTGGGCAAATCCACGCTGTTCAATCGGCTCTGCCGGGATCGACGGGCACTGGTGGACGACACACCTGGAATCACTCGCGATCGTCTCATTGCCCAAGTGACCTGGGGCGAACGTTCATTCTGCCTGGTGGATACCGGGGGGATAGAGGAAGGAGAAGGTGAGACCTCTATTAAAATGCAGGTGCGTCAGCAGGCACAAATGGCGGTGGAAGAGGCCGATTTGGTGATCTTTCTGGCTGACGGTAAAGAGGGAGTGCATCCTGGTGACACAACGGTGGTGGATCTTTTGAGGCGCTCCAACAAGCCGGTTCTCTATGCGGCAAACAAAATCGACGGCCCAGAACATGAAAGTGCTACCTACGAATTCTATGGACTTGGCCTGGAGAGGATTTTTCCCATTTCGGCTGCTCACGGCTACGGCCTCAGGGATATGATGGATACCTTGGTGGAGATGCTTCCTCCTGAAACGGCTGAGCCGGAGGAGACGAGAGGGATCCGAGTAGCAATTATTGGTAGGCCGAACGTGGGAAAATCTTCTTTGCTAAACTGCATCTTGGGGTCGGAACGGGTTTTGGTGAGCGATATGCCGGGTACCACCAGGGATGCCATCGACGTCAGTCTCACCCTGAATGATCAAGAATATCTTCTCATCGACACCCCTGGCATTCGGAGGCGCAGCAAGACCAGGGAGAAACTTGAAAAGTTTAGTGTGCTCAAAGCCTTGAAGAGTATTGACCGGTGTCAGATCGCAGTTTTGCTGCTCGACGGCTCTGAGGGCGTTACCGCCCAGGATGTGCGTATTGCTGGATATATTCACGAACGGGGGCGCGGTGCAGTTGTGGCAATCAACAAATGGGATCTGGTGCAGAAGGATCCAAAGAAGGTGGCAGAATTCACTGATTCCGTGGCCGGTGCGCTTAAATTCATGCCTTACGCTCCTCAGCTCAGGATCTCTGCTTTGACAGGGAAACGAGTGTCAAACCTGCTGCCCACCTTGAATACAGTTTACTCCCAGTATTGTTTTCGGGTGCAAACTGCAGTGCTGAACGAGGTTCTGGCTGCTGCAGTCTCACGCCATGAACCACCCGTGCGTGGCAGCAGGCGAACGAAGATTTTCTACGGAGTCCAAGTGCGCACTAAGCCGCCTACTTTTGTCCTATTCGTCAGTCACCCGGCGGCAATCCACTTCTCCTACCAGCGTTATCTTACCAATCAAATTAGAAAAGCATTTTCATTGGACTTGACCCCTTTGCGGTTAGTTTTTCGGCAAAGAGGAGGGAGGAGGGAGAAAAAGAAGAGGTGATTGGGGATTGAGGATTTCGGATTGTGGATGTGAGATTTTAGATTGCGGATTTCGGATTTGAAAAAGCATAGAGCATCCTTCGACAAGCTCCCCGAGACTACGCTCGGGACAGGCAGGACAGGTAGAGCATAGGGCATAGGGAAATAATTTCGAATTGAGGAATTAAGGAATTGAGATGTTAGATGCTCGATAACGAATTACCAATTACTCCTGACACCTGACACCTGACACCCGGCTCCTGACTCCTAGTTCTTTTGATTGTGGATTGCAGAATGATACATTACAGAGGTGAAATATTCTATTCGCAAGGCGCCATGAGTCTGGTCTCCGCCTTTTGGTGTCACCGTGTCTCCGTGTCAACTTGGTCCATCTTTTTTGCAGCTTGCCTACTATTGAGTGGTTGCTCTGAACAGGCAAAACAGACGGAGTGGAGCGGTCCCGCAAAGATTGCGGTTGTCGTACCTCATACTGGCCCCTTGATGGAGGAAGGACAGATGCTGCAGTTCGGGGCACTTATGGCAAGCCGGGAAGCCGAGAGCAGAGTGGCCGATCTCAACCTGGAAGTGGTGGTGTACGACTCACCTTGTGACCCTGAAGGGGGTATTGCTACTGCCAAGCGCTTGATAACCGACGGAGCAGTAAGTGCAGTGATAGGCTATCTGTGCGCTGAAACACTTGGCGCTGTTCTGCCTCTTTACCAGGATGCAGATCTTGCGCTTATTAATCCCACCGTTTCTGCTGAATATGTCCGACAGGGTGAAACCAGAAACCTATTTTCTCTGCTCTATGGGGATAGAGATCAGGCCGCATTTCTCGCTACCTATGCGAAAAAGGGTCTTGGCCTCCATCGGGTCGCGATCCTCAGGGACGACTCTGCCTATGGCTATGTACTCAGCACTTCATTCGCTGCGGAAGCCGCACGGCTGGATCTGGAGGTGGTGGCAAATGTTGCAATCAACTCCGATCAAGCAGGGGCGGCCCAAGCTGTAAAATCCCTAAAGAGTACCAGCCCTGAATCCGTTTTTCTTGCAGCCTCTCCAAGAGCTGCCAGTCTATTTTTGCTGGAGCGTCAACGGCAGCATTTAGGTGGCGTGGTTTTGGGGCCTGATCAGCTAGCAGACCTGGATTTCTATGAGATGACTGGCCAGGCAGCCGAGGGGTTGCTCGTGTGCCAGCCAATTTTGCTTGAAACAGAAAATCCAAAGCAGTCCAAATTTGTCAGGAGATTCGAGCAACTTTACAAGCGGCGACCAGATTGGATTGCCGCAGCCGGTTACGATGCGATGCGGCTGGTACTGGAGGTCTTGAACAGCTCTGGCCCGGGGCGACGTGCATTTCTGCAAAGCTTGCGAACAATTTCGGGACCTGACGCCGCTTTCGAAGGGCTGAGTGGTCCTGTCTTTTTCAAGGATGATGGCACAAGCCAAAGACATTTTTTTGTGGGTGCAGTCCAAAACGGGACACTGCAGGCTGCCAAGCTACCCACCGTGGCATTTCCCGTATTGTCAAATAAGAAGTAGGTGGTTTGTTTACCGATCGAATCCTGCTTTCGTGGGATGCAATTGCTCGTTGTGGACGAGCCTTCCCCTTGGCCCGTATCGTTCATAACATTTTTGAGGAAACTCCTGTCGGTAGATAGATTGACACCATCGCCGGCCTTGTGATAGCGTTAGCTCGCTTCTCAAGGGGCAGGCTTCTGGTTACCTTTTGGCACTTGGCCCTCCTTGCCTATCGACTGTTCTAATCTGAGCATAAAGCACAGCGGGTGGGGAGAACCGAGTCTTCTCAACCGCTGCTTTTATCAGGTCACATTGGCACATCTTGTCGAAGGCATTAAAAAGGATGGATTTTGGACAACGCCGTCTTCCAGCCAAACAGTAAGATAAGCAGAAAAATGACGAGAATGTTTGTGGTTGCTTTCTTTGTGGCCGCAATCTGCCTGCAGTGTTTCACGGCCGCGGCCAAGGAGCCCATCAAGATCGGCGTGTTTTTGCCCATGACCGGCAACGTATCCGCTTTCGGCCAAATGGAGTGGCTGGGAATAAAAACGGCCCATCAAATGATGGGCAAGATCTTAGGACGAGAGGTCAAGCTTATCCTAGAGGATACCAAGAGTGACCAGACTGAGGCGGCCCATGCTGTGGAGCGGTTAATTAAACAACACCAAGTGGTGGGTATCATTGGTGGCGCCATAAGTGGAAGTGCCCTGGCAGGTGGTTCCATTGCTGAAAGAAATGGCATTCCCATGATTTCACCTTCTGCCACCAATCTCCTGGTTACCCAGGACAAGAAGTATGTGTTTCGCGCTTGTTTCGATGATTCTTTTCAAAGTCAAGTGGCGGCCAGACAGGCTAGAATAGCAATGGGCGCCAGTACAGCAGCGGTGGTTGTGGACATCGCCCAAGCGGATTACAGTGTGGGGTTGGGAAACCTGTTTTTGAAAGCCTTCGGAGAGATGGGAGGCAAGGTGCTTCTTACCGCCTATATCCAAACTGGTGATCGCGATTTCAGAAGCCAACTTTCCGAGGTGCGAGAGGCAAATCCGGACATCATCTATGTGCCCAACTACTACACTGAAAATGCTCTGCTGGTCAAACAGGCCAGAGATTTGGGGATGAAAATGCCGATTCTTATGGCTGACGGGGCCCAAGTACCGACATTCATAGAAACCGGTGGAAAGGCTGTAGAAGGAGTGTACCTCACAGCCCACTTCAATCTGGAAGCCGTCAACACGGATTTGGGTCGAAAGTACGCTGCCACATTTAAAAAGAATTACGATAAGGATGTGGATGCTTTTAGCGCATTAGGTGCGGATGCCTATTTCATTCTCATTGGGGCGATCAAGCGGGCCAAATCCACTGAGGGGGCCAAGGTTCGGACTGCTCTGACTGATACCAAAAATTTCAAAGGGGTCACCGGCCCCATCAAGATTAACGAGGACGGCAATACAACTAAACGTCTGGTGATCAACAGGGTAAAAAACGGCAGATTTACCTATGTGACCACCGTGAATCCGTAGCGCGCGAGTACTTGGCCCACCTGGGCCATTCACTCTTGACTACAAGGTTTTTTCGACCTATACTCCCTTCACCAAGAATGGAGCTAGGGTTGTTTTTTATCTTTTTTCGAGGAGGCAGTTATTATGAAAAATCTTCTTGGCAAGTTGTTTGTTGCTTCAGTCATTGGCATGTTTATGGTTGCTACCATGGCCGGGATTGGTCTTGCCGCCGACACGATCAAGCTGGGTGTCGCCGGACCGCATAGCGGCGATCTCGCCTCTTATGGAATCCCAACCGTAAAAGCAGCCGAGCTTGTGGTTAAGGAAATTAATGCAAAGGGCGGAGTCCTTGGCAAAAAGGTTGAGTTGCTGGTAGAAGACGACGTCTGCAAACCTGAGGTGGCTACCAACACGGCGACCAAACTGTTATCCAACAAAGTTGACGTGGTTTTGGGGCACATTTGCAGCGGTGCCACTAGAGCGGCCATGGGCATCTATAAGGATTCGAAGATAATCGCCATGTCACCCTCGGCCACCAACCCCGCCCTGACGCAAAGCGGCGATTATCCGAACTTCTACCGCACCATTGCCTCAGACGATGCCCAGGCAAAACTTCAAGTGGAGTTCGCACTCGAGGTGTTGAAGGTAAAAAAGATAGCCGTGCTTCATGACAAAGGCGACTATGGCAAAGGGTTGGCTGAATTTGCCAAGGGGTTTCTAGAGAAATCCCCTCAGGCAAAGGTTGTATTGTACGAAGGAATTACCCCGGGCGCTGTCGATTATTCCGCAGTTGTGCAGAAAATTAAACGCTCGCAAGCCGAAGCGGTCATATTTGGCGGTTATCATCCTGAGGCATCCAAAATTGTCAGCCAGATGCGCAAAAAGAGGATGAAAACCATCTTCATTTCCGATGATGGCGTAAAGGACGATACTTTCATCAAAGTTGCCCAAAAGTATGCCGAAGGAGTTTATGCCACCGGGCCCAAAGATGTGTCCAAGAATCCCATGGCGATTGCTGCTACTGAGGCACACAAGAAGGCATACGGCCAAGATCCCGGGGCATTTTTCCTCAACGCCTATGCGGCTACGCTGGCTCTTCTCAATGGAATTGAGCAGGCCGGTTCAACAGATTATGATGCGGTGGAAAATGCACTGAGAACCAAATTTGTTGAGACACCGCTTGGAAAAATCCGTTTTGATGAGAGAGGAGATGCTGTTGGTGTCGGTTTCTCCATGTATCAGGTACAAAACGGAGTATTTGTTGAGATGAAATAGCATATTGAGCTGGAGTTTTCCAAGTGAAGGTAATGATCAACTGGTTTTTTCAGGGGGCAGGCTGCCAAGCCTGCCCCCTGTTTTTTTCAACCCCGCCAACCTCTTGAAACAAAATTTAAGACGACGTTTACAGTAATTTCAAGGAGCCTCAGTAGCTTGACATGGAATATTTCCTTGAACTTTTTCTCGGAGGGCTGACCCGAGGGAGCATCTACGCTCTCATAGCCCTCGGCTACACCATGGTTTATGGCATTATCGAGCTGATAAACTTTGCCCATGGTGAAATTTACATGATTGGCGCCTTCACCGCTCTGATCATTGCCAGCGTCCTTACTATGCTGGGCTGGAATGTGGTTGCAATTCTGGTTATAGCCTCAACTGCAGCGGTAATCTACTCGTCTGCATATGGTTATACCGTTGAGAAACTGGCATATAAACCCCTGCGCCAAGCCCCGCGCCTCTCTGCCCTCATCAGCGCCATCGGCATGTCGTTTTTCCTACAGAATTATGTACTTCTGGCCCAGACTTCTGACTTTCTGCCGTTTCCGAGCCTGATTCCGGATCTTGAGTTTTGGGAACCCTATGCCCATATCATCAGTTCCCAGGAGGTTGTTATCATCATCACTACGGCAGTTGTGATGATTCTGCTGACCTTTTTGATCAAATTCACCAGAATTGGTAAGGCCATGCGGGCGACCGCCCAGGACAGGGATATGGCCATGCTGGTGGGCATTGATGTGGACCGGGTAATCTCAGTCACCTTTGTGGTTGGCTCTGCAACTGCCGCCTTGGGCGGGGTACTCATTGCTTCCCACATCGGCCAGATAAATTTTTATGTGGGATTTATCGCTGGAATAAAGGCCTTTGTCGCCGCCGTGCTTGGCGGCATCGGCAGCATACCAGGTGCTGTTCTTGGGAGCCTTGTTC
>Ga0210119_1000076_pt1 | contig 22472 bp, 24 predicted proteins | sample China_Bullhead_C_2_FD_184859 | JGI IMG/M metagenome (GOLD analysis project Ga0210119, IMG submission 184859) | Wetland microbial communities from San Francisco Bay, California, USA, that impact long-term carbon sequestration -... | ecosystem: Environmental > Aquatic > Marine > Wetlands ... | reverse complement strand
GCCCTTCAGTTCCAGTCTACTATAGAAAAGTAATGTACACAGATCCATCTCTTCAATGGTTGCCACAGGGATACCTTTAAAGTACACTGTGACCTGATGCAAATTTAAAGAAAAAAATCCTTCATCTATCTTCTCTTCATTGAGTTCTAACTCATACTTGGCAAGCGCTTCTTCCAGCTTATAATAAAATTCCTGCTTAGGCATCAGCACAAGTATGGTAAACCAGGCCACTAGCAATGCGATACCACTCTTTTTTACCATTTGCATTTGAACTCCACATCGTAAGATGAAGCTACTTTTTGGATTTTAAGCTTTTCTATCTCTACGGGTACATTTAAGATTTTGGTCACTAAGGTATTTAACTCTCTTGCCGTTAAATTTTTATAGCTTGCTGTCACCTTTTTGTTTTTATTGCTCCATGTTATCTTGGAAGCGGGAACAAGCGTTTGGAGCTTCTCTACTTTTTTGCTGGTCTTCGTATCTGCCCATATCTTCTGCAGGGAAATGACCTCTTGGATCTCTTCTACAGAGTGTTTTGCTCCAGCGATGCCTTGGGCCTGTGACGAAACCTGTGTCGTTTTGTAGCCGTATGCAATCAGCATGAACACAAACGCAATCAGTGCGATCAACTCATTCTGATATCTTTTCCAAGTCATAGTGTACCTTCTATCTTCAAGTCATGACTCCCTGAAATGGCTGAAGTTTTCAGTTTGTTCTTTGTTGCCAATAGCGTAAGACGTTTTGCTACCTGGGCATCTTTACAGGTAAAGTGTACTTTAAAGCTCTTAGCATCTATCTCCAAGGAAGAGAGTGTCACACCTTTAAAAAGCATGCCTGAGACCATTTTCACGATCTCTCGTTTTTTACGTTCTGCTGTATCGATCGCTTTATATTTGGTCAGGATGCTGTCTCGTGTATATTTACTCTGTAAAGCAGGATAGGCTGAAATCAGCTCTTGCATCTTGGCCTCTCCTGTTTCGGAATCATCACTATAACGACTACCCTCAACAAAGAACATCAGCGCAAAAAGTATAAAAATGGCTGCGAGCATCGAAGCTTGTTTCAGACTCAGTACTGAACCATATGCACCAGAGAGGACGATACCTTTTTTAGGTGTAAAACGATTGTTAAAGAGCAGTGAAGAGCCATCCTCTTGCGTTAATGCTCCTCTTGGTACAACTACTACGATATGGTCCAAAGAGACGAGTGCATCATGCTCTCCCAGAAATAGCGGTTTATCGAAAAGGTCGACGGATTGCTGAGCAAAAAAAAGTTTGGAAACGTGTTCCAGAGCAAAGCCTTTACTCTCTAAAAATGCTGTGATCTTCTCTATATCATAGGCAAGAAAGACCCACGCTTCATCCTCTTTCCATACCATATATTCATAATGACTGCCTGCTTCAAGTAAGCCATCAAAGAGTGACGGTGCAATCTTCTTTGCCTGATACGCGTATCGGAGAGGCAATGCTTCTTTTTTAAGCGTGTAGAACTGTGGCGGCAACATGACATTCACAGCCTCTGTCAATGACACGGGCTTCATAGAAGGATGTACAAGAAGTAACTCTTTAGTGTTTCCCATAAAATTCAAAATATTTTGCCTCTCCCTGAATATATTCAAATCTAAATCCATACTGCTCGTCTGCCATAGCATAACGTACGGAGCACTCTGCCGCTTCTAAGAACGTTTCACCCGCAAGAATGCTTTTTCTTTTCTCATAGTCTCCGCCATTATCACGTACAAAGTTTTCCAATGTGCCTTTCTCTTCAAGTACAAGTGATGCCCACTCTTCGACTATTGATACGTCCATATCAAACAGGTAAGCGAGCAGTTCCGGGGAACTGTATTGGGCATCTACTTTATCTGCCTCAGGAGAAAAACTAAAATACTTTTTCCATGGAACAGCCCCTATCTCAGGATCATCTACCTCAAACTGGTAGCGGCTTAGGATATCTGAGAACTGCCTGTAGGATATAATACCGTTTTTTTGGTGAAGCCTGCTTTGCTCTCTTTGCACCAATTCATTTTTCCCACCTATCTCTTCAAGCAGCATCTCATATAACCTTTCCGGATCCTGTATATTATAGTCTTGGGCAATGGCTTCAAAAAGCTCTTGTGCTACGGAACTATATACTGCTTTTTGAGCACTGTTGTCCAACCCGAGCCAGTTGATATTCACCCCTTTATATAAGGGTTCACACTGCAACTGCAGTGAAAACCTACCCTCTGGCGTACGTAAGGGCAATGACGTACTGTATAATACAGAAAAAAGGGTTTTTTTATTTTTAAAGCCTTGAAATATATTTGTTATATTTTTATAGTATACATCTGCTTGTATAAGTGCTTTTGTATCAGTCGCATCCTGCTTGACTTCCTCAAAATAACTCAGAAGTACGGTGGTCAGCGCGATGATAACGGCCAAGACCGACAAAGTGATCAGGAGGGCAAACCCTTGTCTATGCTTGACATTGTTCTGTGTAGGCGGGGTTTTATCCATCTAAAAGCTCGATTAAAGTAAAATTTGTACAATTGGATCAAAATATTATACCAAAGCAAACTAAAGGATATATATGAAAAAAAACATGCAACTAAGAGCCGGTTTCTCCCTTATAGAACTACTCATCGTGATCGTTATTCTCGGAGGGCTTGTTGCTGTTGTGGCTCCGGGACTTATGGATGCTGCGGATGAGGCCAAAAGAGATACCGTATGCTTAAAAATGAACGATCTAGGCAAAAGGCTCGACATGTTCAAGCTTGATAACGGGACCTACCCTGAAACAGAAGAGGGGTTTGAAGCACTTTTAAGCAACCCTGATCCAGATAAGTATCCTAATTACCGTGCAACGCCTTATCTTAAAAAACTGCCTCAAGACTCATGGAAAACACCTTTTATCTATATCAATAAAGGATCAGAGTTTGAACTCATCTCCTTTGCTGCTGACAGAAAAGAGGGTGGAGAAGATAGCGATAGAGATATCCTCTTTAGTGAATGTAACAAATAAGCGCTCTTTATGTCCACTATCAGGAGATATAACGTGAACAAAGGGTTCTCTCTTTTAGAGCTTCTTATCGTTATTCTCATTGTCTCTATGGTGTATTTTCTTGGTTTTGAGGGAGTAGAAATAGGCAAAGAAAAACCAAAAGCACTCACTCCCCTTAACCTTAAATACAATATTGTTTCATCAGAACTTTTTAGAGGGGAAGGCACCCTTCTCTGTATTGATCACTGTCGTGCCTGTTACTTCAGATCGGATGTCTCCTCTCCATTTGAAGAGTATACAAGTCCTATAGACCTCACAAATATCCAAGCCCATACACTTGACAGGTATGATGCACTGACCCGTATCGAATATGGCCGATATCAAGATCAAAAAATTTGTCTGGTCATGGATTTTTTCAAGAATGGAAGCTCTACCCAGATCATTTTAAAAAATGATGAGGGGAGCTATTTCCTTCCTTCATTTTTTGGAGATCCCCAACTGTTCTCTTCTCCCGAAGAAGCAAAAGAATATTGGTTGAGAAACAGTACTTTGGCATCTGACAGCGGAGCGTTCTATTGAAACCGTTACGTCCGGCTTTTACCATTATTGAGATCCTTATCTCCGTGATCATTCTTTCACTTGCTATTGTTCCTGTGCTCAAAGTGCATACAGACAATCGTGAACAGATCATCTACATTTCAGAGAGGAACAAACGTGCTTTACAAGATTCTCTGTATGTAGACACTGCTATTCTTCGGCAACATAAAGAGACTAAAACCGCTTATGAGATATTGGAAGGATCTTTCAAAATAAAGGATCTGGAAAGCCGTGAGATATTAAAGAAGAACAGTAGAGAAATCTATATCCCCGAAGAGATCAAGATCACTCCCCTGCCTGAGCAGGGCGGACCTACTGCCATCGTCAATGAAGTGATGCTCAAAGATAAACACTCTTCGAACTATTATTTTTTTACATTGGATGCCTTTGAATAAAGTGCTGAAATCGTTTCATCTTTTTCTATAGCAAGTAGCAAGATACAGCTAAAAAAGTTATAATACTTATAATTTACTGCAAGGACATATACGCGGATGCTTTTTAAGTACAAAGGTTTTGACAAAACAGGTAAAAAGGTCAAAGGTACTGTCACGGCAAGTTCTGAAGAAGAAGCAGGACAAAAACTTCGTACACAAAATATCTATCATGAAGGGCTTACCCCTACCAAAGAGTTTTCACTTGAAGCCTTTTCCAAACGTCAAATGCCGGGAGAACTGCTGAGTACTTTTTCCAAAGAACTCTCCTCTTACCTCAGCTCAGGGATGACCATACTGACTGCAGTCAAACTTCTTGAGAACCAGCATGAAGGTGAAAAAAAATATGTCTCTTTTCTGAACTCTGTGAAAACAATGATCGATGAAGGAAAGTCTCTTTACCATGCACTCAATACCCAAAAGGTCTATGCACTGCCTGAGTTTTTTCTTCAAAGTCTTAATGTTGCAGGACAGGGTGGAAAGATGGTCGAAGTCCTTACGAACATGGGCAATTTTTTCTCTGCGCAGAACAAAGTCAAAAAACAGGTCAAGGGAGCGATGACATATCCTGCCATCATTTTTACTGTTGCTATAGGTATGACCTCTTTCCTCATTGCATTTGTGGTACCGAAGATCACAGGTATTTTTGAAGATACCGGTCAAGAGCTTCCTCCGATCACTCAATTTGTACTTGGGTTGAGCGATTTTTTGACCTCTCATTATATGGCTATCATTGTGGTGATCCTGTCTGTGTTCCTCATTTTTAAAATTGCTTATGCCAAAATAGAGACCTTTCACCGTATCATCGATTCAATGCTGCTGAAAATGCCTGTACTGGGGGCACTGATCCAAAATCATGAACTTGGGAGGTTTTCGTACATCCTTTCACTGATGCTCAGCTCAGGTGTTGCCTATGCCCAAGCCGTACAGCTCGCCAAGGCGACTTTTGCAAATTATGGCTTACGTGACCTGTTTGAAAAAGCATCCGTAAAAGTGCTGGAAGGAAATAAACTTTCCAATGCCCTTCAAATGTCAAAAGGCGTAAAACTCAAACGTAACTTTATGCAATCTTTGGCCCTGGGGGAAGAGTCAAGTGAAGTGGCACAGATCCTCGACAATACCTCTGCTCTTTATGCAGAAGAGAATGAAGACAAACTCAAACTGCTTCTCAGTCTACTTGAACCCTTTATGATGCTCTTTATCGGTGTGGTTGTGGGTGTTATCGTGTCAGCAATGCTTCTCCCTATCTTTACTATGACACAAGGATTGCAATAACATGACACATGTAAAAAAACTTACACTCTTTCTGCTGCTCACACTAAGCCAAATGCATGCGGATACGATAGGAGGAGAAATTTCCCTTGGTTTTTTCAATCATCAGCCTAACGGGGATGCCTCTTATAAAGGAAGTGCTACAGATATTGAAGATACATTAGGCTTCACTGAAGAACAAGATATCTTTTTAAAAGCGTATTTTGAACATCCTTTGCCTGTCATTCCCAATGTAAAATTGGGATATACCACACTTTCACATGAGGGAAGCAGTAGTGTAGGTAACTTCACATGGGGAGATACTACCTATAATGGTACTATAGGCAGCAGCCTGTCGCTTGACATGACGGATGTTACACTCTATTATGAATTTCTTGATAATTGGGCCGAAGTGGATGCCGGACTTACCCTAAGATATATGTCTGGGAATATGGGTGTGCGCAGCAGTCAGAGTAGTGATGTTGCAGACTTTTCAACCTGGGTACCGATGGTCTATGGTAAAGTACGTTTTACGTTACCTGTCACGGATCTCTCTTTTCAGCTTGAAGCCAATGCTATCAGCTATTGGGATATCACTGCTTATGATTATGAACTCTCTGCCCGCTATACCCTGGCTATGGGACTAGGTCTAGAAGCAGGATATAAAGCATTTCACCTGAACAGTGATGATTTGGTCAATGGATTCAATGCAGACATGGACTTTTCAGGTCCCTATGCTGCTGTTCTTTGGGATTTTTAATGGCCAAACAACGCTTTAGAGATATCAAACAAGGTAAGGTCCAAGAACAGACACCCAAATTGAAATCTTCATCAAACACCAATGAATATGCATCCGTAGGGTTGAAAATAAAAGCTTTTTTGACCGATGCTTTCATGCTTCTTATGCCTATCATGTATGTTGTTTTTTATCTTGTGATGGATGGCAGAGAAGATTTTGCCGAACACAAACTCCTAGGGTGGTTCTATATACTTCTCCCTTTAGTCATTGTACAGACCCTTTTTATGTATAAGACGGGGCAAACACCAGGATATCGTGCCTATCACATTACACTCATTGATGAACATACAAAAAAGAAACCCTCTCTTTTTATCATCCTATTTAGAAATTTGGCTGCGATTCTTTCACTGTTCACCTTTCTGGGTTGGGCACTTATGTTTTTTAGAAAAGACAACAAAACACTGCATGACCTCTTGTCTGCAACGGCTGTTGTAAACAAAAAATGAAACCAGTCAACACGTTACTTACACAGCTTTTAGGTGGGTACTACTTTTTTTACTTTGCCCTTGTAGGTGTCTATGTCATCTTCATGCCAAAAGTGTTGCTAGATCTTGGCTATACACCTTTGGAAGTGGGTATCATTTTTGCAGCTGCCCCTTTCATGCGCTTTTTACTGCCTTTTGTTTTTCGACACTTTCTCTCTCTAAGCCCTAGGGTCTACCACATCTCCTTGCTCTTTACCTTTGTTGGTACCTTGCTTTTCTTGGCCACGGTACATGATTTTTGGAGCTATCTTGCGGCAAACCTTCTCTTTGGCGCCGCGATGGGGATCTCGCTTCCTTATGTTGAAACTATCGCTCTGGCTTCTCTGTCCAGAGGCATTTACGGTAAAGTACGACTGTGGGGTTCTCTTGGGTTTATGGGTATTGCGCTATGGTTGGGAAAAGTACTTGAATCACCTTATGAAGCGCTCTATTACTTAAGTGCAGTGGCATTCTTAACCCTTCTTTTTGGTGTTATGCTCACAAGATATGACACTGTCTCCCATTCTTCAGCACAAGAAGATGCCTCATTTTCACTCACACGATATTGGGCATTTTGGATCTCTATATTTTTAATGCAAGTGGGGTTTGGCGGATTCTATAACTTTTTTACCATCTACGAAACTGCACATGGCATCTCACTTGAAATGACAAGTTGGATGTGGAGTTTTGGCGTGATCTGTGAAATTTTTATGTACTATTTCCAAGGCCCCCTTCTGCAAAGAAACTTGCTTCATATCTTACAGTTTGCCACACTGGTCACGGCACTCAGGTGGATGTTATTGTATCTCTTTCCAGATTCGATCACATTGACCTTTGCATCACAATCCTTGCATGCTATCGGTTTTGCACTCTACCATACTGCAGCCATCACCTATGTCTTTTCACTCTATACCCAGAAAAAACTTGCACAACAGTTTTTTCTGGGTATCTCATTTGGATTAGGGGGTTCAGTCGGTGCCGTACTTTCCGGTCAGGTCTATGGAGAATATATTTTCTTGATCGAGTCTCTCATCACCTTTATGGCATTTGCAGTCTTGCTGATACATCAAAAACGTAAAGCGCGTGTCACCGTATGACAAAAGTCACAACTGCCGTCATATTTGCAGGCGGGAAAAGTTCTCGTATGGGTGAAGACAAGGCTCTGCTGCCTTTTGCTGACTACCCTACACTGACTGAATTTCAACAGGATAAGCTCAGGGCCTTATTTGACAAAGTATATATCTCGGCAAAAGAGAATAAATTTGATTTTGACTGTATGGTGATTGAAGACAATTATACAGAAAACTCTCCACTTGTGGGACTCATCTCTGTTTTTGAAACGTTAAAAGCAGAAGAGATTTTTATTTTAAGTGTGGATGCACCCTTTGTCAACAAAGAGACCATAGAGGAGCTTTTGAAACATAATGAATGCAGATTTGATGTGATCGTTGCACAAAGTCCAAGTGGTGTTCAACCTCTCTGTGGAATCTATAAAAGATCTATCTTGCCTTTGGCTTATACGCAATTGAGAAAAGAGAACCATAGATTGGGTGATCTACTGCGCCTTGCCAATACCCTCTTTGTAGAGTTTGATGAAGATGGTCCGTTTATAAACCTGAACCATCCCGGAGAATATCAACAAGCCGTTAAGACTTTTGAGAACCATTAACGGCTAGGGCTGTTTGCCCCTCTATCATCTGCATCATCAGTTTTCGAGAGAAGAAGACAAACTTTTCAAACAGTGAACTATGATACTTGTCTTTATGATAAATCATCAGGAAATCTCTTTTACACTCAAAGTCTTTTACGGGCACTTTATACAGTTTCCCTTCTTCGATTTCATTTTTCACTGAGATCTTAGAGATACAGGTCAAACACTCACGGTTCATCAAAATACTTTTAATAGACTCCGTATGTCCAAGTTCCAAGAAAATATTCAGATCGTCTACTTTGTCTTTAATATAACCCAAAAAGACGTCTCTTGTACCAGAACCTTCTTCTCTAAGGACCCATCTTTTTTGTTGCAATTCATCTATGGTACATGGTTTACAGAGGTTCTGATCTGCTGTAACAACAACCAGTTCATCTACCCCTATTTTCTCTTTCACTATCTCTGAACCGGGAACAAAACCTTCCACAAAACCTATATCGATCGATCCCTCTTTGATCATATCTGCGATTTCCTTGGTGTTACCCTCTTTGAGCGTGATTTTAACGTCAGGATAAGAACTCATATAACTACAGATAATGGCAGGCATCAGATAGTCCACGATGGTGGTACTCGCACCTACCCGGATCATCCCCTTGTTTTCTGAATTCTTAAATTCATACTCAATGTCTGAAAGCTTTTTAAAGATGGGGTCTATCTCTTTATAAAATGCACGTCCCACTTCATTAAGCACAAGCTTTTTATTGATTCGGTCAAACACAGGTCGACCCAAAATATTTTCTAATTCTTTAATGGACATAGAGATCGCTGATTGACTTAGCTTCATATCTTTAGCCACATTCGTCAAATGCCCAGAGACCACAACATTTAAGAAGATCTCCATTTGTCTAAGTGTTAATTTCATATTTTTTCTCTTCTTTAGAATTGATTTGTATCATTAGTTCAATGAATAGTTTGGAAATTATATCAAAATTATAGTAGAATTCTAAAAATGTTATCAATAATTTTGAATAAAAGGATTTTTATGCCGTTTTCTCCACAAAAACGTAAAGGTACTATGAGTGGTATTCTGTTTGTAGCTATCTTCGCTGCAGCTGCGACATTTATCTCAGATTTCCCTGCTGTAAAGGCCTTGGGTATCTCACCACTTGTTATCGGTATCGTCATGGGTATTTTTTATGCTAACACTTTGCATAACCAAACTCCAGAAGCATGGCAAGGAGGGATCACTTTTTCAGCGAAAAAGATCCTTCGTTTTGCGATCGTTTTCTATGGATTTAGACTTACCTTCCAAGAGATCATCGATGTAGGTATGGCAGGATTCCTTGTTTCACTTATCATGCTGGCTTCTACCTTTATCCTCGGTACATGGTTAGGACACAAAATCTTCGGTATGGAGAAAGATACTTCTATGCTGACTGCTTCAGGAGCATCGGTATGTGGTGCGGCAGCGGTACTTGCGACTGAGCCTGTACTGAAGTCTGAAGAGTATAAAGCTGCCATTGCGGTATCGATGGTTGTACTTTTCGGTACGATCTCAATGTTCCTCTACCCGGTACTTTACACGGCGATCATTGAACCTGCAGCTGGATTCCTTCATATGACAGCTAAAGAGTTTGGTATCTACGTAGGTGGTACGATCCATGAAGTTGCGCAAGTGGTTGCGGTACCTGCTTCCGTACCTGGTGCACCTAAAGAGATGGCTGATGCGGCTGTGATCGTTAAGATGACAAGAGTCATTATGATCGCTCCAATGCTGATCATTCTTGGTATCTACCTAAGCTACACTGCTAAAAAAGAGGGTGGTGCAGGTGAAAAAGTGAAACTTGTGATTCCTTGGTTTGCAGTTTACTTTATCGGTGTGGCAGGTTTCAACTCACTTCACCTTGTGCCTGCAGATATCGTAGGCTTTATCAACGAGATCGATACTTTCCTGCTTACTATGGCAATGACTGCTCTAGGTATGGGAACACGTTTTGCGAAGTTCAAAGGACTTGGACTCGCACCTGTCTATACGGCATCAGCAATGTTCGCATGGTTGGTGATTGGTGGATTTATCATTACTAAAGCGGTTTGTTCAGTATTCTAATACTGAACAGATCGATCCTTATCTATCTCCTTCTTCTATAACTGAGCGCCTCTAATATATCTGATCTTTCTATCAACGTGTGCGTATTCAGATCAGCAATAGTCCTGGCTATTTTTTTCACCGATGCGATACTTCTATGCGAAAGTCCAAATTTGCTGATGGCATTTTCTAGAATCTGACTTGCATGGCTCTCTAGAAGACAATAGATCTCTATCTCCTCTTCTGTCAACTTTCCATTGAGCCTGAACTGTCCTCTATGTTTTTGTGCTTTAAATGCTTGAAGTACCTCATGGTGCATCTGAGCAGAGCTGATGTCTCCTTTATCCTGACTATCTACTTCCTGCATCACAACAAAAAGGTCTATACGGTCTAAAAAAGGGTCAGAGAGTTTGTTCTGGTAACGCTTTATCTCTACTTCACTGCATCTGCAAGATTTACTCTTGGAAAGAAGATTGCCGCAGGGACAAGGGTTTTGCGCTGCTACGAACATAATATCTGCTTCATACTCGATCTTGGCATTGACCCTTGCTATATGTACTTTTTTGTCTTGCAGTGGCTCCCTAAGGGCTTCAAGGACTGCTTTGGAAAAGTGGGGAAGTTCATCAAAGAAGAGTATCCCTTTATGTGCTAGTGCCACCTCTCCTATCTTGGCTACGGATGAGCCTCCGCCGAAAATAGATGCAGAGGTAGCTGTGTGATGGGGAGATCTTATCGGACGCAAGGCTGAAAAACTTGGTGTCACGCCATCTAAAAACTGATGTTTGGCTATGGAAAGTATCTCTTCTTCAAAGAGTGGAGGCAAGATATCTTTGATGCGTTTGGCTATCATACTCTTTCCGCATCCCGGATTTCCTTCCATCAATAAATTATGCATTCCGGCTGCTGCAATGAGCGAAGCTCTTTTGGCTATAGACTGCCCTTTGACATCAGAAAAATCACTCTCATATTTTCGTTCGTAATAATAAGAGGTTTCTTTCAGTGTAAAACTTTCGGATTTGTAAGAAAATGCCTGTACATTGGCTTTGAAGTTCTTGCTCTTCAATATCTCTATCGCCTCATTGAGTGAATTGACCGCGATAAAATCCACCCCGGAGATATGGCTCAAATAGGGAATGGACTCTTTAGGCACAATAGCCCGTTTGATCAATCCCTGTTCCTTAAGAGATAAGACCAACGGGAAGAGCATGGAACTTGTTTTCACCTTTCCATCCAATCCAAGTTCTCCAAAGACAAAAAGTCCTTCCTCCTCTACTACCGTTTTATGCATGGCAATGAGCAATGCCATGGCCAGATCCAAGTGTGTCCCTGACTTCTTCAGATCCGAAGGACTCAAATTGATCGTAATCTTCAGCGGAGGAAAAACAAAATCATTGGTAAGCAGTGCAGACTTTGTTCTCTCTTTTGCTTCTTGAATGTCACTGCTGGCCAAACCTACAACCGTAAATCCCGGAAGTCCTTTTGTAAATGTGGCTTCCACTTCTATAACCTGTGCATTCACACCCTCAAGTGTCGCACAAGTCAATCTATTTACGATAGCCTCTTTTTTAGCTTTTTGTTTGCCTTGTATTTCTTGCTTTTTGGGTGGGGTACCACTATCCGTTTTTGCATTCATACTCCCATGATGCACTATATTTGAGATAAAGGTTAAAAATATGTCAAATTGTAATATAATTTCATTTACATACATACAAAGGAATGACATGGAGTATATTGAGCAAGCGATGACGCGTGCCGAAAAAAGTAACTGTAAAGGTGACATCATTTTTTTTCAAGCACTTAGAGAAGTGCTCGATACGATACAACCACTGATAAAAAAACATCCTGAATATCTGCATCAAAATATCATAGACCGTATTATGGTTCCCAACAGAGCGATTCACTTTAAAATAGAATGGATGGATGATGACAATATTATCCATGTCAATAACGGGTACAGAATTCAATTTAACAATGCTTTAGGCCCCTACAAAGGCGGTGTACGTTTTCATCCTTCGGTCAATCCTGATATCTTGAAATTCCTTGCTTTTGAACAGATCTTTAAAAATGCGATCACCGGACTTCATATTGGAGGTGCAAAGGGTGGAGCTGATTTTGATCCTAAAGGTAAAAGCGATAAAGAGATCATGAAATTCTGTCAAGCTTTTATGTCTGCTTTTTACAACAGTATAGGTGCAGATATCGATATCCTGGGTGGAGATATAGGTGTAGGAGCAAGAGAAGTGGGATATCTTTTTGGAAAATACAAACAGCTCACCAACTCTTATGACAGTATCATTACCTCCAAACCCCTTTCTCTAGGTGGAAGTTTAGGACGTACCGAAGCAACAGGATATGGGCTTATATATTTCACACAAACCTTCTTAGAGGATATGGGAGAGACACTCAAAGGTAAGATCTGTACTATCAGCGGCAGCGGCAATGTTGCGATCCATGCGATAGAAAAACTGTATGAGATCGGTGCCATTCCTGTCACTTGTTCAGATTCCAAAGGTGCTATCCATGACAGTAATGGTATAGATCTTGAACTTTTAAAAAAGATAAAGCTAGAAAGAAGGGCTTCACTGGAATATTATGCACTGGAAAGAAAGAAAGCCATTTATGTGAAAAGAGAAAGCTATGCTGAGGGGTGCAGTTTTGTATGGGACATCCCTTGTTTTGCAGCATTTCCCTGTGCCACACAAAATGAATTAGGTGAAAGCTCTGCAAAATTGCTCATAGACAATGATGTGAAGATCGTTGCAGAAGGTGCAAATATGCCTACAACACCTGAAGCTATCAATCTTTTTATAGAGAACAACATTCTTTTTGCCCCGGCCAAAGCTGCCAATGCCGGAGGCGTTGCTATCTCTGTGTTAGAGATGAGCCAAAACAGTTCACTCAATTACTTTTCCTTTGAAAAAGTAGATAAAAAACTGCAAGACATTATGTCAAATATCTACAGTGACCTCAAAGAAACATGCGATGAACATAACCTCGATATGGATCTTATCTCTGCTGCAAATATCTTAGGATTTAAACGTGTCGCTGATGCAATGATCCTGCAAGGGGTATAAATAATAATTTTTAAATGAAGCATTTTCCAAAAAACTGGAAATGCTTTCAAAAAGCGTCAGAAGTTGTAAGGTTGTGCTTTGAATTTTACAGGCGTACGTTAAGTACTCCGAAAAATTCAAAGTTCAAGATTACTGCTTATGCCTCTTTTAATCTTCGTTTCCACTCTTTTTCGAATTTCTTTCTCTTCATATAAGAGAGTTTTTCAATGAATACTTTTCCATCCAAATGATCTATCTCATGTTGTATGGCAATAGCAAGAAAGTCATCATCTTCTATCATATGCTTGTTTCCATCTCTGTCAAGATACTCTACCTTAACATGTTTTGCACGCTCAACTTCTTCATAGATACCTGGAACCGAGAGGCATCCTTCTTGAAATTTTTCTGAACCATCTTTTTCAAGGATCACAGGGTTGATCATCTCTAGCGTGTTTTCTTTAGGCTGGTCATGTTCTCCGTCTGCACCCTCTAAAGGAATGTTTATGATCAGTGCTCGTATATCAACACCGACTTGAATGGCTGCAAGACCTACACCGTTACGAGCACGCATCGTATCATACATGTCATCAAGAAGATCATGCAATGTACCATTAAAAGACTCTACCTCTTTTGAGATAAGTTTGAGCCTTTTGTCCGGGTATACTACTATTTCTCTAACCATACACCGTCTCTATTATATAAAACTTTTTGTGAGTACTTTGTCTATAAGCCCGTATTCCAATGCTTCTCTAGCTGACATAAAGTTATCTCTCTCTGTATCTTTTTCAATACGTTTGGCTGTTTTACCTGTTTGTTCTGCCAGGATCTCGTTGAGTGTATCTTTAAGTCTTTGTATCTCTTGTGCTTGTATCTGGATATCTGTTGACTGTCCCTGTGCACCACCTGAAGGCTGGTGGATCATAATACGTGCATGTGGCAGAGCATAACGCTTACCTTTTGTCCCAGAAGAGAGCAAGAAAGCACCCATAGATGCTGCTTGACCTATACAGATCGTTACAATGTCCGGTTTGATATAGTTCATCGTATCGAACATTGAAAGTCCAGAAGTGATCACACCTCCCGGAGAATTAATGTAAAAATAAATATCTTTATCCGGATCCTGTGCTTCAAGAAAAAGAAGTTGTGCCACCACAGTGGAAGCCACTTGATCATTGACTTCACCACTTAGCATAATGATACGGTCTTTAAGTAACCGTGAATAGATATCGTAAGATCTTTCACCTCTACCGGTCTGTTCTACAACGTATGGAATATAACTCATTTTCTGCCTTTAATAGTATATAGTTAAATAGATTTTTTTATCCACTCAACTATACACTCTATAGGTTAACAGAACAAATAACAACTTGCGTTGCTATTTGTTTACCTGTTTTATTTATCTAAACCTAACATCTTACCAAAGAGTTTATCTTCGATCATACCCATCTTTACAGCTGGAAGAAGATTGTTTTCCTGGTAGTATTTGATCACTTCTTGTGGATTTTGACCACTCATCATCGCTTCGTAGTAAATGGCTTGTGATACTTCTTGATCATCTACAGATACATCTTCTTTTTTCGCCAGTGCATCTACGATAAATGTCGCTTTCACAGATGCTACTGCATCTGCTCTTACTTCTTCACGAAGTGCTTCAACTTTCTCAGGATTATCTTTGAAAGAATTAAGCTCTTCTTCACTCATTTCTCTTGCTTTTGCATTGATCTTTGCATCGATCTCTTGCTCAACAATATTGTTTGGCAATGCAAAGTCAAATTTTTCAACCAATGCTTCAACCAATTTCGGTTTGAGGTCTTCATTATAAAGTTTTGAAATTTCTGTTGATTCGATCTGAGTTTTTACTCTGTCCGTCAACATTTCAAGTGTTGCATTTTCTTCACCTTGAAGAAGTTTTTTTGCTAGCTCATCGTTAAGCTCTGCAGGTACCTGCTCTTGAATTTCGTGAAGTTTTACTTTGAATTCTGCTTCTTTGCCTGCAAGATCAGATGACTGATATTCTTCCGGGAAAGTCACTGTAACTGTTTTCTCTTCATCATACTTCATACCGATGATCTGCTCTTCAAAGCCTGGGATGAATTGTCCAGAACCGATCTTAAGACTGAATTTCTCAGCTTTACCACCGTCAAATGCTACACCGTCAACAAAACCTTCAAAGTCGATCACTACCATGTCACCGTCTCTTACCATACGTTTTCTTTTGATCTTTTCATAAGGTGACTGTTGCGCTGCGATTTCGTTAAGTTTCTCTTCAACTGCTTTTTCTGATGCCGTTGGTCTTTCAAAGGCAGGAAGTACATCCATGTGACCTTCTGCTTCAAATACCGGTCTTGTAGAGATCTCAACTTCAACGTCAATACCAGAGTCAGTTTTTTCATACTTTTTAAAGGTAGGCTGACCGATCATATCTGCAGGATTGATACCGGCTTCTTTCATACCCGCATCAATAAGCTCTCTGAGTACTTCACCTTCAGCATCCTGTGCAAGCTTGTCACCATGTAGTTTTTTCACTACGTGTGCAGGTACTTTACCTTTTCTGAATCCATCTACTTTCATCTCTTTACCGGCTTGAACAGCCATCTTGTTAATGTTCTCTTCAACAGCACTGTTTTCTATAGTACCGCTTACGATAATATTTGCGTCGTCTACTTTGTTTACTGTAACTTTCACTACAATCCTTTATATATAATGATGTGATTTTATCTAAATAATGTTGAAATACCAATAAGCGTTAAAATGATAGGTGGGAAAGGGGTTGTTAGCAAAGCTCTCCAGAGTAACTCTGGGGAGCTAAAAAGTCATACTATTTATAGGCTCTTTTGATATCTTTTTCTATATTACCTGGAGCAGAGGCTATTTTCATAAACTCTCCCATACTTAGAAGAGGCAGAGAAACCGCCAAATAGTATTTAGGATCCAACATCACTGCCTTACCCTCTTTGATGATGCTTCTGTACGGCAGGATGTGTGCATTATGCACTGCATCGATCTTAACAAGAAACTTATTTGTTCTGCTTCTTAAGTTATGTCCAACAAGCGTTGATCCATTAGGAAGTTTAAGACTATACGCTACATATTTATTGTCTTTGAGTTTTGTTTCCAAATCTTCACCTTCAGCTACTTCGATCGTATCTTCTACATGGGCCATACCCATCATAAACTGATATTTAGGAAGTTTTGAAAGTTTAAACTCATCTTCTACCGTATAAAGGTCACCCAGTGCTTTTTGAAGAGACTTCAGTGTCCCAGAGAACTGGCCATATTTAAACGTGTCCTGAAGATATGCTGCACCAAAGTATGATGGGTTTTGTACACGTACTTCTTTTTCATTGACAAGTATATTCAGTGTTGCTAGCCAAGAGTTTGTATTTTTTAATTCTTTATTTGTCACTGTAATAACAATAGAACCTTTGATCGGTGCAGTCACAGCCAAAATAGAAAAACCATTGGCTTTCAATTTTGACTGCACTTTCTTGGCATCTTGTGCTTTGGCTGCATAATAGGTACTAAGCACTTCAGGTGCAGGTGCATTTATATCCAGTTTAGTACTTTCAGCCTGTGCAGTTGCCAACGCCAATAAAAATACCAATACTATTTTTATCAATTTCATCTATGTGTCCCTTTTTAGTTTTTTAATCTATCTTGCTTGATTAGTCTTTACCGAGTGTTACAACTTCAAAGCCCATCTCTTTAAAGGTTTCAACCACTTCTGCATCGATCGCTCTCATATAATCGATACGTTTTTGGTCTTTAAAGTTAAGTGCATTGATCCAATTGTCCACAGATGCGTATCCTACGTGAAGTTCATTTGTCCCTTTAGGAATATAGAAGTACACTGAACATGGTGCGAACATACCTGCCTCAGGAATACCTCTGTTAAAGATAGAGTTTGAGAATTCAAAGTGACACAGCATAGAGACCCAGTAAGCATCATACTTGTCAAATTCCAGTTCCATATCAGCATATTCAAATTTAAAATCAATGAATCCAGCAATAATAAAATTATGTTTAGAGAAACGTCCGTCATGGTCCATGACAAAATCTTCAACAAATGTTTCTATATCATCTGTTCTCTCAAACTTTTTCACCATTCTTGTCAATCCATTTCTCGGTAATGGCTTCGTATGTTCAAATCTTTTTGATTTTGTGGGCTTCATCTCTTTTTCTACCAACGTATCAAAAGAATTTATCATAGCTTTAAATTCTTTCCTTGTGTCTGCATCTTTCTCGCCAATGATATCCAACATCGTTTCTGGAGCAAGGTGTCCATACCAAGTGTTATCATCTTTTTCTTTATCAAGTGTTTTATAGCCAAAGAAGTTAAAGGGAGCATAGGCACCAAAATCCGGGTTTTTAAGAAAAAGTGGTCTAAGTGCCTCTTTATTTACAAGACCATAGAAAGAGATCATCTCCAAAGTCTTCTCATTGAACATGTTTTGATAATGTACCTGTATATCTTTGTTCGCTTGCACTACAGAATAGCCAATTGTCTCTGACTTTTTGATCAATGAATCCAATTGGACTCCTTGATTACCTTCATTTCCCCAAAGTTCTGCAGTTAATTTTGTTTCTGCCATGTTTGAATGCACATCCGCCTGTGCGACTCCAACAAGCATCAAAAATGCCAATATCACTTTATTTAATTTCATACTTCTTCCTTCTATTGTTCTATAGTATCTCTTATGGTAATGAAAATTGTATTAATATGTGTTTAACCATCAAATAAACTGTACTTTCATCAAATTCTCTCTTACAAAGTGCTTTTCTGTATCATTTTTATCATTCACTTTTTTGCAAAAATCTCTCTATCCTTTCTGTTTAGTACCTCTTTACGCTTTCACTGTGTATTGTAGGGGGCTCATAATACATACTCTACACGTACAAAGCTACACATGCTATAATCCCATCATGTATAGACAAACCCACCAAACCATCCAAAACTGGTACCAAGAAAACGGACGACTGGACTTGCCCTGGCGTAATACAGATGAAACCTATTATATCTACCTCTCAGAAGTGATGCTTCAGCAGACACAAGTGAAAACCGTGTTGGAAAGATACTACATTCCATTTATTGAACGTTTTCCTACCCTTAGAAGTTTAGGTGAAGCACCTCTGGATGATGTATTGAAGATGTGGGAAGGTCTTGGCTACTACAATCGTGCCAAAAACTTACATAAGACCGCTACACTCATAGAGGCACTGCCAAGTGATATAGAGGAACTCATGAAGCTTCCCGGAATAGGTAAAAATACTGCACATGCAGTCGCCGCCTTTGCCTTTAACAAACCTGTTCCCATTATGGAAGCCAATGTAAAACGTATACTTTGCCGTTTACATCAACTCATCACTCCCAATGATAAAGAACTTTGGAAGATCGCTTACGACCTGGTAGACAAAACCAATCCTTTTGACTACAACCAGGCGATGATGGATATAGGAGCAACCATCTGTTTGCCTAGAAATCCAAAATGCAAACTCTGTCCTCTTGGCGACATCTGTAAAGGAAAGGAAGAACCTACACGATATCCTGCAAAAAAGAAACGTGTGGTCCCCACCAGAGAACAAAATATTCTTATCCGTGTGTATGAAGATAAACTGTCACTGACACAAAGAGAAGGAAAATTCCTGCATGGCCTCTGGGGATTTGAATCTGTGGAGGTCCCAGACTGTGCCTCTGAGTATATAGGTGAAGTCACCCATGCCTATACACACTTTAAGCTCCTCTGCAAAGTCTATGTCTATTATGAGCATAATCCTGAAAAATCTGACTATTTCAGTGAAGATGAGATACAAAAACTCGCTATCTCAAAAGTAGATGAGAAGATTGTTAAATTGTTTTTAGCTACAATGTGAAAAATAAATGCATCCGTCATCCTCCTACTTGATACGGAGATCCGTTAATTTTAAATAATTATAATTTGTAGATTCCCAGGTGCCCAGAGGAAATGTCCTTGGGGTACAAGCCCGGGAATGACACATAGCCAGGATATACCATGATGAATAAAGAAGAAGAATTTGAACAAGCTGTGACCAAAGTCCTTGAACTTTTAGGAGAAGATCCTAAGCGTGAAGGTTTACTTCAAACACCTAAGCGTGTAGCCAAAGCCCTGAAGTTTCTTACAGAGGGTTACGAGCAGGATCCAAAAGAGATACTCAACCAGGCTCTTTTCAGTACAAGTAATGATGAGATGGTACTGGTACGTGATATCGAGTTTTACTCTATGTGTGAACATCACATGCTTCCTATTATAGGACGTGCACATGTGGCATACATACCCGACGGAAAAGTAGTGGGTCTCTCCAAGATCCCTCGCATCGTCAATGTCTATGCCAGACGTTTACAGATACAAGAACAGATGACCGAACAGATAGCAGATGCCATTTTGGAAACGATCAAACCTAAGGGTGTAGCCGTAGTCGTTCATGCACGCCATATGTGTATGGAAATGAGAGGGGTGCAAAAGATCAATTCAACGACAGTCAGTTCTGCACTGCGTGGTCTCTTTAAAAGTGATGAACGTACCAGAAATGAATTTTATAACCTTATTAACACACCTACCCCTTCAAATTTTTAAACCAAAACGGACACTATCCGTATTTGGCTCTTGTTACTTGCATATACATTCTATGACATACCCTATTTAAACTCTCTCTTTAAATATAAATCAGAGTAAAACTGTCCTCTTTAACTTAGAATTTATCTTAATTTAAGAATAACAGCGTATTATGCGTTAAACCAATTAGGACTAAAATAGTCTTAATTAAAATGAGTATCGTTACAAATAAAAAATTAAATAAAATTGAATGGATTTTGTTCTATTCAAAGGAGAAAATGAATGAAGGTCTATTTAGACAACAATGCAACAACTATCGTTGACCCTCAGGTCTTCGCTGAGATGGAACCTTATTTTGTACAAAAATATGGTAATCCAAACTCATTACATATTTTTGCAAGTGATACACATCCTGGTATCAAATCCGGTATGGAAAGGATCTATGCGGGTATCAATGCCCCTAGAGAGGATTCTGTTATCATCACTTCCTGTGCAACAGAGAGTAATAACTGGGTACTGAAAAGTATCTATTTTGAACAGATTTTAACAGGTAAAAAAAATCACATTATCATCTCTGAGGTGGAACATCCTTCTGTCATTGCAACTGCAAAATTTTTAGAGAACATGGGATGTAAAGTCACTTATCTTCCTATTAACCATGAAGGACTCATAGATGCACAAAGTGTAGAAGAGAGCATTACTGACAAAACTGCCCTTGTATCTGTGATGTGGGCGAACAATGAAACAGGTGCTATCTTTCCGGTACAAGAGATAGGTGCTATCTGTGAAAAACATAATGTACCTTTTCACACGGACGCCGTACAAGCTATAGGTAAAACACCTGTAGATGTGCAATCATTTAATGTTGACTACCTTACATTCTCAGCACATAAGTTCCATGGACCTAAAGGTGTAGGTGCCTTATATATGAAAAAAGGTAAAGAACTTATGCCTCTGCTTCATGGTGGTTCACAAATGGGTGGATACCGTTCAGGTACGCTCAATGTACCTGGTATCGTAGGTATGGGTAAAGCAATGGAACAAGCTATCGATGCACTTGATTTTGAAATGTCAGAGATCAGAAAGATGAGAGATAATTTTGAAGATGAACTTCTCAAGATCGAAGATACATTCGTTGTAACACCAAGAGAAAAAAGAACACCAAATACTATCCTCATTTCATTTAGAGGTATTGAAGGTGAATCAATGTTATGGGATCTTAGCCGTGCAGGTATCGGTGCAAGTACAGGTTCCGCTTGTGCAAGTGAAGATCTTGAAGCAAACTCGGTCATGGAAGCTATCGGTGCAGCAGAAGACTTGGCACATACAGCTATCCGTTTTTCACTGAGCCGCTACACCACACAAGATGAGTTAGACTACACACTCAAAGTAGTCAAAGCAGCCGTAATAAGACTTAGAGGAATCTCAAGTTCATACGCATACGCACCAGAAGGTCATGAGAGTGGATTAGACTCTCATCACCATTAATAGATAAAAATTTAATAAAGGATATAAAATGGGTATAGATAGTTTAGTAGGCGGTACCATCTGGGATGAGTACAGCAATAAAGTAACAGATTTAATGAACAACCCACAAAACATGGGTGAGATCACAGAAGAACAAGCAAAAGAGATGGGAGCAAGACTCATCGTTGCTGACTTTGGAGCTGAGAGTTGTGGAGATGCCGTAAGACTTTACTGGGCAGTTGATCCTGAAACAGATAAGATTCTTTCATCTAAATTCAAAAGTTTCGGTTGTGGTACAGCGATTGCCTCCTCTGACACAATGGCTGAACTTTGTAAAGGAAAAACAGTTGATGAAGCAGTTAAGATCACCAATATCGATGTTGAAAAGGCTATGCGTGATGATGAAGATACACCGGCCGTACCACCTCAAAAAATGCACTGTTCTGTGATGGCTTATGATGTTATCAAGAAAGCTGCAGCACAGTACAAAGGTGTAGATATCGAAAGCTTCGAACAAGAAGTGATCGTGTGTGAATGTGCACGTGTAACACTCTCTACACTGCAAGAGGTGATTCGTCTAAATGACCTTACAACGGTTGAACAAATCACAGATTACACAAAAGCGGGTGCATTTTGTAAATCATGTATCAAGCCTGGTGGGCACGAGGAAAAAGATGTCTATCTTGTAGACTTGTTAGAAGAGTATGAAAAAGAAAAAATAGCTGCTGGTGCAACACTTGGTAATGAAAGTGGCGCTGGTGCTGATTTTGCTAAAATGACTATCGTTCAACGTATCAAAGCGGTAGATAAAGTAGTAGATGAAAATATCAGACAAATGCTTGTGATGGATGGCGGTGATATGGAGATCCTTGACATCAAAGAGAACGGGGCGAACTTTGACATTTACATCCGTTATTTAGGTGCATGTTCTGGTTGTGCAAGTTCAAGTACTGGTACGCTTTTCGCTATAGAAAACATCTTAAAAGAGAAACTGGATGAGAATATCAGGGTTTTACCAATTTAATCTCTCTTACTTTTTCATTTTACACCTGAGGCTCTTTTGCCTTAGGTTCATTTAACACTAAATCCTCCATTTGAACATCATCAATCATTTTAAAAATA
>Ga0210119_1000075_pt1 | contig 22584 bp, 20 predicted proteins | sample China_Bullhead_C_2_FD_184859 | JGI IMG/M metagenome (GOLD analysis project Ga0210119, IMG submission 184859) | Wetland microbial communities from San Francisco Bay, California, USA, that impact long-term carbon sequestration -... | ecosystem: Environmental > Aquatic > Marine > Wetlands ... | reverse complement strand
GGGCAATGCAGTGAGTACATTGCGGGTACGTTTATGCCAGGCTTGCGCCAATCGGTCATTGGATGAAGAACGAAACACGCCGTTAATGATGAGTTTCTGGTTGTCCATGTCCAAGGCGGAGAGTTCTGCACTCGTACGTGCGGCCTCATCCAGGCTTGTCCGCTCCGGCCTGCAAACGAGCATTACAGTTGTCATTTTCGGATTTGTCAATGTTGCTATAGTATTTTTGTATATTTCATGCTGCTGGGTCAGCCCGGCAAGGGGGCCAAGGCAGGATGTGCCTGTGGTGTTCGCCTCAATAAAGCCGTCCCAGGCAGAGGGCAGCTGCAGGAGACGGAGAGTATGCCCTGTGGGTGCAGTGTCGAAAATGACATAATCAAATTCTTGTAATGCTTCCTTTTTGCCAAGCCATCCGGCAAATTCGTCAAAGGCAGCAATCTCCATGGTACAGGCGCCGGAAAGCTGCTCTGCCATGGCTGCCAGGGCAACTTCTGGAAGTTTGCCGCGGTAAGGTCCAATAATTCTTTCCCGGTACCTGCCTGCCGCCTCTTCAGGGTCAATATTAATTGCCTGCAGTCCCGGAACTTCCGGATGGTTTGCGGGAGATGCTCCTATCTGTAAGCTCAATACCTCACTTAGGTTTGAAGCGGGGTCAGTGCAAACCAGAAAAACTTTGTTACCTTGGTCTGCCAGGGCAACTGCTGTTGCACAGGAAAGTGATGTTTTGCCTACGCCACCTTTTCCTGTAAAGAAAAGAAATCTGTTCGGCTTTATTAAAAAATTCATTCTGCTCTTCACTACTCAGAATCCACGCCTGCCAACCTGGCAAGATCGGCACGATTCGGATAGGTATTTCGACTTACTATCTCACCGTTAGCAAGGATCAGCGGCAGACAGAGATCACCTGCCAACACCATGGCATCAGTTACTGGTTTGCAGCCGGCAAACTTATCCGGTTGCTGAGCAAGGTTGTAGCGCTCTACCTTCACACCTTTGCCTTTCAGCCATTCAAGGTCAGCAGCAAACTGAACGAGCTTCGGATCAACATTGGGACCACATACTCCCGTAGGACAACACATAGGAGGGTCATAGATTTCTATTTTAGGCATCAAGAGCTCCAGTAATTTTACTATTCATCAGTTGATTAATGGCTTTAAAAGTTACCATATTCCATACATGTCTTAACATTAACAAAACATTATTTTTGTCATTATGTTGTAACTTTCAGCCTGTTTTATCACTCAAGCTTATTCGTGTTTGTTCTGACCTTTCAAAATCACATTCCTTTCTGCGGCGTTCAGTTTTAAGCAAAACTTCCCGGCGCATTTTATCATCCATCTCTTGCCATTGAACAATTTCTCCAAGCGACCTGAAACAACCCAGGCAAAATTTTTTATCATTCAAAATACAACTCTCTATACAGGGAGACTGGACATGGTCTTTGCTCTGATACATATTTAGCTCAGATAGGTTAATTACTGGTTTTCTGTTATATTTTTTGACACGTTCAAGCACCGCATTCAAAATATTCAAATAAGAAAAGGATAGAGAATTAATCATAATTATGCAGATATTTATCGGGAATGGGGGTTACCCTGGCAACCCCTCCCAAAGGACTTTCATCAACCTGTATCCGGCAACCGTAACTATCCTCAAGAAGCTCTTTATTGAGCACTGACTTGGGATCGCCCGTTTTGACAACCCTGCCGCTCTTCAGGAGCAGCACCCTGTCGCCATACATGGATGCCAGATTCAAATCATGGGAAACCATGATGATGGTGGTTCCATGTTCCCGGCGGAATTTTTCCATCAGATCCATAATTTTTAACTGGTGGGACGGGTCTAGGGCGGTTGTCGGTTCATCAAGCAAGATTATCTCAGGCTGCTGGCAGATGGCCCGGGCAATAATGACCCGTTGCAGTTCCCCACCGCTTAACTGGAAGAGCTTGCGGTCAGTTAGGTGGGACACATCAGTGAATTTCATTGCTTCCTCGGCAATGTGAAAGTCATTTTCCCCTTCCATGCCAAGGATACCCAGATGGGGCGATCGTCCCATGATTACTGTATCAGCAACTGTAAAGGGGAATCCCACCTCGATATGCTGGGGGACAATTGCCATGATCTGCGAAAGATTGCGCCGCCTGTAATTCAAGATATTTTTATCCTTGATAGTAACCGTACCCTTTTGTGCTTTCTGAAGACCTGAAAGAACTTTTAACAGGCTGGTTTTCCCGGCACCGTTCGGTCCGATTATGACAAAAAACTCTCCTGCTGACACCTCAAGCGAGACATTTGACAAAATTAACTTATCTCGGAAACTCAATGATATATTGCTTATATCTAAAATGTGACTCATGTCCTGCTCCGCAATAATAATACGATGAAAAGCGGAGCACCGATCAGGGCTGTGATAATGCCGACCGGCAGTTCACCGGATGAGGGGAGAACCCTGGCAAGAAGGTCACATACAATAAGATATGAAGCACCACCCAGCAAACATGACGGGACAAGCAGACGATGATCAGGTCCAAGTAAAAGTCTGAAAATATGGGGAATAACAAGTCCGACAAACCCTATAAGACCGGATAAACTTACAATAATGCTGACCATAAGTGATGTTATAACAAGGAGCAGCATAACGATGCTTTTTACATTAATTCCCATGGCTGCGGCTGTTTCCCTGCCAAGAAGGAGAAGATTCATGGGGCGGGCTAAAATGAAAATTATAACAAAACAGGGAAGTACCAGTAAAAGTATCGGCAGTTGTCCTTTCTGCATTGTGGTCAGGTCTCCCATCAGCCAGTAGAGAATATGCTGGACCTGGAATGATCGGGTCATGGAGATGAGGAACATGATGACCGCAGCACAGAAAGCATTCATCATCACTCCGCCAAGCAGGAGGGAATCTCTGCTGAGCATGGTATTTCCCATGGTCGTGCCTGCAAGTGTTGTGACAAATGCCAAAACCAGAAGACTTCCGGTAAAAGAAAAGATTGTAACCCCCGGGAAATAAGACAGCCCTAGGAGCATTGCAAGGATAGCTCCAATTGCAGATCCCCCGGAAATGCCAAGTATATATGGTTCTGCCAGGGGGTTGCGCAGCAGGGCCTGGAAAACCAGCCCACCGAGAGCCAGGCTGCCTCCAACAAATGCTGCAAGAATTACCCTGGGCAGACGTATCTGATAGAGTATTGTTGCCGTCGCAGAATCGGGGTTAGTTTTCCCAGCCAGGATAGCCAGGGTTTCCCAAAAATGTACACCAGACGAGCCTGCGGAAATAGCAATTATGCTGATCAATATGAGAACTGTACCCAGCAGAAATGTGGTGAGTACAATTTTTTTGCCAATGGGCGTATTCATTCTTCCAACTTCTGATCGCTTTTAATAAAAAGTTCAGGATGAATAATTGCTGCAATAACCTCAAGACCATTAACCAACCTGGGGGTTGGACGGTCAAACAGTTCGGCATCCACAACAAATATCTGGTCGTTTTTTACCGCTGATAAAAGGTTCCATTTTTTCCAGGAATTTAAGAGATATTCCGGTGCCAATCCTCCTGCCATGGAACTTATCAGGACTATCTCTGGTTGCAGCACGATAATATCCTCCCAGGAATAGCGGGGATAGGAAACTTCCCCTGCAGTTGTGTTAATCCCTCCAGCCAGCTCGATCAATTCATGAATGAAGGTATCTGTGCCCGCTGAAAAGAGCGGTTCTGCATCGATCTGGAAAAATACACGCGGCCTGTCAGGCATGTTTTTAACCCGTGCCTGTACCTGCCCTATTCTTTTCTCCATGTCAGAAACCAACGCTGCTGCAGTTTGTTCAGCATGTAACAGGGATCCAAGCCTGGTAATTGTATCCATGATCTGTTGAAGATTTTGCGGATTTATGACATAGACTGGTATGCCGAGACTGACGATCTTGTCCACTATATGTTTTGGATTGCCATCCTTTGTAGCCAGACAGAGATCAGGTTTCAAGGCGACAATTTTTTCTATGTCAAGACGGACATATGAGCCGACACGGGGCAGTAATTCCGCTTCTGATGGATAAGTGCTGTACTGGGTTACCCCGACAAGTCTTTTTTCCTGTCCCAGATCATAGATGATCTCCGTGATGCTGGGAGCAAGCGCGATAACCCTCGTGGGATTCTCAGGTACTACGAGGGTTCTGCCAACCTGATCAGTCACCGACCCTGCAATGAGAAGAACTGCTTGCAACAGGAATATCAATACAAGAACAAGAATTATATGAGTCTTTTTTGACATGAAACAAATACCTGAGTACTATTTATTCAGTTTAAAAGTTACAGGCACCCTGACCCACATCGGCACCCTTTCTTCTCCCCGCCTTCCGGGTTCGAAACTCCACTTCCGAACAGCTGATACTGCAGCACGGTCAAGCAGTGTAAAACCGCTTGAGGTTTCAATTTCAAGCTCGTCCACCCTGCCCTCTTTGTTAACAAGAACCTTTAGGAAAACTGTACCCTCCTGCCCTCTTTTCCTTGCCAGGCCAGGATATGTCGGCGGAGCGTTCAACTGGTAACGCGGATATGCCATCTGCATCGTTCCCGGCAGGATTACCCCGTCATTTTCCTGTGCCGTAAGAGGTTGTGCCGGTGTGGCAGATTCTTGAGCCTTTGCAGCTTCGCCTGGGGCCGGCAATAAATCTTTTTGAGTGTATTCCGAGCTCTGCGCTGCAGGTTTTGTCGTTTCAACAGCAGGCTGCTTGACGGTTTTTTGTGGCAAGACCGGCTGCGGAAGCTGACTGGTAGGTTTTTCTTTCACAGTAGAGATTTCCTGCAAAAGAGGTTTTTTCAGTTCTGTTCCTGCTTTCTGTTGTTCCTTTGGAACAGGTTCCGCACTTGATGCTTTTTCTGTCTGCATCACGGGTGTTTCAGCCATGTTCCTCTGTCCCAGAAAAACACTGACTGAACGGGGAAGTGATACACTTGGGGCAAGAACAGGCTTTGAGGCAAATTCAAAGTTCATAAGGCTCACGTGGATCAGTGTTGCCAGAAGAACGGCAATAAGCATTCTGGATCGGCTATTTAGGGATGTCAGCCTGTAATGAAACATTTGATATTCCTGCAGTTCTTATAATATCAAGGACACGGTACAACTCCTGATAGGAAAGCGCCTTATCTGCAAACAAGTCTACCTGAACAGATTTATTATCGGTCTCCTTTTGCTTCTCTTTCAGCAAAAACGTCTGCAGTTCATCCTGGGAAACGCTTGTATTATCAAGGAAAATTTCACCATTGTCATTGACGGTTATTGTCAGATTTACTTCAGTACGAATTTCCGTTGCCGAGGAAACCGGAAGAGACACGGGCAGGCTGCGGTGCACTGCCATGGAAAGCATGGCATAGATAAAAAATACGAGCAGAAGGAAGACGACGTCAATCAACGGCAGCATCTCAATGCGGGTTTTTTTAATTCCCAGACGGCTGCTCGGCACCTTCATGGTTCGGATGCCTCCGGCTTGCCTTCCAGCTTTTCATAGACGATCTCTAGGCTGGTGGCATATTTCTCGATATTGAGTACTGCTTTTTCCACTTTGGAATTAAAATAATTGTACGGAAAAACTGAGAGTATGGCAATGCCGAGGCCCGCTGCCGTGGTGATCAGGGCCTGGGCAATACCGGCGGTCACGGCCTGGGGCTGGTCAATACCGGCAGTGCCCAGTGCCTCAAACGAACCAATAATGCCAATGACCGTACCGAAAATACCGAGCAGCGGCGCCACGGTGATCATGGTATCCAGGACTCCCATATAGCGCCGCATATTCCTTATTTCCTCAGCTGCTGTAGCTTCCATGGCTTTTGTCATGGAAAACTCACGGTGCAGTATCCCGCTTACCAGAACCCGGACAATAAAATCCTTGGAGCCTGACACCCTGGCACGCACCGCTTCCCAGTCTCCCTGACGGCAGAGCTCCAGAACATCCTCTATGAGTTGCCTGTTACGGGTAAAATCAACCGAGGCCCAGAAAAACAGCCGTTCGATGACCACGGTCAGGACCAGGATTGAACAGGCCAGTAAAGGATACATTACAGGCCCGCCATGGAAGAAAAGATCAATCATGTTTTTACCATCAAAGTATAAATATTTATAAGATATTATCCTTTTTTCTTATAAACTTCAGTTAATATGCATACGCCAGTTTAACAAAAACAGACCTGCCTGCCCCCGGATATCCTTCCACAGTGGTGGCATAAGTATTGTAGTCAGTAAATGAGTCCAAATAGGTATCATACTCTTCGTCAAACAGGTTCGTGCCTAACAAAGTGATAAACACGTGATCTTTTATTTGTTGCACCAATTTCATGTCAAAGGTCCAGTAGCTGTCCATATCATATGCAACGGTTTTTGTGTTCGGATAAAAACCGTCCGTTTCGGTCCGGTAGGTAACCCTGTCACCTGTGTAGCGGGCAACTGCCGAAAGAGTCAAGCCGAAATCTGTAAAGTAGGTGAGAGCACCTTTGAACAGGTGCTGCGGTGTATAGGCTGCTCTCCTTTCTACCCAGTCATATTCGAAATTGGCCGGGAAATCAGGGGGCCAGCCATAGTCCATAACCGTATAGGCCCTGCTTTCTTCCACGGCATCGATGTACGTATAGTCAAGGCCTAACTGGAGGTTGGCCATCAGTTTGAACTTTGCTCCTGCTTCAAAACCGTCCCCGGTAAAAGAACGCAGGTTGACCGGTGAATAAATACCATTGGAATCAGGCTCCCACTGGATTTTGTCGTCTATTGTCCAGTGGAAGTATGAGGCTGAGAAGAAGATACGGTCATCTTTTAAGGATTGTTCCCAGGTAATGTCTGAATGCCAGCCGGTTTCCGGAAGAAGATCAGGATTCCCCTTGCTGAAGCCGTCATCGGGCCAAAAGAGATCATTGGGGGTCGGTGCTGCGAAATGCTTGCCGCTGCTTAACTTCAGCGCCGTATTCTGCCAGGGGGTGGCGACAATACCAAAACGCGGTAGAGTTTCATTGCCAAATTCGGAGTTGTCTTCATAGCGCAGGCCGGCAAGTGCTCGTATTGGTGAAAAGAGCTGGTACTGCAATTCACCATAAATGCCGGTGCTGTGAAGGTCTGCGTCAATTATAGTCCTGCTGTCCTCAAACCTCTGGCCTGTACCATCCAGATTAACACTTTCATTTTCCCAGTCATATCGTATATATTCTGCCCCCAGGAGCAGATCGCCTCGGTCAGAAAAAGCGATATCCATATTCCCCTCAATCTCATAAACAGTGTTGGTTGTCCATGATTCAGCGCCAGGTAAAGTCGCAGGGAAACTGAAGCTGTTCACATACCGCAAATAGTTATAATTCTCCATGGATGTAATATCAGCCAATACAGTTATGTTCAGCATATCATTTAACTTGCTGTTTGCGGTAAGGACCAGAAGGCCGTCCTTATCGCCGCCCCTGTCAAGCAGGCTGGCGGATTCACTGTCATAGACTGCCACATCTCCTATATAAAAGGCTTCAGTGCCGTCCGGCGGCTTGACTCCTGGCCTGCCAAAATCCCGGTCAAGATACTGGCCGTAGAGGCTTAGGTCCAGCTTGTCGCCTGTATCCAGCACCAGGTTCAATGACACATCCTTGTGATCAAGGTCTGAGTTGGAACGGAATCCATCGGTTTCATCATAACTGGCAGTTAGAAAATATCCCATGGTATTGCTGAAAAACAAGCCGTTTTCAAATCCCAGGTGATAGGTCTGTTCTGTACCTACACCTCCTTCTACTTTAAGATCGACAATATCTCGAGTAGGCCTTTTGGTAAAAATTGAAACGGTACCTCCCATGGCACCGGTTCCGTACAGCAGGGAACCAGAGCCTTTCACTACCTCGATATTGGCAATGTTATTGAGGGGCAGACGGCCGACTTCGGCAAGACCCAGTGAGGGAGAATTGATGTTGACGCCGTTGATGAAAACCTGGGTGGCCTCTCCGCTCATGCCGCGGATATGAATAGTCTGAGCAGCGCCACCGGAGTCTCCCTGGGTTCGCCAGTCAATACCCGGATCATTTGCCATCAGTTCTCCAATGCTTATGGCAGGGACATCCTCTATATCATACTGATCATAGAGGATGACGCTGTTGGGAATATTCTGTCTTGTTTCCTCGGTTTTGGTGGCTGTCACAACCACCTCGTCCAGCGTTTTCATCTTTTTCCCTGCAGTTTCCTCTGCTATACCTGCAACAGGGAATAGCATGAGGACAACAACGCTTGAATATAAAATTTTCTTTTCCATCAGACGCTTTTCCTCTTTGAATGCTGCATGATTTCTCGCATGGCTACCTGAAAACCATCCCAGTCCCTTATCAGCAGAAGAGTCATTTTTAAATGCGCTTGTTCGTGTTGCATGTACATTCTCCTTTAAAAAATTTTCATCAAGGGTCCGGGGGCAAAAAAAAATCCCGGACCGATTTTCATCGACCCAGGATGTCCCTTTTTATCCACCAGATCACACACACCTCTGTCCGCGGAGGTATATCATGTAAAACTTCAGGCAGGTCTTCTGACTTCCGGATCATTCTACTTGCCGCGCCTTCCCATCCTTCTCAAGCGGACAGTGACAAACTGCGGTTTTCGTCCCCGGTTACAGCGGCGGGCCCGTCTCCGAATTGCACGGAGTTCCCTTTTATGCTCTCAAATGAGCACCTGATTAATAAATATTCTTACTGAATTAATTACTTTTGGTCAAGACTCATTTTTCATTTACGCCAGAACCACTATTCTTCTGGTAATAAATCGGTGTATACAAAGCCATCTCGAGTTACAGTTTCCCCCACACTGATATTTAGTTTGTTTTTAAACATAGGACCATCATAAGCAAAACTGTGAAATTCACCTTTTTCCCCGCATGGATCTATGGCGTCTGGAATCTGCTCAAGAAAAGTGCTGTCATATTCATGCCCGGCAAATTCCGCTGGGAGATATTTGGGATCAATGCAGGTAATTTTTGCACGAAGACCACTGTTGATCATTTCTTTAGAAAGTTCATTTGTTGGTATTCCCCAAATCGGGAAAAGCGGTGTGATTCCGGTTCCTACCAGACTCTCTTCCCGGTAACTGCGTATCTCCTCTAAGAACAGATCGCCAAAAGCAATAGTGTCAATTCCCTGAGATTTTACCTGTTCAATAAAATTCGCCATAATTCTTTTATATTCAGAATCGCTGCATGGATCTGGAATTGGGATGAGCTGCAGGGGCAGTCCAATACTTTCCGCCTGTTGGCAAATTAACTCATTTCTTACTGCATGCATTGCGCCGCGTTCGAATTTCTTATTAAACGTGCAGAAAAGACCCACAACTTCAATATCATGCTGCTGGCGCAGCACATGGAGAGCCCAGGCGCTATCTTTGCCGCTGCTCCATGACAATAATGTTTTCTTTTTCATCATTTTATGTGCTATCTCCATTATTTGTTAAATGCTGTGTCAGCCCTGATGCAGAAAATCCAAGAGATGCGGGTGTACAGGACTGAAATTCTTTAGTCGGACAGGTGAATGACCTTGTGTAGAATTTTGGCCAGTTCCTCCACCTCGTAGGGCTTGGGCAACATGGCATCAAAACCATACTCTTTGAAGTTGGAGAGGATCGGATCGGTGGCATAACCACTTGAAACAATGGTTTTTGCATCTGGATCAATTTTTTTGAGCTCTCGTATGGTTTCTTTCCCTCCCATACCGCCTGGAATTGTCAAGTCCATGATAACAACAGTATGCTTTTGCCCGCTTGTAAGACCCTTTTTGTACAGATCAAGGGCCTCTTTTCCATCTTTTGCCGTCTCCACAGTATAGCCAAGATGCTGCAGGAGTTCAGTTGTCATCTCCAGCAGGAATTCCTCGTCGTCCATGAGAAGAATCCTGCCCTTGCCTGTGATAAGTCCGGGATAAGTTTTGTTCTTAGCAGCTGGCAGCTCAGTTTTGTCCGAGGCCGGGAGGAAAATGTGAAAAATGGAGCCCTTGCCAACTTCTGAGTCAACGGTAAGGAGCCCCCCATGCTTTTTGATAATTGAATAGGCGGTTGGAAGTCCCAGTCCGGTCCCGCTTCTCTTGGTGGTAAAAAAAGGATCAAAGATCTTATTTAAATGTTCAGGTAGTATGCCGCTGCCAAAATCTTGTACTGAAATCTTAACATACCTGCCCTCTGGCAGCGGAATGGAAGCAGCATCGCGGTTCAGGATATTTTGTGCCTCTACTCTGCAGGAACCGCCATTTGGCATACTATGATAGGCATTGATAACCAGATTATGAATTACCTGACTTATTTGACCCAGATCTGCTTCGACCGGCCACAAATTCTCAGCAATCTGATATACACATTTCAGTATTGCCCCGCGCAGGGCAAATTCTGCAGACTCAACAATGGTATCGGAAAGGTCAACCGTTCTGGTCACCGGAACTCCCCCCTTGGCAAAGGTCAGAAGTTGCTGAGTCAGATTCTTTGCCCGCATAACGGCCTTTTCTGTTTCCGTAAGCCTCTCGTAGACCTTGCCCTCCGGGTCTGCAAAGACCTTGGCGAGGGAAACATTACCGAGAATAGAAGTAAGCAGGTTATTGAAATCATGGGCCATGCCGCCGGCAAGCACTCCGGCTGACTCAAGCCGTTGGGCTTTCTGAATTTCTTCTTCCAGCTTGATCTTCTCCCGCAAGTCTCTGAAAATACCCTGAATGATTTTTCTGCCTTCCAATTCCATGATACTCGTGCTTATCTCAACGGGAATCCGCGATCCATCCTTGTTCAGCACATGGTAGGCAATATCAGGAGGGGAGAGGTACGTGGCACTTTTTTTGAACAACCAGGTATACTTTTCGGTCTCATCTGATGGATGGATTTGTGAATGATGCATCCCGATAATCTCATCAGCTGATCTGCCTAAAAGCTCAAGTCCTTTCCTGTTGACGTCTATTATTTTCCTACTTTCATAATCAATGACAATAATTGCCTCACTGGCAGTTTCAATCAGACCGCGATATTTTTCTTCAGATTCGCGCAAGGCCTTTTCCGCCAGCTGCCGTTTTTTAATATCTGCCTGCAGCTGAATGTTGGCCTCCCGTAATTCTATCGTGCGTTCATTGATCAGCTCTTCAAGCTGGTCACGATGGCATGACAGCTCTTTTTCCGCCTGCTCACGGGCAAGCATGCTTTTATTTAACCTGTAAAGCGTGGAAAAAACAGCCATGAGCAGGATGGTGGTGATAAGAATTACAATGACCGAAGACTGGCGAACGAGGGTTTCAATATTTTTACGGTGTTCCGTGATCTCAAAATAAACCTCACTGGCACCAACTATCCTCTCCCCAAACATGAGAGGGACATATGTTTCAATTACATCAACAGTTACCATCCGGCCTTCGGCCGTCAAGCTGTTCTTCTTGACGACGGTCGTGTAGTCCGTTCCCTCTTTTACTACAGGCTTAAAATAGTCCTTGGTATTGATGGTACCGATGTCTTCAGGATCAGTGGAGTAAATAATTTCACCACTTGGGGCAAAAATTTTAACCTTCTCGCACCCAAAATCAACAAGCATTTCGTTAACTTCTTCCATGACGTCATTTGTTATATGTTCGTAGCCCAGATCGTTTTCCGGCTCTTTTATATAATTTGCAAGATGACTGGCCAGTTGTTTTGCAGAATCCTCTGCATCGGCGAGAAGATGTTTGGTAAATGCGGGATAGAGATATAAATTGGTATAGACTGGCAGGAAGAGAACCGCAATGATTGAGATCAATAAGATGGATGTGAGAAACCGTTTGCGGGCCATTAAATGTTCCTTACGTGTCATTTTTCAACATGAAGAAAATGGCACGTAAAAAGGTTGCTAAAAGAAGAATGACGTATCAAAAATTATTGCATGCCATATTTCAAGGTTTTTCTGTTTGAACTTCTCTCGACATTGCCGCTTCAATCAAATGCAATTTCTACTGTTCTTTTTCAAACCGGGAAATTTTCCGCAGCATATTTTCCGCATCGGCTTTTTTCTGGCCATCCTTCGGCAGAAGTGCAACTGCTTTGGCAAAATGGGTCTTGGCACTCAGAAGGTTTCCTTCATACCAATAATAGTATCCGTAGTAATAAAACCCTTCCTCCTCTTTGTTTAGCTTGGCCTTGATGTTAGCCAACTGGTAATACAATTTTGCATAATCAGGCATCATGACAAGCAGTTCTTCATACAATTCCGAGGCCGCCTGCAATTTGCCAGTTTTTTCATAGGCCTGGGCCAGATAAAAACTTGCATATGCGTTGCTGCGCTCAAGCCTTCGGGTCTCCTGCAGCAGGCCAAGTGCTTCATTAAATTTTCCGGCTTTAAGGTAAATAATACCCAGATCAGCCTTTAAAATTTGCTTGTCCGGGAAAAATGCCATGGTCTTGCCTAATGATTTCTCAGCTTTATCAAAGTCTGCGGCAGCAAGATATGCCTGGGACAGAACATAATAAGCCATGGCTGCTGCCTGAGAGTCAGGTTCCATGGTCGCTATTACGCTCTGGTAATATGAGACAAGCTGCACGGGATCTTTGCTCAGGCTGATTACCCTGCTTTTGAACCTCTGGAAGGGAAATTGGTCAACTTTGACATATTTTTTCTGCTCACTGAAAAGAATGAGGTCCTGTATATAGCTCATGCGGACATCCGGGCCGGGATGGGTAAGGAGATAAGGCGGTACATATCCCATACGGTAGCGGTTCATGGTGTGGATTTCATGCAGCATGTTTACCATTTCACCGGGATCAAGATTCTGTTCCTGCATCCATTTAAAAGCCAAACGGTCAGCCTCTTCCTCATCGAGACGACTGAAGGAGAGGGCTGCTGATTGCCCTGCCGCCGCAGAGCCTGCAATAATAGCCTCAGAAAGCGGGCCTGCGCCAAGGGCAATGCCCAGGAGCACTCCCAGCATGGTTACGGCGCTTATCTTGGCGGTTTTCCTGATTCTGTCTGCCAGGTGCCGGCTTACCACATGGCCTATTTCATGGGCCATAACGCCGACAAGTTCTTCTTCACTGTCAAGGGATTCGACAAGGCCGCTATGAAAGAATATCAGTCCGGAAGGGGCGGCAAAGGCATTGAGTTCCTTGTTGCTGATAACAAAAAAATGATAATCAAAGTATTGGGATCCTGCCACTGCAAGCGTTCCCTGGCCCAATTCATTGATATACTGGATGACGTCAGGTTCATCTATAAGGGTGAAACCCTTACGCACCATAGTAAGCAACTGCTCCCCAACCTCTTTTTCCTCACCCACTGAAAACGCAAAAGCAGGGTTGGCCCTGTAAAGATTCTGCTGGAAGCTGGCACTTATGAACAGAACCAGTATAAGTTTAGTCAAATGTTTCATTTTGTTTTATTTTTTCTGTGTTGCCGAAAGCCAATGTGTAACCCGTTCAAGCCCGGCGGAGGTAGAAATACGCGGGGCATAGCCAAGATCACGCCTTGCATTGTCTATGGAAAACCAGTGGGATTTGGCAAGTTGTTCCGCCAAAAACCTGGTCATTTTCGGTTCCTTGTCTAAGTTGAACCACATGTGTATACCCTCCAGGAGTGTCCCAAGGGCATACGCAGAACCAAAACCTATTTTATTCGTCACTGGTTCAATGCCAAGACGGGCGAAAAGTTCATTTATCCAGTTCCAGAGATTTACCGGTTCACCCTGGGAAATAAAATAAGCATTGCCTGCAGCAGTTGCAGAAGAATTTAAATTTTCTGCTGCCATAATATGTGACTCGGCAACATTATCAATGTAGGAAATATCTACCAGATTGCTGCCATTGCCTATTATTTTCAATTGTCTGCGTTTGCCCCTCTCCACCAGCCTGGGAATGAGATGGGGATCGCCGGGACCCCATATAAGATGAGGGCGAATGGCACAGGTTTTTAACACCTCTGAATTGGCAGCCAGCGCCATCTGTTCAGCCACGGCCTTGCTTGATGCATAATAACATAAAAACCGTCTGGCATACGGTGTTGTTTCATCAGCACCACGCAAATCGCTGCGGTCAAAAACAACACTGGGCGTTGATGTATATACCAATGTTTCAACACCGCTGGCAAAACATGCTCCCAAAACATTCCGTGTACCTACAACATTAGTCTGTTCAAATTCGTATTTCGCACCCCAAATGCCCGCCTTGGCAGCAACATGAAAAACAGTGTCATATCCCTGCATGGCACGGATCAGGATATCACTGTCCCCAATATTTCCCTGAAACTGTTGCACATCAAGCTTTTCCAGGTGCGGATAATAATTGCGCCCGAACACAGCAACTTCGACACCTTTATGCACCAGTTGTCGGACAATGGCTGATCCGAGGAAACCACCGCCACCTGTAACAAAAGCTTTCATGACTGTTCCTGCGCAAATCTGATTTGGCTGGAAAGTTTCCCAGTGGCCCATATGCCAAGTTTTTCCCTGAAAATCTTGGCATTATGCCTGATATCAACAGGGAAATCCGGATGAATTAAAAAGTGTTTTATTGACCGGGTAATATCATTTTGTCGTGCTATCTCGTGTAACTCTGCAAGCAGAGTTTCTCGTTGAACCTTTTTGTCATACAATTCGACAATTATAACCGGAACCTGCTCCCCGGCCGGCCCGATTCCGACAAGGGCCGATCTGCAGACTGCAGGATGTTCGTTGAATAAAGCTTCACAGCACACGGTGTACATCGTGGTGGACCCGGTTATGACCCGGTGGCTCTTGCGTCCGCAAAACCACACCCGGCCTTTTTCGTCAAAATATCCCAGATCACCCATGCGGTGCCAGAATTCATCACCATCTGCAATTTTAGCCAGGTGATTTTCCCGGTCATTATTATCATACCCCCTGGTGACAACCGGCCCCTTGACTACTATTTCTCCTTTCACATAATCCGGCACAAGCAATGATTCATCCCAATTTTCAATGGGCTCGTCCGCAGTTTCTATTATTTTAATGGTAATGTCCGGCAGTGGTTTTCCAACGCATACCCCATTGCCTGCCCTGGTTTTTTCCCACGTATCAGCAAGTATTTCCCTTGCTGTTATTGAGGCTACTGGTAAAGACTCGGTGGCTCCGTAAGGTGTGTGGATTTCAGCACCTTCATGAAGAATGGATACGGTCCTTGCAAGCAATGCACCCGGTACAGGTGCTCCTGCCATAAGAATATTTTTTACTGACGGCAGCTTGATGTTATGGTCAAGACAATACCTGCTGACAACATTCCAGATCGCCGGGGAACCAAAAGAATAGGTGACCCTGTATGCTTTGATTGTCTTGATGAACTTGGCGGGATCGACCTGGGCAGGTTTTGCCGCATTCATTTCCGGTATCACTGAGCAGGCACCAAGCCCCGTTGAAAAAAGGGCAAAGAGCGGGAAGGCCGGCTGATCGATATCGCCGGGCCCGATTCGGTAGTATTCCCTGATTAGTTTCAGCTGTGCCTGGAAAATGGAATGCTCGTATCGTACACCCTTGGGAGGACCTGTGGAGCCCGTAGTAAAAAGTATGGCGGCCAGGTCATCAGCCTGCATTTCGGCAGTCGGAAACGGAGTTCCGCCGGATGACTTATTTTCAGCATTTACTGCTGAAAAAGAAGGGCCGAACAGGCCCAGGGACGAGCCTGTACAGATTGAAATGCGCACAGTTTTGAAAGGGCGCGGAAAAATGAGTTTGAACAGATGGGCCTTGACTATGCCGATGAAAATCTCAGGTTCCGCCTGTCCGATACAGCGAAGCAGGTTCTTGTATCCCATGCCGGGATCGATCAGGATGATAACTGCCCCGATCTTGAAAAGAGCAAAGGTAAGTGTAATAAACTCAAGGGAAGGCCTGACCATCAGCATGACCCGGTCGCCTCGCCTGACACCCTTCTCTGACAACCTGTAGGCGTACCAGTCCGCAATATTATTCATCTCCTCGAATGTCCAGGACCGATAGCCCCTGCCTTTCTTACATATCAAACCGGTTCGGTCGGGACAGGTTTTGGCTGTATCCGGGAGCACCTGTGCAATGTTGTAATTCATTCTGTGATATTTTTCTGGAAAAAGGTAGTGAGCCGGGGGGCCATTGCATTAAAGGCGTCTTCAAGAACATAATGCCCGGCATCAGGAAAGAAATGACTCTCCGCCCCGGGAAATCTTTGCAACCATGCGTTATAGAAGTGACGGGTGAAACAGAAATCCCTGCCACCCCACAAAATAAGCATGGGAATGTCCTGCAGCAGTTTCAGGCCTTGATCAATTTCCGTCAGGCTCTTCCAGGAAGCATCTTTGGGCGTCAGGGGAATATCCTGAACAAAGCGCAGCAGAGCTATCCGGTGTGCCCAGGAATCATAGGGTTCGAGGTACCCCCGGGCAACTGTCGGTGCCATTTTGTTTACAACTGCCATGGTCAGAGCTCCACGGGCAAAGCCATTGAAACCACGAACAATAAGATCACCAAGCAATGGAACACGGCACATTCTTATCCGCAGAGGAATTCTTTGCGAGGGGAAGGCAGCCGTATTCATAACGACAACCGATTCCACCCGTTCAGGAATACGGACAGCCAAGCCCATGCCGATGGCGCCGCCCCAGTCATGGACCACCAGTGAGAATTTTTCAATATCAAGGTCGACCAGAAGGGTTTCCAGGTTATCTATATGGGTTTTCAGGGTGTAGGAATAGTCCTGCGGCTTGTCAGAAAAACCGCAGCCCATATGGTCAGGAACAATGACCCTGTATTTATCCTGCAGGAGAATTGCAAGATTACGGTAAAAGAAGGACCAGGTCGGGTTGCCGTGCAGCATGACAATGACCCGCCCCTGCCCTTGGTCAAGAAAAGAAAGGTTATGTCCCTGGATGGAAATTTTCTGGGCAACAAATGGATAGAGAATATCGTCCGGCATAAAATGCGTTTTTGGTTAGAGAATACTGTGAATCCGTGAGCTGCCGTAGATGTACCAAGTTCAAGAAAGAGTCAGTTCGGCAATGGTTTTCCATGCCGAACTGACGATGACACAGGAAATTGGATGCCGCCGGCAGCCCTGTAGGGCGGTTCTTTCTATATCTCAAGGTGAGTTGGAAGGTTGGCGTTGCCTCTCAAATATCATTTGAAAAACACTGGCCCACCCGGTTTTAACAATTTTCCGTCACGATTTCAGGAAGATCATTTTAAATGCTACCAAAGCATCATACTAAAATCCAGGGAGAAAACCAAACTCCATCTGCATAAACCCTACCTGCAAAAATTGGAACCAATGCCCCTTTCTTTAAATAGGGGGAGCAATGGTCACAATAATGCGCATATTGGTCACAGCCCTGACCCCATGCGGTTCCTGTATGTCAGATATCAGGATATCACCTGTCTTGGCAGGGATAGCTGCATCATTTTTGCCAAGGAATTCTCCCTCCCCTTCAATGACCAGAATGGAAAGCTGGCCGTCAAGGTCATGGGAATGGACAGGAAAAACAACTCCGGCACCAAGGTTGAAATTTATAATCCGGAAATAGGCTGAATCGTGGACCAGGAATTTCTTCATATGCTCAGGATGAAAATTCCTTGCAGGATCCAAATCAATTTTTTTCATCATAACGGTTCCCTCTTTTGATATTTTAAAAGATTGCAATTAATATACCTGATTTTTAGCATAGATAATGCCTTCCGTGCCTTGACTTATATCAATGATATTCAAAAAATGAAAAGTGCAATGAACGAAAAAAGGATCAGCCTGTTTGCTGTTTATGGTGCAATGCGAGAATCTTTCCGGCTCAGATATGATTTAACTCGTGAGGAAGAAAAACTGCAGTAAACGTTCTGGTTACTCTTCCACCGGAACAAGGAAAACGTCTTTATTTTTTAGTTTTGGCGCTGGATTGCAGGTGCCATGAATAGCCGAATAATCCGAGTCCGATCAGCAGGGTAACAATTGCCACAGGCCAGGGTGTACGATAGCTGCCGGTCTCCATGGCATTAACGACAAAAACCCCGGCAATAAACAGCACAAAGTAGCTTGCTGCCCTGAAGCTCTCAGGTGATGCTGGGTGTTCATCTGCATGCCCCTGGTCCAGGGTTTCCATGTTTTCGTTCTCACCGTCCACTTTAAAGATTTCAGTATCCTGGAGATCCCTGTTGGTCATATCAGTCATTGTTATCACACTGTGTCACTGTAATCAGTTTTCCACCCGTCCTTAAATACAAAAGATATAGTAAAGAATAGTTCGTGCAGCCATAAGTGTATTTTATAATCAATGTTTGTCAAATCCGTTCTCTAATTTACACATTTTCACTCCTTACAGCTAAAACTTCTTTCTCTGTTTGGGCAATATTTCATTTTTCTTTTAAACTTCCATTTCAATAACAGCCGATTCACATAGGTAAACGGAGATATTGCAACTTTAGCTTTCCCTGCAAGTGTGGCCGCAGGTTCAAAAAGCAGGTCAAGCACATGAACGGTCGGGCCGACTTTGGCAAGAAAATGAGCGCAGCCGGCGCAGTAAGTTACTATCCATTTCCCACCAACCTCGGATTTGCGCATTGAAGACCAGTTCCCGGCCAGGTCTGGTGCAACAAAATGGGCCCCGCCCCCTTCACCGCAGCATAGTGTATTTCCACCGTGATGCTTCATGTCCGTGTATGGTACACCACGGGCCCGGACAAGTTTGCGCACAGAATGCTGCAACTTATCTTCAAATCTTGCAACGCAGGAGTCCTGGATCGTCACCTCTGCAGGAATGAGTGATTCCGGCTGCCAGTACTCCCGGGCAAGTATTTCATAAACGCTTCGGGTAATAAGCCCTCTGCCGTAGTGGTTAAATATTGAATAGCAGCTTGGACAGGCGACTAGAATGGTTTTTATGCCGTGACTGACAAGATATTGCTGCATTTCCGAGAACATGGCATGAAAATAGGCAGAACGGCCAAGATCATGGGAGGGTTTGGTACAGCAGTCGAGGACAATACCAAGGTTGGGGAAAAAATCCTGCAGGTGATTGAAAAGTTGCATAACACGCTGAGGTCGTGAACCCGCCAGGGCGCAGCCAGGAAACAGCAATGTATCGCAGCCTGCAGGCAGACCGTAAAATGTATAGCGTTTCGAGGTGCCGCGTTTTTCAAAGTTGACAAGCAGCTTCTGTTTTGTAAAATCTGCATTCCCGCTTGCAACTGCATAGCGCCGCATTTCAAGAAACATCTTCTTGGGGTCAATCTTTACCGGGCAGACCGCTGTGCAGAGGCTGCAGAGGCTGCAGGCAAATGCTATTGTTGCTGCCTGTTCATGCTGAGACTGCCAGTTGTCTGCTATCTTTTTCGGGGTTCCATATTGTTTCAGGAAAGCGCACTGCTTTACGCATATCCCGCATTCAATGCACTGCTCGGATATTTCCCGGATTGAATTATCGATCGCCTCCCTGTTGCGCCTTTCCTCAAAAAAAGCTTTATCGAGTTCGTTTTGTATCATAGTAAAATTAGTTTACCAAAAAATATGCAGCCGCGGGATTTTCCTGCGGCTGCATATTTTTCACTTATGATTTTCAGGCAGTGCTATTTCTTATACCATTTGCCTGATCCATCCTGCAGCCATTCTCCGGGGCCCGCCTTTTCCGCAATCTGGATTGCTCGGCGTTCAGCAACAAGCTCTGCTGCGGTCCCCTGCTGCTTGGCAATGGCGTTGTAAACCGTCTGCCGGTCTTTATTTTCTGCAATAACCACATCCTCCATTCTTGCTGATGCTCCAGGGACAAATTCAAGAAAACCTTTGTTGTTTTCCCCGATAATATTGTCTGCCTTCATCTGAACGATGGTCGGCAGTCTTTCCTGCATTCTGGCCTTGATGTCGTCAGCTCCGGCAAAACACATGCCCTCAGTACTAAAAACTGCTAAAACTAATAATGTAATAATTGCATAAAATATGGAATATTTTTTCATGGTCGTTCTCCTGAATGATTACACAAGTGGATGTGAGCCCAAGCAACCTATTTAATTTCCTTTGCAGATTCATCAATATCAGAGAAGAAATCATCCAGGGCCTTGTCCACCCTGATATTTACATCGATGGTAATATGGATCGGCTTTATTTCAACTGGAGCCACCTCAACCTGACTTCTGGTTTCCACCTGATGCTTGGTGCAACCCGAGGCAATGAGCAACAAGAGTATCGCTACTGTACACAGTAGTTTTTTCATGCAATTCTCCCTGAATTCATGCAAGTTCACAAGGAATAATAATTAACTTAATGTTTTGTAGGTCATTTTTCTCCAAGAAGCAAGAGCCAGTTCATTTTATTTAATTTTTTTCATCATATCCTGAATTTTTCCGCTGTACCCTAAAAACCTGTTCACAGGGAGACGGAAATTCACATCCAGCCGTATGGGTTGCATAATGCCTTGGCCGGTATTTTCTATCCTTTGCAACAATCCGGTCTGGCTGTCGTATTTAAAGGGCAGGGACTGCACAGGCTTGCCGTCCATCTGCATTTGCATGATCAGGTCCTCACCTTCGGTATTCAATATAAGCTTTACCCAGTTATACTGGAAATTTTTCAAGGCCTCTGCCGCAAAATCCACCTGGGCAAACTGCGGCGTATTTTTAGGGATTCCCGCTGCAAGTAAATCAAAGGCTGACACCTTGACACTGCCTCCTTGACCGGGACTGGAATAGAGGAACCCGTCCTCAAAACCAATGGTCTTTTTGCCTATCAGCAACGGTAGCCGGCCACTTACAGTGCCCTCCCCGGCAGCATCACTTATCCCGAATTGATGCAGCAAATCGGTGAGCCTGAGTCGGTCGCAGAACAGAGGAACGACAAACTCCTTCTTGTCCGGGGAAAACCTCACGGCGTTTGTAAAAACACGGCCTCCAACCCATTGAACAAGGCCTTCTTCCAGGAAGACAGAGTTCATTGATTCCAGTTGCCAGACCAGTTTCCCGTTACTGAAAACAAGGTTACCAATGGATGCTTCGGCAAAATGCAGGGTCTGGGCCGGTGCTGTCCGCAGGTCGGGAAGCGCAGGTATAAGCATGCTGAGATCAATGCCCCGTATATTATATTTTTTCTCAGGAAAATCGAATACTCCGTTCTGCAGTCTGACCTGCATCCTGCCTTGAAAACCTCCTTCTTTAAGCTTTAGGGAACCGTCCAGGCCTAATTCACCGCTGAAATAAGAATTGTTCAACGTCGGATCAAACTTACCCAGGTTCACGGCTGCAAAAGGAGCCATATCAGATTGCAGGGCAATTTCACCATAATAGGCTGCATCTGTAAATCCCGCCCTGGCGGAAAGCTTTGGCTCTATACCCTTGAGCAGGCTGCTTTTGTACCCCCCTTTCAGGATGTACATCATGTCCTTTAATTTAATATCAGCCTTGAAGGAGCCCAGATCAAGGTCCTTCCATCGAATTCGCGGAACCTTTATTTCACCCGTCATTTCCCTGCCTCTCTGAGGCCAGAACCAGGGGATATTGCCTGCAATGTCTGCTAATTTCACAGCACTGTCCCGCTCAATGATTTCAGCATTACTGAATGTAACTTTTCCCTCTGCCTGCAGCGTCTTTAAATCATAGGTCAGATGTGGCGCCATTTTACCCTGCAGGGAAATATCTGCCTTGCCGCTTAGTCCTTTTTGGGTAAATTTTATACTGCCAAGAGCTATGCCGAAGGCAGTGCTGGATGTCCTGCCTCGGTCCGGGTCTTCCTTCTGGACGTAGGTTGTCTGCACACCTGCTTCTGGCATGGTTATTTCTGCTCCAGCATAACGTACCTGCACATCGGGAACCGCAAGCGATACCTCGACTTCATCGGCGTCGACCGTCCCTTGTCCGAATACTGCAAAGGTCGGTGTTCCAGAGTGCAGACTGATTGTATCGTAATGAAGATGAAGGTGCTGGGCTGGGCTGCCTTGCTGTTTTTGATCCAGACTTTTGAGTTCAGCCTTCCAGGCCCCCGATTTATTACGTGCAAGAATAAAATCACCATGCAGATCAGGAAAGCTTTGCAGCACTAAAGCTGGGCGGTCGCTGTTTTCTGCACGCATGGGTTCTGCGATCCGGATCACAATATTTCCGAAACTCTGCATCCCCTCCTGCTCCCGGCTTACAGAACCATGCAATTCAAGAGCGGCTGAAAACGGTTGGCTCATATGACCTTCGGCCTTGACCAGTAACTGCCCGCCCTCGTTTTTGAGTTCCAGGTAAATTGCGTGACCTGCGTCAGGCACAATGTGTCCAAGAAGTACAGGCGTTTCCCCAAAATGCAGCAATTCGGGGTCAATACTCAGATTTGCCGAAACAAGCTGAAATGGCTGTAAGATGATTTCAACTTCCCCCCGAAAGGACGTATTCCCGAGATTGAAATTAGTGCCTTGCCCTCCAGCCAAAACCGCAAATTTGCTCATATTGAGCGAATCTGCCGAGAGTGTGAGAACACTTTTGTTGCCGGTTAAATCTATGGTTCCTGCAAGTGTTATTTCTTCACCCAATGGTTTCAGCAGCAGGTGCAACTTATAGATCTGGAGGGCTTTTTCTGCAGGATTTCTGTTCAACTGCAGGTCGAAGGGAATCAGGAAAAGTTTTCCAGCGTAAGTTATTTTTACAAGTCCGTTGCTGACCTGGAAATT
>Ga0210119_1000073_pt1 | contig 22985 bp, 24 predicted proteins | sample China_Bullhead_C_2_FD_184859 | JGI IMG/M metagenome (GOLD analysis project Ga0210119, IMG submission 184859) | Wetland microbial communities from San Francisco Bay, California, USA, that impact long-term carbon sequestration -... | ecosystem: Environmental > Aquatic > Marine > Wetlands ... | reverse complement strand
TCTTACACCACCGTCTTTCACATCATTATAATCACCATTTAAATGTTTCATAATGTTCTGTTGCACATCTATAGCAAGCTTATGAGACTGTATGATCTTAGGTCCGTTCAATACAGCATCAATGATCACTTCCTGACTTAGTTTATCGGTACCTTTTAAGACAGATGCATTTTCTCTCGCCGCGATACGTTGGGACTTTTCATCTCTGGTTTTTTGCAAGAAATAGGTTTCAACACCTTCAACTTCATTAAAACGGCTTTTATCGCTAATGGCATTGGCATGAATGGAGATGAAAACCTTCGCATCTTTCTTATCTGCAATTCTCGTACGTTGTCCCAGTGTCAAGAACCTATCTCTGTTTCTTGTAAGATACACTCTGTAACCTTCACTTTTAAATTCACTTTTAAGTTTTTTTGTAATTTGAAGGACTAAATCTTTTTCTTTCTTGGTATCACACAATGCCCCACAATCATGCCCACCGTGTCCTGCATCTATGACAACAAGACTGTCTGATCTGTCAACATCGGGACCACCACAACCCAACAATAAAAGTAGTGTACTGAATCCAACTATAAGTTTTATCATTTGTTATCCTATTTTAAAAAGCATATCATTCATCACAAGTCAATTTCTTTTTTTCTATTATGTAAATAGATATCTACTCCCTCAGCGATACCTTTGGCGATCAGTTCCTGATAGCGTGGAGTAAAAAGTCTTTTACGCTCTGTTGGATGTGAAATATACCCTACTTCTACCAGTATGGAAGGTCTACTAGCCCCCACAAGTACCCAGAAGGGTGCATGTCTCACTCCACCATCTTTCACACCTTTGTATCTTGTATGCAGATTGGTCATGATCCTTCGCTGCACGTCAATGGCAAGCTTATTTGACTCGACAATTTTGGGTCCCGAAAGCACCGAATCAATGACCACATTGCGACTTAGTTTGTTCATACCTTTCAGCACGGCTTTATTTTCCCGTTCTGCAATACGTTGAGATTTTGCATCTCTTGTTTTTTGTAAGAAAAATGTTTCAACACCATGTATCTTATTTTGTTTTCTTTTAGGCACAGAGTTTGCATGGATAGAGATGAACACTGCTGCATGTTTCTTGTCTGCAATTTTTGTACGCTGTGGAAGTTTTAAAAAACGATCTTTCTTGCGTGTCATATGTACAGAGTAACCCTCTTTTTCAAGTTGTTTCTCGAGTCTTTTTGATATTTGGAGAACAAGATCTTTTTCTCTTTTCCCTCCCCCTATGGCACCCGTATCATGTCCGCCATGTCCTGCATCAATCACAACCAGTTTATCTCTATTGGATCGAATCAATTTAGACTTTTTTGTCACTTTCTTTAACTTTGTATTAGGTTTCTTATAACGTTTTGCAGGTAATACACTGCTATCTTTAGGCAATGAAATATGATAACTATTATTGGAAAAAAATGGTTGATAGGCTATAGGTTTTAAAGATCGATAACCTGTGATCACTACACGTACGGTATTGGCCTTGTTTTGAGCCAAACGGACATGTGGTCCCAGTCCCAGCGGTACACGACTATGTGCAATACGTGTATTTTTAAAGTCGTAAATTTCTCTATGGGGATTGTTAAGTGTAAAATGTTTGACACTCTTTTTATCAAAGGGTTTGGAAAAAAAGAGACGCAGTTCATCTTTTTTTACAATAGCCTTCTGTAACGTGATCACGCTAGAAAACAGTAGTGTATTCAGTAGCAACAGTAAAAGAAAAACTCTACTCATCTTCGGCATCGTTTTACTTATCTTCTCCATTCATCAATTTGTCCATCAGTTCTTTCACTGTAATGATCTCTGTAAGACGATACCCATTGGCACCCGTAAAAAAGAGTCCAGTCTCTTTGATACCATCATACGCATCCGTAAGTCTATCTGCAATACAATACCCTACAATTTTCGCCTCTTCACCACGATGACATGGTGCAACACAGTTTGAGATGCAGGCTACTTTTGGTGCTGTTCCTTTTTCTATATCTTCATGAAGCTGTGTTCTTACACCACGGGCAGGGTACCCTACTGGCGATTTAAAGAGTTTGATATCCTCTTCTTTTGCATTAATAATAATATCTTTCATCACTTGACTTGCATCACATTCCACTGTACCAATGAAACGTGTACCCATTTGTACGCCATCTGCACCCAGTTCCATCATTTTGACAATGTCATCATGATCCCATACACCACCAGCAGCAATAATAGGCATAGAACCCCAGTTTTTAGCTTCCTCAACCACAGGAGGCAGGATCTCTTCCAACTGATTTTCAGGCATAAAGCACTCTTCATACTTAAAGCCCTGGTGTCCACCGCTAAGCGGTCCCTCAACGATGACAGCATCAGGAAGTCTATCATGAGTTTTTTTCCAACGACGGCATAAAATACGTAATGCTTTTGCAGTAGATACAATGGGGACCAAGGCTACATCAGGATAGTTCTTCGTTGCTTCAGGCATCGTGAGTGGCAAACCTGCACCTGTGATGATAATATTTGCCCCAGCCTTACATGCATCTTCTACCACACGGTTGTATTCACTTTGTGCATAGAGTACATTCGCGGCTAAAGGTTTATCCCCACAAATCTTCCTTGCATTTTCAAATATTTTTTTAAGTGCTGGATAAGAGTAAAAGTTGATCGCGTCAAGTGGTCTGTGCTCTTTCCCTACCATCTCTTTATCATGAAGGAATTTTCTCTTTTTATAAACACCTGTTCCGACAGCAGAGATGACACCCAGGCCACCCTCTTTTGAAACGGTACCTGCCAATTGATCCCATGATATACCAACACCCATACCACCTTGCACAATAGGTTTTTCAATGGTATATTTTCCAATTTTCAAAGATTTAAATGCCACTATTTTACCTTCACTTTTGCAAATTTTCTTTTTCCTACTTGCAAGATATACTCTCCTGCTGTAAGATTTAACTTCTCATCAGAGATTTTTTTCTGATCAATGCTCACTGCATTTTGCTTAATATCTCTTCTTGCTTGAGAGGTAGAAGGTTCAATACCTGCATCGACTAATGCCTTGCATATCCAGATACCTTCTTCTACTTCTACTTCATTCATATCTGTTGGGAGTTGGTTTGATTTAAAAACATTATCAAACTCTCCTTTAGCTAGTGTAGCCAACTCTTCATTATAAAACCTTGTAACCAGTTCAAGTGCCAGATTTTCCTTCACTATTTTAGGGTGAAGTGTGCCCTTTTGAACATCCTCTTTCATGCTAGCGATATCTTCTAGTGATCTCTCACTCAAAAGCTCATAGTAACGCCACATCAATTCATCAGAAACTGAAAGTGTTTTGCCATAAATATCTTTAGGTTCTTCCGTGATACCTATGTAGTTGTTCAAAGACTTACTCATCTTCTGTACACCGTCAAGTCCTTCCAAAATAGGCATCATCAGAACTGCTTGTTCTTTTCCTACATTGTATACACGCTGAAGGTGTCTTCCCATCAAAAGGTTGAATTTCTGGTCTGTCCCACCGATCTCAATATCACTTTTGAGCTCCACAGAATCATAGCCCTGTAGTAACGGGTATAAAAATTCTGAAATAGAAATACTTTGTTCACTCCTAAAACGTTTTGTAAAATCATCACGCTCAAGCATACGTGCTACACTAAAGGTGGTGGTTAAGGCAACCATCCCTGCAGCACCCAGTGCATTGAGCCAAGTCGAGTTGAACACTACTTCTGTCTTACTTTCATCAAGAATGTTAAACACCTGTTCCTGATACGTTTTTGCATTGGCCATAATCGTATCATTATCAAGTACTTTTCTTGTTTCACTCTTACCGGTTGGGTCACCTATAGTTGCAGTAAAGTCACCGATAAGAAGTTGTACCCTTCCACCGTGGTTTTGAAATGTTCTAAGCTTTTGAAGAAGTACAGTGTGACCCAAGTGCAGATCTGCACCTGTTGGATCAAATCCTGCTTTTACTGTATACGTACTGCCATCATCATAATATTTTGAAACCAATTTCTCTATACGTTCCATATCTATGACTTCTGCAGTACCTCTACTGATCTCTTCTAATGCTTTTTGTACCATTTTTACTTACCCTCTGTTTATTTATTATATGCGTCATCTAAACTAATGATCTCTATTAGTTTAAACTGTTGCGAGATTTTTTCTGCAAGAAATTGTTTTTTTGCTTCACTGCTTTCCACTTCTATTTGACAAAACTCTGCTTGTTCAGAGTTTCTAATGCCTAGCTCTATACTCAAAATATTGAGATTCAGATCAGATAGTTTTGACAGCAGATCTGCCAAAATACCTTTTCTGTTTTGAAGACTTATGGTGAGTCGGTATCTAGAAAGTTTGGAACCACTCCAACTCACATAGACCATCTCTTGCCCCTCTAACATTTTATCGTAGGCTTTCTTGCATAATTTGTGGTGTATAATAGCTTTACTACCCTTATAAAATGCAACGATCTGGTCACCAACTTTAGGATGGCAGCAATAATCAAACTCTACACCGTCTATAGGCCTGTTCGTAAAGAAGCTAAAGTGTTCTAACTCTTTCAGATATGGTTTCTTGTAGCCTTTTTTAAGCAATTCCCAAAAGCGTACCTCTTTCGTACCCATGTAATCTGCCACTTTATGTATGGTCTCTTTGTAATAATCAAGTTGAAGCGGTAATTTATAGACGGTATCATTATGATCCATACTTTCTAAAAGATCTTTCATGGCACTGCTCTCTTGAGAAAACAATGTTCCCAAGATATTGTATGCACTTAAGGTATCTGACTCTTTTATTCTGGCTCTGCAAGAGCTTCTTATACCCTCTTTAGCTTTGGATGTTTTCACTGTATCAAGCCATGAACAGTACAAGTGGGCTTCCTTGTCTTTGATAATATTCACAATATCCCCATTTTTTAAAATGGTCAAGAGTGGTACTTTTTGCTTATTCACCAAAGCTTCTGCAGCATTTGCACCGACTTGAGAGTGAACTGCATAGGCAAAATCAAGGGCCACAGAACCTTTAGGTAAAGTATAATAGTCCCCTTTAGGTGAGAACACGGTAATATCTTCAGAGAAAAGATCTTGTTTTGCCAACTCATAGAACTCTTCTATGGATTCATTTTGATAATGTAAACTCTCTAACCATGCCAGATTTACACTACTGTCTCCATCTTTGTATTTCCAGTGTGCAGCGACACCATACTCTGCGAGTCTATGCATCTCTACAGTTCGTATCTGAGCTTCAACGATCCCTTCTTCTGAAAACAATGTGGTATGGATGGTCTTATAGCCATTTTCTTTAGGTACGGCTATATAATCTTTAAACCTGGATATAAGAGGCGTAAACCTCAAATGCACAAGTCCTAGAACCCTGTAACAGTCTATCGGTTTTTTTACAATGATACGGACCGCCAGTAGATCCAATACCTCTTCAATACTCACACCTTTACGGTGCATCTTTAAATAGATAGAATAATAATGTTTTACCCTTCCGATAATCTCAAAATCATCTTCATCAAACCCGTCTTTTAGCATCATATCATTTACATTTTGGATAAAGGCATTGAGTTTAAACTTCAAATTTTGTGCATTAGACTTCATATACATATCTATGCTCTTGTAATCTTCAGGGTAGATATAACGGAAACTCAAATCTTCCAAATGATTTTTCAGTTTGGAGATACCCAGTCTGTGCGCAATAGGCGCATAAACCACTAGCGTTTCTTCAGCAATACGTTTTTGTTTTTCGAAACTCAGTGCATCCAGTGTGAGCATGTTATGCAACCTATCACAAAGTTTGATCACAAGAACACGTACATCTTTGATGGATGCAATAAGCATTTTTCTGAAACTAAGTGCAGAGTTGATCAATCTTTCATCGGAGCCTGAAGGCACCAACTCTTCATCACGTATCTCGACGATCTTAGTGAGTCCCTCAACCATATGTGCCACATCATACCCGAATTCACGTTCCAGCTCTTCAATCGTATAATGTGTATCTTCGACCACATCGTGCAAGAGGGCAGCCTGTACCATCATTTCATCATTAGATATCTTAGCAGTGATCGCTGCTACCAATATAGGATGGACGATATAAGGCTCTCCGCTTTTACGTATTTGTCCTTTATGTGCTTCGTATGAAAGTTCCAGTGCTTTAGTTGTTGCAGGTAGGGGGGATGGGAGCTGTTCCCACAGAAGGGCACTTGCTCCTTCTATAGTATCTATATTTTTAGCTTTATCTAGAAAAGCATCCAAAGGAGCTTAACCTTCTAGGCTTACAGTGATTTTACCTTCAGCTATTTCTTGAAGTGCAATATCTGAATATTTCATGCCTGATGTATCCATATCTAAAAGTACTTCAGCACCATTGGCGATAGCTTCTGCTCTTTTCCCCACTGCATTTGCAAGAAGGTATTTATCAAAATCTACTTTTTCAAGTGCTTTTGCAGTTAATTGTTCTGTTCTCATATTATTTCCTTTATTATTTCATTCTCTATTTTACTACTGAACAAAGGCTCATATCACCTTTGACAATTGCAAGAAGATTACCTTTTTCAAACATGTTACACACAACAATAGGTAATCCATTCTCTTTAGCCAAAGCAATGGAAGTATCATCCATGACCTTGATATTATCTGCCAATGCTTGATCGTATGATAAAGTATCAAGTTTTACAGCATCATCGAACTTATTTGGATCTTTGTCATAGACACCGTCCACTTTCGTTGCTTTGATCAAAAGTTCCGCTTCTATCTCAGACGCTCTCAGCGTTGCTGCTGTATCTGTCGTAAAGTAAGGGTTACCCGTACCTCCGGCAAAAACAACTACACGGCCTTTTTCCAAGTGTCTTCTGGCACGACGTACGATAAATGCTTCACCGATCTCTTGCATATCAATGGCAGACTGGAGTCTAGCTTCAAGTCCACAATGCTCCAATGCTTCCTGTATAGCCACACCGTTGATCACAGTAGCCAACATCCCCATATAATCGCCAGATGTTCTTTTGATGATACCATCAGCAGCAGCCGAAACACCACGAATGATATTACCACCGCCTACAACGATACCAACTTCGACACCATTGTCTACAAGGTCTTTGATCTCACCTGCAATAAAATTAAGAATCTGAGTATCAATACCATACCCTTCTTCACCCGCTAATGCTTCACCAGAAAATTTCACCAATACTCGTTTAGTCACAGATGCACCTTTATATAATTTCGCGATTATATCTAATTGTGGTTTAGGAGGCGTTTAAACTCTTAAATGCCTATATTGTTATCAGCTTCAATGGGTTAATATGCTTAGAGTCTTTTGTTGCTTGAAAAATGAGTTTTTCATTGACTTTTCCTACCACATACCCTTTTTGTATCTTTGCCCCAACATGTATGGTAGGCGCAATTTTAGAAAGTCCTGCATAGACTGTATGGATCTTACTGCTATGAGAAACAACGACGACATTACCCAGCATGCTGCTCTTCCCGGCAAATACCACTTTCCCGTTCAATATATTTTGCACTTTTGAGTTTGATACAGGCGATTTGAGCGTGATAGACTCATTAAAGATCTTGATCTTGTAAATAGGGTCCACATAGGTACCAAACTTTTTGATGAGCCTTGCTCCCGGCAATGGGGATATGGTTTTCCCTCCTCTGTAAGCATAGGTTTTAGACTCTTGATAAGAAGAATTGACCTGTCGTACTTTTTCACTCTCTTTATACACTTTTTGTTCAGCTTTCTTCGCTTCAGATGCAGCCAAACGCGCTTTTTTTCTCTCTTGTTCTGTTTTTGCCTGTCTTAGGTCTTCTTGTGCTTTTCTTTCCTTTTCACGAGCCAATGCTTTTGCTTCACGTATCTCTCTTTGTCTCTCTTTTTCAAGACGCATCGCTTCTTTCTCAGCTTCAGCTCTCCTGCGTGCTTCATTGACTTCTTGTGTATGCAAGATATTCAGTTTTGCCAGTGTAGACCGAAGAGAGTTCTGTTTGTCCACGATCTTTGCAAGTTTTGTATTGTATTTTTCTTCATCAGCAGCAAGCTTTTTACGTAACTTTTCTTTTGCTGCCTTTTTTTGCGCATACTCCTCTCTTTTTTTCACAATACGCCCAATCTCATTTTTAGTTTTATTGCGTAAATAGACTTTATCCTCTTTCTGCTTTTTTAGCTTTTCTATATCTGTCTTTAGTGCAGCTAACATTTTGGTATTATGGTTTTTATATGCAATATAGACTTCATGCGAAAGTATAGATGTTTGCGTGGGTTCATGTGATTTTTCCATAGCAAAAACGATAGAAAATTGTTCCGAAAGCAAAGAGATGAATGCTTTATGTTTTTCTTCTAGTGCCTGACTTGTACTCGCTAACTCTTTTTCAGATTTAATTAATTCAGTTTTTAACACTGCATACTTTTCTTCTGATTTTTTTTGATCTATTTCAAGTTCACCTATTTTCTTGTCAAGATAGACAATGTCCTTCTCCGCAGCTTGTATGTCCTTGGCAATTTTGTTGAGCTGTCTGCTTGCCTTTTTTTTAGCAGCCGATGTAGCAGAGAGGTTTTCTTTAGACTTTTCGATCTTCGCAGTGGTTGATGCACTGTGAAGCAACCCTATAGCTACAAAACAGATCAGAATAAAGGATCTCACTCCTGTACTCCCTTACTGCTAAATACAACCGTATACACAGCAATAATAACGATCAAAATAGAAGAACCTAACAAAATACCGATATCACTAACCTTAAAAAGTGCTTCCTGGTTTTGCACCATGATATCTATCCCGCTTTGCGCAGCCCAGTAAAATTTGGTATAAAAGAAAATCGCAGAGACCAATAGCGTTGAAAATATCGCATCTACAAAAGCGACTTTGAAAAGTACACCCGATCTGAGCATCAATGGTGCACCAAATATCTCCATGACCTGCATACGCTCTTTATGTGCATATTTCCAGATCTCCATCTGTTTGATAATGAGGAACAGACTCACCACAGCCATAAAAACAATAAATATTTTCAATACAAACTTAATAAATGAGAAAAGTCTATAATTAGATTGATAACTGCTGCCAAATGTCTCAATTTGTTTAATATTGGCATCCGATTCAAGATCTTTTTTGATCTGTTCCAACCTTGAAGTATGAAGATAGGAATCTAAACCGAGATTATAAAAATAAGGCAATGCAGCCAATATCTCTTTGCTGCTGCTTCGACTTATCCCTTTTGCCACCTCGGAGACGATACTCTCACGTTTGATCTTTTCTGCTGTACTGATATGTTCATTCAGTGCTTGAAAAGCAGAAAGATCCATAGGCTTTTTTGTCACAGCAAGCATAAAATAGCCCTCTTTGAGCCCTTTTTCATACGTATCTGTTGTACGTTCAAATACCAGATAAAATTCAATACCCAATAAAATTGCCATAAGCGGCAAAATAAACATAAGATGGTTTTTAATGAACTTCATACACACCCTTGCTCTCTATAATAAAATGTCTGTAAGGTAAAGAGAAGATCGTTGGAATTTTGTGCGTTACGACCAACACGGTTGTATCCAGTTGCTGGCATGCATTTTCCATCAAATCCCAGATCACATTGGATGAATAGTCATCAAGGTTACCCGTAGGTTCATCTGCCAATATCACCACCGGATTTTTAGCCAATGCTCTTGCAACACCCACACGCTGCTGTTCTCCACCACTCAATTCCAATGGATACTTGTCTGCATATTCAGGAAGTTTTACATGTTTAAGAAGTCTTCGTGCCTGAGTGTCCTGTATCTCACTATCGTATCCTGCTATCATTAAGGGCAAAACAACATTTTTTTTCACCGTCCATTCATTCACAAGTTTATAATCCTGGAAAATAATACCCATATGGGTTCTAAGTTCTTGAAGTTTACGTTGGCTTACATGTGCCAGATCAAGTCCGCCCACAACTAAGTTGCCTTCACTCGGTCTCAACTTTCCATAAAGTGCTTTAAGCAGTGTAGATTTACCTGAACCACTGGGTCCGGTGATAAAGACAAACTCACCCTTTTTAATGCTGAAATTGGCATCTTTAATGACTTCTTTCCCTTCATTACCATAGGTAAGGGTAAGATGTGAAGCGTGGATCACATTGGACATGTTCTACTCTCCTTTACCGAGCATCATCTGCTCAGCCAGTTTTTGATGTGCTTGAAAGTTGACTGTCGTCTTCACAGGCGGAGAGACAAAATATCTGCAACTCTCTTTTTCTAATAAAATATATTTATGTTCCGGTCTGTCAAAACTTCCAAAAGCACATTTTATCAGTAGTCTCTCATCAGATATTTTGTACACCCGTTCAAAGTGTATAAAATACCCTTCAAAAACCAATGCTTTTTTCGGTAAACGCTCTTCAATATTTGCTGTATATTTTACATCATTAAAATTAAAATCTATCGTCAATGCTTTGGGTGCTGATTCTTGCGTACATTTGACATACACATCATAGATATCTTTTTCCTGTCTCAGCCATCTTGCTTCATACTTGCTTGTCACTTCCAAGGCTTCATTTTTCCGTACTTCTACTTCAACCTTAGGTATAGAAAAGAAAGTTTCCAAGGCATACCAAAAGTATTTGTCACTGTCTGTACGAAGCTCCAAACGTCCGCCTTTTCTTAATACTCTCATAGACTCATCTAAAAAACTGGGACTGATCACTCTTCTGTGAGGTTTTTTGTCCCAAGGTACAGGGAAATGCACAAAGATCTGTTCACATACATTGGAAGGTAACATCTCTAAGAAGAGTCTTGCATCGTAATTCACGACCCAAATATTGTCAAGTGCTTGAAGTTCTATCTGCTTGAGGACTTGTTGTGCTGAAGGTGTATGGATCTCTAACCCTATAAAAAGTGTATCAGGGGTTTTTTTCGCCTGATAAAGCAAATGTCTTCCACTCCCAAATCCTACCTCTACAGAGATCTTCTCTTTAGGATAGATGATATTTTCAAAATCTTCTATCTTTTTAAAATATTCTGAAGAGAGTGGACTTTTTGTATTTGATATAGCAATATTTGAAGAGAGTACTTCCAGGTTCAACTCTTTTGAAACACTCTCCAATGCTTCTTTAAGCAGGTTCACTTTAAGGGGTCTGGTCACTTTGTCATATTTTAATAAGTAAGCTTTTTCATCCGGTTTAAGCTGAAGTAAAAATTCTTCCCCTGCATGTTCAATACCTATGAGCATATCGTTACGGTTCAGTGCAGTGGCGCAAAAAGTCATCATAGGACTTTTTTCTATCTGTTGTTCTATTATTGAAGTATCAAAGGGGGTAACTTTTAAGTGTGGCATTGTTCCTGCTTATAATGTAATTTGTGTTGCTTGGCTGGGATAAGCGCGTATTTTGTCATAGCTTTGTGCGATGATCCGGTAGCTGTATGTATGTCCGCTTCTTACAAAAGTATCAATGTATTCAGCCATCAATTTTCCTTGTACCTGTGAGACAAATTTCCATTCAGAGCCATCCACTGATCGCTCTACGATATAAGTATTAATACTTGCATTTGCATGTGGTTTCCACAGAAGTTTTACCACAGAGGGTGCTACTCTATAGGCTTTTACGAAAGAGACTGCCGAAAATGCAGGCAATGTTCTTACTTCTATCGGCTCACTGCGTCTAGACTCTTTTCCAAAAGAAAATGTACTAAAGGTATAGCGATATGTGCTGTCAGCATTTACATGCGTATCCACAAAGTGTGTTGCATAACGATTACCCACTGTACCTATACGTTTATAACTCTGTATCTCTTGCGAAGCATCACTTCTGTAAATATTGACACCATGTATACGATGGTCATCTATCTTTTTCCATTCAAAACCTACCGAGTTCATTCTAGGTAAAGCATGTACTTGTTCAATGGAATCTAATGAAGGGTCTGTACCATACGTCATCAATCCCTTAACAGCACCACACCCATTAAAGAGTATTAAAGAGACTGCCCAGAGTATGAGGATCGATTTTTTCATCTACTTCACCTTGATCGAAATTTTTAGATATATACATTTTCATATCATCAAAAAGTGGGGCGACAAACTCCATTCTTTCACCGCTTACAGGGTGGACCAGATACAGTAAATATGCATGCAAGTTAACTCTAGAAATTTTATCTCTTTTGCTCTTAAATCCATATAAATCATCGCCTAAAATGTGACGTCCAAGCGTATTTAAATGTACCCGTATCTGATGGGTTCTTCCTGTAAACAATTTCGCTGCGATGAGTTCAACATTATGCTGGCTTGTAAGCAGTTTTACAAAGGCTGTTTTAGCGTTTCTTCCATCAGGAACAACGTCCATTTTGAGCCTGTTTTTAGGGTTTCGTCCTATAGGTTTATCTACAACGATATTATCTTTAAGCGGGCAATCTATCAATGCCAGATAGTAACGTCCCATACTCTTGTCTTGTAATTGTAAGCTCAGCGCTTCATGTACTTTGTTGTCCTTAGCTACGACCAGTGCACCCGTAGTTTCTTTATCTATACGGTGCACGATACCATAACGCTCTTCCCCACTGATAGTGGAAAGAGAGATACCTTTATGGATCAACCAATCTACAAGTGTAGGCTCCTTAACGGAGGGTGCAGGATGGACCACAAGTCCAGAAGGTTTATTCACCACTAAAAGATACTCATCTTCATACAGTATCTCTATATCAAAATCTATAGGGGGTGCCACTCTTTTCTCTGCTTCTTTAAAAATGTAAGAAACCCTATCACCTTCTTTTACTTTAAAACTGCTCTTTGTAATGGTTTTATCATTTACACTTACAAGCCCGTCTTTTATAAGCTTTTCAATTTGATTACGGCTTACGTCTAATTGGTTTGTTAGTATCTTGTCTAAACGTCCTGATGCTATGGCGGTAAATGTATTCATACTTTTTTCAACAACGATCAGTCTAGCTTCTTACACGGTTCATCAGAGAGAAATTGCTTACGTACCCAGCCTCGTTTACCATCTGCATCTACTTTACACCATACCGGGTATTTCCATGCCATATGGTTCCTTTTGGTTGCATTCATCTCATCAAGTTCTTTTTGTGTGACTTCTCTTAAGCAGCCGAGGTTTTGGACACACCCCGCTGTAAAAATGTGTGTATAGATCTTTTTGGCTTTACGGTTGGGCTCTACGCTTAACGCAAGCGCTTCACATTTTTTGATGAGTTTAACGGTAAATTCTGAAGGCTTTATATTTTCATCAGCAAATAAACCTGTAAACAATACACCTAACAAGAAAAAGGATCTCATATCTCTTCCGCTATATCATCTCTGTTCCAACGTTCAGGATCAAAGAAAGTATCATCATGTATATGTTTAAATGAAGCTCTGAACATTTTAAAGATATCTTTATTTTCTTTTTCAAGTCCTGCTAACCACTCTTTCGTCGCAGCCCTGGCATAAGGCATCTTGACCTCTTTTAACATGGCAGGACAGGCTTCATCACCTATCACCTGTAGGTTATTCTCTTCGGCAAAGGCACGAAGCTGTGTCTCTCTGGCTTGTATCAGCGGACGTATCAGGTGAAAACCTCTGCTTGTTTTGTAGATAGGTGCCAAGGCTCTCATCGTTCCGTTATAGAACATATTCATAAAAAAGCTTTCTACTGTGTCATCAAAATGATGTCCAAGTGCAACCTTGGTGAAACCGCCTTCTTCGGCAAAACTATAGAGTGCCCCTCTTCTCATACGTGAAAAATAGGAACAGAATGAAGAGTTTTCCCTGATCGTGTCATTTGAAATTTCATAAATATTGGTGTCAAAGACCGTGTGTTTGATACCATACTCTTTACAATGTGCTTCTAAAAAAGCATAATGTTCATCAGGCATACCATATTTAACCGTACAGGCTTCAAATTCAAAGTGAAAAGGAGCATGCCTCTGTATGTGTTTCAAGATATGCACAAGTGCCAGAGAATCTTTACCCCCGCTGAGTCCGACCAGTACTTTATCGCCCTCACCTATAAGTCTAAACTCTGCATTGGTTTTACCTGCCAACTTGAGCAGTTTTTTACTTATGGGTATGCTTTTAGAGGCAACACGTCTTTGATTATTCTCCAAGTGCATCCACCATACTCAGGATAAAATCAGCAGATATCTTTGCTGAGCTTTCCAAAAATTCATCAAAATTAAAACTTGCATCCATATCGGCACTATCCGAGATCGCACGTAAAATGAAGAAAGGTACGTTTAAAGCATTACACACCACTGCAACACTTGCCCCTTCCATCTCTAAAGCATCTGCTTTAAAGGTAGCCTTTATCCACTCTTTGCGTTCAGGGTCTGCGATAAACTGATCTCCGGTGGCAATGATACCCTCTTTAATAGTTAAACCTTTTTGCTTAGCAACATTTTTTGCAATATCGCGTAATACTGCATCTGTAGGGATACATACATTTCCCTCTGGAACATACCCGAATGGATGTCCAAAAGCGGTGATATCCAGATCATGTTGGCAAAGTCCATTTGCGATGATCAGATCACCGATCTTGAGTTCATCGCTGATAGCGCCTGCTACACCTGAAAAAAGGAGCATATCACAGCCAAATTTCTCTATGAGCGTTGTCGCGGTTAATGTAGCGAAAACTTTACCTATTTTAGAATAGGCTACAACGACTTCTTGCCCATGGTATGAACCTTCATAGTATTTATTATCTCCATACACATTCGTCTGTACATCATCAAGTTTATCGATGATGGGTTCTATCTCTTCAGGCATTGCACCCATGATGGCAATTTTTTGACTTGTCATGATTATCCTAATTTACTGATCTCTTCAATCGCTGTTTCCAATGATGCCATATCTGAAACAACAAAGTGAGGCTTGGTCGTTGCTTTACGGTTCAATCCTTTAAGTACCCCACCATGTCCAAATTCAACATAACAATCCACAGAATCATCAAAGTTTGCTATAGATTGTTTATAGAGTACAGGAGAGACCAGCTGTTTAGGAAGCAGATCCAAAGCTTCTTCTTTGGTGTTGTATGTTTTGGCAGTAACATTTGATACCACTGGCGCGATAAACTCATCTTTCAACATTTCAGTCAGTTTTTCAGATAACGGTGCAGTCGCACTTTCAAGCAGTGGACAGTGACTTGCTACGGACATATTGAGAAGCATCGCTCTTTTAGCTTTAGCTTCTTTCAAAAGCGGTGCTAAGACTTCAAGGTCAGATTTGATACCTGCGATCACTATCTGTCCTTCAGCATTATAATTTACAGGCCAGACTTTTAACCCTGCTTCTCTTTGCGCATCACAGATCTCTTCAACCACCTTATCTTCAAGACCAAGAGATACCATCATCCCCACATCTTGTCCAGCACATGCTTCAGCCATCAGTTTACCGCGAAGATTCACAAGTTCCACTGCATCTATAGCATCTATAGCACCCACAGAGACCAGTGCAGAAAACTCACCGAGTGAATGCCCCAATGCGTACACAGGTTTGATAGGCATTTCATTTTCAAAAAGCTTATGTGCGATAGCAGATACAAGCAAGATAGCCGGCTGTGTAAACTCTGTTTTTTCAAGCTTATCATTCTCTTCAAAAAGCAGGTTTTCAAAGTTGATACCTGTTCTTTCAGTAGCATCAGCCACCATTTGTTTTGCAACATCAGAGTTGTTAAAAAAGTCTTGACCCATCCCTACAGCTTGTGAACCTTGCCCCGGAAATAAAAATGCACATTTGATTGACATACGTGTCCTTTAGAAGAATTAAAATATTTTATGTATTTTACCATCTTTAAATTATGATATGATAGTAATACAAAACAAGCAGGAGGATTATCATGAGCAAAAAGTATATTTGTACTGTCTGTGAATACATTTACGACCCTGAAATCGGAGACCCTGACTCAGGTATAGAACCGGGTACCGCCTTTGAAGATATTCCTGAAGATTGGGTCTGTCCGGATTGCGGCGTGCCAAAAAGTGCTTTTGAAGTGCTTTCAGAGACATAGTCCATTAGACTATTGTATATGCATTTCTTTCTTTATTTCTTCAATCACTTTTTGGAGTTCTATGTGGTACTTTCCAGGATAGATAGGAAGCATATCAAGTTTATTATATACAAAGATCAGACTGAGCGTTTCAGCTAACTTAAATAGACTCTCAGCCCCAATAAGTTTTGCATGTCTTTCGAGATCTATGCAGAATTCTTTTATTTTATTGATTGATTTTTCTTGTACGATCTGTCTAAAATAAAGATCTGAACGATCAAAAGTATCTAAGAAATTTTTTAATTCATGGGTATAGTTCAAACCCATGCTCTTTGTGTTTGCTTCTCCTATTGCTTTATCCAATATAGGTAATTCCAGTCCTCTACTGTTTTCAATCATTGTCTGAAGATCCTCTTGAATCTTACTACTTTGATTTGCAGGCATTTCATGATCCTTATTGACTTGAAGAACTTTTTCAAGATCAACAATATTCATCTTTGAGTGTGATCTCACTTCTCTACCCGTTTGTTTTTTAAAAAGCGATATGATCAATTCATAGACACTCTCTTCAGTCACAGGTTTGATCAAATTGGTAGATACACTGATCATTTTATACTCTAAGATATGAGCATCTTTAAGCAGTACATATTTAAGAGGTATGTTCTGCTGTACACGAGCGATAATATGTTCAAATTCTTCCGTATTGAGATGATCATCCACAATTAAAATATCATAGGACGTGAGATCATTTCCCTGTGCTTTAAAGGCATCAAATCCCACATCCACATCATACAGAAAATACTTAAACATTTTTTCAATGCTGTGTGCTATTGTTTCATTCTCACAGATCAATAAAACCTTTTTACCCAACATTGAGATATCTGGCAATCTATAATGTCTTCTATATCCCAATTCACTGATTTTGAAAGGCAAATCTATATGAATATCCGCATCTTTCTCATAAACAATCTTTCCCTCAAGTATCTTAAGTTCATAATTTAAATCGGCTTCTAAAAATTCCAGGATCTTCTCTTTTTCGATATGTGTATCTTTAATTGTAAAGGATATAAACTCTTCATACACAAAATCTTCAGGAGCATCCAAAGAGAGCACTATCTCTTTTTTATCTGTATTCTGACAAACAAAAGTAAGTACTTTATTAAGCACTCGTAACAATACATCAGAATCACCCCTCAATTCTCTAGGTATTGTCAATTCCATATCATAAATCAGTTCAATATTTTTTTCTTCTCTTATTGTTTCTAAAGAAGAAAACAAAGTCATCAAAACGATATTAATATCAAAGAGCTTTTCAATCTTATTCATGCCATCCCTTCAAAAAATACTAAAAGCTATGATATCAGAATATCATATAAATGCCCATTGCTTTAGCTTTAGGATATATTTTACTCTGTAAGTGGTTAATTTTGTATAAAAAGTGGATTTGAAGTGAAAAAGAATGTTTATGCTTGTATAAGTGAAATAGCGCCTATCTTTTGTCCAAAGATGGCGCTAAAGAAAATGAAGGATTAGTGACAACCACATCCTGTACCACAGCTACCGCCAGCTTCAGGTGCACCACCAACTACACCAGATGTTGCTTCATCTGCAGTTGCTTCTCTTGCACTTAAAACAGTCACTGAGAACATAAGGTCTTTACCAGCCAGTGGGTGGTTAAAGTCAACATTCACTTCTTTATCATCAAATGATTTAACTGTTACTTGCACAGTTTGACCATCTTGACCTTGACCATAAAGTGTCATACCTTCTACAAGATCAACACCCTCGAATTGCTCGATAGGAAGTGTTTGCATTGCTTCTGGATTTACATCACCATATGCATCTGCTGCAGTAACCATAATGTCTCCGCTTTCACCCTGAGCCATACCTACAAGTGCATTCTCAAGACCTGGAATGATCTGTCCTTTTCCAATAATAAACTCTAGTGGCGCCCCACCTTTGTTACTATCTACAACTTCTGTTGTACCTGCTTGTTTTACTTCGTATTCGATACCGACTACACAATTTTCATTTGTTATTGTCATAATGTTTCCTATATATTAGATTTCTGCTATTCTAACCAATCAAACTTTAGTGAGCCTTAGCTAAGAGATATTTTTTATCTTATTTTTCCTGAGCCATAGAGTTTAAACTTCTTTGTCGTAACTCCCTCAATGGCCATAGAGCCGTGTGTATAGAGTTGATTCGTACGTATATCGATTCAGTACCGAATGCAAATGTATTGCCCTCTGTCAAGTGTGTAGAAGTATTTGCCTATACTGTTGTAGCATCCATTCCATTCAGAAAAGCTTCTGCTATTGTGATATTCCCAGTGATAGTCGCTTTGGAATGCTCAGAACTAAAACGTATGATATGATCTATCGAAGAAGCCTATAAAAGAGCAAAAACGTTATAAAATAACGCTTTTACCTTTTCCCGTAAATTTTGATCAAATCCTCTTTGGCAAAAGGCATATAGGTATGTCTGGTGATGACCACTTTTGTTTTATAAGTCGACCAATTGTAGATCACAGGTACATCCTTGGGGTCAATATGTATACAACCATGGGACATCCAGTCCACACTTCCCTTATGCAAAGCATGTCCCCCTTGTGTATACTTCATCATATAATCCATGTTGTTGACACCACTTTCATCAGGCCAAAGTGTTGACATATGATAACGTTTTTTTTGGAAAATCGTGAAAATACCCGAGGGGCTTCTAAATTCCGGAGCACCTGAAGTGACTGGCCCGCTCCACCATACCGTACCATCACGGTCCACAGCATAAAAACGTCCATCACTTCCACGTTCACGTACAGAGACAACGATAAAATCTTTTCCTGTTAGGTCGACGATCTTTTCACTGTCATCTTTTATCAGTTTAAAGACTGTTTTAGCGATAGGCATCGTCTCTGTACCTACGGGTGATAATATTTCAACCTCTTCACTAGTCATGCCTGCAGTAAAAAGAGTCATACATATGAAGAGGATTTTAAACATCATTTTGTCCTATAGTTTTTTCAATCTTTCTTTTGCGATCTTTGCTGTTTTCTTGCCCTGATAGTTTTCTATAATATTCTCATAAAATGCTTTTGCCTGGCCTTTATCTCCACTTTCTTCAAGTGATATAGCTGTATGAAGAAGCAGTGTATCTATGTAAGAAGCCTTGTCATAAATACCTGCACTTTTTTTAAAATAAAATATCGCATCTTCATACTTCTTGGTATAATACGCTATTTCGCCCAGATAATAGTTTGATGATGCAGGCTTATAGCCTTTGGTATCGGTTATCGTAAATCTTTTTTGTGCTTCATCATAACGTTTTTTTACAAAATATCGTACTGCTTCACTGTAAAGTGTTGCATTGCTTTTACCCTGGATCGATTCGTTCTCTTTAGTGGCTGTTTTTGTAGCACTTTTTACCTGACTTTGATTACCCAAGGCATTTTGCAACTCTTCTTTACTTACATAGTTTGCGTTGATCTCGTCGATCATAGCCGCTAACTTTTTAAGCAATGCGGTGTTGGATGCATCATTCGTCTCCACAGAAGAGGTGTTAGCCCCTCTAGACTGTTGCAGCTCATGGATGGATGCACTCAAGCCCTCTATGATCGTCGTAAGTCCGTCTATTCTTTCCTCTTGCTGGGCTATTCGTTGCTGTAAGGAAGCCAAGCTTCGGTTGCTGCTTCCTGAGTTTTGAACATCCACTGTAGGTTCATCACTTCCAAACCCATATACAGAAGGTTCAGCATGTACCAATAAAGTGCTTGCAAAAATCATACAAACACACCGTGTAACGCCCCTATTTAGTATACCTCTCATCTCTATCCTACTTCATTAAACGAATGTCAACTCTTCTGTTTCTTTCATAACAACTCTCACTAGATTCAGTACATACAGCGTTACTCTCACCAAAACTTACCAGTACCATTCTGCTTGGGTCAATACCTTGTGCGGCAATACTGTCTTGTACTGCTTTGGCACGCTTTAAGCCTAGTGCATAATTGTACTCATCCGTACCAAACTCATCACAGTTACCTTCTATTTTTATTTTAGAAGCTGCTGTATTGGCCACCTCTATATTATGATTCATATTGTTTTCCATATTTGGAGAGATCGAATAATCTGCAAAACCAAAATAGATACTTTTAAAACCATCGCTGCTACTGTTATAATTTCCAGTAGAACCTGTGCCATAACTGTTTTCATCTATACTGACCGTATCACCTTCGATATGGTTTGCATCAGAGATATTGTTTTTACCTGCTAAATCCGGTGCAGGCTGTCCACATCCGATCAAAAGTAATGAGATGAGTGATGTAGTTAGAAGTAGTTTGTGTGTCATTGTGTATCCTTTTTTATTAAAATAGTATCAGTGCAGTCATTACATGACTGCTTGAAAAAAATGTATTACCAATCAATGGATTGAACTTTTCTGTCGTTGAATGGGAAAAGTAAACTCTGATGACTTGACAAATTTGTATATCCTATGGAAGAGCTGCGACCACTCTGTTTTAGAAAGAGTATCACAGATCCGTCCGTAGAAAAACGAGGAAACTGGTTTGAACCGGTTGTTGTGATCGGTCTTGTGTCTGAACTTCCTGTAGAGGTAAGGTAAAGATTAAAGGTATTATCTCCAAAGGCATTATTGCTTTCTCTACTGGAGTAGACTATTTTATCTCCATGCGCATCACAGGCATTATTGTTACGCCCATGATACACCACCTGAGAGGTTGCTCCTCCTTGTATAGACTTTTTAAACACATTTGCATAGCCCAGCCTGTTAGAAACAAAGACTATACGACTCTCATCATCTACATACCTGCCGTTTACATCAATGCCTTTAAAATTTGTTACTCTTGTCTTCGATTTTGATGCAAGATCAAATTCATAAATATCTGCCTGTCCTTCAGGTGCCATAGTAAGTAAAAGTTTTGAACCATCATTATTGACATCAGAACAAACCAGCATTCCTTCAGAACTTGCTATCTTCGTTTTTGTTCCATTATAGATATTAAGCTTATAGAGTGCAGGAAGTGTACCTTTATAAGAGGTATAATAAATATTTCTTTGTGCTCTATCCGCCCATTTAGGGAATAGGTTCAATCCGCCTTTGATAATGGTCTTTTTATAATTGAAGGTATAATCGGCCAAGCGTATCTCACTGCGTCCAGGGGTTGTATACACAGCATAGGCAACATAACGATTGATCCAGGAGATACTTGGATATTGTAAAATATTGTTAATGTCACTTATCGCTTTATGTATGAGAAACGGCATTTTTTCTTTTGAGGAAATGGCATAGCTTTTTTTAAAGATCTCTGTACCGTCGGATGCTTTTAAAAGTCGTACCAGAAGCTTGGCACCTGAGCGTTGATCCACTGCATACTTAATGACATATTCCTGGCTTTTCAGAGCCGGTATAATATAGTTGGAAGAGAGGTCACCTATATGGTGTGTACTGTCTGGCAAAAAATGTCCGGATATCTTAAGATCTGAAAGTAAAATCTTAAACACTTTACTGCTCTGCTCAGATGAACCATCCATAAGTGCTATCCGTGCACGCTGCTCCACATCTTTTTCTATTTTAAGCGTTGCATCTACCCCAAAAAGGTTTAATGCAAAAATACTTATTGATACTACTGCTAATAATAACTGTCTCAATCATCTACCTCAATTTTTAGTGTTTGGTTTAGTGTGTATTGTATCAAGGTATTCATTAATAAATATTAAAAGTTTTTTGATTATTCAATTTATGCTAAAATAGAAAGCAAGGAGTATAAAGTGAATGATATAGTAATAGCTTTAGCCAAAGCTGCTATTTTAGTGGCATTAAATCAACCTGAAGATTTTGACCTGGAACATGCTTTAAAAACGTACCCTAGTCTTGAAGAGAACGGTGCCGTTTTTGTCACTATTAACACAGAACCAAATGAACAACTTCGCGGATGTATAGGTTCACTTCAAGCCTATCGTCCTCTCTATAAGGACATTATACACAATGCACAGGCTGCCGCCTTACGTGATCCTAGATTTTTACCACTGACCGTGGAAGAGCTGGAACATATAAAAATAGAAGTTTCTATTCTTTCAGAACCTCAAATATTGCATTACACAGATATAGAAGATTTAAAAACTAAAATCGTTCCTTTCCAAGATGGTATCGTACTGAAACTAGACGGTAAACAGGCGACCTATCTGCCACAGGTCTGGGAACAATTACCCAAGTTTGATGATTTCTTCTCTAGTCTATGCATGAAAGCCAACTTGAGTAGGGACTGTCTCTCTCAGCATCCTGAGATCTCTACCTATAGGGTCAAAGAATATAAAGAGAAATAATGGAGAATGCTGTACGAAAAGCTTCTGTACAAGGTCAGTTTTATCCGAAGGAGTGTGCAAAAGTAAAAGCGTATTTCAAAAAGTTCAATCATACATTTGATACGATGAACATTCCTCATAACATAAAGAGTATCATTCCCCGGGCCATCATAGTCCCCCATGCCGGATATATCTATAGTGGATTTACAGCCAACTTTGCTTACCGGTTTTTAAAGCAGTCAAAAGCAAAACGTATCATTGTCATAGGTCCTAGCCACCACCATTACTTTGAGGGGATCTCGGGGAGTTATTATGAAACATATGAAACACCCTGTGGTCAACCAGAGATAGACAGTGCTTACCTTTTTGCTCTAGCCAAAAAGTTCGATATCGGCTTTGAGCCAAAAGCACATGAAAAGGAACACTCCACCGAAGTACAACTCCCTTTTATACAACACTACTTTCCAAAGACAAAAGTAATAGAATTGATCTACGGTGATATCTCTGCAAAAGTATTGGCAAATCTTATCACTGCACTTTTAAACAACAAGGATAATGCTGTTGTCATAAGCTCTGATCTGAGTCATTTTCATAACCTAAAAGAAGCAGTTCAGAATGAATTTACTGGCTCTCCTATGATCCGGGTAAATGGAGATGACCTGTTTCCCACAGGACAAACAAATTATGCTCTTGGCTGCAGAGTATATCAAACCCCAGATGGTTACAAAGGTTGC
>Ga0210119_1000072_pt1 | contig 23048 bp, 13 predicted proteins | sample China_Bullhead_C_2_FD_184859 | JGI IMG/M metagenome (GOLD analysis project Ga0210119, IMG submission 184859) | Wetland microbial communities from San Francisco Bay, California, USA, that impact long-term carbon sequestration -... | ecosystem: Environmental > Aquatic > Marine > Wetlands ... | reverse complement strand
TCTAAACTAATAATGCAGTTCAATGTGCGGTGCAAAAGTCTTTCAGATTTAGCAGCTGTATAAAATCTCCTGCCATTTTTTTTCAAGGCGTTTTGCTGAGACCGGAAAGCGTGTTTTCATTTCCTGGGCAAAAAGGGAAATTTTATACTCCTGCAGCATAGTGTGATACTCCTGCAGCAAATCCAGGCACGCCGGTGACGGATCCCGGGGCTTTAATTTTTTCAGTTTATCAGCATGCTGTGCCAGTTGCTCGGCTTTCATTTTATCTTTATCAGGCGCAACATAGGCCCTTTCAATGCGTATCTGCAGCGCTTTACAATAGCGTATGGCTGAGAATAACTGTTCCTCATTAAATTGTCTTAAGAAATCGACCGGGACTATTTCAGCCAATTCATTACGAAACAGGTCCATGCTGTTGGTTGAGTGGGATTTGGCAAGGGGCATGGCTTTTATCCTGCTTATCCGGTCAAGGGCTTCCCTGCGTTCTCTGAGTAATTGCAGGACCTGGTTAATAAGCTGTGCTGCCCTGTTGAAAAGCCCTTCTTTTTTCAAGGTCTTGACCAGCTGGAAAAATTCATCCTTCTTGGGCCACAACTTGTTTTGACAGGAAAATATTGCTTCCAGAACAAAATGATACAGGTCTTCATTAAGCTTCTGCCTGGAGTCAAAGCCTTCATAAAGGGCCCAGAGGGAAGATGGTAGGGCACACTCCTTTTTCAGGAGCCGGAACTGTTTTGGGAACTGCAGACTATACAGGGCGAGTACGCCCTCACGGCTTATACGTCTGCTTTCGGCGGGATCAGAATAGAGCCTGATCGAGACAGTACCCTGTTTTTCTTGATGTATAGAGGGGTAGACAAAACCCAGGAGTTTGTTCCTCGCATCTTGCAAGGGAATTTTATCCGGCAAATGATCAAAATCCCATGTGGTAATATCGGTCCGTTCCCATTTTTCGCGGAGTTTATCCAATGACTCACTTTCCTGCTGGGGCACCTTGCCAACATTCAGATCTGAAAATCTGCGGCTTGTCATAAGTGTTTTGCCCGAACTGTCCCGCAACAGAAAACGCATCTGCAGGTGGGGCGGCAGCTGCTCCAAGGGCCATTGGTTCCTTTCTATCGTGATCCTGAAATGTTTGAAGATTAATTCTTCCAGGCGTTTATAGAGTGAACCATGGTAAATTTTTATTTCCTGTGTAAGTTTTTCAGCCGTCTGTTGGATTGGAATGAGTTTCTTGCGCACACTTTTGGGAAGCCCTTTGAGGAGGAAGGTCACTTTTTCAGGCAGCAGACCTGGGACAAGCCATTCAAAAATCTCTGGAGAAACATGACCAAGCAGATCCAGGGGCAGATTAACCGTTATACCATCCTCATCTTCACCGGGGGCGAAGCTGTAGCTCAGTGTGAGGGCGATGCCGTCAGCAAGCGATATTTGTTGCGGGAAATCTGAAAGCTGATGCGATTCCGGTGCCTGGATAAGGATATCCTGTTCACCCATGAAGAGGAATTTGTCATTTTTCTGATTTTTCAGGAAACGGTTGAGGCTTGCCCGATCATGCACCGAAGGATCCAGACGGGTGTCATAAAAATTATATAGCACGTAATCGTCTGCCAGGACGCTTCGCTGTCTCAGTCTGTCTTCAATTTTTTCAAAGCGGGCAACCAGGCGCTGATTGTGTTCAAGAAAAGGATAACGTCCCATCAATTCGCCCTGCAGAAGGGCTGAATGAATAAAGATATCGCGCGCCTCCTGGCGGGTGGCTTCATTGATCCTGGCATAATTCTTTTTTCTGGAGGCGACAATCACCAGTCCGAAGAGGGTAACCTTTTCATCGGCAATAACCTGGCCGTTTTTTTTCTCCCACCTGGGATTGGAATAGGTTGAGCGGCACAGGGAGCCTGCAAGCGGCTCAATCCAGTCAACCTTTATATTTGCAGCAGTTCTGGCATACAGTCTGGCAGTTTCAACAAGCTCGGCTGCCATAACCCATTGGCCGCCCTTGTTAAAAAGCACGGAACCCGGGAACAGCATCATTTCTTTACCCTGGGCGCCCTGGTAAATGCTTTTACCCTTGCGAAAGCCGATATTACGTAAAAAGCCACTGAGGACAGCGTAATGGATATTGTCATAGGATGCGGGTGTCCTGTTCATTGTGAAGCCTTTTTCCTCACGCAGAATTGAGGAGACCTGTTCATATATATCCTGCCATTCCCGCAGACGCTGGTAAGAGAGAAAATGGGATTGACAGAATTTTCGCATCTGTGAGCGGCTTTTTTTCTTGTCTTTTTCTTTGCCCGTGAAAGGCACATTGTTAAATTCTTCCCAGATTTTGAGATACGAGAGGAAGTCGGACGGATGCACCTTGAATTTAGCATGGGCCTGATCAGCTTCGGCTTCAGCCTCAGCGGGGCGTATACGCGGGTCCTGGATAGCCAGGGCGCTGGCAATTATTACAATTTCCTGAAGACAATTATGTTCCCTGGCTTCAATAATCATCCTGGAAATGCGCGGATCGAGCGGAAGCAGAGCCATTATCTTGCCATTGGCAGAAAGTCGCGGTTCCTCACCTGATGTATCAATGGCTCCAAGCTCATGGAGCAAAGCATAGCCATCCCTGACTGCTCTGGCTGCCGGCGGATCAATGAAAGGAAAGGAGGCCGGATCACCGAGTTTTAAGTTTATCATACGCAGGATAACTTCAGCCAGGTTGGAACGCTTGATTTCCGGCAGGGTGAATTCAGGTCTGTTGAGAAAATCTTCCTGGCTGTAGAGCCGGATACAGGTTCCCGGACTGACACGACCACATCTGCCCTTACGCTGGTCGCAGCTCGCCCTCGAAACAGCGGTTACCGGCATACTCGTTGTGCGGGCTCTTATATTGTAGGTTGTGATCCTGGCAAGCCCCGTATCAATGACATAGCGAATGCCAGGAACGGTAACCGATGTTTCGGCAATATTGGTGGCAACTACTATTTTCTGGTCCTTGAAACGTCTGAAAACCCTGCTTTGATCCGCTGCACGCAGCCGGCCGAACAAAGGCAGTATTCGAATGTTGGCCTTCTGCACCCCGTTCTTTTTCTGCAGGGCCAGAGGATTAAGTTCCTGGTTTAGCAACTCGATGGTCTCGTTAATATCCCTTTCTGTCGGCATGAAAATGAGAATATCCCCATTTTCTCTCTTGCGGTGAAGAGCCAGAACCTCCCGGACAGCAAGATCAATATATGAGTTGTTTTCCCTGTTATCTGTATCCTTATCCACAGGGAGATAACGTACTTCAACCGGATAGGTACGTCCTGAAACTTCAATGATGGGTGCCTTGTTGAAATGTGCAGCAAATTTTTCTGTGTCAATTGTAGCCGAGGTAATGATGATTTTGAGATTTTTTCTTTTTGTCAGAAGCTGTTTTGCATAGCCGATAAGGAAGTCGATGTTGAGGCTGCGTTCGTGCGCCTCATCGATGATAAGGGTATCATAAGCATGCAGTCCATGATCCGATCGGGTTTCAGCCAGCAGGATGCCGTCGGTCATGAACTTGATTTTTGTACTTTTAGTGGTTTTATCCTGGAAACGTATTTTATGGCCGACCAGGTAACCGTATTTCCTCCCAAGTTCCTGGGCCACCCTTTCGGCCACGGTTATTGCAGCAATACGACGCGGCTGGGTGCAGCCGATTATTTTTTTTTGGCCGCGGCCAGCCTCAAGGCACATTTTGGGAAGCTGTGTGGTTTTTCCTGAACCTGTATCACCTGAAATGATCACGACATCGTGCTTTGCAATCGTTTCTATGATTTCATCCCTGTGGGCAACGATAGGGAGTTCTTCAGGGTAGTCTATTTTACTGATGTTGTTCATGGATGACGTTAACTTAGGAGATTTTTTTCACTGCCCAATAATCAATTTGTAACTGATGTGGATGATTTTATGGGTCGAAGAACTTCGATCAGCGAAATTTTATTAAACAATACGCTAGTACCAAGCTACGATAGATTTATTTGTAAAAAAAGTGTACAGGTGTTTATAAGATAATTTGTGCTTTGCTCTTTACCATATTATCATGGACAATACACGATCGTAACTTTTGGTTTTGTGAATTTATCAGCAGGTAGTTTTTGTCTGTGCTTATCAAACGAATCAATAATACAATGGGTGTAATATGAACATCAGGAAAGCAGTCATCCCGGTGGCAGGCCTTGGAACACGGTTTTTGCCTGCCACCAAGGCCATTCCCAAAGAAATGCTGACTATTGTAGACCGTCCTACTATCCAATATATTGTGGAAGAAGTAGTGGCCTCTGGAATTGAACAGGTGATCCTTGTAACCAGCGAGGGTAAATCGGCTATTGAAAATCATTTTGATTATGATTTTGCACTTGATACCATTCTGCAAAAGAAAAACAAGGTAAGGCTGGCTGAGGAGTTAAATCATATTTCCAACCTCATTGATATTGTTTCAGTGCGCCAGAAAAAGCCCCTCGGCCTGGGGCATGCCATTTGGTCTACCCGCAATGTTGTCGGCGATGAGCCATTTGTCGTACTCCTCGGTGATGACCTGGTCTTAAGTGATGAACCGTGCTGCCACCAGATGATTTCTTTATTCGATGAAGTGCAGGAGTCCATTGTTGCCATCCAGCGGGTGCCAAGGGACCAGACCAGTAATTACGGCATTGTTGAAGGCAAACCATTCAAGGAAAGGACCTACAAGGTTGGCAGGATGATCGAGAAACCCGCACCCGGTATCACCGATTCTGACTTGGCCATTATAGGCCGTTATATCCTGCGGCCGGAAATATTCTCCCTGCTTGAAGAGACCGAACCCGGTCATGGGGGAGAGATCCAACTTACTGACGCATTGTTAAAGCTCTCTAGAGAAAGAGTAATGTATGCCTACGAGTTTGAAGGCACACGCTTTGACGCGGGCGATAAACTAGGATACCTTAAGGCAATCATCGCTTTTGGATTGCGCCATTCCGAACTGGGTGAAGCATTCAGAAAGCATATCAAAGAGGTATCAGAAAATCTTTAAGCCCGGTTATTGCGCCGGCAATTGCCACAAGCAATAGCAGCGTCACCCTTGCATGACAGATGATCCCGTAAAAAACTATTTTGCAGTGGCTGTTTCGGCACCTGTCAACAGGCCCCTGACATACCTGGCTCCGGATACGTGCGATCAGCCGTTGATGCCTGGTATGCGTGTCCTGGTGCCACTCAGCGGCCGCAAGATAACAGGCTACATCCTGGAAAGAGTTGATTCCGCACCCCAAGGTCAGCAAATAAAAAAAATATATGAAGTTCTTGGCAGTGAGCCTCTTTTCCCTGCAGAACAGGTAAGTTTTTATAAGTGGATCGCCAAGTACTACCATTATCCCATCGGTGAGGTAATAAAAACCGCTCTTCCGGCAGGACTCACCCAAAAAAGCGGCAGAAGGATCATGATCACAGGAGCCGGAAGAAAATATCTTACTACACTCTCAGAAGCAGCAATTACCGGCACTCCATGGTTTTTGAGTCTGCTCAACAAGGGGGAGATCAGCCCCCATGTTGCCGGCAGCCTCTGGCGCTCAAAAGATCGCAGGCTTCTAGAGTTATGGGCGGAAGAAGGCTGGGTCACTATCAACAGCGAGCTTATCGGGGGAACAGCAAAAACAAAGACGGAAACATGCTGCGGGCTTGTCGAAAATGTTGACACCTTTGGAAGACTGAAAATCTCAGAGCAAAAGACCATAGATGTATTACAAAAGATTGCATCTACCACAAATCGCAGGTTTGTGCCCCGCAGAGAAATCACCCGTGCATATCCTGGTGCCGGTACAGGTCTGAAATCCCTGGCACAGAAAAATATTGTCGTCTTTGAGGAGCAGCAGGTTTATCGGGACCCGTTTGGGGAGTGCTTTCTGGAAAGTGATATTCCCGAGACACTGACCGGCGAACAGAAAAAGGCGCTGGATTCCATTCTGCCGGCCTTAAAAAAAGACATATTTGCTTCTTTTCTTCTACATGGTGTTACCGGCAGCGGCAAGACCGAAGTATATCTGCAGGCTTCTGCATTTGCACTGGAGCAGGGTAAATCCGTCCTTGTGCTGGTGCCGGAAATTGCCCTAGCGACGCAGCTGGAGGCCCACTTCCTGGCACGGTTCGGCTCCCGCGTTGCCTTGCTGCATAGCGGGCTCAGTTCAGGGCAGCGCTTTGACCAGTGGTGCAGGGTAGCCCAGGAAAAGGCTGATGTTGTTATCGGGGCCCGTTCAGCTGTTTTTGCTCCTTTGAAAGATCCAGGCCTTATAATAGTGGATGAGGAACATGACAGTTCCTACAAGCAGGATGACGGCTTTCGATACAATGCCAGGGATTTGGCCGTACTGAGGGGAAGCCAGTCGGCAGGAATTGTGATTTTAGGCTCGGCTACCCCTTGCGTCACGAGTTATTTCCATGCTACGCAGGGAAAATATAAACTGCTGGAACTGGATAAGCGTATAGAAGAAAGACCTCTGCCGGAAGTGGAAGTGGTCAATATGCAGTCAGTCAAAACCGTATCAGGAAAACCCCCGGTGTTTTCGCCGGTTCTAATCAACAATCTCCGGAACAACCTGGAACGCGGAGAGCAGAGCCTGATCTTTCTGAATCGGCGCGGCTATGCAAACTTCATGATCTGCAGGGACTGCGGCCAACCAGTGCAGTGCAGACACTGCCAGGTGTCTTTAACCCTGCACAAGTCAGACAATAAGCTGCTCTGTCATTACTGCGGTTTTACAGTCAGCAGCAAAACTGTTTGTGCCAATTGCCAGTCCGCTTCCCTGACAGCCATTGGTGTTGGGACCGAGCGGCTTGAACATGAATTGTCAGAACTCCTGCCTGGTGCAAGGATTGCCCGTCTTGACCGGGATACATGCCAGAAACGGGATGATTACATAAGGATTTTACGGGCAGTGCACAAAAACGATATTGATATTCTTTTGGGTACCCAGATGATTACAAAGGGGCATCATTTCCCAAATGTGACCCTGGTTGGGATAGTATTGGCTGATACTGGTCTTGGGTTGCCGGATTTCAGGGCCGGTGAGAGAACCTTTCAGTTGATTGCCCAGGTAACCGGTCGTGCCGGCAGAGGGGAAAAACCAGGACGGGTTGTCATACAGACTTTTCAGCCTGAGCATTACGCCATAGAGATGGCAAGAAATCATGATTATTCTGGCATGTATACCAGGGAAATTGAACTGCGCAAAGCTCTCGGATATCCTCCCTTTTCCAGGTTAGTCAATGTAAAAATTGAGGCAACCGAAGATAAATATGTTCAGGAAGCAGCTGCCGGACTGGCAAATCTGGCGCGCAGGTTCCAGAGGCGTTTGGAACCCGAGATTTTGGGGCCGGCTCCGGCTCCTTTAACACGTTTACGGGACAGGTACAGGTGGCAACTTTTAATAAAGGGTAAACAAATTGAAGTACTGCATGCGTTCCTGCACAGGCTTGAAGGGGAGCTTGCCACGTTGAGCAAAGTCGGCAAGGCCAAGATCTCAATTGATGTGGATCCTGAATATATGATGTAAAATGGCTATCAGCGGTCAGCAGTTGTTTTGTTTTGGACGGTTGACATGTCATTTGACATTCATAACTTTACCCGGGTCTGACACGAGTCACCATATTGGCAATAATCTTGACGTATAAAATTGGCAGATATACACAAATCATTTATCTTCTTTTTTTTCTGCCTTTACCCACCTCTTTCACAACTGCCATCCTTCCTTATGGCTTCCCATCATTATCCAATAAATCCTCGCTGTTTCACTTATACTTTTTGCCGTTGGTGAAGTTTTAATCATTAAACCATCCACCCTTGAAACCTTTTATTAAAAATTCTTGTATTTCGATTTGCTGCCATCAAGGATGTCATGGATATTCAACTGCAGCCACTGTTGATCCCACCATTCCACAGGCGTTACAAAGATGCCGTTGACCAGGATGCTGAAATGCAGGTGATCACCCCCTGCCATACCGGTGGTTCCGCTTAAACCGATAGCCGCACCCTTTTCCTTCAATTCGCCAACCGCAACACTTATTTCACTCAAATGGGAGTATAGACTGAAAATTCCCTGGCCGTGGTCAAGGATGATTGTATTGCCGTAAATGCCGAGATAATCCGCAAAAACCACATTACCGCGATTGGCAGCCTGAACCACTGCCCGTTTTGTTGAGGCCAGATCAATTCCCAGGTGAACCTGTTTGTCAATTTCATCGTTATTGTAGTAATAGGTGCGGTATTCGGCAAAACCCGCCATGCGGCTGCTCCTGGCCATTCTTTCGAAGGGCCCCTGCCATAGACGAAGGGGGGATGGATTGGCAGTGGCTGCAACAATGGCCTGGTAGTTTTCTTCCCTGATCCGGCTGTTTACATAGACGAATTTATCAACAAGGGAGCCGCTGAGCTGGGGATACTCATGGGCAAATTCTGGAATCTTCAGGTTGAGAAAATTGTCATTGATATTGATCTGGTCCTGTTTGAAATTCTTCTTTTTCAGGATCATGCCAAAGGCTGCATCGCCTGCATTGCCGGCCATGTCAGTTGCGTTTACCACGGCCTTGTCAATATTTTCTGTGTCAAAGGGGAGGCCGAAAAAAGCAATGTAACGATCATTTTGCTCATCACTGACCGGAAAGCCTGGATTGAAATGACCGTTGACAGTCAATCCATGTTTTGCAACAGTATCATCAATCTTGTAAACAACCATACCGCTTCCACCAGGACTCACGTACCGTGTGGAATGCAGGATTGAAATTTTAGGTGGATGCGTATCCATTGTGACAGGATAGGTCATGATTGTTTCGTTGCCAGCCATCCAGTTCCAGAAGGAAAAGTCACGCACTGTTACCTGCAATTCAGCCTCGCCGTCAGTTAATCCCAGGGCGCCGCTCTCCAGTATGACTGTTTCCTCTAGTTTATTTGGGCCATTATTTTCAAAAAAACCCACACGGGAGAATTTTTTTTCATAAACCTTTGCGCTTTTGTCACCCTGGGTCATAACTATTTCAACCAGGCTTATGCCGCTGCGTGCATCTGAAACAGTGAATTTTACTTCCCTGGTCAAACCAAAGATGGAGATGTCGCCATGAAAGTTTAACTGCGGTTTCTCTCTTTCATAGTATTTAAAAAAAGCAATTGCGCCCACAGCGATGAGGGCCAGGAAAAACAATGATAATATCATTGATGTTGCGGATCTTTTTCCGGTCATTCTATCAAAACTGTCAGCCATATTTAATTCCCAACTGTTTAATTTTTATGGAGAACGCATCAGGGTCTTAAGAGTTTTCCCAAATGATCTGGTATTTCTCCAGGTACATGTCATTGTCAGCTACTATAATGAAACGCTTCCGGGTCTCTTTTTCCAGATTTTCTGTATTGAGCATTTCATCCTTGAGCATCAGGTCAGCAACGCTCGGATGCACCTTGATGGTCACCGTGTTGCCGGCCATCTTGGGGCCTTCATGTGAAAGCTTACGGAAGATCTCATAACAGACTGAGCGTCTGGATTTCAACAATCCATCTCCTCCGCAGTACATGCATGCTTCACACATCATCTGGGAAAGGTTTTCGCGGTCCCTTTTGCGGGTCATTTGAACAAGGCCGAATTCAGAAACTTTAAGTATATTTGATCTGCTCTTATCATTTTTCACGGCCTCCTGCAGGACGTTGAAAACATCCTCCCGGTGTGATTCCTGCTCCATGTCTATAAAATCAATTATGATTATACCGCCAATGTTTCTGAGTCTGAGCTGGTAGGCAATCTCTTTGGCCGCTTCCATATTGGTCTTGAAGATCGTTTCTTCGAGGTCTTTTCGGCCGACATATCGGCCGGTATTGACATCAACAACGGTCAGCGCCTCAGTGGTCTCAATGATGATGTAGCCTCCGGAACGCAGCCAGACCTTTTTCTCCAGGGCCCGGCTGATTTCAACTTCAACACCGTAGGCGTCCATCAGTGGCACTTCGTTCTCATAGAGTGAGATCCTGTTGCGCAACTGTGGTACAAATGTTTCGACGAAATTGCAGACTCTTTCAAATATTGTTTTGTCGTCAACTATAACCCGCTGGATATCAGGGGTAAAAAGATCACGCACTGCCCGTTGGCTGATATCCAGATCTTCATAAACCATGTTTGGCACAGGAGCCCTGGAAGCGCGATCCTTTATTTCTCCCCAGAGATGGAGAAGGAATTCCATGTCTGCCTCGAGGTCTTCACGTGAAGCACTTTCAGCAACTGTTCTGACGATGAATCCGGCATCCTGCGGCCGCAGGTTTTCTATTTCCTCCCGCAGCCTCTGCCGGTCCTCGTCGTCCACAACCTTTCTGGAAATGCCGATATGGTCTGTCGTAGGCATATAGACAAGATTACGGCAGGGCAGGGTAATATTACACGTGAGCCGTGCACCCTTGGTGCCAAGCGGTTCCTTGCAAATCTGCACCATGACCGCCTGTCCCTCGGTCAGCAGGTCTTCAATGTTAACCTGCGGGGCAGGCCCCTCCTGCACAACATCAGGGGCGTCCTCACAACAGCTTTGACAACCATTTTTTATCATGCGGTCTTCAAAATGCTTATTGTCGGTTCTGACATCATCAACATAAAGAAAACCGGTGCGCTCAAGCCCAAGGTCAACAAAAGCAGCCTGCATCCCCGGCAAAACACGGACCACTCGGCCCTGGTAGATATTGCCTACCAGGCCTTTTTCCACAGGTCTTTCCTGGTAAAACTCTACCAGGTTGCCATGCTCAACTAGGGCGATACGGATTTCATAAGGGGTTGCATTAATGAGAAGATAATTATACATGGATTCTTATATATGTTTATTATAATTTTAAAATTCATTTGCTTAGGTGTTTGAATGCATAAATGTTTCGATAAATAGGTGTGATATAGTCCAAGTCTTCACATAACCAGATTCAGATACAAAATGTCAAAGCTTTCATTTTTTTCAAGTTTTGCAGATCAAGAGGTTATACAAAAAAACCGAAAAATTAAAAATGGAAAAATTTGTAAGTATCATCATTCCCACATATAACAGGGCATATTGTCTGCAAAAAGCGATAGATTCAGTGTTGTCCCAGACCTACCCATATTTTGAACTCATAGTCGTTGACGACGGCTCAAAGGATAATACGGCGAACCTCGTTGAAAACTATAACTCCGATATTGTTTTCATAAGGCAGGAAAATAAAGGACCTGCTGCTGCCAGGAACAGAGGAGTGCAGGCAGCACGTTACGAGCTCCTGGCATTTCTTGATTCTGACGACTGGTTTGCTGAAAATAAGCTGGAGGTACAGGTCAGGGCGCTGCAGGAAAAGCCGGCATATCTGATTTCTCACACCCAGGAAATATGGTACCGCTACGGAAGTATACTGAACCAGAAAACAAGGCACAGAAAAAACAGTGGGGACATTTTCAGCCAGAGCCTCGAGCTTTGCGCAGTGGGCATGTCTACGGTTTTGATGTATAGGAAGATATTTGAGCGCTTCGGACTCTTTGATGAAGAGTTTCCCTGCTGTGAGGACTATGAACTCTGGCTGCGTGTCAGTGCGGAGCAGGACTTCCTGTTGGTTGACCAGCCTTTGACCCTTAAGGATGGCGGTAGAAATGACCAGCTTTCTTCACTGTACAGGCAGGGAATGGATAAGTTTCGCATACAGGCAATTATGAAAATTCTGGTATCTGGTCGTTTGAATGCGGCGCAAAAAGAGGCTGCCATAGCAGAATTACAGCGTAAATGCACGATATATGGCACAGGGTGTATCAAGCATGGCAGGGTCGATGAGGGCAGGTATTACCTTAATTTGCCTGAAACTGCCGGGAGTCTGCAAAGCCGATGATATTCAGCAAACAGGAGAGATTGGTTGATCCGGCCAGCTACATATCCATGATTCATGTAGAGCCGGATTGTACTGACCATCCTGTGACCAGGGAGATTATTGCCAGGGCCGGAAATATTCCGGTTGAGGTTGTCTCCGCTGGCAAATTCAGCCTACCTGATCTTGGCTTCTACCCCAAGAGTTTAACCGAAGGCAAACGCCGCCTTTTACTTGCTCAAAACCGTGGAAAGTTTTTCAAGCCGTGCCCAGGTACCAGGGAATACGTTTGTTGCGATTACCAGGTTTTGAATATCGGCATGAACTGCCCCATGGACTGTGTCTACTGCATTCTGCAGGCATATCTCAACAATCCGTATCTGTCGTTTTTTGTAAATATCGAGGATTTGCTGACTGAATTAACCGAAACATTTGCTCACGACCCCCAACATTTCTGGCGCATCGGCACTGGAGAATTTACCGACAGTCTTGCCTTGGACCGTTTGACAGGGTTGAGCAGAATCCTCGTTGAATTCATGCGGGACAAGAAATCAGCTGTGCTGGAATTAAAAACCAAGACCGCTGTTATTGAAAATCTTGCGGGCCTTGATCACGGAGGCAGGACCATTGTCGCCTGGTCATTGAACAGCCCTGGCATAGTCGCGCAAGAAGAGATCAGGACAGCCTCGCTGGAGCAGCGGCTGGCTGCTGCAGCAAAGTGTGCGTCGTGGGGCTATAAACTTGCCTTTCACTTTGATCCGATAATCTACCATGCAGGTTGGCAGCAGGGCTATACAGAAACAATTGGCAGGCTTTTTGCCGCTGTTCCGAAGGAGAACATCGCCTGGATCAGCATGGGATGTCTGCGCTATCTTCCCCTGTTAAAAAAGATTGCCGGTCAGCGCTTTCCCAATTCACGGTTTTTCCATGAAGAGTTCATCGAGGGCCTTGACGGTAAAGCCAGATACTTCCGGACATTGCGGGTTGAGATGTATCAGCACCTTTATCAGCAGTTGCTGCAATATACTGATCCGAGAACCTGTATATATCTTTGCATGGAAAATAACGAGATCTGGCAGGAAGTTTTCGGGTTTATCCCGGAGGAGAAGGGAGGTCTGCCGGGGATGCTGGACGAGGCGGTCAGGCAATTGGGTTAAATTTTATAAAGTTGCTATTGCCTAAAATTTAATAAAATTAATTACAATTTACTACTAGCATATTGACAAATAAAGTTTAGTGCCATTTATCCCTGTGCCTCTATATCTTTGAGGTTCTGCATGGGTTGAATTTCCCATTTTTTTAGCAAACCCGCTGGATTTTTTTTTATTCATTGTTATTTTTTCTAACTCGGGATTATTGTGTAGATATTGTGTAAGGTGCCCCAATTTTTACTTTTCAAATTAAATGATAGGAGAAACAATGGTTAATAAAGTTACCCTGATTGGCAATCTCGGCGCAGATCCTGAAATTCGCTATACCCAGAGCGGTGCAGCGGTTGCAAATTTACGCCTTGCCACCACAGAAACCTGGAAGAAAGAGGGTGTAAAAGAAGAGATTACTGAGTGGCATCGCGTGGTCGCTTTTGGGCGCCTGGCGGAAATATGCGGGGAATACCTGTCCAAAGGCAGCAAGGTGTACATCGAGGGCCGGATTCAAACACGCAAGTGGGAAGATCGTGACGGAAATACCCGCTATACGACAGAGATAGTGGCACGGGAAATGAAAATGCTCTCGCCCAGGGGCGCCGGCGATGAAAGCAAGGGGGGCGGATACCGCGAAGAGGAGCCGCCAATGCCCGATGTGTCGCAAATGGAAGATGATGTGCCATTCTAAAAAGATTTACTTTATAAAAAATTAAAGCATTAGAGTCTGAAAGTTATGGACTATTACGAGGTTCTGGGCATTAAGAAAGACAGTTCAGCCCAGGATATAAAAAAGGCTTACCGAAAGCTGGCTATGAAATATCACCCTGATCGCAATAAAGGGGACAAGGAAGCTGAAGAGAAATTCAAAAAGCTCAGCGAGGCTTATGCCGTTCTGTCCGATCCTGAAAAGCGCAAGGAGTATGATACATTCGGAGCCAGTGGTTTTCAACAGCGTTATAGCCAGGAAGATATATTCAGGGGATTTGACCTTGGTGATATTCTCAAGGAATTCGGCCTTGGTGGAATGAAGGGCGGCTTTAGGGCCTCGAGTGGTCAAGGCAGCCCTTTTGAAACCTTCTTTTTTCAAAGCGGCGGTCCCGGAGCGGGGGGTGCGTCGCACCGCACTGCACAGCAGCCTGTTAAAGGGAGCGACCTGACCTATGAACTATCAGTATCACTGAAAGAGGTCTTAAGCGGTTCGGAAAAGACCATTTCCCTGCGTCGCGAAAATAAGACTGAAAACGTTTCAGTCAAGATTCCCAAGGGTATAAAAGCTGGCCAGAAACTCAGATTGGCAGGCAAGGGTTCTCCTTCCCCGTATGGTGGCCCGCCCGGAGACCTGTTTTTGGTTATCAAAGAACAGCCGCATCCAGTTTTTATCAGGGACGGAAACAATCTGCTAGTTGAACAGCGCATACCCTTCAGCAAGGCCTGTCTGGGTTCTGAAATAAGCGTAAAATCCCTTGAGGGTAAGGAGCTTAAGGTGAAAGTCCCGGCAGGCATTCAATCGCAATCAAAGCTGCGCGTGAAGGGGCACGGTCTCCCTGCCGGCAAAACAGGCAGCCGAGGCGATGTCTATGTGAAGATTACTGTCGATGTGCCTCAGGATCTTACAAATGAGCAGAAAAAGCTTATCAAGGAATTGGCGGATAAAGGGTTGTAAATATAGAGTATGGATTGGTGTGCTATCTCTCCAACACTCCAAACTCTAACTCTTCAGTTTGCTACTAAACACCAGACAAGCATTGCAAGATTTTTCAATTTATAATCTGTTTCCGGCACATTTTAATATTCCAGAAATTAGGCGCACCGGTATGCGAGTAGAGTAGGGCGCCATGTTTTGCAGAAAGAGTCGTATAGATTGTACGTCGCAGTGAGCGGAAATTTGGCGCAACACAGGAAGTGGACTTTTTAAAAAGCCGGAATTAATATTTTTGGTCTGCGTAGGCCAGCCACCCTCCAGCCAACACCAGCTCTTGATCAAACGAGTTTAACTTGAATTGAACCACCCTTTTCTTGCCCTGGCCGTTTTCCGCCACTATCTGGTTCTGCTCCAGATCAACACGCACTACAGTATTGTTTCCTAACGAAAAAATAGCGTCAATGTCTTCACTGGGAAGTTCAATGGCCAGCATCCCGCAATTGAACATATTTTGCCTGAATATCCTGGCAAAGCTTTCTGCAATGACAACATTGATATCGTTTACTTCAAAAACCCAAACTGCATGCTCACGGGAGGAGCCACAGCCAAAATTGCTTCTCGTAACGATAATATTTTTGCCGGCTATATCTCTTTCTGCATCAAAACCTTCCAGGTGAATATCTTCCAGTATATGAGGTTTTAACGCTTCCTTGGTATTTTCGGTCAGGTACTTGGCCGGAATAATTTCATCGGTATTAATGTCGTTTCTGTCCAAAAATAATACCTGTCCGGTGAAATTTCTCATTGTATTCTCCTGTAACGTCTCGCCAGTAAAGCAGGTTTTACTATGGGTTTTTTAAATATATTTGCCGGGATCGGTAATGTGGCCTGCAATTGCTGCTGCTGCAGCAGAAAGCGGGCTCAGCAGGTGGATCATGCTGCCTTTTCCCATGCGTCCGTTAAAATTTCTGTTAGTCGTAGAAGCGCAGACCTCACCTTCTGCCAGCACGCCGTTGCTCATGCCCAGGCAGGCCCCGCAGGTTGGATTGGTAACACAGAAACCTGCATCCATGAAAATTTTGATGATGCCTTCTTCCATGGCCTTGGAGTAAATGGCCGGAGTGGCAGGGGAGAGAATGCCACGGACAGTGGGGGCGATCTTCCTGTTGGCAAGAATTCGTACCGCTTGGCGCAGGTCTTCTATACGGCCGTTTGTACAAGAACCTATATACACCTGGTCGACAGGTGTGCCTTCCATCTCAGCAATATCTTTCACCTCGTCCGGCTTGTAGCCATAAGTAACCTGGGGTTTGAGGCCAGAAACGTCAATATCCAGCTCTTTTGCATAGATTGCATCAGGGGCAGAATGCCATTTTTTGAAGTCTTGGGCCGCCTCATCAATGGTAGTATATGATTCCTGGATAAAGGGCCAGAGATATTCTGCAGTGACTCGGTCAGGCATGCAGATGCCGGAGGTGGCGCCGGCTTCGATCGCCATATTGCATAAGGTCATACGGGATTCCATGGACATCTGGTCGACAACTGGCCCATTGAACTCCATGATCATGTCTGTGGCGCCATTAACACTTATCTGCTTGATAATGTTCAGTATGACGTCCTTGGCGGAGACGGTGTCGGGCAGGTTGCCGGTAATGGTCACTTTCATGGTTTTCGGCTCCCGGAACGAGCAGACTCCTTTCAGAATGCCGACTTCCAGGTCCGTGGTGCCAACTCCTGCTGCAAAGGCCCCGAAAGCCCCGTGGGTGCAGGTATGTGAATCACCCATGATTGCGGTGTAGCCGGGGCGTATAAAACCTTTTTCGGGAAACAGTGCATGGCAGACACCATTGCTGCCGATGTCAAAAAAGTCCTTTATGCTATGGCGCCTGGCCCAATCCCGCAGGATTAAACCCTGCGTTGCAGTTTTGGAATCCTTGGCCGGAGTGACATGATCGATTACCGCCTTGATCCTGGCAGGGTCGAAAACCCTATCCATATTCTTGGCAACCAAATCGTTGATGGCGATAGGGGTGGTAATTTCATGGCACAGAACTACGTCTATATCAAGGACAACATTTGCCGGTGAAGGGGTATCCCGCAGGTGCGCAGCAAATATTTTTTCTGCAATGGTTTTTCCCATAATGATACTGCTCCGTTAGTTATTAACAAATCATACGATGATAGTGAAACAGGTTTATTAACCATCTTGAAGAAGAAGGTCAAATTAAAAAATAATACCTGTATCAGTATCGTGGGGATAATTTTTATTATTGTGCATTCGTGACATTATAAAAGTTTTATAATTTTTTATTTGACGGAGCAAGACAAGAGGAATACCATTTTTATATTAATAAAGGCTAATTACAGCTTGGATAAGATTCTAAAAACGTGATGAGGTAAACATCCCCATGAAGAAGAAAATAGATTCGAGCCCTCTCCTTATGCAATATATCATCTTTATTTTGCTTACCATAGCTGCATCTGTGCCGGTTATTAATGTTTCAGAGTGCCACGCTGCCCATGGCATAAGCATTGACGGCAAACTTAAATATCCTCCGGACTTTAAACAGTTTGACTATACTTCAGACCAGGCACAAAAGGGTGGGGCCCTGGTGCTCCATGACCTTGGCAGCTTTGACAAGATGAATCCCTATACCCTCAAGGGTTCTCCCCCTTCAGGCCTGGATAACCTGGTTTTTGAAACCCTGGCGGCTGCAAGCCTGGATGAACCGTTTGCCAGCTACGGTTTGATTGCCAAAGATATTGAACTGGCTGATGATCGCCTGTCTGTGACCTATACAATTGATGAAAATGCCAGATTTTCAGACGGCACACCAATTACACCCGAAGATGTCCAGTTTTCGCTCAATATTATGAAAAGCGAGGCAGCGCATCCATTTTATCAGGCCTATTTGCAGGATATAAAGGGATCAGAAATTCTTGATAATAACCGTGTGCGTTTTGATTTTGCCCGAGTTAACCGGGAACTGCACTTGATTGCCAGTCAGGTTCCCATTTTCTCAAAAAAGTTTTATAGCAACCATCCCTTTGATGATCCTTCAATGGTCCCGCCTATCGGCTCAGGCCCCTATGTGATTGATTCGGTCAACCCGGGTAAATCAATCACCTATAAGCGGAATCCTGATTATTGGGCAATAAATCATCCTACCCGCAAAGGCATGTTTAATTTTAATACAATAACCTTCAAATATTTCCGGGACCAGATTGTGTCAGTGGAGGCCTTCAAGGCGAATGAATTTGATTTCATGTATATTAATATTGCCAAGCAGTGGGCACGTGACCTGGTGGGCCCTAAATTTGACAGCAAGCAGATCATGAAGGAATATCTGCCCCACCGCAATAACCAGGGCATGCAAGGGTTTGTTTTCAATTTACGAAATCCATTGTTCCAGGATAGAAGGGTTCGGGCTGCACTTGGAATGGCCTTTGATTTTGAATGGGCAAACAATAAATTATTCTTTAATGAATATACCCGCAGTGCCAGTTATTTCAGCAATTCAGACCTGGCAGCAAAAAATTTGCCTGAAGGTCTTGAACTTGAATACCTGTCGCCCTTTAAAGATCAGTTGCCACCTGAAGTCTTTACCCAGCAGCTGACTCCATTCAGCACAGGACCTTTAAACACCCTGCGGGACAATCTCCGTAATGCAAAGAAAATTCTGGCAGAAGCAGGGTGGACAGTGCAGGATGGAAGGCTGATAAACAAGGAAGGCAATTCTTTTGATTTTGAAATACTTCTCGTCTCTCCGTCGTTTGAAAGAGTCATGGCCGGATATGTAAATAATTTGAAAAAACTGGGTGTCAACGCATCGTACAGGACCATTGACCCGGCCTTGTATATCGACCGTCTGAACAGGTTTGATTTTGACATGACTGTGCATGTTTTCGGGCAATCCCAGTCTCCGGGGAACGAGCAGCGCGATTACTGGCATTCCAGCTCAGCAGACCGCAATGGCTCAAGAAACCTGATAGGCATCAAAGATCCTATTGTTGACCAGTTGGTTGAGAAGATCATTTATGCAGAAACACAAGAAGAGCTCGCTGCTTCCTGCAAAGCCCTTGACAGGGTGTTGTGGTATGGCTATTATGTCGTGCCGAATTGGTATGTAGCCAGGCACAGAGTGAGTTATTGGAATAAATTTAAACGCCCGGAAACCCTCCCGCTTTACTATAATCCTAACCAGGCATTGATGACCTGGTGGATGAAGTAACCTTTGATGTCTTTCGCTATTTATCTATCTGTTTTTACTTGATAAATTTCTCTTTTAAGAGATGCGGGCAATTCAAATATCCGGAAGCTTTTCCAGGATTTTTTGCATTAATTCAGTAGGTTAAATTAGCGTTAATTGGGATTTAAGCCCCATTTTTTTGTTGAATTTTCTCTATTTATCTGGAATGATTCCAATTCTTGACTATTGTCGAGTATCAAGGCATAATGCTCATTGTCACCTGTGGTAAAAACCAGCCCAATTTTTTAAATGGGCGTTAACCTAATATGGCTGATACATACTCCAATACGCAACTGGAACTGGTTACGGCAAGCCCTTCTGTTAAGCCGGGACGTGAGGAATGGAAAGAGATCCGCCGCGATCGTCTAATCAATTCCCTGAACAGAATTAATTTCCATGATGAAGAAATAATTCTAAATTTCAGACACAGGAAATACAACAAAATACTTTCCCTTGCTGCAAAGCCCCAACCCTGTAACAATAATGTTTTTCTATGTTATCTGTCGGAGTCTGATTCTTCAGAACAGGAACTCCATGAATATAAATTCGAACATTTTTATTTCACGGATGGGCTTAAGAAGGTTCTGGTAGAAGCAGAGCTGGAAGAGCTAACCTCTTCGAAAATTAAATTTATACTTCCTGAAACCTGCTTTGAGGTTGGTTCAAGAAAAACCAGAAGACACACTTGTAATTCTATTTCAACCCAATTAAGCCAGGATGGATTAATTCTTGAGGGAAGCCTGAATGATTTCAGTGCGGTTTCATTTGCAGTCCATATCCCGCCCGACTACAAGCATGATGTTCAGAGTATAAAGCAGAATTCAACTTTCCATGTTATCATGAAGAAAGGTGCAATTACCTGCTATTCCGGTATTTGTGAATTTTTCAGACTATCCTCTTCTTCAGAAGGTTCTACGATTGTCCTGAAACCGAGTAAGAACCAGATTCAGAGATTTAAATCAAAGCACTACAGAAGTGTAAGGCAGAAGTTAGTGCCTATGCCAAATGCTGTATTCGACCACCCGTTGTTTGGAAATAAAATAAACCTTAAGGTCCATGATATTTCCGGTTCAGGGTTTTCTGTTGAAGAAGATACTGAAAACTCTATCCTCATACCTGGTATGATAATACCTCATGTGTGTATTGAGCTGATGAATAATGTTGAACTAATCTGTCAGTCCCAGGTGGTTTATCGCAGTGACGATGAGGTTGGGAATATACAGTGTGGTTTTGCATTTCTTGACATGGACCTGAAAGACCAGGTCAGCTTATCTTCTTTACTGCATCAGGCATGGAATAAAAAAGCTTATGTGTGCACAAAAGTTGATGTTGATCAACTGTGGGATTTCTTTTTTGACACAGATTTCATCTATCCTGAAAAGTATTCTTTTATTTATGAAAACAAAGCAGAATTTAAAAAAGTATACAAAAAATTATATGAAAACAATCCTGAATTTGCCATAAACTTTATCTGTAAGGATAGGGGAGCATTGTATGCCCATATGTCCATGTTCCGTTTTTATGATAAAACATGGATAATCAACCATCATGCCGCTAACAGCACTAGAAATAACCGGGGCGGCCTTCTCGTATTGCAACAAGTCAGTAGATACATCAATGAATTTCACCAGTTTAATTCAGCGGTAATGAACTATGTGGCCTGCTATTTCAGGCCGGAAAACAAATTTCCAAACCTCGTTTTTGGAGGAGTTGCAAAAAATGCTGCAGATATAACAAGTTGTTCAATTGATAAATTTGCCTACCTGTCAATTAACAAAAAATATCTGGATGGCAAGCTAACAAGAAAATGGAGCCTGACAGAAACACAGCAAAATGATATTAAAATCCTGCAATTTTATTATGAGGACATATCAGGAGGATTAAGCCTGCAGGCATTGGACTTGCTCACGGAGAAGTTGGGTGCTGAGGAAGGTCTTAATGAAATTTACAGAGAATGCGGTTTTAAAAGAAGGAAACTTCTGTTTTCTTTAAAGGAAAAAGAAGACTTAATTGCAATTTTTATGCTCAATATATCAGATATTGGTTTAAATCTGTCTGATTTGACGAATTGTATTCATGTTTTTATATTAGAACCGCATAATTTGCCGAGTGATATGCTGCATGGAGCTTTAAGTAAAATTGCATCCTATTATGACCATGATAATATTCCAGTTCTTATTTTTCCATCTTCTTACACCGACAATAATTCAATATCAATAAACAAGAAATATAATTTCTGGGTATTGGATGTTCACAAGATTGGTGACCGGTATTATAGTTATTTAGATAGATTAATTCGATTATCAAAATAATTATATAATAAAAATTTTGAACAAGTAGATGAAACCTGCAGAATTACTAGATGAGCCGCTGTATAACAGCCGAATTGTTAATAACTATATAAAGTTAATTAAGAACCAGTATAGTTATATAAATATCGAAGAGTTACTCATTCAGGCCGGGATGGAGCTTTACCAGGTTGAAGACGAAGGGCACTGGTTCACCCAGAATCAAATAAATAAATTTCATCAAAAATTAAAAGAACTAACAGCCAACAAGGATATTGCTAGGGAAGCAGGAAGGTTCGCCGCAATTCCTGGAACTCTTGGAATTATGAGGCACCATCTTCTTGGCTTGGTTGGTCCCCAATATGCTTATGAATTAATAGGTAATTATGCATCAAAATTTACTAAGTCTAGTGATTTTAAATCAAAAAAACTTGGTTCTAATAAAGTTGAAATCATAGTGACACCTAAGAGCGGCGTTCAAGAGGGGGCGTATCAATGTGAAAACAGACTAGGTTTATGGGAAGCTGTAGCAACAGCATTTAATTATGATCTTCCAAAGATTGAGCATCCGGAATGTGTATTTAAAGGAGGCAAATCATGCCGATATATAATATCCTGGCAAGAATCTTACTCAGTTTTGTGGAAAAGGATTCGTAATCTTACTGGGTTAGCATTAATTTTTGCATTTATAAGCAGTTTAGGATTATTTCCTTCATGGCATATTTCAGTTGCAGCTCTTGCATTATCGGTATCAATATTTCTCGGGATAAATTTATTTGTAATCTATATTGAGAATAAAGACCTGCTAAAAGCAGTTTCTAACCTACAGGAGTCTTCAAATAATTCAATTGAGCTTATTAGCAAGAATTATGAACATGCATTGTTGATTAATGAAGTAAGCCAGGCATTGAGTAAAGAGCTTGAGTTAAATAATATCATATCAAATGTCGTAAATATTTTAGAGAAACGACTCGATTATGATCGGGGTATAATATTATTGGCAAATAAGGAGAGGACCCGTCTTATTTCCAAAACCGGATTTGGTTATAATCCAGCTGAGTTGAATAAGTTCATGCGTGGCAGTGGTTTTCGTTTAGACAGAGAAGGCTCAAGAGGTGTATTTGTCGTTAGTTTCCATGAGAAAAAACCCTTTTTAATAAATGATATAGATGAAATAAAAGATTCTCTTACTTCCAGGAGTTTAGAATTTGCCAAGAAGGTAGGAGCAAAATCGTTTATATGCTGCCCGATTATATATGAGGACGAATCAATAGGGGTTTTGGCAGTTGATAATATACAAACCAAAAAGCCCTTACTTCAAAGTGATATTAACATATTAATGGGTATTGCGGGCCAGATAGGCATAAGCATACACAATGCAAAATTGATTGAAGCAAGATTCAGGCAATTTCAGTCCATATTGCAGGTTCTTGCGGCTACAACTGATGCAAGAGACCCCATTACGGCAGGACATTCCACGCAAGTCACAGAATATGCGGTTGGTATTTGTAATGAGTTAGGTTTATCCTATAATTATACTGAGATGATAAGAGTCGCATCACTTTTACATGATTATGGCAAAATCGGTGTGGATGATGCTATTCTGAAAAAACCTGGCAGGTTAACGTCTGAGGAATATGAACATATTAAAACGCATGCGCCCAAAACAAAAAGCATTCTTGATCAGGTTAATTTTGAAGGAATATACACTGAAGTTCCCGAGATTGCTGGGGCACATCATGAAAAGCTGGACGGGACAGGATATCCAAATGGTTTGAAAGGCGACCAAATACATTTTGGTGCAAAAATCATTGCTTGTGCGGATGTTTTTGAAGCTTTAACATCCAAAAGGCATTATCGGGATCCCATGCCATTAGATGATGCATTTAATTATCTAGT
>Ga0210119_1000071_pt1 | contig 23060 bp, 21 predicted proteins | sample China_Bullhead_C_2_FD_184859 | JGI IMG/M metagenome (GOLD analysis project Ga0210119, IMG submission 184859) | Wetland microbial communities from San Francisco Bay, California, USA, that impact long-term carbon sequestration -... | ecosystem: Environmental > Aquatic > Marine > Wetlands ... | reverse complement strand
CTTTGTTAGGGGTTGTTTTAGGCTTCAACCACCTTACCAAATCGCAAATTATCTTGCGATCAAGGAGGTGCCTTTTATATGACTATCAGTAGCCAGAATTTTAGAAACTATAGATTTGTTTTTATCTTCTGGATTCTGAATTCTGACTCCTTACTCTATGCCTTCCAGTACCTCTTTGATTAGTTCTGCTTGTTTGATTGCTATTTGATTTCGATCGCTCATTGCGGCACGGCCATTACTGCCCATGGCCTTCAGTGCTTCTGGGTTGGCGAGAAAATGTCGGAGTTGCGCCAAAAGCTCGTCTCGGTCTTGGACCCTGATTCCGCATCCAGCTCTCTCCAGCAGTTGACTGGCCTCCAAGAAATTATCCATGTACGGACCGTAAAAGACCGGTTTGCCCCAGGCAGCTGGCTCCAGTATGTTCTGCCCCCCCAACGGCACCAGGCTACCTCCACAAAAAATCAGGTCCCCCAAACCATAGAGGTCAAAAAGCTTGCCCACGCCGTCCACCAGAATTGTGGCAGTCGTTCTTTGTTCGGAGCCATTCACCAGTGAACTGAGTCGTTGAAACTCGAGTCCCTGTCGCTTTAACCAAGCCTCCAGGCGACCCAAGCGATTGAGATGACGCGGGGCGAAGATTCCCACAAGGTCAGTTTGTTCTCGCAGTAGCTGGCTATAAATCTCCGGCAGCCAGGAAAGTTCTCGATCACGGATACTACCGGCAACCAACACGGATTGCCCTGATTTCAGCTGCAATTTCCGTTTAAGATCTTCTACTTTGCTGGGATCCGCCTGCTCCACCAACCCTGCACCCTTCATGTTCCCCGTTATCGTTACCCGGACGGCCGGGGCACCAATGCCAATGACTCTGTTGGCATCATTGCTCGAGACCATTGCCAGGGCAGAGAAATCTTCAAGCAAGGGCTTCATCAGAGGCAAGATTTTTCTGTACCGCCGGAACGATCCCTCTGAAATACGACCATTAATAAGCAGGGTGGAAATTCCAAGCCGCCGAGCCTCGCCGAGAAAATTTGGCCACAGCTCCGTTTCCAGACAGACAATGCTGTCGGGGCGAACATGTCGCAAGGCCTGGCGGACGGAGACAATAAAATCCAAAGGGAAGTAGATGCAAGTCGCCCTGTGAGTCAGTTTTTGCTGGGCCAACTCATACCCATGGGGGGTCGTGGTGGAGACAACGATTCCCAAACCTGGTCGCACCTGATCGAGAGCTCCGATCAGGGTTGAGGCCACCCCGACCTCACCCACTGAGACGGCATGGATCCAGACCAGGGGTCTTTGGTGGAGAGAATGGATAGCTTCATGCGAATGAAAGCCGAGACGTTGTTTCCAGCGCTCAGCCTTCTCATCTGGTAGAAACCGACAGGCGAGATAGGCAAAGGGTGCCAAAGCCGCTGCCATGGGTAACGTGGCGACATTATAGAGAAGACGAGCTAAATTCATTCTGGACTCTTAGGTGTAATAAGTATGCCCTTGTCTTCCAAGCTCCGATATTTGATGATACCCTGGGTCACTGCTTTGACAACGGCCTCTTGAAATTCAGGCTTTTGTAATTGGGCAGCCTCCTCCAGGTGATTCAAGGACCCTAGTTCCAGCATTACAGCGGGCATTCGAGCCCTTCTGAGCAAGTAGATATCCGCTGGAAGCACCCCTCCTGAAGCCCACGGAATTGACCAGAGCAGTTCCTCTCTCATTAGCGAGGCCAACATGCGGCTTTTCTCCCAATACGGTTCTTGTTCCTGGTCCCATGATCTCACTGTATTTGAAGATGGCGTGGCAGTGGGTGATGCGGTCGTTGGGGACCAGTAATATATAGAGAATCCTGTTGGATCGGGCGCAAAAGTGGTGCCTAGGTGCAGGCTAATAAATAGATCTCCATGGTTATGGTTGGCCAGTCCGGCCCGATCGTCCAGAGGCGCATCTTGGTCATCTGTGCGGGTTAATTCAGAGCGCACTTTTCCGGTCTCCTCTAGAGCTTGAACCAGTTTCTTGGCCAGAGCCATCGTTACATCTTTTTCTAGAAGGCCACCCGATCCCTTGCTGCCGGTGTCTTGGCCTCCATGGCCAGGATCCACGATGACCTTGTAGACTTTGACAACATCTTGACCCAAGCTGGCATTCGGCCAGAAACAAAGAGACGCTGCTGTTAGGCCAATCAGTACCAAGTTCAGATACCAAAGATCATTTTTCATTTTCACAATTCCTAATTAGCCGCAGACCCACGCGGACGAGCACAGATTTTGTTAACCGCAGAGACCGCCGAGGTCGCAGAGAAAAAAGATCGATTAAAGGTCCCCGCTAAAGCGGGGCGGCCCGATAGAAATCTATCGGGACCAATGGAGAGGTCCTGATGTCAAGAACAAGCAAGCTTATTCTTGGCGTTCAAGATCTCTCCATTAAGCCTTTAAGCAATCCTCGCTTGACCCGACTACTTATCTCTCATCCGGTAGATCCTGTACATCCTGTCGAATTAATTAAGCTCTTATCACTTCGTGTTCTTTGTGGTTCTACCTAAAATTTCCTCTGCGCTCTCAGCGTCCTCTGCGGTTAAGTCCCTCTCGCTGTTTGCTGCCGACTGCCAGCTGGAGACTGCTGACTTGAGCGAAAACCCTACCTTCAGTTTGGATACGTTAATGAAAAATACGCCCATGATTATGAGCACTACCAGGGTGAGAAAGTGGAGCAAGATAGCGTAGGCAAGCGCAATGTCTTTCCCCACCCCAAACAAGCCTAGAGCCACCACGCAGGCGTAGTGATAGTTGCCTATGAAACCCGGTGCTGCGGGCAGGGCAATGCCGATACAGGTCAGCACCAGAACGGTGATCCCTGCCAGCAATCCCAATTGTAAGTCCATGGAGCGAAACAGAACCCATAAGGTAGCGAGAGCGACAGCCCAGATCACTGAGGTAAGCGCCAGGATTGCCAAAAGCCTTTTAAGGCTGGTCACTGCTTGCATGCCGCTGTAGAAAGTTTCTGCAATACGGGTCAAGAAGTCTGACAGAGATGCGGGCAGAATCCGTGAAGCAACCTGAAAAAACCTCTCGCGAAATCCTGGAAGTGAGCCGAGCAGCACAAGCAGGACAGCAGCGAGGAGTATAAAGACGAATCCTTTGAATGAAGAGAGTATCAAGCTTGGCAACCGGAGTGCAGGAAGACATATTGCCAGAAGAACTACAAGAAAAATGGAATCGATCAGCCGCTCCAGGACCACGGAGCCCATGGCAGGACTCAGGTCAACCTTGCTGTTTTGACTAAGCAAGTAGGGCCGAGCCACTTCACCCAACCGTGCCGGCAAAATCCACACAAAAAGAAACCCTATGCAGGTGACGGGGAGGAGCAAGCGCTGGCTGAACCGTTCCAAAGGCGCCAATAATAGCCCCCAACGCACAGAGCGCAGGACCTGAGCCGCAGCAAGTAAGATCACCACAACTACCACCGATATTACATCAGCCTGCTTTATGCCGGCCATTACCTGGTCCAGCTGAACATTCCGGAGAGCCAGGTACCCAGCCACCAGACTCACCGCCACAGAGACAACTATTTTTAAAAGATTTTTAGTCATTGTTCTCAGGTTTTCACCACCCGTTCGTTTCACTCACTCGAGGCACAGAGAGCACAGAGGGAACTTATATTTTGCCCGATCGGGAGACGGCGATCGGGCAAAAGAACTCAGAACCGTTGCCATTAAGCCTCTAGCGCATCGGCGACCGTGCGGATTACACTTGAAAGTTGGCCAAAGCAGTTCGCTGCCGTCCCTTTAGTCCACTAACCTCTTTTAATGTAAGGACGTTAAAGTTGATTAGTAGGCCTACCTTGATGCCTGATAGCTTCAGGTAGGTCAACAGTTGCGCTTCATGGATTGGCTCTAAACTCTCACAGGCTTTCAATTCTACTATCAACTGGTTTGGGACCACAACATCAAGTCGATAGGCATAATCCGAATTGATCCCTTTGTACGTTATGGGTATCTCCTTTTGTCTTTTATATGGAACATTTCTCCTATACAAAGGCATTCTTCGTAAGTGCTTTCCAGCAGTCCCGGTCCCAGCGCCTTGTGAACTTCAATGGCTGCCCCAATGACCTCGCCAGTTAGGTCGTTGATCTCCATAGTGCCCCCCGTCAAGTAATATTGCTCTTCCGGCGAAGCCGGCGGTTTCTTTTCCCTGGCCGTCGTCTCCCGGCCAGGGAAAAACCCCCCTCCTCCGTGGCCTCTGTGCCTCTGTGGTTAATTCTATATCTCTGCCAGCTGCCTACTGGTCGATGTCTGGTGCTTGCTCGGCAGCGGACAGGTCCTCTGGCTCTAATTTCTCCAGTGATGTCACGGCATCACGCATTCTATCATTCAAGGGCGTAGACTTCTGCTCCTTGTAGTCGTACATCACTTGCACGGATCTGCCCTCAGTTATCAACCGGCCACTGGCCTTATCTTCCATCCTGTATTCAAAATGAAAGCTCTTGTTGCCCAAGTTGCGAGCTCTGATACCGATCAAGAGAGTCTCACCGAGGTATGCTGGACTCAGGTAGCGGCAAGTCACTTCGCCCAGAATGAAGTTTATATCTTTCAACCCGTCTACTGTTCTCAAGGCTTTCCAGTACTGCATCCTGGCGTCTTCCATAAATGATACAAACGCAACGTTGTTCACGTGGCCCATTGCATCCAGATCTCGAAAAAGAACCTCGTGCTCAAAAACCACCTGGTATCCTTCCATTGAAACGAACCTCCACATGTTAGCCCACATTATTCACGAAACGGTGTCACGAGACCATGAAGATAGGCGTGCCACCGGGCAACCGCAGGGGCTCGCACTCGAGGCGTACTTGAACAGTACGTCGCAGGGTTCGCGACCCGAGGACGCCCGGAAGGACGGCCATATTCGTGGTCGCAGTAGCCGGGTCGTGAGTAATGCGGGCTATCCAGCCAAAGCGTTCGCGTAGTTTAGCTGATTTTGCAAATCAGTGCCAGAGAGAACTGGGCACTAGGCTCTGTGCTCCATGCCTCCTACACAACTTACCACGGACAACGGACTACTGACATTAGGCGTGGACTCAAAAGACTGAGGCTGATAAAACTCAAAAAACCGTTGCTGTAAGGTAAATTGTTTAATGAAAAAAACGCCTAATATCCTGCTCATTAACCCATGGATCTACGATTTTGCCGCTCATGATTTGTGGTCCAAGCCATTAGGACTGCTGATACTGGCCGGTCTTTTGCGCGCGCAAGGTTACAATCTAAGGCTGCTGGATTGTCTGGATGTTCATGATTCTCGACTGCAAGCAATCCCGGGTATAAAGCCTGCTACTCGTCGCGCCTTCGGCACTGGCAAGTTTTACCGTACTCAGGTACCTAAACCGTCTTCCCTGCAACAATTTGATCGCAATTATTACCGCTTCGGTATCACCCCTGAAATGTTTCAAGAGAGTCTCCTTGAGGGAGTCAAACCAGATGCGGTCCTGGTCACCTCCACCATGACCTACTGGCATCCAGGCGTGCAAGAGAGTATCCGATTAGTTAAAGAGCACTACCCTGACGTCTCCGTGGTGCTTGGAGGTATTTACGCCACCCTCTGCCGAGAACACGCTATCAGCAATAGCGGTGCCGATCATGTACTCTCCGGGCCCGGTGAGACTCAAATATTGAAACTATTGGAGAAGCTAACCGGCTACTCTTCTGATAAGCCATCTCACAATCTAAAGTCGGACACCTTGCCGTGGCCGGCCTTTGATCTGTTGCCCCAACTCGACTATATATGTACGCTGACCTCCCGCGGTTGCCCCTTTCGTTGTCCCTACTGTGCTTCAGATTTGCTTTTCCCACAGTTCATTCGCAGAGATCCGATAGAGGTGGTAGACGAACTGGAATACTGGCATAAAGAGCACTCTGTCGTTAACGTGGCTTTTTACGACGATGCTCTTTTGTTAGACGCAACCGAACACCTGCTAGTTATGCTCGCGGAGGTAGGGCGGAGGAGACTGCCATTACATTTTCACACCCCCAATGGTCTTCACATCAGTGGGCTTAGCGCCGAGGTTTGTGAAGCGCTCTTCCTTGCTGGTTTCAAGACCTTACGCCTTGGTCTGGAAACCGGCGATGATGAGCGTCAACAACAACTAGGAGCCAAAGTGAAGCCCGGGGCTTTCTCATCCGCCATGGCCAACCTCACCAAAGCGGGTTTTCAGCCTGAGCAGATCGGAGTATATCTTCTCTGTGGTCTTCCCGGGCAAGACCCAAATGAGGTGGCCCAATCTATCCGTATGGTACTAGATCACGGAGCCAGACCTCATCTGGCTGAGTATTCACCTATTCCCGGGACTCCCTTGTGGTCTGAGGCACTGCGCTGTTCCCCTTTTGACCTGGCCAATGAGCCCCTGTATCATAACAACTCTCTGTTGCCTTGCCGCAGCGATGGCTTTGGCCTTGAGGAACTCCAGTGGCTGAAACAACTCTGCAGAGTTTAAACCGCAGAGAAAGGACTCACCACCCGTTCGTTTCACTCACTTGAGGCACGGAGAACACAGAGAAAAGATTTACCACGAAGAGCACGAAGGACACGAAGAGAAGATCTGATCGCTTAAGAGCTCAATTGGGAGTACCTGACGACAAAAGCAAGCAAGCTAGCTCTTGTCGTCAGGTACTCCCAATTTGTCCCGATGAGTTCTCATCGGGACACCCCGCTTCGCGGGGATTCCTTAAGCGATCCTCCTCTTGGAGCCCTTCGCGGATCGTTCTTTTATCCGTGAATATCTGTGTGTCGCCGAAGGCGACCAGTGTGCGAATATTTTTATCTCCGTGATCTCTGTGTCTCCGTGGTAAACTTTCTCTCTGCGTCTGTCTGCGGTTGATTGGAAAAGGAGACCTTAATGGAAATCATTTTTCTTGGCGTGGGTGAGGCTTTTGATGAGAATCTCCCCAACACCTCGATACTGGTTCGCACTGAGTATCAGGAAAAACCTGTAACCGCATTGCTCGACTGTGGCTATTCTGTGCCGCCCAGATTTTGGCAACTGGGGCTGGATGTGGACACCCTGGACGGCATCTGGATATCACATTTCCACGCTGACCACTCCTTTGGCCTTCCTGCCTTGCTCGTGCGTCTCTGGGAAGAAAAAAGGAAAAAGGATCTTTATTTTCTAGGACAAAAAGGAATCGAATCTTTCGTTCTGAAGTGTCTGGATCTGGCCTACCCTAACTTTCTACCACGATTAGAATTCTCATTACGGTTCATGGAAGTTGAACCAGGGGAAACTGTAACGGTCCTGGGGTTGTCTTGGAGAACTGCGGTTAACGATCACCCGCAGAGGGACCTGGCCCTGAGACTGGATGCGGAAGGCACGTCAGTGTTCTACAGTGGTGACGGTCGCCCCACTTCTGAAACCCGTGCTTTGGCAGAAGGCGTCCACCTCATTGTCCACGAGGCTTTTCACCTTTCGAAAGACATTCCAGGACATGGAACCATAGCTGGCTGTTTGGAGATGGCCCGAGCCTGCAAGGCGAAAAGACTTGCATTGGTTCATATTCAGAGGGATGTAAGGCGAGAAAGGTTTGATGAGATTAAAGAACTGGTGAATTCTGTAGAGGATTTCGAGATATTAATTCCTGAACCCGGCGACTGCCTGACGGTCTAATTAACCGCCGACCCACCCGCTATCCTTGCCGAGCCTCCGCGTCCCCCAGTCACCGCGTCGTTCCAATCCGCCCTCTGTCGTCCGTCCTCTGCCATCTGATCTCCGACCTCTGACTTCTTTCTGCCCGCTGCTAGCTGCCAGCTGTATTTCCCTATGCTCCATGCGTTTTAGTCTTGCATTGGATCCGTCCCTGTGTTACCACATCTCCAACCTGCAGGGATTAGGCAGAAAGATACTCGGGACGTAGCGCAGTCTGGTCAGCGCACCTGCCTTGGGAGCAGGGGGCCGGCGGTTCAAATCCGCCCGTCCCGACCAGCATAAGAAAAGGGATCTGGCTTATCGCCGATCCCTTTTTTAGTTTTTTGGTGGCGGGTGTTGGCGGAAAAGTATTCTTAGAGACAAACTGTCACGAGACTTACGCCGTCACAGAACTTCTGATCGTAGCTTACTCTAAATCAGTCAGCATGAAATTGAGTCAAGTTGGCCTAACCCGGATATTTCACGAATCCGCCTAAGGCGGACCATGGATATGTACTTACTTCTATCTGAGTTGTTGGCTCTCAAATTTCCTTGACAATATCTTAAGAAGGTCTGAAGATCGTATATAAGTCATGACATGGGAATATGGACGAGCACAGGAGGTATTCTCAATGGTTGTACAACTGCGGCAAGGCATTGTATGGAAGATTACGTGTATCGTAGTTCTTCTGCTGGGACTATTTTGGGGAGGATGTGGTGAGGTCGACCGGGGAGAGGTACAGGCCCAGGTTGGGAGAGGGATGAGAACCTATGAGATACTGCCAAACACCTTTGAGCTTCGATCCGACACGGATCCGACCATAATAGTGACTGGTGAAGCCACGAAGTATATCTTGGTTGATGATGGAAGGGTGTTATTTACAGCAAATGATGCCACTGGAGATAGGAACATTGTTCTTGATCCCGATGATATTGTTATCGAACGCCCGATAGCCAACTCGGTTACGGTTGTTACACAAGCAAATAGACTTCTCTAGCGCTTTTTTCCCACGCGGCGCAAGCGCCCGCGCTGCGCGTCGGCGTGGGCATGCAACGTTGGGGTAAACTCCGCCGAAATGTATCCTGGCACAAGATATATGGTTCTTTCAACGTGGAGAAAAAGAAGGCCTCATTGACCAGTCCAGCAACCAAGGCCAACAGAGGTAGTGGAGCTATAATGATGGCAGAATGAAATAGTGGAGCCAGTGACTCCGCAGGCTAAGCATCAATCAACTAAACTTTGAATGTATTCTTGCAGGATACCTCGAGTAGATTCTTGAACATTGAGAAATTTGATTCCTACAGTGAAGAAGGTTTTTTCTCGTCTAGGAACGTCGCCGTTGCATTGGAGCCAAGCCACCTCACCCGTCACACATAATACCGTATCGAAGGTATCTGGCAGTTGGAACGCCACGGCCAGGCGCTCTTTCATCGAGAGAGGGTAATTGGTCTTAATGCCGATTCCTCCAGGGCTCAAATTATAGGCCTTTACTCCCAATTCATTGAGGTCTTGTTGACAGCAGGATGCCATGAAAGAGACAGGCACTCTTGGGGCTTTTCGACTTGTCCGCTGTACTTGCATGAGAATCTCCATTCAATTGCAGTTTGCCGCCTAAACTAAGCTATAAGTATGCTGTAATCCTTGAGCGGCAGGTGACCATCGAGCTGTTCTTTGATACGCTGATTCTCCCTGAGCAACTCGGCTAGTCGGCCACCTGCGATGATGCAGGCTATGAAAAAGCCAATAGAGCCGCCTAGCATGAAAGCCAGGATGTAGCCTAGCCAAGACATAGCTCATCTCCAGTGGGTATAGGTGGATTAAGACAGACGAGTCGGATTGGGCAATCTTGAGCAGTTTTGTGTGCTCAAGGAGAGGATTTACAAACAGCGCAGTACCGGTACCTTACCATAAACACGATTGGCTTTGTCAAGCAGGAAAATCCCAGGATGAGCCAATAAAAAAGCGGAGCTAGTGACTCCGCAATATTCTTTGAAAAATGAATGGCCCTGTGGGGCGTGGATAACGCGCTAACTGAAGTGGTGTGTAAATCTGAGCACCGTTGGGCTGTCCTGTTATGTCAGGTAGGTAGCCTGACCGAAAGTTGGCAGTTTCTCATTCGCATTCAACACGAGATGTAGTAGCTACCCTTAGGGTCAGTCTATGTATGATTTATGATTTCAGACCTATCCTGTGGAATTCCGCACAGGGGGTCCGCCAGAGGCGGAATTCCACAGGGCAGAATTCCAGATTGAGGTGCATGCATTCCTAACCGCGAGGTTCTGAGCTCTGAAATCTGCATTCTAAAATCTAAAATCCCTGGGTTCCTTTATTCTGGCAGACTTCCGCCTCCAACACTACCTACTTCCTCCTTAACGAATCAGGAGTTTCTGCTCAGGATGGATGGTTGCTTCGGGAGGGAGTTTGTTGAGACGCCTCAACTCTTCAACTGTTAACCCGTAGCGGCGACTTATACCAAACAGCGTCTCACCGGCACGGACCTGATGGTAGCGAACCTCATCTACCGGCTCGGCAGACTTAGTAGTGGTTTGTGGTGAGGATGCCCCCAACCTCTCGACAGTGTTCATGAATACTGTGACCTCTTTACTTTTTTCCTCCATCTGTTCTAGCCTTGCCTCGATCCAAATTAGCCTATCAAAGCTTCCTTCGACTTTTTTGAGCCTCGTTTCTAATGAATTGATCTTTCTCTCGAGGCTATAGTTTCCAGAACGCGGCAAGAGAACAATAATGAGGATGGCCAATCCTACTAGCCCGATGGCAATCAATAAAGACGGAATCTTAAGCTTTTGATACAAGTCTTGCGTGGGCTTACTATTGTCATTCTCATTCCGAGATGAATGTTCTATATCATCAGGGAAATCTTCTCCTACATCTATATCGACGATGTCAAATTCATTATTCCGCATCACGACGATTCCTCCCGCCACACGGCCGATATTGCTCTCAGTAAATGTATACCATACCTCAAACTGTGGGTAGCATATGTCTAGAAAGAATTGCGCTATAGTCTGATACGTTCAATTTGACACACCGTCTGAGAGGTTGTCAAGGCGCGACTGACCACCAACTAATTATACTCTCTGAACTATGCGATTTTAGCCCGCAAGAATGGTCGCGGTGGGGTGGCTGTTGCACATATCTGAGTACATCATCGCGGTCGTTCTGATTGAAAAGGTGACTAAGTGCGGCCAAGTACTGGCGTTGCAGGAAGGTGCCTGAAGAGGGCAGTTTCTCATTCTCAATTCAATCTAAAAAAGAAAAGTGTGGACCAACGTATGGTATGGAAACTTTCTTGAGGCAAATCAAGATTTTAGATCATAACTATATAGCCAAACTCCAGGATAAGGGGAGGCGCAAAAAGGACAGGGAGGGCCACTGCTGAAACTATCTCGTTTCTTTGACAACTCTTCTCCTGATATAATCATGTCGTGTGCTTTCAGAATTTCCCCAGCTCTTCTTTCCTGCAATCTTCTATCCCAGGTTCTAGATGTCACTTACCTATATAGGCTATATGGAGACTCACCTCGTTGTTGTCTCCATGTAGTCCTAATACTAGGACATTTCTTTCTGTTTCCCACCTACATTTATATTCGAGGTGTCCTATACTCACTGCCAACCCCCAGCGTTGTGAATCATTTATGTATAACGAATTGTGCCAGATTACTTCATCGCTCATGGGGGAGCCATATTTATCAATCAGGACCCCTTTAAAGTCCTTATAGTCATCTATGTAAACGTTTTTATTTGTATGTTCATCCTCCAGGGTGTATCCTCCAGCCCTTAGCTTATTATTTGTAATCGTATAGATTACAAGAACTTTTCTATCTAGAATAGAATCTCTGTAGTAGATTTGTGTGGCTACCTCATTTATAGGTTTTTTTCCTTCTGATTGGATCACCTCTTCTTTTGACATACCCCATCTAGTTTTCCGAAAGTCAAAATCTTGAGCGGCATGGCTTATGTTTGTAAAGAAAGTAATTGCCAGGGCTAGCACTGTCAGGAAATTATAAGGTTTCCTATTCATCTTTTCCTCTTTCTCCACTCCCTCTGACTGATACAGTCGGGGATAGTATCGAAAAGCTTGGGAACGAGAGGAGCTTGTGATTCTTACCCACGCCGCTGGACACAATATAACTCCGAAAGAGAAGAAGTACAACAAGCAGAACGTGAGGTGATTCAAATAGGCAGCATGGAGTGTTTGAGGCAACAAAAAAAGTGAAGCCGAAGCTCCGCTGTAGCCAATCGAGGTAACATCTTCTAGGCTAGGACTGTGAGAACACACCCCTATCTTGCTTTGGGCAACCAGGGAGAAAGTGAGGCGAGCAAGGGCGTCCCGCCAAAGGCGGGACTATGGCGTGAGTTTAGAGGTTTTGGCCGGTTCAGGTTTGTAACGTTAGGGTAAACTTTGGTTGGAATTTACTGATTGGCGAGCGCATTCCCCGTAGCTTGTCGTAGCGAAGCGGAGATCACGCCAACGGGGCTGCAGGGAGCTTCAAAAGTGAATAGCAAGCAATCTACTAGCCCGGATGTTTCACGAATTGATGTCGCGAGACCGTGGAGAAGGGTGTGCCACCGGGTCGACGATTGCGGAATGCGGATTGAAAATTTGCTGAAAAGCTCGAGAGTACCAGAGAACAAATGGCGAAATCTGAACTGTTAAGTTCGATATCATCAATTGTAGTCAAAAATCCGAGATCCAGAATCCGAAATCCAAGATCGAAGCCGAGGCGTACCTGAACGGTACGTCGCAGGGTGAGTCTGTCCTGCCTGTCCCGAGCGTAGTCTCGGGGAGCCTGCCTGCCCTGAGCCTGTCGAAGGGGTCGAAGGAACACCCGAGGACGCGCGGCTTCCGGCTCGCGGAGCCTACAGCTCGGAGAGAAGGACGCCCTAATCCGCAGTCGCAGTCACGCCGGGGCGTGATGAAATATCCGGGCTAGAATTCTAGTTGTGCATTGGGACCAGAAGCGGAGGATTTATCTTGCTCGATGCGAAACTTCTCTCCCAGAAGGCGAAGTTTCTCCAACCTCCACTTCAAAGACTCGATCTCAGATCTTCTTGCAAGTATGAAACTATGAAGTTCTGCCATATCTTTCTTGAATCTTGAAGATAGGAACGCCATAAAGCGAAACAACGGTCGAGTATTTATGCGATTGAGGTAATCCAATATTGTATTGATGTCCTCTATATATTCTCCAATTTCATATCTATAAAGAGAGTCATCCTGGTGGTAAACATCCTCTAAGAATGACTGCAACATCATAGTCACATAGTGGGTGTCTATCACAGATTCTGATGACTGAAAATCGGATATTGAAATTGTTTTTTCCCATTCCTTGATTTGTGAGAAATAACCATTTAGTTTTATTATTTTTTGATAGATAGATTTGTCCCTTATGACCCTGACCAAAGGTTTACTGCTTTCTAATTCAAAAGAGTCACTGCGAGACTCAGATTTACTTAGGAGATCCTGTTCTGTTTGATCGATTTCTCCTTGCAAGATTTCCTCATAGACAGTACTGAATTTTCTTAAACAGAAAACATAATTTTGTACAAGTAATTTAATAACTGATTTTTCTTGAGAAGAAGATTTGTAGGAGTAGTAGAGAAATACAACGATGCCAACAGCTAATATTATTAGTGCAATTAATATAAACATGACACGCTTTCGCAATGATGCGTTGGCCGCTATGCAGAAAAATCCATAGCCTCACCCAAGCAGTACAGACCCAGAAGACTGTTTTTAGTGGATGAGTTATAGAAGAAACATGAATTGTCCTAATGTTATGACACGAGGCAGTTTGTGTAAATAGGAAGGAAGTATGATTTTAACCGTCAAAACACACCCATAAGAACTCGGAGCCAGTGACTCCGCTGCGCAAAAATGCTCCCGCTCGCCCTGTTGAAAATGCTCCAGCGAGCGCATTCCCCGTAGCTTGTTGGAGCGGAGCGGAAATCCCGTCGCCGGGGCTGCGGGGTTAGCGAGCGAACTACAATAAGATGGAATCACTTCCTTACATTTCGAATCCACTTCAGGCGGACTGCAGGGAGCTTCAATAATCGAAGGCAAGACTTTTGCTCTTGCTTTTTGCCGACAAGCTCAAAAGCAATTCGTCACATAACCAGAAATAAGATATCCTCCCCACTCGCTTCCTGTATCAAGAATGACCTTGGAGCCAGGACCAAAGGAAACACCAGAGTTTAGGTGGAGCGCTTGTGAGTTTTCGCCAGATTGTTGTTCAAACCAAAACGAACATTTCAGTGTCTTGTTTTCAAGCAAATTAACCCAAGACCGGCCAGACAATCGCGTATAGACTACATCGGTCAGAATAAATGCTTCTCCGATGGAAACGATCATCAGAGTTACCAGTTGTTTCCTATGGTCATAATCGACTTTAGCATATGCGCTGACTACTTTATTGATGCATAGAGTTTCTGATGAAGGTCTTACTGCATAAGTTGGCATGACACAGACAGCCAAGACCAGGAAAAATGTAAAAATCATAGTCTTTCTCATGCTTCTCCCTCCCTAGCGATTCTCTAGCTTCAGCAACAAATTCCCCTAAAACCAAGATTGGTACCAACTACTAGAGCATTGTGGAACGTAAAATTTGTCTCTTGTGGATGAGTAAGAGTGGGAAAGTGAACTAATTCTAGATTACAACAACGAGACTGTATTTGCAAATAAGGAGAAAGTTAGCCCGTTTTTTTCTTGACCACATCCCCGAGGCTGAAACGTATCCGCAAAATGGCCAGGGTCTTGCCCTCCTTGGTCTCGAAAAAACTGACCAAGAAGGATTACATTACCTGACTCGCAATTACTTTTTTTTCTCAACATATAACTGTTTTTTTCCACTTTCTTATTCGGTTCTGGATTATGATCTTAGTCAGTCGTTGCAATACATGAGAATTATAGAAGTTCCAAATATGGCACGCTTCTTGTTACTGTACATTAAGAGCGCAAAAATCATTGACTTTCTTTGGCCATCACGGTCTTAAAGCACCAGGAGCCTAAGGCCTCGTAAGGATGGGGAAGTCGGAGTGGATTTTTTAGGCGAGGAGGAATGAGAGTGTTCCTAAAGTTGACCGCTTTTGCGTTTCAAGCAGTTTTGCCTGCTGCAATGGTTACAATCATTGCACATCTGACTACGCTGCCGAGGTCGGAATGGCAATGGGTTGAGTACTCATTCGCAGCAGTTTTGGTAGGTATCGTGAGTATAATAGCAACTGCCGTGATTTGGAGGGTACTGGAGTGGCTCTATAATCTGGCTGTGAGTAGATACACAGATAATTCTTGAGTCCCCCTCTAAGATTGTGATTCTGCCCCTCTCTAGCCCACCAAACGTTAAGGCTTCTTATTTTTTTCTCGTATCAAAACCCACTAGCTATGTCGGTGGATAATTTATTTTCAAGTGCCTAGTCCGCATGTCAATCCGCGCTCTCCTTACTGCCTACTGTCCACTGACCCAGCTTTCTCGCTATTCCCTGCCCCGTGAGATATCGACATCACCTATCTCACTGGGATCGCCTTCAGCCTATCTCGCCTACCACGCATACAGCTCATTAGTTTCTTCTGCCCGCTGCTAGCTGCCAACTGCCTGCCTGTCCCGCGCGTAGTCGCGGGGCTGTTTTCTACCCTCCTTGGCGCGCCGAAGCTTTAGCGAAGGCGGCTGCCCCATTCTACTTCGGGCCAAACAACTCAAACACCTCAGGTTCCTTCTCTGGTGGACTGGCTGTGGAAGGTTCAGACTCTTTCTTGGTATTCTTCGCAGTTTTCGCTTGGGAAGGTTTCGATTGCTCTCTCTTCGCAGACCCGACAACAAAGCTTCGGGGCATTGGTTTCTCAGTGTGGAGGAGTTTGTTGGGGATACGGATTTTGTCACCTACAGTGATGCGGTTTGGCTTGAGTTTTGGGTTCGCCTTGGTCAGAGCACGCCAGTTCTCTACTTCTCCCGTGTACCACTTGGCGATAATCGAGAGTGATTCTCCTTGGTACTTGACTTTGTGGTAGTAGTACGAAGACCCCGGTTGAGCCTTGCCTACCTGGGCTTTTCTGGTTTTGTGCCTCTTGGCAACCGCATCCACGAACTCCTTAGGCATCGTTTTTTTGGTGTGGAGGAGGTTTTCGGGTATAAGGACAGTAGTCCCGATCCCGATACGCTTTGGGTCGAACTTGGGGTTCGCTTTAGCCAAATAACGCCAGTTTTCAACGTCTCCCGTATACCATTCCGCAATGACTGAAAGTGATTCGCCAGGATAGCGTACTTTGTGGAAATAATAGGTACCCTTAGAGCTGGATTTCTTAGCCCAGGAAGGAAGTTTTTTGTTTATCTGCGCCACATACTTGTCCACTGTTGCGCAGCCGGCAATGATCCAGAGGAGTGCCAGTCCGAGCAATGCTAAAGATCTTATTTTCCAGATGGTTTGTTTCTTTAGCATTTTTTGAAGTGCGCCTTAGGCGGAGTAAGTATTTTTTCGCCCTGTCATTATTGGGGTTAACCTCTAAAGCTCGCTCCAAGTTTCCAATACTCTCCTCTTTCTTTCCCTGCAAATTTTGGACCACTGCCAAGTTGAAATAAGCCTCGTCCAGGTAGGCTGGCTGCAGCTCTGTCACCTTGAGGAACATTGCCTCCGCCTTGGGATAATCTTTTCTGGCATAATATATAAATCCGAGATTAAAAAAAGCATCCGGAGAACTGGGCGCCAGGTCAATAGCTTTGTTATAAGACTGGATAGCCTTGGCATACTCTTTTTTCGAGGCGTAGAGCTTCCCCAGGTAATAGAAGGCCTCTGCGTTTGCAGGATCAAGCTCGATTGCTTTTTCCAGCAAGGATTCTGCTTGGTTTGGATTTGTATCGAGTATGCTGATAGATCCACCCACCAATGCCTGAGCATAAGGGGTCACGATCTCAGGCTTGTCGCCAGGCTCATTGGCCAGAGATTGTTCAAACAGTGCCGCTGCCTTGGCGAACTGCTCTTTTTTTAACGCCTCCATGGCCTGTTCCCTCTTGCTCGGTTCAGGTGGGGCGGTCTTTTTGGCAGTCTCAGCCGAAGGCGGCGCCGGTGGAACCGCAGTTGGTGAAGGTAATTCCGAGGTCACAACCGTGTCCTCATTGACTGTTGGAACGCGTTTCTCTTTGAAAAGCACGGCAAGGACAATGGCGACGGCCACCATGGCAACTGCCCAGGTACCCAGCCAGAGTCTATGTGTGCTGGGCGCAGGTGCTGTTTTCTTGGCAGGGACCGGTTCGATGTGCTCTAGTATATGTAAAGTCTTTGTCTTTCCTTCGGAAACCACCTCTTCTTGCAACGAAGAGAGTTCAGCTTCTATTTTCATCAGAGCCGCGGCTTCAGCGGCAATTTCCTCTGCAAAAAGGGCCTTCATATAATGAGATAATCCCTCGGCCCTTGGATGCACCGTAAACGAGGATAGGCACTCCTCAAGGTCGGCAAGCATGGCAACGCAGGACTTGTAACGGCGGTTGGGTGTCTTGGCGAGTGCCCGTCGGAGGATCTCAGATACCTCGGCAGAAAGGTCGGAAACGACTGTCTCAGCCGTCTGGAAATCTGCTTTGCGCACCCTGTCGAGGACATTCAGGTCGGCTCCCTCAAACATGCGCACTCCAGTGATCATCTCGTAGAGCAGTATGCCGGCGGAAAAAATATCAGACCGGTGGTCAATGGTTTTCCCAGCCGCCTGCTCAGGAGACATGTAGGCCACCTTACCTTTGATCAAACCTTCCCGGGTGTCCGCGGTCTTTCTCGCTACTTTAGCGATCCCAAAATCGACGATCTTAACCTCACCTTCGTAAGTGACCAGTATGTTCTGCGGGCTAATATCCCTGTGGATCAGTTTGAGGGGGTTCCCCTGGAAGTCCTTTAGATTGTGTGAATAATCAAGTCCAGAGCAGATTCTAGAGGTGATGTAGAGAGCGTACTCCAAAGGAAGAGGTAGCCCTTTCTCCTTGGACTTATTGCTTAGGACACGCAAGTCCTTGCCGTGAATGTATTCCATGGCAATGAAATAGACGCCTTCCATGCTGCCGAGATCGTAAATTTGCACAATATTCTGGTGGGTGAGCATGGCCGCGAGCTTGGCCTCGTCGATGAACATATTAACCAGATTGCTGTCCTGGGTGAGGTTAGGCAGGATTTTCTTTATGGCTACCAGTTTCTCGAAGCCTTCGACACTGGTTATCTTGGCCCGAAACAGTTCAGCCATACCGCCAGTGGCGATTTTGTCAAGGATGAGATATTTGCCGAAACGAATTGGCTCGAAATTAGACATAGGGTTGCTTTATTTGACGGGGGAAGCTCAGTGCTAATCTGGCCTCACCAACATGCCAAATCACAAAGAATCTAGATAACTTAGCACCCAGAATCAGCTCAGTGCATAACTCGATTCAGTTCATTTGTTCCATACGATTGCAAAGAATAGACCAAAAGGAAGGAAGGGCATAGAGCATGGGGAGGGAATTGCGAAACTGGGAACCCGCCCGAAGGGTGGGAGTCCGAAGGACAATTTTAAAATTAAGCAATCATAGTCCAAGATCCGCAATCCGAAATGATTGAGTAGGTCGGATCGTTCTCGCGTAGTCCCGCTTCAGCGGGATTGATCCGACAACCTTTGGTGTCGGGTGAACTCCGCCGAGGCGGAAACCACCCGACCTACTGCACCATTACTGGCCACATGTATAAATGTCTGCGCATTTCAATAAAGATTAGTGTGATAAAGCTGAGTAACTATGCCATCATATAATCGCTCGGATCCCCCCGCAAGGCGGGGCGCCGATCGATAAGATCGGCGGAAATGAGGAGTCCGCGCAGGCGATAATGAGCTTGCTTATTAGGGACTGCGGGGGCTCTTCATTGTGGTTTCAAGCGATCATTTTCTCACGAGGCAATTTCCGTCTGTGTTTATCTGCGTGGGTCTGTGGCTAGTTCTTTTTCTTGGTTTTGCGAGTGGGCGTACTCTTGGTGCTCCTTGAGGGTTCCTTGGAGGAAGATGTTGCACTTCTTGGTCCATCTGACCGTTTTTTTCGGGATTGGTGCTCCGACCTTCTCCTCCCGGGAGAAGCCCCCCTTCTTTTGGGGCCTCTTCTCCGCTGGTCAGCACTACGGATCTTTCTGGATTTGTCTGAAAAAAACCAGCTTTCGTCCGGCCAGACAACGGGGATCTTTTTTCCTATGTATTCTTCGATCGCTTCAAGAGAGTACACATATCTATCACAGGCCAGACTAATAGCCTTGCCCGACATCCCGGCCCGGGCGGTGCGGCCAATCCGGTGTACATAGTCTTCCCGGTCTTGCGGCAGGTCGTAATTGACAACGTGACTGACATCTTCCACGTGCAGGCCCCTGGAGGCAACATCCGTGGCTATGAGAAGCTTGAGATCTCCGGATTTGAAATGATTGATGATTTTAAGCCTCTGCCGCTGATTGAGGTTTCCAGTAAGACCCTTGACTGGGAAACCGTTTCCTTTGAGTTTCTCGGTCAGCCATTCCACTGTTGCTTTGGTGTTGGCAAATATGAGAACCCTTTCCCAGCTTTCTTTGTCCAGGATTCCCAAAAGTAAAGGCAGTTTCTCATGCTTGGGCACATGGAAAAGAGACTGTTCCACAGACTCCACAGTTACTTCCTCAGGTGTGACATAGATTTCCTTGGGAAGGTTCATATACTCATAGGTGAGTTCCAGAACTCGTGACGACAAAGTTGCAGAAAACAGCATGGATTGGCGCTGGTCATACGAAGGTAACCGTCTGAGGATGTAGCGCAGATCTTTGATAAAGCCCATGTCGAACATCCGGTCTGCCTCGTCCACCACCAATATCTTGATTCGACTAGGAAGAAAGGCTTTCTGTTTCATGTAATCGATGAGTCTTCCCGGTGTGGCAATTACAATGTCAACACCCTCGCGCAGTTGCGTCGCCTGCTTTAGGTAATCGATACCTCCGAACACAGCGACCATTTTGAGACCGGTGTGTTTACCCAGTATCTGGCCATCCTGGTAAATCTGCAGAGCGAGTTCCCTGGTTGGTGCTATGACAAGAGCCGAGGGAATTCCAGGTTTGCGTTTGTCTATCTTGCGGAGACGTTCAAAAAGGGTGATGAGAAAAGCGGCGGTCTTTCCGGTTCCCGTTTGTGCCTGAGCTGCAATGTCTTTTCCCCCTAGGGTGATAGGCAGAGACAGTTCCTGGACCGGTGTGCAGTGGACAAAACCAGCGTCTGCGATACCCTTGTTGACCGCGTCACTTAGATTAAATTCGGCGAAAGTCATTCCGTCGGGCAGGCAAGGCTGGGTGGGTATGTCGGCGGCTGTGGTGCTCCGGCGAAATGATGAAAACCGTTCGACTACCTGATGGAAGATTCCCTTTTTCTTCTCTTGGTGCGAGTCCTTATCTTTCTTTAACATGTATTCAGTTTGGACCTCTAGCTCGGATATTTTGTGAATTGCTGTCGTGAGACCACGAAGATGGGCGTGCCACCGGGTAACCGCAGGGTGTTGGTTCCGAGGCGTACCTGAACGGTACGTCGCAGGGTCCGACACCTGAGGACGCCCGGAAGGACGGCCATATCCGTGGTCGCAGCAAGTGAGTCATGAAATATCCGGGCTAAGGCCTTCCTTTCTATGAGTGCGCCATGTTTGCTCAGATCATAGTGCATCGGATGGGTTATTTCAAGCGAACTCGCGTCAGCGGTAAGCAATAAAAAGCAATGCACCACGGAGACACAGAGGTCACAGAGGAGTTTGTTGTTTCCCTGGCCGGGAGACTACGGCCAGGGAAAAAGTCCATTCGCCTTCGGCGAAAGGCCCTATACTCCAACACCCACTGTCGGTCTAGCGCCAACGGTGGTTGAAACCTGCCCGGAGGGCTGCGTTCTTATGCCCGATCGTCGTCTCCCGATCGGGCATAAAAATTTCGCTCTGTGCTCTCTGTGCCTCTGTGGTTAGCTAGATGAATGAAACTCGAGTCAAATGCGAAATGAACAATGATTCCGGGTTGACAAGTTAGAAGAGTTGACTGATGATACGTGAAATTAGCTTGTAGATAATTGTACGCCGGTTCTGACAAATATTCTATCCGTCCAATAACCGGACAAGGAGGGAGCCATGATCGTGCGGCCTCGACATCGGAGGACAATCATCATCAGTATTGGGTTAGCCTACCTGGGCCTCATGATGTTATTTCCCGGGTGTACCAAGAGGGTTAACACTGAACCCACTGGGGAAGAGGGTCCTACACCGATCGTGACCGCCCGTGAATTTCCCGATGTGCCCATACCAAAAGAACTGAAACTGGCCAAGGAGGAGTCTTTTGTTTACATGACTCCCGAATTCGCTACAGGTATACTTGTCTATAACGGCAACGTAGACTACGATTCACTGGTTAGATTTTTTGATGAGTCTTTGACAAAAAACGGCTGGATAATCCAGGCCAGCTTAAAATACACTCGCACCTTGTTTTTCTATCAAAAGGAGAACCGGATCTGTCTTCTCACCATGCAGGTTACGCCCATTAATGTGCGCGTGGAAATCTGGGTTGCCCCCCTTGAAACAACTGCCTATGAACCTCTGCTGCTAGAACCTGCAGTCGAACCTGCTATGCAGTAACTGGGCATAGAGCATAGAGTCAGAATCCAGTAGGGCGGGCCTCCGTGTCCGTCTAAAGAAGTCATCCCGGAAGCCCGACTGAGTCGGGCTATCCGGGATCCAGACTAAGATAGTCTAGGTAGTGTTTAGTCCCTAGTTTTCATTGCTAATATCTCCGCCCTCCATCGTTCCAATATTCCATTATTCCGCTTTGTTGCCTCCAACCTCCCTCCGGGCCGTAGGCCCTACAGGGCCGGAGGCTAACCTCCAACTTCCAACTCTCTGCCCTATGCCCCATGCCGCGAACGCAGTGAGCTCGCACGGAACAACCGACGTTGCTTTACAAGTAACCCTGCCTGTGCTATAAGCCGCTTTCTAAAACGTAGAGCGCAAAAAGCATCCTTCGACAAGCTCAGGACAAGTAGCGTACAGCGTTTCCTTTCAGTTCAGCCGGGGGTAATAAAATGCTCAGAAGCAGATTGCAAGCAATATCGATGATCAGTTTATGTCTAATTGCTTTACTTTTGAGCTCTGTGAAACCTGCTTCGGCGCAAGAGATGCCTCACCCGTTTGCGGTGGCTGCGAAATCTGCTGTACTAATAGATGGCGATTCCGGACAATTCCTCTATGGACAAAACCCTGATGAGCGCATCAGTCCTGCAAGTTTTGTCAAATTGCTTACACTGTTCTTGGTGTTTGACGCCATTGACCAGGGCCAGGTTCTCTTGGAGGACAAGGTGTGGATCAGTGAAAAGGCCTGGCGCACCGGAGGGTCCAAGATGTTTGTCCGCCAGGGAAACCGCGTTCCTCTTGTTGAACTGATCAAAGGCATTGCAGTGGTGTCTGGAAACGATTCCTGCGTTGCCGTGGCCGAATTCCTCCAGGGAAACGAACAGGCTTTTGTTGAGAAAATGAACCAGAAACTGCGAGAGCTTGGCCTGGTAAACAGCCAGGTTCAGACAGTGAATGGGTGGCCCGCCCCGGATCAATACACCACTGCCAGGGATATGGCTTTGCTGGCCCTGTCCTACGTTCAGGCCCACCCACAAGCGCTCCAGTACCATCAACTGAAGGATTTTACTCATGAGAATATTCGCCAGAAGAATCGCAACTCGCTTCTCTGGCGGGATCCCACCGTGGATGGCTTGAAAACTGGACACACCGAAGATGCAGGCTATCATCTTTTGGCCACTGCCAAGAGGGGGGAGCAGCGCTTTATTGCGGTAGTAATGGGCGCCAAGAGCGAGGCAATCCGAGGAAGAGAATCCTTGCGGTTGCTTAATTATGGCTTTCGCAACTTTGTCTCAGTGCAACTTTTCAAAAAAGGAGACGTTCTTCTGCAGCTTTCAGTGTGGAAAGGAACCGAGGGGCAAGTTGAGCTGGCAGCAGGCGAAACTGGGATTGTCACCGTTCCCCTTACCCTGCAAGCGGATGTTACCTGGAAGGCGCAAGCTCCTGCACAGTTATTTGCCCCAATTGAGCGCGGCCAGATCATAGGGGAAGTAGTAATTACCACCAAGGACAAGGTGCTTAAGAGTATACCCCTGGTTGCAAACCAAGAAATTCCGCGAGCCGGGTTCTTTAAGCAAGCAATTCATACTGCAGCACTGATAGCCGGTGAGCATGGAAAAGTACTCATATTGGTTGTTGTTCTCCTTGGTGGCGCGGTGGGAGGGATCTGGTATTTGAGGCAGAGGAAGCCGAAACGAGGACGTCGTCGCAGTTAGCAGTAGGAAGTAATTAACCGCAGACGGACGCAGACAGACACAGACGGGGAGGCGTTTTTTGGGGAC
>Ga0210119_1000070_pt1 | contig 23082 bp, 24 predicted proteins | sample China_Bullhead_C_2_FD_184859 | JGI IMG/M metagenome (GOLD analysis project Ga0210119, IMG submission 184859) | Wetland microbial communities from San Francisco Bay, California, USA, that impact long-term carbon sequestration -... | ecosystem: Environmental > Aquatic > Marine > Wetlands ... | reverse complement strand
CTACACTCTCGACCATGGGCCGAAGTATCGGAGGGGCTGTAGCAACATACTTGGCTTCCAAACGTGATGTAGATAAGCTTATTCTTGTGACACCTTTTGATAGTGCAGTAAGTGTAGGTAAAAAACTCTACAGAATTTTTCCGATGGATCTCATCGTGAAAGAACGATTAGATTCGGCTGGAAGAGCTGCTAAGATCACGACAGACACACTTATCATAGTCGCGGCCAATGATAGGATCATCCCTTATCAGAATACCCAAAATCTTATCGACTCTTTTAAGCATAGAGAGGTTGAAGTTGTGACCCTCAGTGATGTAGGACATAACACTGTACATCATCATCCTGATTACAAAAAGGTCATTACATCATTTATGAGATAGTTTGCTATTGGTAAAAGTGTTCCAGTCAATAGAGGGCATCTCTGCAAGACGTGCTTCATATTGCTCTTTTGTTAACCCTTCATACGGCATTTGGTTGTAAGCACCCGTATCAGAGTGTGGCAGCATTGAGACAGACTTGATCAGTGGTACGAACTGTCTCAGCATATCATCGATCTGAGCGCCTTCTGTTTTAGGATCAAAATAGATAGTGCAACTCACCATATTATCACTCCATTCACTCTGTAGCATTGCTAAGATGGAAAACTGCTCCCTTGCTGAAACAAGCGTTGCATTTCTTGTTTTGCCATGATCTATAGGAAATTCAAAAACCGTTGTATTGGCAGTAGCATGGTCATCTTCATAGGGAACACCTGCTGCTTTTAGCACCTTACAGACGTTGGATGTGTTACCGACCCGCATCCTGCGTAGTGCATATTGAAATGTTGGAAAGTGCATACCTGCACTGCATCCAACTAACTGACTGATGGTTCCTGAAGGTTTCACAGTTGTGACTCTGATTGATACAGGTATATCTGCTTCTGTTGCTAATTTTTGATTCACTGCACGAACAAGTTTATAACCTTTTCTCAGTCTATGTATCAGCTCTGTTTTGCCATATATATCAAGCATATCTGCAATACCGGAAATACTGACGCCTATTCGACGATTTCGTAACATGATATTGTTTGTCTCAGGACGATGTGTCAGTAGTAAAGAGACTGTGGAAGCATAAAAAGTCGCATACTCTAATGCTTCATAAAAATCATCTTCATTCACACAGCGTGATGGAAAAACTTCAGAGAGATTACAGAGTTCAAAACTCTCTAAAGGAATCTCAGAACAGGGGTTTGCCAGCGATGCATTATCTTTGGACTCTTCACCGTAACGTGCATATTTTTGCACATTGATCAGGTTCATGATACCTGGTTCTCCATTCTCACGAATATGTTCTGCGATCACTGGTATCTTATCAAGATCTTCTGTTTTACCTAGTACCACCGTATTATTTGAGACCCAGCCTATATCTGTACGCTCTGGGTGCTTGCTATAATCTTTCAATTCTAGAAAACTCTTGTCATCTACTGAGCCCAGCACTATTTCAGCACTTCTTCGTACATTTCCCGCCACAACACAGACACCGATCGCATTCATCACGTCAGCGGTGCAACGCGTCTTATCGATCTTTCCCTGGCAATAATTGTCTAGATAGTTTTCAATACGTTGATGTAAGGCTTTTAATGGAGCAGGGCCAGATGCAGTACCGCCAAAACCATGGATCGGTGATCCCTCAGGACGGATCACGCTATAATCAAATGAAAACCATGGTCCTTTTTCTGTATAGCTATCTATCAACAGTTTTACAGACTCAGCCCAACCCTCTCTACTGTCTTGAATGGTATAAGCAACTGGATTTTTTTTATCTGGTATTACAACATTATTTCCTTGCCATGCAGTATTAAAACCAACGCCAACACCACACATCAGCATATCCATTGTCCACTCTGCAGCCAAAGAGAGATCCGTTGTATCTACTGCTCCACAATTATTTAACGCTGCACCTCCACGCTCATAAATGTACTCTGTGCCCATGATCCACAAGCCTCTTCCTGGAGGAAGCCACTTCATATCGAACATGGAAATAGCAAGTTTTTGAGCATAGCTTTGCCATTTTGTTTCATCCCAAACTAGAGAGTTCAAAATATAATGGTGTTTACGGACTGACATCACGCCATTGATAACACGAATGACCGTATCAGCCCAATGTTCCTGGGAACCGTCAGATTTGACCCGACTGTAGGTACGGTAATAGACTGACTCGCCAAAGCCACCAAAGCCAAATTTTGCCTTTTTGGCAAGGAGTTCATTACAAAAATCTTTTTGTAGAGTGAACCGTTCTTTAACAACTGTTTTGCAGTGCGCCATTTCTCTAATTTTTAGACTCAAAATATAAATACTCTTTAATCGCTTCCATAAAAGCATGTAGGTCTGAAGGCTGCCTAGAAGTGATCAGGTTCTTATCTACGACTACTTCTTCATCCTTATATATGGCACCGGCTTCCTTTAACTCATCTGCAATACTTGAATATCCTGTTGCAACTCTACCTTTCATTAAGCCTGCTGAAATGAGTATCTGGGGACCATGGCATATGGCTGCAACCAATTTATTATGCTCAAAAAAGTATCGGGCAATTTCTAGTGCTTTTATATCTTTGCGTATCAAAGAAGGGCCTTTGCCTCCAGGAAGTATCAGTATATCATACTGCTTTGGATCTACTTCATTCAGGGTTATTGTGGGATATACATTAAACCCATGTTTCCCCATGATAGCACCTTTTTTCATAGAAGTGATGTCTACATCTATACCAAGTTCTCGAAGAAATTGATAGGGTATTTTTAACTCACAGTCTTCAAAAAGATCTGCACTGATGATCAACGCTTTCATATTGTCCTCCTCACAAATTAAAGTGACAGGTTAAAAGTAGTATAGCATATTACGATAACGACATCTGAATGGTTACTATACTACAGAATTTAAACGATATATCATTGACAAGTATATCAAAAAGTTATATACTAAAATATGCAAATATGCAAATATGCAAAATCTAATCATAAAACGAAGGAACAACAATGTTATTAACCAAATTTGACCCAATGAGAGATTTTAGAGATTTAGAAGAGAGAATGGCAGGTGCATTCAAATTTCCAGAGATCGGTAGCGAACTTTCAATCGTTTCCGGTTTTACACCCTCTGTCAATACTAGAGAAGGTGAATATGCCTATCATGTAGAGGTGGATCTTCCTGGTGTCAAAAAAGATGATATCCATGTTGATCTCAAAGATAATGTTTTGACTATTTCAGGTGAAAGAAAAACCAAAAAAGAGGTTAAAGAGAAAGATTACTATAAGAAGGAAAGCTCTTATGGTAAGTTTCAAAGAAGTTTTACATTGCCGGATAACACAGATCCTGAAAATATCGAAGCAAATTGTCAGGATGGTGTATTGGAAGTAGTAATTCCAAAGATGGAGAGAAGTAAAAAAGAGACCAAGAAGATCAAGATTAAGTAACCCTTTCTGGATGAGGAGGATATGTTCCTCTTCATTAGCTACTGAATGTCATGTTTGCATACATCGCAGCTCTGTTATTAACTTTCTCTAATATTATCAGTATAATATAATCGATAGGAGCTTTTATGATGTCATACAATATCCCTAACATATTAAGTCTATTTCGTATCATTGCAGCACCATTTTTACTGCTAACAGGCTGGTTTGAAAAGCCAACTCTCTTTTATATACTTTTTGGCTTGATGCTGCTCTCAGACGCACTTGACGGTATCATCGCAAGAGTGTTAGATCAAACCAGTGAACTGGGCTCTAGACTCGATAGTTATGGAGATATTTTAACTTATCTTAGTACACCTATGGCAGTCTGGTGGCTTTGGCCAGATATCGTGAAAGAGGAACTTTACTATATCATTGCTGCAATTGTGATCTATATACTGCCTGCCATTTTTTCTCTTCTGAAATTTGGTAAGCTTGCCAGTTATCATACATGGATCACTAAAATTTCTGCAGTACTGATGAGTGCAGGTGTGTTGGTGCTTCTTGTATTTGATAATAACCTTTTGTTTCATAGTGCGATCTATTTTTTAGTGATAGAAATGGTTGAAAATATTGTCATCACAATGATATTGCCAAAACAGAAAAGTAATATAGATTCCATTTGGCATGCTTGGAAAGAGAGATCATAGACAAAGGAGAAAATAGTGCAACTGACATTCTTAGGTACAAGTGCCGGAAAACCGACGAGAGAGAGAAATGTATCTGCAATTGGATTGGAGTTTGAGCAAGACAACAAGTGGTACTTATTTGATTGCGGTGAAGGAACACAGCATCAGCTGATACGATGCAGTCTCTCCATCGGAAAACTCGACACTATTTTTATTTCGCATATGCATGGAGATCATTACTATGGTCTTCCAGGACTGTTGAGCTCTAAAAAACTTGATACCGCATTCAGGCCTCTAACCATATATGGACCAAAAGGCATCAAAAAATTTCTAGAGTGTGTCATGGATGTTTCATTTGAGAACTTGAATTATGAGCTGAAGATCATAGAATTTAAAGCTGAAGATTCTTTTCTTTTTGACAAGTTTTCATTGAAGGTCTTAGCACTTGAACATTCCATAGAGAGTCACGCTTTTTACATCAAAGAGAACGATACAGATGACAAGATAAATGAAGAAAAATTAAGAGCAATAGGGCTGGAACCATCACCACTGTATGGTGAATTACAAAGAGGAAAAAGTGTCATTTTTCAAGGTAAAGAACTCAAACCTGAAGAGTATACGCTTGACCCTATACCAGGAAGATCATTGATCATAGCAGGGGACAATAGAAGGCCTGATGTTTTAGGAGACTATCTGGAAGACCTCGATCTGTTGGTACATGAGTGTACTTATACGCAAAATGACTATGATCATCTTCAGGAAAAAGTCTTGCACACGACTGCAAAAGAGCTGGGAAAAGTAGTTCATGAAAAGCGTGTAAAAAACCTGATCGCCACACACATTAATCCAAGGTATAATATGAAGAGCGAAAAAGGAGTAGAGTTGATCTATAATGAGATAAAGCAATCGTACAAAAACAGACTTTTTATAGCCAATGACTTTGATGTCTATCGTCTAGGTAGAGATGGTGTCATTGAAGTATTGTAGAGTATCACCATTTAGCTTATCTTATAATTTCAAAGATACTTAAATTCTATGATATAAAATCATTGAAGATAAATAAAATAATCTCTATTGCAATAAGAATAATAATTATCCATTCTAAAATACTGCTGTGTTTATGGTTTTGCTCATCTGCAAGAATAGCTAATATCTCCTGCATTACATTCATTTTTCTGTTAAGAATTTCGATACGTGGTTGCAGTTCGAGATACTTTCTCATACTTTGATAGTAAATATCTAGTTCAGGATACTCCCAGAAAAACTCTGGTGTATCTAAAAGTTCAAAATGTAAATATATGTTTGACTTCGTAATAAAAAGGCGTCCTCTTTCTTTGGCTATTTCCCGTCTACTCATGTGGACACGACCATTTTCTGCAAGATCCAAAGGAATATGTTCAGTTTCTTCGAGTGTTTTTTTAATCGAGTCTTCAAATTTCCCCATCATTATAGACTGCTCAATAGCATAGGATATGGAAAGTTTTTTTAATTCATCATCAGAATCGATATAGATGGTATCTAACTCAATTTTGACAGGTTGAATTTGAGAAATATGATAATTATAATCTTCAGAGATCTTTATTGCACCGATAGAGGAATTGATTTTTTTTAAGAAGTATTCTTCATCGTCAAAATCCCAGAATATGATAATACCATATTTAAACAAAAAGCAGGGATTGTTGTCTTTTTCAATGATGAGAACATCTTTTAAAACTTTTGCACGAAAAGTACCAACCACTTCTTTCCTGATCAGGTCAAAATCAAAACCATCAGTAAATTTATATGCTTTTATGATTCCCATGTATCGGTCCTTTATATTTTCCTAGATTATATTATAGACTAAAAATGCATCTTATATCTTTTAGTGGTAAAAAAAGCAAATATTTACTTCTTATTTAACTTAAATGCACATATATGATAGATAGTTTGAACATATTTTATTTTGCAAAATTGTCTGATTTCAGTATATAAGTGAATTCATCTTTATTGTTGTAACCGATGACATTTTTATAGCTTTTTTGCGTCTTATAGTCTATGAAATGTATGATAGGTGTAAACCCTGTATCAAACTCTTTTGGAAATGGATCTTTTTCTTTGTTAAGAATAAGAGGAATATAGTTTTTTTGTACTATTTCATTGACCTCATTTTTAAGCAGTACTCTTTGTTCAAATTTCCGACACCAGGGACAGAAATTCGATACCAGTACAAGCATGATATTTTTCTTTAATTTCTGGGACTTATTTAGAGCTTCTTTGTAATTGGTTTCATAACCCATCTCAGAAGCAAAGTTGTGTTCATCTATGGTCACTTTTGAGATCTTTTTGTTTTCTTCGAGATATTGTTCAGAAAACTTCGCAAGCATCGTATCCAATGTGTCTTCAAATTTCTCTTCCAGGTCATCGCCTTCATGAAACAAAAAGTGATCCATACTTTGATAGGTCAGTGCAAACGTTTTCTCATTATTGTCTAAACGTTTTACTTCTTCACCAATGAGCAGTTGAATATTGATCAGCGTACTCTCGTTGACCTTGGTCTCATTGACCAGTACAGCTAATGATCTTGGGTCATAACCTGTGGTATCGATCTTCAAATCATCGGTCACTGTTTGTAAACTTTCCATAATCATACTTTTATATGATTTAGGAATCGTTTTTCCGGATATTTCCACCACTAAATAAAGTTTTTTGACCCCGGATAGAGTAAATATCGTCGAAGCATTTGCCATGATATTGGTAAAAAGTACCAAGAGAAGAATTTTTCTTAATTTCATTAGGGTTTACTCACTTTATTGGCTCTGTAATGTGTTTTTTTAGTCTTTGGATTTTCTGGACCTCTAAACGCAGCATCTTTTTTATCCCAGTCCAATTTTTTAGCCTGTTCTTCATATGGTGCCCCAATGAGATAGAAAATAAAATCCCACACTCCAATGAAAAACTTCTTTATAAGCCCGAATAGTTTTTTCATGACTGTCCCAAACCAAATACATTTGAAAGGGTATTAATATAGTTAAAATAGCCTGTAATGGAAACAGCTTCAAGAATTTGAATGTCACTGTATCCATATTCTTTCAGTGCATCTATTTCTGATTTCAGAATTTTATAATTCTCTTTTCCTGAGGCTTTGATACAAAAATTCAATAAGGCTTTCTCACTCTCTGGAACATTCATGGCATCCACTCCCTGAAGCACTTCTTCGATACGATCTTCAGACATACCAAGCATTTTTGCAATGCCCTTATGTACATCGACACACATTTTACAACCATTCTCTAAAGAGATGAGTAGGGCGATAGACTCTTTCGTATCATAAGAGAGTGTTGTCTCGTCCAATAGATACTTTTGAATCATCCCATCCGTTGCAAAATAGATTTTTTCATCCAAAGCTAAGAGTTTAAATATATCCCCCAGTTGTCCGGTTTTCTCTAGTATAGGTAGTGCTCTTTTTTGAATTTCTGGAGACATGTCTTCAAATTCGGGTAATTGTATGTGTGCCATTTTTTTCCTTAGTATACTGTTGGTTTCTAAAACGTAAAGTTTAACTTAACGTTTTGAATTATATGCTATAATTCTTTAAATAAAAGTTAATCGTAAAAGGCTCAAAGTGATGGAATATAAAATATCTGAACTTGTTGCAAAGACAGGTGTCCCTAAATCAACAATTTTGTATTACATTAGAGAAGGCTTACTCCCAGAGGCAAAGAAGATCAAATCTAATGTGCATCGATACAGTGATGAACATATTGAACTTATTCATTATATTAAATATATGAAAGAAGAGATAGGCAGTACGAATGAACAGATCAAGTTTGCTCTACAGAATCAAAATCAGTCTTTATCCAGTTCAGCAACCATGTTGCAGCCATTGATGAATACACTCAGTGATATCCCTTCGGATGCGGAGCATTTTACCAAACAACAATTTATTGAATATTACAATATTGATACAACACTTTTAGAAACACTTTTACACGATGGTATATTGTTACCCATACATGAAGATGATTATACAGACAGAGAAGCGAGTCTTATTAAATTAGTGATGTATTTTAAGGAAGTGGGTATAGATCACAGTGTTTTAAAAGCATATGTACATCATGCTAAGGCACTCAGTGAACTTGAGTATCAAATGCAAGCCAAGCTTTGCAGTGTACGTAATGAGAAAAATTTTTCAACACTTTGGAAGATCATGTTTGAAAGTTTATTTAATGCCAAAACCTATCTTTTTAACCGTAATACTTATCGGGTTTTGCTCAATGCAGTGAAGAATGAAGTGAAACAATGATCTTTATATAAACCTATTTCTACAAGTGCTTGGTGAATCTGGCAAATAAAGGATGATGATCAGACAGCTTATGGTTTCTTTCTATACTCTGCTCAACAAGTTTAACGCCTCTGTAAAAAATAAAGTCTAAATGATTTCTCATAAAAGACTTCACTCTATCACTTTTCGAAAATGGGACAGGATCAAAATGTAGATCTTTCATTTTGCTGTGAAGGAATTTCATTCTGTTTTTATTCCAGGAATTAAAATCACCGGCAATGATCATTGCTCCATCATAATCATCGATGATCTGAATGATGTTGTCTATCTCTTTGTAGTAGTGTCTATTTTCTCTAAAATTAATCGCATGAAGATTTAAGATCCATAAAGGGGAACCGTCTTCAAAAGAGTGTCTTGTTAAAAGAAGACTTTTACGTGGACCGAATATGAGTTCTTTCCCATGTGATAGAAAAGGTTTACTGTGCATTGTTCTACATTTACTTGCTGTTAAAACACCATAAAAAGTAGACCCTTTTTCTAAATTTGCTGCAGCGTTAAAGGTGAGACTTGGAAGATTTAATTCTGTATTGTGTTTAAAGTCAGCTTCTTGGAACAGGTAGAAGTCCACAGGTTTCTTTTTAGAAAACTCTTCAATATAGTTACTGAATGAAAAAGTATCATTGTTCTTATGCACATTCCAGCAAAGAACACTGAATTCATTGGGAACAGTATCATCACACACTGAATGAGAATAACTGTGATGATGCAGGGATGGTTTAATGATCAGAGATTTTAATTCGTTTAACATAATTAATTATAGCATAAATACAGTGTGTTTTTTTTCTTTATCATCGAATCTTGAGATTGAAGGAATGCATCATTATGCGTTGAATATAAGATAAAAATTTCACTAAGTGCATCATGAGATATTTAATCTAATACATCTCTAAGCGCCTCTTCTATGGTTGGGTATTTGAAGATAAAGTTATGTTCTAATAGTCGTTCAGGAATAACACATTGTCCTTCGGTCAGCACCGTTGCCCCTTCTGAATAGAGAAATCTCAGGACAAATTTTGGTAAGGGAATCACTGTGGGTCTATGCAAGATTTTGCCAAGTGTTTTAGTGAGCACCTTGTTTGTTACAGGATAGGGTGCTGAGAGATTAAAAGTACCTTTCAGGTCATTGGTCTTAAATACAAAGAGATAAGCATTCAGAAGGTCAGATATATGTACCCAGCTAAACGGTTCACTCCCATCTCCTATAGTTCCTGCAATACCCAATTTGAAAGATGGCAGCATTTTAGAGAGTGCTCCTCCTCCTTTGCCCAGTACAACACCAAAACGAAAAATAACGACTCTTGTAAAATCATCCGCCTTCTGAGCTTCCGCTTCCCAATCTTTACAAATTTTCGCTAGAAAATTATCTGAGTAGGTATTGTTTGATTCACTCATTGGACCGTTGGTAGCATAGATACCGATAGCGGAAGTAGAGATAAAAAGTTCCGGTTTCTTTTGCATGTGAGACATAGCCGTTACTATCTTCTTTGTCGTGACGATCCTGCTATCATAGAGCACTTTTTTATAGGCATCATTCCACCGATGGATGATGGGTGCACCGGCAAGATTGATGATGATATCTACGCCTTCGAGTACTTTGGTGATCTCTGCAATATCTTTTTGTGTATCTTCTCTATCTAAAGGGAGCACATCAAAGCCTTCTGCATTGAAAAAAGATTGCATATTTTCTCCTATAAAACCGCTGGCTCCTATAATTGCTATTTTTTTCATGACGATAACCTCCTTTATTTTGAATGTAAAGAAACAACTCTTGACAACTTACATGCACATGATAGCAAGTCGCTTACTTTGTTATTTTAAATGTATTTTATGTAATACTTGTGTAGTTAGAATAAATTCATATTATAATAAAATATATTCTGTTGTTAACTTTTTATGAGTAGAATAATAAAAAGGATAGCTTATGTCTCAGTATATTAAATGGTTTAATGAACTTGGTATAGAAGATGTTGATCTGGTTGGTGGTAAAAATGCTTCACTGGGTGAGATGTATCAGAATCTTACGCAAGAAGGCATACGTATCCCTAATGGTTTTGCGATTACTGCAGAGGCGTATCGAACGATACTCGATAGCAATGATGCCTGGGAGAAGTTACATGCCCAGCTTGACGGTTTGAATCCTGATGATGTGGTCCAACTGCAAGCATGCGGAAAGCGTTGTCGAGAGATCATCCATACGTGTAGACTGCCTGATGATATGGTAGCACAGATAAGCGACGCTTACGAAGCACTCAAAGTGGAGTATGGTGAAGATATAACGCTGGCTGTAAGAAGTTCGGCAACGGCTGAAGACTCCCCTGAAGCCTCTTTTGCAGGACAGAATGAGAGTTATCTGAACATTCATGGCTTAGATGCACTACTGGATGCTTATAGGCGTTGTTTGGCTTCTAATTTTACAGATCGTTCCATACATTACAAGTTTGACCATGGGTTTGACAACATGAAAGTCTATTTGAGTGTGGTTGTGATGAAAATGGTAAGAAGTGATATTGGTGAAAGCGGAGTCATGTTTTCCATTGATTCTGAGACTGGCTTTAAGGATGTGGTCTTTATCAATGCTGCGTATGGTTTAGGTGAGAACATCGTTCAGGGAAGCATTGCTCCAGACAGTTTTTATGTGCATAAACCTACATTTAAAAAAGGCCACCGTACAGTACTCAAAAGAAGACTTGGCGATAAAGCACTTAAAATGATCTTTTCAGATCAGATCAATCAAGACAATATAGCTGAGGAATATACTAAGAACATAGATACCCCTGAAGCAGATAAAACAAGGTTTTGTATCAGAGATGAGGATGTCATACTTCTTGCAGAGTATGCGATTAAAATTGAAGATCACTATTCAAAACAGGCAGGATATGATAAACCGATGGATATGGAGTGGGCAAAAGACGGTTTGGATGGACATATTTATATCGTGCAGGCACGTCCTGAAACTGTTGAGTCAAGAAAAGAAGGTACACATTTGGAAATGTATCATCTTAAAGAACGTAGTGAAGTATTGCTTAAAGGTCAAGCCGTAGGTACAAAGATCGGTTCGGGAAAAGTATGTAAGATCGTAGATGCAAGTAAACTGGATAATTTTAAAGCAGGTGATGTACTTGTTGCAGAAACGACCAGTCCTGACTGGGAGCCTGTGATGAAAATTGCTTCTGCTATCGTGACAAACAGCGGCGGAAGAACATGTCATGCAGCTATAGTCTCAAGAGAGTTGGGCATACCAGCGATAGTAGGGGCTGAAAATGCAGTAGGTCTTTTAGAAGATGGTCAAGAAATTACTGTGAGTTGTGCTGAGGGGGAGACAGGGTTGGTTTATGAGGGAAAATTAGATTTTGAGATCATTAAAACAGACCTTAGCAGTGTATCGAAAACCAAAACCCAGATCATGATGAATCTGGGTAATCCCGATATGGCATTTTCACTGGCCTCTCTCCCTGTAGATGGTATCGGTCTGGCAAGAATGGAATTTATCATCAATACTTCTATTAAAGCGCATCCGATGGCACTAATACATCCTGAAAAAGTAGATGAGCATACAAGAGAAAAGATCATGCAACTCACTGCTGCGTATGAAAGTCCTACATCTTTCTTTGTAAAAGTACTTTCTGAAGGAGTAGCAAGTATTGCATCTGCAGTCTATCCTGATCCTTGTGTTGTAAGAATGAGTGATTTTAAATCCAATGAATATGCCTCTTTGCTGGGAGGAGAGTTCTTTGAAATGGATGAAGCCAATCCTATGATCGGTTTCCGTGGTGCATCACGCTATACTCATCCGAACTACGAAGAGGGCTTTGCGCTGGAGTGTGCAGCGATGAAACATGTTAGAGAAGAAATGGGTTTTGATAATGTCATTTTGATGATACCTTTTTGTCGTAGAGTTGAAGAGGGACAGAGTGTATTGGATGCCATGGAGAAATATGGTCTTAAACGGGGTGAAAACGGTTTAAAGATCTACGTCATGTGTGAGATACCGAACAATGTTATACAGATCGATGCATTTTGTACGCTTTTTGATGGTATCAGCATAGGTTCTAATGATTTAACCCAATTGACACTCGGGGTTGATCGGGATTCTGAGATCGTCGCATTTGATTATGATGAGCGTGATCCTGGCGTGATGAAGATGATTGAAATGGCAGTGGAGGGTTCAAAACGTAATCATAGACATAGCGGTATCTGTGGACAAGCTCCTTCAGACTACCCTGAGATGGCAGAAGCTTTGGTAAAAATGGGCATAGAATCTATCAGTTTAAATCCTGATACAGTGTTACAGACTCGTTCTCATATCAGTGAACTGGAATCAAAGCATCATATGCGTTCTAAAGAATAACATTTATACTATTGGGTCAAATAAATCTCTACCCACTTTAATAGATCAGTAATAGGCTGCGATGATCGCATAACAGACAAAGAACATTAGGTGAGACAACCCTTCGAAGTAGTTTGTCTGCCCCTCTTCTGTACTTTTCCATGCCAGAATAATAGTCATGATAAGTGCACCTATTTGCAGAGGATTAAAATCAAGAAAGAGATTGATCCCACTTATGTGGGCAAGTCCGAGTAAAATGGGTACAGTGAGTAAGATCGAGACTACGGAAGCACCCATGGCAATATTGACCACTCTTTGTATTTGGTCATTTTTGGCTGCTTTAACAGCTGTAGCTATTTCAGGAGCAACTGCAATTATTGCAATGATCAAACCGGCTAGTCCAGCGGATATCCCAAAATCTTTTGCCATCTTGATACCATCAGTTGCGAACACTTCTGCACCTACAGAAATGATAGCGATCAGTACAAAGATAGTAATGAAATTTCCTATATTATTAAATCTTTCAAAAATATAAATGTTAGTCACTTCTTCTTCCTCTTTGCCTTCTTCTTGTCGTTTTCTCAGTCTGAACATTCTACTTCTTGCTGTTGCCTGGAAGAAATGTGTATGGGTTCTTGTTTGAAAAATAAAAATAATAATATAAAAAAACATCAAGGCTACAGCAATGATCATACTCACCTCTTTCAGTACTGATTCGTCATGGTCTGTCTGATTTAGCAAGCTTGGTACAAGCAGTGCAAGGGCTGTAACAAGTAATATAGTGGTATAGGTACTCGAAGTCTCTTTGTTATGTTCCTGTTCCGTAAATTTCAATCCACCTATAAATACAGCAAGACCTAAAAGTACATTCATATCTACAATAACAGCTGAAATGATACCGCCTTTGACAGTTTCAATTACTTTTGGATCATATAAGGCTTGAAGTAAAATGATGTACAGAAGAATGATCTCAACGATAACAGCACTAAAGGTAAGGACAAAGCTTGCATACGGTTCTTCAAGTCTCTGGGAAAGTATTTCAGCAACTTCAGAAACGGTTAATGAGAGTGTGGCAATACCCATTGCTGCAAATGCAGTAGCCAGATAACCATTTCCATTTTGATGTAAAATGATCGCTGCAACTATAGCGATCATACCTACTATAATATCCCAATAGTCTTCTATATAGTCTTCTAAATGTATGTTTTTTCTAGTGTCTGTCGTATCCATAAATTTTCTCTTTTATAATAAAATAATAGTTGCAAGTCCAAGAAAGCTGAAAAATCCAACTACATCCGTTACGGTTGTTAAAAGAACAGTGGAGCCTATAGCCGGGTCTACACCAAACTTTTTGAGGGTCAAGGGAATCACTGCACCAAAAAAACCTGCAGATAAAAGATTAATTACCATCGCCATGCCTATGACTATGCCAAGCATTGGCATTTGGAACCATATATAAGCGATCAAACCCATAGCAACAGCATAAACAACGCCATTCATCAATGAGATGAAAACCTCTTTATAAATGGTTTTTTTTGCTTCATCTGCTTCTATATCTCCCAGTGCCATCTGTCTTACTGTAACTGTCAATGTTTGTGTGCCGGCATTGCCTCCCATAGAAGCAACGATCGGCATTAAAATTGCAAGTGCAACCAGGGATTGAAGTGTTGCGTCAAAAAGTCCGATGACCAAGGACGCGGCAATAGCCGTTAAAAGGTTAAGCCCCAGCCAAAGTCCTCTTGCTCGTCCGATCTTCCAGATACTTTCCTCTTGTTCCGCTGTATCATTAACACCGGCAAGGTTATAGATCTGTTCTGTTGCACCATCCTCAATGATATCATAAATGTCATCTGCAGTGATACGACCGATGAGTATTCCTCTTTCATTCACCACGGCAATTACACTGAGGTCATAGTTAGCGACGGTTTCAATCACATTTTTAATATCATCATGCGGATCTACAGAGATCGTGATCTTTCCTTCTTCTATGACATCCTTATACAGTTCTTTGGGTCCATGAAGGATAAGATCTTCCAGAGGTATCATACCCACAAACTTTCTCTTACTTGAAACAACAAATACATGATGCACATTGTCGATCTCTCTGTTTGCCTTCATCTTTTTGAGACGTATGATCGAAGCTCCAATGGTTTCATCTACATGTGCTTCAAATACTTCTGTTTGCATATAAGAACCGGCTTCACGGTCTTCGTATGCTATGAGTTCTTCAATGGTATCCCTATCTTCATCTGAAAGACGGGACATGATGGCATCTGCTTTTTCTTCATCTAGTTCTTCAATATGCTGTATCAAGACTGCTGCATCATCTGTATCGAGTGATTCCGTAAGTTTTGCAAGTTTTTGAGGACCATAATTTGTATAGAGTTCCTCTTGGAAAGATTTCGGCAATTCTACGAGTACTTCTGCCAAAAGTGCACTTGGCAGCTTATTTAAAAATGCAGTATAGGTATCATTATCAACTTCTCTGATCTCTATGAGTAGATCAGCTATATCAAAAGGGTGTACACCAATATCAATGCCCTCATTGTAGTTATTTATATGTTGCTCTAATGTATTTAATTTTTGCAAAACTTCTTCATTCATTGATATTTTCTCTCTTGTAAGTGGATTGCACTTTTGCATCCTTGATTTTCATCTATAATATAGGTCTTTATTGATTTACTTTTTACATATTTTAACGTGCATAAGATATAGGATTATATCTTACTATCGGTTACATTTTTGCTTAGAATAACTTTTTAAAAATGAGATATATAAATCGTGCTAAGTGCATTTTTTTAGGGTATAGTAAGAACATAAGATACTGTAGAATATGGGTTTCATACTCAAATTTCATATATATGAATCTAAGCTCAAATCAATACATTAGAAAGTAAAATAAATATAGATAATATAAAGGAATCATCATGGCAACAGTAACTTCACACGGAGCGGCTAAAGTGGTAACCGGCTCATGTCATTTGCTTGCGATTGAGCACGGCCCCTGTATTCTTATTGACTGTGGAATGTTTCAAGGACCTGAAGAAGACCGCAATTATAGTGCATTTGGTTTTAATCCTTCCGAAATTGATTATCTATTTATTACCCATGCACACCTTGACCATGTCGGACGTATCCCTAAGCTGGTCAAAGAAGGGTTTAAGGGTGTGATCTATGCTACAGAAGCCACACGTGATATTGCGGAGATCATACTGCTTGACAGTGCTAAGATCATGAAAGAGGATTTTGAGACCAATTACAGGAAAGCACAGCGACGGGGAAAAGAAGACGAGGTCAGCGCACCTTTGTATGACGATGACGATGTAGAAGCAGCATTTGATCTTGTATGGATATACCCGGAGTATGACAACACACTTCCTATTAAAGAAGGTCTCAAAGTGACCTATCGTAATGCGGGACATATACTAGGAGCAGCTTTTATTGAAATTACATACAGTGAACATGGTTTAGACCAAACCATTGTATTTTCCGGTGATATAGGCAATGATAAGAATTTGGTCATGGAAAATCTAACAAAGTGTACCTATGCCAATTATCTGTATGTAGAATCTACCTATGGAGACCGGAACCATAAAGACCTTGACGCGAGTATCGTAGAGTTTAAACGTGTGATCATCGATACTCTGCGTGATTGGGGAAATGTACTGATCCCTTCATTTGCTGTAGAGCGCACACAAGAGATTTTGTACATATTAAAAGAGATGCATGACAGAAAAGAACTTCCCCATTGTAATATCTTTTTGGACAGCCCTATGGCAACACGAGCAACTGAAGTGTACAATAACTACAGTCATCTGCTCAGTAAGCAGTGTCAAGACTACAAAAAAAGAGATGGAACGGTGTTTGATTTTGAAAATCTTATCTATACTCCCGATGTAGAAGGCTCCAGAGCCATTAATGAAGTAGATACCCGTGCTATTATCATTGCAGGAAGCGGTATGTGTACAGGAGGAAGGATTATCCATCATTTTAAAAACCGTCTTTGGAATCCTAAAAATGCTGTCATATTTGTAGGGTATCAGGCAATTGGAACTTTGGGACGTCACATTGTTGACGGTGCGCGCTGGGTCAAGATATTTAATGAGGATATACTGATCAAAGCAAGTGTGCATACGATCAACGGCTTTTCTGCACATGCGGATCAGGATAGTATTATCAAATGGATATCGCAGATGGAAGATCTTTATCGTGTATATCTTATACATGGTGAAGAAGATAAACAGGTTATTTTGCGCAGTGTGATAGAAAATGCTTTAGATAAAAAAGCACATATTGTTGAGCCTGGAGAAGTTATTTATCTGGGATGATCAGGTTGGGCATTCCTCGTTCATCAGTGATAGTGAACGAGGTGAAAAAACATGATGTCTTACTTTTTCTTTTTTTCTGCTTTTTCTTTTTTCTTATAGTCTTTAATATGCTTTTTAATTTCTTGCTTTAGCTCTTTTTTGAGCATGCTGTCCATTTGTTTTTTAATATACTTTTTAACTTGCTTTTTTTCAATCATTCTTTACCCTTTTGTTTATTTTAGGCTACTCACCTTTATATATGATATGACAAAAAAACTTTAATTAATATGAAAATTGTATAAACCTAAACCATTATATTATTTTAATTAATAAGTAAATATAATAGTTTATAGTTAATTTATTAAAGGATAAAAAATGAAAAAATCATTATTTCGTAATGAGAGAAGAGATTTCTTCTCAAAAATGATCATGGCGGGTGCTGGATCTTTAGGATTGTTGTCGCTTTCAGGATGTAACAGCTCAAGCAATACAGACATTACAGAACCAGACATTACAGAACTAACTGAAGATCAGAAAGATGATCTTTTTTACATTTATCAAGAAGAGAAACTTGCAAGAGATGTATATAGGACATTAGGTGTTGAGTATCCAGAAGCAAACACGTTTGCATATATTCAACTTTCTGAACAAAGACATATTGATGCTGTAGAAGCATTATGTATTAAATATGGTGTTGATATTTCAGCAGTAAATGAAGATGTCACTGGTGAATTTGTTTTATCTGAATTAGAAGAGTTGTATGGGGATCTCGTTACTGCTGGTATGGTCTCATTACCTGCTGCCCTGCAAGTGGGTATAGATATAGAGGTTTTAGACATTACGGATCTTGATGAACGTGCAGAGGGTATGCCAAGTGACGTAGTACGTGTATTTGGAAATCTCAAAGAGGGTAGTCAAAATCACCTGGAAGCATTTACATATGCTCTTGACCAAGTGTCTTAAGTTTAGAAAATCTATATGGTGATTACAGTAAAAATTAGATCCTTTAGATAGAGATCAATGGTGTAGAGATACAAACTGTATACCATGCAGGAGATAAAAAAGTAAAAAACTTTAATTCCTCTAAAGCCTCATTGCTCCATCGGCGCTTGTTTAGTGGTTTTTAGGCGTAAGATAATGTATCCTACGATGGCTGATAGGAATGAACCCAGAAGAATAGCAAGTTTGTCTGCATAATGATAGATCTGTGTATCATTATAGGCGAGGGTGTCTACAAAGAGACTCATGGTAAAACCTATACCTGTTAGGACACTGACCCCATACAGCAAGGTCCAGTTACTACCTTTTGGTAAAGATGCAAGTCCCATTTTTATGGCTAACCAAGAGAAACCGAATACACCCACTTGTTTACCGATAAAAAGACCAAGCATGATTCCTAGTGGTACAGGACCGGCCATTTCTTCTAGGGAGATACCTTTGAGATCAACACCGGCATTTACAAATGCAAAGAGAGGCAAGATCATATATGCAACCCAGTTATGAAGATCATACTCCATCTCTTTTGCCATGGAGAAGTTATTACCTTCCTTATCTTTTGAAGAGAGAGGGATCATAAAAGCAAGTGCAACACCTGCGAGTGTCGCATGCACACCTGACTTGAGAACTGACACCCATAGAATGATACCTACTACAATATAGGCTGATTTAATGGCAACATTCATGCGGTTCATAATAAAAAGAATCATAAGTGCGATCGCTGCAATAGTGATAGACATGGTTGAAAGTTCACTAGTGTAAAAGAACGCAATGATCAAAATGGCACCTAAGTCATCTATAATAGCCAATGCCATCAAAAATACTTTTAAAGAGATAGGAACTCTCTTCCCCAGTAAAGACAAAATACCTAAGGCAAATGCTATATCTGTAGCAGTAGGGATCGCCCATCCATTCATAGAAAAATCTTCACCTCTATTGAATGCGACAAAGATCAAAGCAGGTACGAGCATTCCACCTAATGCAGCGATACCCGGTAGGGTAATTTGTGAAAGAGAAGAGAGATGTCCCTCTCTCACTTCACGCTTAATTTCAAGACCTATAACGAGAAAGAATACTGCCATGAGACCGTCATTGACCCATAAAAGTAGAGGTTTTGCTATATGAAGATCTCCAAAGCGTATTTCAACGGGAGTATGTAAAAAACTAGTGTAGAATACAGACATAAATGAATTTTCCAGGAGCAGTGCCAATATAGTTGCAATGATCAGTAAAATCCCTGCTGATGATTCTTTTTTGATGAAATCTTGAAGAAACTGTGTGAACATGATTTTGACCCTCTGTTGTAAGTTGCATTATTTTAGCTAAAATTTACTAATCAAAATAAATGCCTGGTTAATATTGACAATTATATGAGAATGAACTAGAATAAGAACAAAGGAGTTATCGTATGAAAAAGAAGATAGAAGAAGTCATAGATCACGTGCAGAAATCAAATAAAGTGTCTGATGAGAACAAACCATTGATCTTAGAGAAACTCAAAGAGTGGAAAGAAGAAGATGATGCCATTGCAGAGGTCTCTGTACGGTTTGAAAAATGGTGGATGGAGATGGAACCCATCTTTGCTGAACTGGGTTGGATATAATTTGGTGGAACTATATACACAATATACCTATGAAAAAAAATGGCAGAAAACCAGTGAAAAAGATGCACTGCGTATGATAGAAGAAGAGATGCCTGAAACAGATGCCCAGGCTACTTTGAAGTATATCATCTCGCAGATAGAAAAGGGAAAGATCATTACTCTGGGTGAGTGCCGGTTCAGTTCTAAAGCTATGTAATACTTTATTTTCATAGTGATAAATCTATAGGCATGTATAAAGATACGCTGTAGCCTTAAAGGAGGGTTTATGAAAAATTTTATGAGTGAGGTCGCTGTTCTTTTTTCTTATCCTAAAAACCTCGTTATGTTAGCAATCAGACTGATCCTGGCATATGGATTTGCCACACCGGCTCTGCTTAAGATCAATAATTTAGAAGATACTGTTACATGGTTTGACAGTATGTCTATACCTTTACCCATGTTATCAACCTATCTCGTTTCAAGTATTGAAACAATGGGCATTATACTTTTGTTTTTGGGGCTGTTTACACGTTATATATCTCTGTTACTTTCGTGTGTGATGTTGGGTGCCATATTTTTCGTCCACATAGAACATGGATTTTCTGTTGGAAATAATGGATTCGAGATCCCCCTTTACTACCTAATATTTCTTGTGTTTCTGGCCAGTTTTGGTGCAGGAAAATATAGTTTAGATAGAGTATTTTTTAAGGATGGTCTAGATGACTAAAGAAGACCTATTCTCCTATTTTCCTCTTTTCTCTGCAGACTGGGGTGTGTTCGTTAAACTTTTGCTCATTATATTGATAGTAGTTCTTGTCAATATCGCAATTTATGATAGATTTATACAAAGAAAAAATCAACTTCTTATTAATTTCCCGCTTATAGGGCGTATGAGATATCTTTTTTATATGTTACGGAATCCGATGCGTCAGTATTTTGGTGATGAGACATTCTATGATTCTTTTGAAAAAATTGATTGGATCAATAAAGTTTCGCATGGCGAAAATCCTTATTTGTCTTTTTCCCCCTCAAATCCTTACGGCAATCAAAAAGCACTTTTTAGACATGCCAATTTTGTCAATGAACTACATGAAGTACAGGCTGACTTTTCTGTACGATTTGGAGAAAATAGAAAAATACCCTTTGAAAGTAAAAGTATCATAGGAAGGTCAGCTATGAGTGATGGGGCGGTCTCACCGGAAGGTACACGTGCGTATGCACGAGGTGCATTTAATGGACGTTTTCCTATCAATACGGGAGAGGGCGGTTTGACTTCCAACTTCCTTGCTACACTCAACCTAAAAGATTGTGATAATTCTTATCTGGAGATTAAAGAGGGAACTTGGTTTGCCAAGTCAATCTATAGGATCATGAGATTTTTTACAAATAGAGAAGTTTCTCAACGCCTTTATAGACATATGGTCGTACGACAAATAGATAGAGGCTCTTTCATTTTTGATAGAAGCAGATTAGTCTATTTCCGTATTAATTGGCATAGTCCGTTAGAGTCATTTCCGGAAAGTATATCCGAAGGTATACCGGATATTACGTTCCAGATGGGAAGCGGCCTCTATGGTGTTAGAGATAAAGACGGGAATTTTAGTGATGATCTTTACCAAAAAGTAATGCGTTTCTGTCGTATGACTGAAGTGAAATTGGCACAAGGAGCAAAACAGACAGGGGGAAAACTTCTTGCGACCAAAGTAAGTGATGATATTGCCTACTATAGAGGTATCCCTGCACATAAAGACCTTGTAAGCCCTAATCGCTTTCCTTATGCTACAGATATGGAGACATTTTTCGACTTCATTGAACGTTTACAGAAACTATCAGATAAACCAGTGGGATTTAAGATCGTTATCTCATCACGAGAGAATTTTGAGACGTATGCTAAAGCGCTGAAAGAAAGAGTGTTAGAGGGGAAAGATATTGCCGATTTTATTACGATAGATGGCGGTGATGGTGGTTCTGCAACTGCACCGTTAGAGATGATGAGTAAAATAGGTTTACCGATACGTGAATCACTCCTTATAGTCAATGAAGTACTCAAAGAGTATGAACTTAGAGAGCATATTAAGATCATAGCAAGTGAGAAAGTACTTACACCTGATGATGTGGTTGACCTGCTTTGTCATGGTGCTGATTTTATCAATATCGCGAGAGGTTTTATGATCGCTGCAGGCTGTATACGTGCAAGAGAGTGTAGTGGGGCAAATGGAAGGAATTGTCCTGTAGGGCTCAATACAATGAATGAAGCCAAAAGAAGTAAGTATCTTGTTATTGAAAAATCAAAACATATCGCATTCTATCATCATCAACTTCTTCAAGGTGTACGTTCTTTGCTTGCTGTGATGGGTAAGAACCATATAGATGAACTCAGTATGGATGATATCATTATACGTTCCAACAAAACAGAAGAGTATCAACCGTACTGTACAAGTACATAATGAACAGACTTACCTCTATCTAAGTGTGAATATCATATTTCACACTTTCTTCATACTTCTACCTTATACTGCATTTGTAATTAATACATATTCTAAAAGGATTATCATGAATACGAATAATATTGAAAATAGAAGAAGTTTTTTAACAAAAATGTTGGTTGCAGGAGCAAGTGGTGTAGCATTGCTTTCAACTTCTGCCTATGCAAAAAAGGATACTACGGATACCACTGTAGTACTTACTGAAGATCAAAAAGATATGCTCTTTTATATATACCAGGAAGAAAAAGTAGCCAGAGATGTATATATTACACTAGGTAATATTTATACAAATGAAAATACTTTTGCTTCTATTCAGTTATCAGAACAGAGACATATGGATTCTGCAAAAGAACTTTGTGAAAAATACGGTGTTGATACTTCAGGAGTAGATGAAGATGCTGTAGGAAGCTTTGTATTACCTGTACTGCAAGAACTTTATGATACCTGTGTGGGTGAAGGTGAAACATCACTGCTTGATGCACTCAAAATTGGTGAATTAATAGAATACACTGACATAGAAGATCTAGAACATGCTGCTGAAGGTATGCCAGAAGATGTAGTAGCTGTATATGAAAGCCTTAAGGAAGGTAGTTTAAGTCACCTTGATGCATTTCAAACTGCGATTGAGAGAGCATAATAAATTATGCTCAAAAGCAGTAGCAGGACTTTTTCATTGTTAGAGCCTAGTGATATACTTTCTCTCTACTATACTTCACTGTATAGTGGCGATCTTAGTACAGTCAAAGAGTTGATGACACCAGAGTCTTATACGATGACTCTGGAAACTTTTGGTTTACGATTATCATTGAAAGACCAAGAGTTCAAAGCAGTGTTAAAAAAGATAAAAGAAGATGAAGATGCATTAACAGAGGTTGAAAACAAGCTCTCTTACGACCTCATTTCCAGAAAAGTTTCACCTGAAATAGATATAAAGTCAGTATCATGGAAT
>Ga0210119_1000068_pt1 | contig 23623 bp, 21 predicted proteins | sample China_Bullhead_C_2_FD_184859 | JGI IMG/M metagenome (GOLD analysis project Ga0210119, IMG submission 184859) | Wetland microbial communities from San Francisco Bay, California, USA, that impact long-term carbon sequestration -... | ecosystem: Environmental > Aquatic > Marine > Wetlands ... | reverse complement strand
GGCAGACAGGAAAAGTGACTCGATCTCCGTGGATAAGATGCGGTCATGGAACTTCTCGAAGGTTTTTATAATAATTTTCTGAGGTTTTTCTCCTGGGAGGAACTCTCTTTTCTTTTTACAGGCACGGGCCTGCTGGTCATGCTGAACCTGGTGCTGAGCGAGGGTTTGCTTTCCTTGGACAACGCCCTGGTTCTGGCCATTCTGGTAAGTCACCTGCCTACTGACCGGTCGTATAAACTAGGGCCTTTCCAGATGTCCATCCAGCAATGGGCTTTGACTGCTGGAATTTTTGGAGCCTACTTCTTTCGGACCATTGCCATTGTCTTGGGAACCTATTTGATCCAGTTTTGGACCTTGCAACTCCTTGGCGGCGGCTATCTCTTGTGGTTGGGTTACGAGCATTTCTTTGCTGGGAGGGTGGCAAGATCTGAGATGAGCGCCTATGGCAAAGGATTTTGGGCCACGGTGATCAAAGTAGAGTTGATGGACATAGCCTTTAGCGTAGACAGTATCCTGGCCGCCCTGGGGTTATCCAAAAAAGTTTGGGTGATTTTAATGGGTGGCATGATTGGCATCCTCTGCATGCGACTGGTGGCGGGAGTGTTTATCCGTTTAATCGAGAGGTTTCCCCTCTTTAAACACACAGGCTACGCTCTGGTGGCTCTGATTGGCTATCGTTTGGTGAGTGAGGTGGACTGGGTCCACTTCAACAACCTATTTGCCTATCTAGGGCCCGTTGGGGTGGGGATTTTGATAGTTTTGACGGTGGCGGTCTGGGGTACCGCCCAAGTCAGGAAGGCTAGATTGCTGACCATCAAGTCCTTGATCCAACTGACTCTGCTGATCCTTCTCTTCTCCTGGAGCGGCACCAGGCTGCACCTGCACATGGGTGATCTGGTCTTCTCCATTATAATGCTCACCACCTTCTGCAGCACTTTTGTTTTTAACGGCGTATATGTAAAGTGGCAATCCAATGGTGGCCAGGAAAAAGGTGAGGTAGCGCCGGATAATGGTACATTGCCACCGATTGGGAGCGACGAAGAGGGCTAACAGAGAAAAGAACCCGCCGGTAATCAGCTAGACTGTCCCTGACATCCCAACCAGATACAAGCCAACCGAGCCCGCATATTTCATGAGTGGCCTACTACGACCACGGATATGGGTGTCCTTCCGTGCGTCCTCGGGTGTCGGACCCTGCGACGTACTGTGCAAGTACGCCTCGGATCCAACTCCCTGCGGTTGCCCGGTGGCACACCCATGTTCATGGTCTCGAGACGCCAATTCATGAAATATGCGGGCTCGGTTGGCTATTCAAAAAGATTACCCAAAAGTGGCTTGCCAGAAAAGGGTACCTTGTCCGTATTAACTATCTGCTTCCACTTTCGTTAGTTTTGTCCCAATCAAGGAGGCGATGACGACCAAGGTCGAGGAGATGAAAATCATGATAATTCCCAAGGCGGAGAGCTTTCCCCACAAGCCGTCCTCAGCGAAGTGCAGGATCTGCACAGCCAGGACTTCCGTTCCCGGTCTGGAGAGCACTACCGAGAGTGTTAGCTCCCGGACGAACATAGTGGCCATCAAGATCCATCCCGATACGACGCCGGGGATTAGCAAAGGAATAACGATACGGCGCAGCGTATAGAGGGTTCCCCCGCCGCAGACCCTGGACGATTCTTCCAGGTGACTGTGAATTTGAATGAAGGCGCTGGTAAGCGGCCGAATCCCGTAAGGGAGGTATGTGGCGATGTAGCCGATCAAAAGCGACCAAATTGTGGCATACAGGGGAGTCCTGACAAAGAACCACATGAAGCCGATACCAATGACGATCCCAGGAAAGGAGAAGGACAAGAAGCTTAAAGATTCCAAAACGCCGGCAGCGCGAGTGCGTACCTTGACAATGACGTAAGAGACGAAGATTGAAAGGATCACGCCCAGCGATGCACCCACGATGCCCAGGAAAACGCTGTTTTTCAAGGAGAGCAAGGAGATGGGGTCCTTTAGCACTTCCAGCCAGTGCTTCCCGTTCATCATGGAAAAGGCCTTGGCGCTCGGCACCATGGAGTAGGGAACAAGGGAGGTGTAGAACAGGACCAGAACAGGCAACACAATCAAGACGAAGGAAAGGAGAGCAACGATTCCGAAAAGGGGATATCTGGCTTTCTTCAGTTCAATAAGGGTGGGTCTGTATCCCCTGCCCGAGATGGTTACGTACTTCTCGCTCTCCGAGGTCAGGTATCGATAGAGGTAAATGAGCGTGATGGAAGCAGCCAGGGCACTCATGCCCACCGCCGCCGCCATGCCGAAGTCCGCGGCAAAACCGGTGGCGATGATCCGGTAGATATGAGTAGCCAACACGTAGATCCGTCCTGGCATGCCGATGATGGAGGGAACTGCAAAGGACGCCAGGCTCCGGACGATGACCAGTATGAAGGATGCCAGAATAGCAGGCCTGAGAACCGGCAGCGTAATTCTGGTTAGCGTTCGCAGGTTCGAGGCACCTGAGACCTTGGAAGACTCCTCGAGGGTGACGTCGAAGGCGGCCATGGCTGGGGCGAGGATCAGATAGGCGATGGGCAGATCTAGGAGGCCCTCCACCAGGATCATGCCGCCCAGGGTGTAGATGTTGAAGGGAGAGTTCTCCAGGCTGAAGATCTGTTGCAGGAACAGGTTGATCATGCCATTGGAGGGGTTCAGGAGAAGAACCCAACTGACTGAGAACAGGATGTGGGGGATCATCATCGGGATGATGGAGAGGATCCGGAAGAGAAATTTGAAGGGGATATTGGTTCGGGTATTAAGGTAGGCCAAGAATAGGGCCAGAAGGGTGGCGACAAAGGCAGAGCCGATGGTGAATATGACCGTATTGACAATGATTTCGGCGAATTCGGGATCGGTGTAGGACTGGATGTACTTTTCCAGGGTGAAGGTGCCGAAGGCCCCGATACCCTCAGAGAAACTTCCGAACACGAGCATGACCACGGGGCATACCGTCAGAAACCCTACAATCGCAATGAGGCTTGGCGTCAGTGCCGTTCTGGTATTGAGCATCGTCCTGTTCACTTCGAGAGCACGAAGCAATGATCCGGGTCGAAGGAAAGAACGATCTCATCCCCTTCCTCGACGATGGCGGTTGGCTCGATCCTAATAATCAGGCGAGTGGCTTTGATGATGATCTCACCCTCGTAGGTGTCTCCGACGAAGAGCAGGGATTCCACCCTTCCCCGGAAGATGTTGCTTCCCTCACTGGTATCTCCTTCCATCACCTTGATGAACTCAGGGCGGATGCAAACGGTCACTCCATTTCCAACCGATGTATCGGGGTTTTTTTGGCAGGCGATGGTACCGATGGAGGAATCGACAATGGTATAAGAATCCTCGATGGCCGCCACCTTGCCGTTGATCAGATTCGCCTGACCGATGAAATCCGCCACAAATCGATGATCGGAGCCAAAATAGATTTTTTTGGGTGTGCCGATCTCTACCAGGCGCCCGTCCATCATCACCGCGATGGTGTCTGAGAGCGACAGGGCTTCTATACGGTCGTGGGTCACGTAGACGGCCGTGATCTTTAACTTGGTCAGAAAACTCCTCAGTTCTTTTCGAGTATCTTCTCTCAGCTTGGCGTCCAGATTACTCAAAGGTTCATCAAAGAGGATCACCTTCGGTTCGGGGACCAAGGCCCGGGCCAGGGCAACACGCTGCTGCTGGCCACCGCTCAGCTTGGTGGCCGGACGGTTTTCAAAGCCCTCGAGCTGCACAAACCGCAGGGTCTTTTCGACTTTGCTTCTAATCTCCTCCTTGGGTTCTTTTCGGGCTTGGAGAGGGTAGGCGACGTTATCGAAGACTGTCATGTGGGGCCAGATGGCATAGGTCTGAAACACCATGCTCAGGCCCCGCTTTTCCGGCGGCACGAAGATGCTTTTTTCCTTGGACGAGACGATTTCCTCCCCGATGGTGATCTCTCCCGAGTCCGGCGTTTCCAGGCCGACGATGCACCGCAGCAGGGTGGTCTTGCCGCAACCGCTCGGACCTAAAAGGGTGAAGATTTGATTTGCCGGGATGGTAAGATCCACGTTCGACAGGGCCTTAATCTTCTTGCCCTCCGAGAAAAAATCCTTGCTCACACTTTTGATGCGGATTTCCATAGCGGGCTACCGAAAAGGTCCTGAGACCGAGGGAACCAGGTCTCAGGACCACAAAATGACTGGCATGAGTGTGGGGAAAACAATCTTATGGGACATCGAAGATTTTCTTGAATTTGCCCCCCCAAGAACGGATCTCGGCATCCGAGAGCACCCGAATGGGAAGGACTTTTGCCTTGTCGATGCCGTCGATTGGAGGATAGACGCCCGGGTGGAGGACGTACTCACCCACCTTGTCGGCCAGCATCTGCATGGCATCTTTGGAAAGCCAGTAATCCACGAACAGCTTGGCAGCATTGGGGTGAGAAGCGGAGGCAGTGACGGCTATCCCCCGGGGGGTACCCAGCAGTGGTTGTTTCACTCTCGCCCAATCCAGAGGGGCAGGCGCCTTAGTGATAATGTATTTCGGCATGGAAATGGCGATCAACTTCTCGCCACTTTCCACCGGTGCGGGGGTGGGGCCGAAGGATTTGACCAACATGGGCTTGTTGGCAGCGAGTCCCTTGACGAACTTCATCCAAGCTTTCTCAGACTGGAAAACATTCTCCTTCAGGCCGATGAGCCAGGAAATGGTGGTGGCATGGGCAGAGGGGTTGGCCATAACGATCTTTCCCTTCCATTTGGGATCCGTCAGGTCCTCGTACCGCTTGGGAACGTCCTGCGCCTTGACAAGTTCCTTATTGTAAATCAGGGCGACGTATTCAATACCGAAAATCTGGATGGCGTCGTCTGTTCTTGTCCATGCTGGATAGCTGGCAGCAGCGGGGGATTTGTATGGGGCCAGGACACCCTTATCCTTCAGGAGTTGCATGATCGGCAGTGGCGACTGAAGTACATCTGCCATAAGCTTTCCGGCCTGATGCTCCGTCAAGACAGTGGCGAGGAATTTCGAGGTGGAGATCCTGGTGTACTCTCCCTTGACGCCGTAATCTTTAGAGAACGCCTCCATGATGGGTTGAATGGCTGTGATGTTGGCGTAAAAGGCTGCTTTTCCCTCCTCTTTTGCTTTCTTGACCAAGGCCTGATCTGCATACGCAGAAGGAGCCATTAAAAGAATCAACAACAGAATTGCGAGCTTCTTCATGGTTCACCTCCATTAATAGTTTATTGCATATTTATTATCAGCCGAACTGTTAGGGCCGGACCATGCATCCTGGTGTTTTTGGAATGCTGCAGCCAGTCGAAGCGAAACGCCCGCCTCGGCGGGGGTTGGAGCGAGCTTCAATGTGCCTTTTCCCCGAAAGACATTTTTTCGGAGAATACCATGTTAGTCTGAAAAGTTCGAGATCATTCGGGAGGACCGGCCGGTGACCTATAATGTGTCTTAATCATAAACTCCTGACGTCCTTTGGCAATTATACCAGGTGCCCCGCCTATGGACAGTAGGAATCGCTCAGCGCCCACAGCTGCCATTTCCGTTGTTTCCCGCGGGCTAAATGGAAACATCTCCATTTCTCTCTAGCGGACAATGTATTTCAAGAAAAGAGTTGAGATGGATAGGTAGATGAGAATGCCGGTTATGTCATTTGCGGTGGTGACAAAGGGTCCGGAAGCGATGGCAGGGTCAACGTCCAGCCGCTCAAAGATGATCGGTACCAGTGTACCCATCACTGATGCCACCACAATGGCCATCGCCATGGCCAGGCCAACAGCGAGTCCCAAGGCTGGGTTGCCGTGCCAGAGGTCAGCAATAACACCTATGGTAAGACCGCAGACCAGAGCCATCAGCAGGCCCACCCTCACTTCTTTGAATATGGTGCGGCCTATACTGTGCAGGTCAACAACGCCCGTGGCCAAGCCCCTCACCGTGATGGTGGATGATTGGATACCAACGTTACCCCCCATACCGGTGATTACCGGAACGAAGGTCACTAGAACAATGGCATCGTGCAGGGCGACCTTAAAGAGCCAGAGAAGGTAGCCGGTCAACAGCCCTCCGAATAGGTTGGTGATAAGCCAGGGTAACCGGAGGCGGGAGATCTTCCAGACTTTGTCGCCGTACACCAGTTCATCTTCATGGGTACCGGCCATCCGCAGAATATCTTCAGAAACCTCCTCCTCCATGATGTCCATGATGTCATCGATGGTAATGCGTCCAACCAGAGTTCCGTCCGGTTCCACTACCGGGGTCGAGAGGAGGTCATATTTCTGAAATATGCTTGCCACTTCTTCCTGATCCATATTGACAGGAATAGCCTTGAAACTGCTGTCCATGACTTGGGAGACTTTGTCTCCGGGGTTAGCCAAAATGAGCCTCTTTAGACTCAGTTGTCCCACCACTTTGAACTGGGGATCGATGACGAAGACGTTGATCAAATAGTCCAGATTCTCACCCAGTAGACGAACGCGATCAATGGCTTCGGCAATGGTGGCTTCCCGTGGCACAGCCAAGAGCTCTGCTTGCATAATACCGCCGGCCGTTTCCTCTCCATGGACAAGGAGCCGACGTACATGCTGCGAATCCTCCACATCAATGCGAGCCAGGACTTTCTCGACCACTTCCTCCGGCACCCCGGCCAGGAGGTCAGCCGCATCATCCGAGTCCAGTTCGTCCACGATCTGGCCTAGACGTTGAGGGGACAGGTGAGAGAGAATTTGATCTTGGGAGAATTCCGACAGGTGAGCGATCACCTCTGGGGCGATGACCGTGTCAAAGCGTTTGAAGAGGTTTATCTTCTCGGACTCATCCAGAGATTCGAAAAGGTCGGCAATGTCCACTGGATGCAATTCAGCCAGCATCTCAACTGCGTCATCCAAGTTGTCTTGGTTCAGAGCCGATTTCAGCCTTGAGAGGAGTTCACTTCTGTCAATGGGCATCGTTGTCAACCTGTCTAGAATTATGGACAATAAACCGCAGGAGCGGCATATATTCGGTTCGGGACACCAAGCTAGCCGGAGCTGTCACAAAAGTGCAAGGCTGGCTGCGACAGGCAGAAATGCTTCTGGTCCTGTGACTGGAGTCTTGGGCACTGGTGCCCCCAGTGCTGCAGGTGTTTTCCCATTGCTAGATTAGCAGCTTTAGCCTACACTAATTGCGCGCCGAATGAAATTCTTTTCGAAAATTGAGTCTGCACAACTCAAGCGATAGACTGACGGTTCTGTCGTGGTTGTAATCTTCAAGGTTCAGAAAAGGCAAACCGATCCGCAAGAGTATTACCGAATATAGGGCATCAGCCATAACAAGAGATCAATCTTGCTAAATAGGGTAGCAGTTATGCTGAATACCATACGAGGCAGAATAATCGCAGTTTTAATACTGGGTCTTGCTGTACTTCTGTTAATTACTGCCATAAATTTTTGGAATGTTTTCTCTGTGAATGAAAAAATACGTATTATCGAAAACTATGATGATTTGTTTAATGACATTTTGGAGGTTAGACGCTATGAGAAAAATTTTATTTTATATAAAAATGTTAATGATTTAAAGGAGTCCCTCGAGTACTTGGATAAAGCAGAAGATTTGGCTCGCAGACTAGCATTAAATATCTCTGAGCTAGTCGGCAGTGAAGAATTCGATCATTTTATGTCTAGCTTGCATAGTTATCGACAGGTAATCGTTAAGTATACTGTCTCAGATAATGATCAAATTAGTCAATCTGACATAACCCTAATGAGGTCACGAGGCAAGGAGCTGATAGAGTTCGTTAGTAGGTTTATCGATATCAAACGTAAAAGAATCCACAGAGCTCTCTCCCGCTCTGTAGTTATTCCCTTTTTGTTTCTGCTTATCTTTTTCACCGTGATTATTCTGACCTTTCGTATTGTAGTGAGGGACATTTTCCAACCTTTACAGCTTATCGAGCGGACAACTAAAGAAATCGCCCAGGGCAACTTTTCCCCCATAGACTATAAGGCCCGGACCAAGGACGAGATATTCGATCTTGTCACTGCTTTTAACAAAATGGCCAGAGAAATCGATGAGGGACAAGAGGAGTTGGTACAGTCTCGCAAGATTGCCGCTCTTGGTACCTTTACTGCCGGGGTGGCCCACGAGATCAACAACCCTCTCAACAATATCTATCTGACGGCTGAGGCCCTAATTGAAGACTTCGAACAACAGATCCCCGGAGAAGCCAAGGAACTTGTGCTGGATATCCTCTATCAATCCGAACGGGCAGCTGAGGTTGTGGGAAATCTTCTGGACTTCTCGCGAAGCGAACACCCATCCTATACCGAGCTCTCGGTGGATGATGTCATCCAGCGCACTGTAAAGCTGGTGAAAAACCAGTTGATGCTGACTGGCATCAACCTGGAGATGGAGATCGCTTCAGGGCTGCCCGAGATCAAAGGGGCCCAACGTCATCTCCAGCAAGTTTTCTTGAATCTGTTCTTGAATGCAATTCACGCCATGCCCAATACTGGCGAGCTCACTGTTAGCGCAACTACATACTCTTCTGAATACATCCGAATAGATGTAAAGGATACGGGAGTGGGGATAAGGGCCGAGGACTTGGAGAGGATCTTTGATCCCTTCTTCACCACCAAAGGAGTGGGGCGGGGAACGGGGCTCGGTCTATCGGTGACCTATGGAATCGTCAAAGAGCACGGAGGGTATATAGAGGTAGCAAGTGAGGTGGGGAAAGGATCCACCTTCTCTGTGTTTCTTCCCGTAGTGGCGGAAAGGCCGGAGGAACAAGATGGACGCCCAAATAGCCATAGTGGATGATGAGATAACGGTGTGCCGCCGACTACAACATGCCTTGGTGAAAGAGGGCTATGGGGTGGAGACTTTTCAGGCTGCAGGGCCTTTTCTCGAGCGCATGACCGTGGCCCATTTTCAGGTCATATTCCTTGATCTAAGGCTGTCGGATATGGATGGCATGAGGCTGTTGCCAGAGATAAAGAGGAGATGGGAGCAGGCCGAGGTAGTGATCATCACCGGCTACGGATCCATAGATTCAGCTGTTAAGGCAATTCAGAAAGGGGCCTATCATTATATCACCAAGCCCCTAAAGCTTGAAGACGTCCGCATCCTGGCAAAGAGGGCTCTGGAGAAGATACATCTCAGGCAAGAGGTTGATAACCTGAAAAGGGTTTTGGCAGAGGATCGCAGCTCCTTTAACGGGCTTGTAGGAACCAGCGGGGAGATGCAGGAGATCTTTAGCCTGATGAAGAAGGTGGCTGTTGTCGACTGCAACGTCCTGATCCGCGGCGAAACTGGCACGGGCAAGGAGCTGGTGGCCAGGGCCATTCATAATCTGAGCCCCAGGAGCCCCTATCCATTTGTCTCTTTTAATTGCGGCGGCTTTGCGGAGGAATTGATCACCAATGAGCTGTTCGGCCATGAAAAAGGGGCTTTTACCGGGGCCGTCTCCACCAAAATAGGGCTGTTGGAGACGTCCCACCGCGGGACGGTCTTTTTGGATGAAATAGGAGAGATGCCCCCCTCCATGCAGGTAAAGCTTCTGCGGGTCATTCAGGAAAAGAAGATCCTCAGGGTGGGAGGAACAAGGCCAATAGACCTGGATATCCGAATTGTTGCCGCCACCAACAAGGATTTGAAACAGGAAGTCCAGGATAGAGAATTCCGCGAAGATCTTTATTACCGGCTTGACGTGGTAAACATCAAGCTTCCAAGACTGGCCGAGAGGAAAGACGATATTCCCCTGTTGATCTCGCATTTTATCAAGAAATACAGTACTGCTTTGCGAAAGGAGATCAGCCGCATCACCCCCGAGGCCGTGGAGATTCTTTTAGGATACAACTACCCGGGAAATGTTCGCGAGTTGGAAAACATTGTCGAGCGGGCTGTGGCCTTGGCGGAGGGTGAGCTGGTTAGGGTGGAAGACCTACCCCCGGATCTGCAAAAGCTCGATTTTTTCTCCCTGGATGGAGAAGAGCTCCTGTCCCTGGAAAAGGTAGAGAAGAACCACCTAGTCAAGGTCTTGAACAAGACCGGCTGGAATAGGAATCTAACCAGCGAGATTCTCGATCTGCCGCGGACCACCCTCTGGCGGAAGATGAAAAAATATAACATTTCGAAAAAGTAGTCGCCAAAATCCGCGTTTCACTTTTCACTTTGAAACATTCCTGCCATAGTCGTTTTTCTTCAACAAAGATCAGCTAATCCCCCCCGTCAATAGATAGTTCTGTTTCAAAATGAAAAGCCATTCGTGTCAGCTCATCTTTGGTATAACTGGTAACTATTTAAAATTATATGATTTTTTGGTTTGGCACCAATCTTGTAGAACCTGACGAGATTATGAAGCGAATCATGGCGGTTTTGGAAGCTGGTGAGACCAACCTCTGGTCAGCTGTCCATGCGATCAATCTGGCCCAGAGACTGGGCGGCAAAGTCTTCATTCTCAGGATCTTACCCTCTGAAAAAAGCGGAAAAAGTGTAGAACTGCAGGAAGAGCGAAAGGGGGTGTTGCAAGAGCGGCTGGAGGCCCTCATTGAACAGGGGCGTTCTCAGGCGGTTTCGGTAGATTACCACATAGCTCATGGGAGTTATGAAGATGAACTGGTGCGGTTTATTAGAGAAATACAGATTGACATTCTGGTACTTCCCGCGCCCCATTTGTTTCGGTATGGTCAGCGGCACAAGGAGATTTCACCCGAGAGCATCCGCCATCGGGTCAACTGTCGCATAGAACTGGTGCATGAGAAACCCGATTTACCTGTGAGGAGATGAATATGTTCTGGCACCTCTACCTACCCATTGCGGGGAGCAGCATCAACATCTTGTTGATCTTTTTCTTGGGCATTCTGGTTGGGCTTCTTTCCGGTATATTTGGAGTCGGAGGTGGTTTTTTGATGACCCCGCTGCTGATCATGATCGGCATACCACCAACGGTGGCCGCAGCCTCGGACTCCAACCAGATTGTCGGGGCCTCCACCTCGGGCACCCTGGCCCATTACCGGCTGGGCAATGTGGATTTCAAAATGGGCCTCCTCCTGCTGATCGGTGGAGTGGCGGGTGGAACAGTGGGAGTGCAGATCATTAAGATCCTGCGCGAGCTTGGCAATGCGGACTTTTTGATCAACATCACCTACGTGCTGATGCTCGGTTTTGTCGGCACTTATATGTTTCTGGAGAGTCTGCAGGCGATAAGAAAGAAAAAGGCTGCGCAGGAGCCCCCTGTGGCTAAGGAGTCAAGATATGCCCGGCTGGTGGGCAAGCTGCCGTGGCAGACAAATTTTGACACATCCGGAATCAGACTTTCTGTGCTCATGCCCCTTGGCCTGGGCGTATTTGTCGGTATTCTGGCGGCGATTATGGGGGTGGGCGGCGGCTTTATAATGGTTCCGGTAATGGTCTATCTGTTAAGAATGCCGATGCACGTGGTTGTGGGGACCAGCCTCTTCCAGATCCTCTTTACCTGTGTCAATGTGACCATCATGCAGGCCCACTCCAATCATACGGTTGATTTCGTCTTGGCTCTCATCCTGCTGCTGGGGTCTACGTTGGGGGCGCAGTTCGGGGCCAAGATCAGCAAAAGATTGGGCGGGGAGCAGCTCAAGATACTCCTCGCCTCAATTGTTCTTCTGGTGATGGTGAAAATGCTCTTGAGCCTTCTCCTAACACCCGACATCATGGTAGCATACAAGGGAGGACATTAAAGTGCTGAAAAAGACCGCAGTTTTTCTGGCTCTCTTCTTCTGCTTCTTTGTTGGTTGGCCGTTTTCCTCGCCAGCCGGTGGCATAAAGGCTCGTCTGATTCCTGAGGCCGTCGACATCGGCACCTTTTTTAACGGCACTAAGGTATATGTCTCCGGCGATGTCTCTCGGGACAGCGAGGTTGTGGTAAGGTTGTCTGGGATGCGCCAGGATGTGACCCTGAAGAAAAAGGGAAAGGTACTGGGTCTTTTGTGGATGAACCTCGGCAGCGTCACCATCCACGACGTGCCCAGCATGTACCTTGTCTCTATCTCTAAGGATTTAGCGGCCATTGCCAAGACGCAGCCCAACAAGTGGGAGGAACTGGGCTTCGGCTTCGCTGCTCTGGAAAAAGAGATAAACACTAACTCAGCGCCGGCAGAAAGAGAAGCGATCTTCAAAGAGTTTTTGAAACTGAAAAAGAGCGAAGGGCTTTATGCCTTAGAAACAGGGAGTATCAGCTACACCGAAGAGAACTCTGGCGGCAAGTCCTTCGAGGCGGTTTTGGAGATCCCCCCCCGTCTTACCCCGGGGAAATATCTGGTGGAAACCTTTGCTGTAAAAGATGGCTCTGTGACGGCAAGCACCACAGCGGAGCTGCAAGTGAAGCAGGTTGGGTTTCCCGCATTTGTCTCGAGCCTTGCCTTCAAGCATGGCGCTCTATACGGTCTCTTGGCCACGATTATTGCCATTGTTGCAGGCCTGCTCATGGGCGTCATCTTTAAAGGCGAAAAGGGTGCGCACTGATCAGCTGATGAACATCTTCGGCAGGCTAAAAAAGGCTCTCAGTTCCAGAAAGAGCCGTCGCGGCCAGGTCCCTTTTATCATCTTGTTTAAGACCTTTCAGGGGATCCTGGAGAAGAATAACAGGATATTGGATTTGATGGCAGAAATGGGCGACAAGCTTGGAGGTGATTATGTTTTTGATAAGCAGTACATCGTCTCCAGCAGCCAGGAGATGGGCGATCTGGTTTACAAGCTGATTTACGACTTGGATACCATCGCCCCCCGTAAATATTTTGATCTTTACGACGCCTTTCAGAGGATCAGCCATGAGATCGAAGAAGAGTTGGTCGGCAGGCCGGTAATCCCCCAGGCGGACCTGGTAATACCTTTTGAGACCATCAGCAGGGACTCCGGCGATGTGGTGGGGGGCAAAGTGGCTAACCTGGCTGAAGTACATAATATCCTGGGGCTGCCCACACCGGAGGGCTTCGTTATTACCACCACGGCCTTCAAGGCCTTCATGGAGTACAACAAGCTTTGGGATAGATTCAGACAGGAGCCTATGACAGCTGAGGTCGGCAAGGAGATGCGCAGGCTCATCGCCCAGGGCTTATTACCTCCTGATCTCAAACGAGCATTGCAACAAAGTATTGAAAAATTGCAGCAGGCAGCGAGCGATAAGAAGATATTTTTGGCGGTAAGAAGCAGTGCCTGGGGTGAGGACAGCATCCATACCTTCGCCGGCCAGTTCAAAACCTTCCTGAACCAGCCGGCTGAAAAGCTTGGCGACAGGTATAAGCAGGTGATCGGCAGCGCTTACTCCCCTTCGGCCATAGAGTACAGGGCGGGAAAAGGTATTTCCGAGGATGAGGTGGCCATGGGGGTGGGCTGCCAGATAACCATCGACGCCAAGGTAAGTGGTGTGCTCTACACCCTGGATCCCACCACGCCGGAGCGGGAGGTTATGGTAATAAACTCTGTCTTGGGGCTTGGAGCGCCCTTGGTATCAGGCGAGGTGGCAGGGGACCAGTACTTACTGAGTCGCACGCCACCGCATGAACTCACAGCCGTTAACGTCCGGCGCAAGCCCTCCAGTCTGGCTCTGAAGGCGGGCGGTGGCACTGAGGTTCGGTCCGTTCCAGAAGAACTGCAGATGCGGCCTTGCCTCGCAACCGCAGAGATGCTGCGTCTGGCTGAAACTGCCCTTATTATTGAAAGGTATTTCAAAAAGCCCCAGGACATCGAGTGGGCCCTGGACAAAAATGGTCAGTTTATTATACTCCAGACCAGGCCCCTCAACCTCCAAAGCCAGATGGCCAATTTGGTCTGCAACCTCACCGCCGCCGTGCAAGAATATCCGGTGATATTTAGAGGCAAAGGGGACATCGCCCAACGGGGGGTCGGAGCGGGGGCTGTAGTTATTGTCAGGGATGATCAAGATATGGAGGATTTTCCCGCGGGCGCCATCCTGGTTAGCAAGTATACCTCACCACGCCTTGCCAAGGTTGTGCCCAGGGCCAGCGGTATCCTCACCGATGTAGGTTCGCCCACCGGCCATATGGCCACCATCGCCCGGGAGTTCCGGGTACCTACTATTGTCAATACAGGAGAGGCCACTAGGGTCCTGAGGCCGGGGCAGGAAATCACGGTGGACGCAGAGGAGAATGTGGTATATGAGGGCAGGGTAAAAGAGCTCTGTTACTATGAGTTTTCCGAAGAGCCATTCGAAGAGAGCTACGAATATCGGCTGATCTTGCGAGTGCTCAAGAAGATAGCCCCTCTTAACTTGCTGAACCCCCACGAGAAGAATTTCGCCCCTGGGGGTTGCAAGAGTTTTCATGACATCACCAGGTTCGTCCATGAGAAGGCGGTGGAGGAGTTGCTTAACCTTGATTTCCAGAAAAGGAAATTGGATGCACCGGCAAGGAGACTCAAGCTCCCAATCCCTCTAGGGTTGATGCTCATTGATATGGGGGGGGGGTTAGAAGAGACTGCGGAGGGTTCGGTGGTGGAGCCCGGCCAGGTGGTCTCGATTCCCATGAAAGCAACGCTTGAGGGAATGATTGCTCCTGGAATGTGGAGCACAGAGCCCATGTCGGTGGACTTTGGCTCCTTTATGTCGAGCCTCACCCGGACTTTTTCATCCAGCCTGGCAACGCCCAAATATATGGGGCAGAATCTGGCGATCATCAGCAAGGAGTACATGAACTTGAGTCTACGGTTGGGCTATCACTTCAGCATCCTCGATGCCTATATAAGCGACGAGATCAACGACAACTATGCGTATTTCCGTTTTCTAGGGGGAGTGACCGACTTGCAGCGCCGCTCGCGCCGAGCCAGGCTATTGGCTGAACTTTTGGAGGCGCATGACTTCCGAGTGGATGTGAGGGGAGACCTGGTGGTAGGCCGGATAAAAAAGTTGGATGCGGCAAGGATGGTGGAGAGGATGCGCACCCTTGGTCATCTCGTTTCCTTTACCCGCCAGCTTGATGTAAAGATGGTGAGTGATGCAGAGGTTGAAAACAGCAAGGAGACGTTCGATCGGTTGGCGGCAGGAAAAGCGCCGGAAATGAACTAAAGGGAGGTCCCATGAATGAGGACAGAAAAACGCAGATTCTTATTTTGGACGATGAGCCCATAGTCTGGAAGAGATTGAAACCGGCACTGGAAAAAGCGGGCTATGAGGTTGAGGCTTTTACTCAGAGCAGCAGCGCCATGAGGCGGGTGCAGGAAAAGGAATTTGATATTGTGGTGACCGATCTCAAGATGGAAGGCGTTGACGGCATGGAATTTCTGACCGACGTGAAAACTCGCTCACCCAAGACCGAGGTGATTGTCATAACCGGATTCGCCACCATGGAGACCGCCAAGGAATCCTTCCAAAAAGGAGTTTTCGACTTTGTGGCCAAGCCTTTCAAGAGGGGTGAACTGCTGGAGATCATAAGAAAAGCCGAGGCTAAGGTCTTCGGTAAGTAAGGAGAGAATAAGGAGTGAAACCATGATCAAAGTACTTGTTCCCGTTGCGGCGGATTTAGCATCCAGTATCGCTCTCCGGTATACTTGCCGGCTTGCAGAGCTGGTGGAAGTGGAGATCCAGACCATCAACGTAAGAAAGCCCTCATCTGAAGAATACCCCGTAGGCACGGGCTGGGTCCGTCACACCTGGGAGAAAACGATGCTGCAGAAGGCAGAGCATGATGTGAGTCAATTGATCCGGGCTGAAAGGGCCCACTGCCCCACCTTAGGGGAACCAAAGATTAGGCTTGGAGACAGAGATGATGAGATACTCAAAGAGCTCCAGTCCGGCTCCTATAACCTCTTCCTGGAAGGGACCATTCCCACTTTCAGCTCCTCCTACTTTACCAAAAGGCTCCAGTCCCACCTTTATGAGAACATGCCGTGCCCGTTTATTATGGTTAAGAATTTGATGCCCCTCAACAGAGCACTGCTTGTTTTGAGCGACAGCGTGGATCTGAGCAGGCTAATCCGTATTTTTACTGATACATTCAAGAAAGCTTTTCTGCCTATTGATCTCTTCTACTTGAAGTTTCAAGAGAAAGAAAACGGGGAGAAGGAGAAAGAAAGCCTGAAGACCGCAATGGACCTCCTGGAAACGCAGGGATGGGTGGCGGAAAAGAGTGAGGTTATCTACGGGCAACCGCAGGAGTTGGCCGAGCGTCTCGAAGACTATGGTCTTCTGGTGACGGATTTGGGCCGGAGCTTGGAAAAAAGAAGCCCTTTACAAGAGTTCTTGGTGGCCACCCTGGCACCAATCCTTCTTTTTTGACCATGAATCTGATACCGGTGGGGAGAGACTAAAATGAGGATTCTTTGCGCGGTAGATGAAAGCCCATACAGTGAATATGCAATTAGGGAGACGGCCCGACTGGCCATGAACACCTGGGCAAATGTCACCATTCTGGGAGTCCACCGCGACTCCGCTTTGGTGAAAAGGGCTTCTGCCCGTGATGATGTGGACCTAGTTAAGACCTTGCGTCGCTATCGCGAGCTGTTCCTTACCTATTTCCAGGAATCCGGTTCACCTTATGACACCAAGAGATGTGGCTACGAGTTTATGCTGTTGGCAAACGGAGCCTGGGAGGATTTGTATCTTTGCCGGAGTAGTATGAAGGAACTAAAGGTTCGGCTGAGAGCAGGCAATATGAGCAAAGCTATTTTGGCTGAGGCGGAGGAAGACGAAAGCGACCTCATCGTGATCGGCTGCGACCATGACAGAGGCTGCATCTGGGAACACGAGGCAGCCCTTCCCAAAAAAGTGGTAAACGGCGTCAGTTGTTCCGCCCTTGTGGTGACTGCCAGAAAAAAGATAAAAAACATCCTCTGCTGCCTTGATCAGCAGAGTGTAAGCCAGGAAACTTTGGAGATGGTCAACCAGATGGTGACGATCCACAAGGCCAGGCTGAAGATCGTGGGTTTAAGCAAGGGCAAGGAACTAAAGCCGGATGTGGACAAGAGTATGCAGTTCATCCTGGATTACTATCTGGCGCGGGAGATTACCCCGAGCATAAGCATTGTTGATACCTCAGAGCTGGAAAGCTTTTTGGCTCAAGAAAGTGAACAGGCGCTGATCGCCCTGGTAATGGGAAAAAAGTCTCTCTTGTCCAAGACACTTTCCAAGAAAAAGGTGGACAAGTTGGTGGAAGCAAGCCGCAGTTCCGTCTTGATCCTTCGCTAAGGGATGTAGGTTTCAGTGTTCATAGTTCAGGTTTCAGCTCTATCAATTCTGACACCTGACACCCGACACCTAAATCCTTAGTCGTGGTCATTTGTAATTTCCATCAACTTCCACCTCTCCATAGCAACAACGAGGACGAGTTCAATCCGCAATCTTCCCACTGCCTCCAACCTAAAGCGAAGCGCTCCTCAAACCTCCAACGGCATCCCCCCCCTGCTCCATGCCTCCTGGATTCTGACTCCTATTACCTCTACGTATTACACAAATGACAGCGCAGCGAAACTGGGAACCCGCGTGTCGTAGATGCCGCGTGCGGTGCGGGACTGAGCGGCTTGTCTCGCCGAAGTTTTAACGGAGGCGGAAGCGTAGCCCAATCGTTACATTCTGCAACAATACACCTCGTCGATGCAATAGTTCATAACGTACTGAAATTACGTTATCATTTTATCTGTAAGCCAATAATGTTGCTTTATGCAACGCTTGGCGACTGTCAGGTCTAGACTTAATAATCAACTAATAATCTAATGATAACAATAAGATGAAGACTCTTTTTCTGCCCTGGCATGGTTGTTGTATTACTATTAGGCAAAAAGCAGCACAAAAGTTGAGAAAAACTTTAAGATAACAGGAGGATTCGCCATGAGTATCAGAGAAAAACTCGAGAGAATCATGATGGCCATTACCTTCGCTGAGGCGGGGGAGCACGATACGGCCAGGGAGTTTTTAAGAGAGGAAAAACGTCCGCGCAAGTCGAAGAGGGTTAGGCGGCGGCCCAGACCAGAGCTGCGAGCCCCGTCCGCAAAGCGGTAAGAGATTATAATCAAGTGTCTAAAGAAAATTCCATAAGGAGGTAACGATCCATGTTGGCAAAGTTGAAAAAAAAGATCCTCAAGAAGAAGGTTGACGAGAATGAGGTAGAGGTGGAGAGTCGCCAGGGCCAGACTCTGAGAGAAAAGGTCGAGAGCTACACCGAGGCGATCACCTTTGCCGAAGCCGGTCTCCAGGAGGAGGCCCAGGAGATCATGCGAGCCGAACTGGCTGAAATAGCCAAGGTGCTGGTGGTGGGCCACGAGGACACCTTCTCTAAACCACTGGTGGACTATGCGGTGGGATTTGCCGAACGCATGGGCTATGAGATCGTCGCCCTCAATATCAGTCCGGTCCGGACCGAATCGGCCACGCTGGGGCCTTTCTGTGATATGCTTTGCGAGGAGTTCAACAAAAAGTGCCAGGAAGGAATCGGCGCCCTTTGCCGGGCCTGCGAGGAAAAGTCCATCCCCTTCACCCACCTGGTCAAGTACGGTGAGGTTGACCAGTGCATCAAAGAGACTCACGAGGATATGCGGAGAGTGGAATTCGTCATCACCGAACCGGAGAGTTGCCCCGAGGAGGGAAGAGTTGCCATTCCAGTCTTCTGCCTGGCCCACTAGTTGTTGGCTTAATGTCGGTCGGGTGGTTCCGCGCCAGCGGGCTCACCCGACGGCAGAGGCCATTGCTTATGAATCAAGGAGTAGATTTTCAAGACAAAATCCCTAGCGCTGCTCGGGCAGGTAATTTATCAGGAGGAATAATAGTATGGACGCGCACTTCATCTTCGGTCTGGTACTGATCCTTTTCACCCTGGGACTTTGCTTCTTTTTCAGGAAAGAGAACAAGAATAAATAAGGAGTAGCACTGATGTTGATAAGCTAATGACCGCCGCTGCCAAAAATACCGGAGGCACCCAGGCAAAGTACCAACACTTCCAATATGACGAGCACCACAAAGGCGATATCTTTCTGTTTAATATAGTAAGGTAAAATGACTATATAGCAGACAATCGTCATCCCCGCCAGCAGGACAATCCCGATAAAATTGAGAAAGTCGCCTTTGCCGAGCAGGGTAGCCCACCCCCACCCTATGGGGATGTTGGCCTCGTGCACATACTGGCTCACCGGCATGGACCAGTATTGGGAAATCTCGTTGATCGGTATGTAACTTTCAAAAACTCCGCTTACGTAAACGAAAAAGGTGATTAGCAGGATAGCTATGGCGCCCCAGCTGCCGTAGAAGAGCAAGTCGGCATAGGTTATCTGTTCGGGTGGAGCTTGCGGTGCTTGAGACGTCATTTTTCCCTCGCTTTTCTAAATACCAAGGCCCTTCAATAAAGCCTTGATCCCGGCAAAAAGGAGCACAGTAATGACAATGTAGCGGATGACCTTCGGTTTCGCCACCGCCAAAATTCTCACTCCCACAAAAGATCCCAGCATGAGTCCTACGATGGAAGGCACCGCCATGAGGGGAATCACGCAGCCCTGATTGAGATAGATCCAGGCCGCCGAGGTGTCGGTGATGGAGAGCAAAAACTTGCTGGTTCCCACCGAAAGCTTCAAAGGTGCTCCCATGAGCAAATTGAGCACGGGAACATTGGCCCACCCCGCACCCAGGCCGAACATGCCGGCCATAAAGCCGATGACGATAAAAAGAAGCAAGCCTGGTAGGGTGCGGTGGGTTTTCCACTCGATGAGTTCTCCGGTGGACGGCTCCAGATAAGCACCGGCCATTTTCAAAGCTCCGCCTATACCGTCCTGCTTTTCCACCACCGGTCGCTCCACGTTCTTGGAAAAGGTGATCAAGAGCGCGATGAAAATGATTGTCGCCCCCAAGGCAATCTGGATGATGTTGGTGGGAAGAGCAAGACCCACGAGAGCACCGACAATGGCACAACTGGAGGCAATAAGGGCAACCGGCAGAGCGAGGCGGAGATTGGCAAAGTTTCTTTTGAGCAAACCCGGCCCTGCTGCCAGAGCCCCGGCCAGGGCCACCAGCAGGCCGGTCCCCCTGACAAAGTCAAGATGGAATGGAAAAAAGCCGCTCACCAGCGGCACATAGAGCACGCCGCCGCCCACGCCGGCCAACACCGCGATGATCCCCAGGACAAAGCAGAAGAAAAAGAGTATCACAGGCCAGAACCACCAGGGGTGCTCTGGGTTAGCAGCAACGGCTTCTGCTGTCGCCCATGCGGGCGTCGATAGTGCATGGATTGCGACAAATATCGCACTTGCCGCCACTGATCTAAATGGGAATTTCAGCATAGCTATCCTCGCGCAAAAAGTTCCAGCACAGCTTTGTATGCCAGCAGAATGACCACCCACGGCACTACGTGCAATTTTTAACAATCAGTTTACTAATTAGCAAATTGTCGGCTGGAGTGTCAAGGAGAAAGTAGGACAAAAATGTTGCATTTTGCAATACTAGAATCATTTACCTAGTTCAAATCACGGCTGGATTTCGCCGGTGCAAGGGGGTACGGTATTGTTGCTAGAAACCCAGGTAGATAGTACATTTCATGATGAAAGCTTTTATCTGTAGAGCAGTACCGGTCGAGTGGTGCGCCGGATGATCTGCAGTGACCTATCACTCAGGATGTTAAAACGACCGGACTTGCCAAAACCCTGAGCTCCAAGCACCACGAGATCGTAGTTATTTAGCACTATTTCTCGAACCACTTCTTCAACCACGTTGCCTTCTATAAGCTTGGTTTGAGGTTGGTGTTCCAGCTTATTGAGGGCGGACTCCCCCTTTAGAACACAGGCGTCAGCGAACTCCTGGCTTTCTTGGCCGTCGGTATCGCGAACGTGCATCAGGGTGATCTCGGGCTTTTTCTTCAACAGCATGGGGCCGATGAAATTGAGAGCTTCTTGGTCGCAAGAGGAGCCGGAGTAGGCCACCAACACTCTATGTATGTTTCTCAGTTCTCTGACAATGAGCACGGGCCGGCTTGAGTGATGGATGACCTGGTTGTGCACCTGCCCGAGAAGCATCTCCCTGAGAGCTGAAGATCGATGGCAGCCGAGCACAATGAGGTCGACGTCTTTATCGCTGGCTTCACGGATAATCACCTCCGCCGGGTCGCCTACCAGAATTCTGGGCTCACAGGGGACCTTCCCCTCGAGGCACATCTCGCAGGCGTCAGCAATGGCTGCCTCGACCTCTTTGGCTTGCTCATCAATTTTCTTCTTGTGATCCTTTTTCAGAAATGGAATGTCGAAGTCTTCAAGAATGATGTTTCCCACATCCTTCTTTACGTGGATGGCGTCGACCTCGGCATCAAAGTGTTCCAGCAGGTGACAGGCGTACCGAAGCGCCAGACGTGACTCCAGGTCTCGGTCAACCGCGACAAGAACCTTCATTATATCCCCCTTAGGCTTGCTTTCTACCAAGTTCTCAAAGAAATCAGACAGCCGCATCTGGTAACAATAACCAGAACGTCATTCTCAGTATAATCGAAGAAACTGGAGAACCCCATTCTCCTTCCTCAAAAGTTATACATCAAATCTTCCTCTGTATATACATCAAATCTTCCTCTTTATTGGATCCCGTAAAAGAGGTAGATTACCGTGAGCATCACCGCGAGAAAGATGAAGGTCATCACAGCCCCGGCCTTGGCGTAGTCCACAGTGCGGTAGCCGCCTGGCCTCATGATCAGGGCGTTGACTTGGTGGGTGGGAAGAACAAAGGTGTTGGAAGCGGAAAGACCCACCACCAGCGCAGCCATCCTCGGATCGCCGCCTGCCATGAGCGCCATGTTCATACAGAGGGGGACCAGAAGCACGGTGGCACCCACATTGGAGATCACCAGGGTAAAGAAGGAGGTCATGACTCCCACCACCGCCAGGAGGACTATCGGTTGCACTTCCCCGATTATCTCCAGTATGGTCTTGGCTATATAGGCGGCTGTACCCGTTTGTTCGAAGGCAAATCCAAGGGGAATGAGCCCAGCCAGGAGAAAAACCGTCATCCAATCCACCGAATGGTAGGCCTCGTCCACGGTCAGCACCCCGGTGATGATCATGCCCAGTGCCCCTGACATCAAGGCCACAGAAAGTTGCATCTTGAAGAAAATGATCTGGGCCAAGGCTACCGCCAGCCACAACACCGCGAGCTTGGCCTTCTCCGGACGCAAAATCTCACCTTCCAGGGGTGAGGCAAAGGTAAGTGCCCTAGGCTGAGGCTGGTTTCGGAGGCGGTGAAACCTGTCCCAGGGACCCTGGAGCAATATGGCATCGCCCATGTTCAGACGTACGTGTTTGAGGCCGGAGTAGTAAACGCGCCCCCGGGTGTAGACGGCAATGGGATTCACCCGGTATTGCTCTTGAAACCCTGCTTCGCTCAAAGTTTTCCCTATGAGCTCTGATCGAGGTGAAACCACGGTTTCCACCAGACCGGCATTGGTACGCGCGAATTCATCAGCAAAATAATCCAAGCCATCCTTTATTTGCCAGCCCATAATCTCAGCCAGTCTTCTGACGTTGACTTCCCTGCCGATGATTACCAGATCATCACCCGGGCCTATTGAGTCAGTCCGCCGCGGCACCAGCCTCTTACTGCCTGTCGCAGAGTTACCCAGAGCAACCACGCTCACCAAGAAGTCCTGGCGAATGGCAAGTTCTTCCAGCGTTTTCCTGCCATCAAAGGTATCGGGCACGTGAAGCTCGAACGGATGATCCAGGGCAGGGTAATCAGTTATAAGCATGGCGGTGGTATCGAGATCGGCCTCGCCTTTCGCGGCTGGTAGAATGAACCTGCCCAGAATCATGAAATAGATAATGGCGCTGACGACCAGGCAAATGCCGATAGGTGTCTGGGTGAAGAGGCCGAAGGGCTCCAGCTTCTTTCCCCCAAGAACCATGAGGTCGTTGAGAAGGATCGTGGGGCTGGCTCCTACGAGGGTCATGGTGCCGCCGATGATGGCACAAAAACCCATGGGCATGAGCAGTCTGGAAATGGGAATGTCGAGCCGTTTGGAGATCCTTTGCGTGGCGGGAAGGAAAAGGGCCGCTGCGCCGATATTCTGCATCATGCTCGATATAACCGCCACGGTTCCGGAGATCAGGGCCATTATCCGTCTTTCACTGCGGCCGCCCAACTTAATGATGGGGCTGGCAACCTTGTTCATTACTCCGGTCTTGTCCAACCCTGCGCCAATGATGATCACTGCAATTATGGAGACCACTGCGTTACTGCTCAGCCCCAGAAAAGCCTGTTTGGGAGTTACAAGCCCGATGAGGGGCAGAAGCACCATCATCAAAATGCCCACCACGTCCACCCGAACCCACTCGAATACGAATAGAGTGATTACGAAAGCTAAGACAATTAGCGTCATTACCATGTCAGCGGTCATACTGGGTGCTCCTTTCTGTCTTGGCCAACTGTATGGCGTGATACATAAGTTGCTGGGCTGTACACGGTGAGGTGACTCTGCCCGGGGAGGCCGCGGGTTGCTCGTTGTTCAATAATTTTCGTCTGATTTATCCTGTGGCAAGATGAAACGACAGCTTCTCAGGACAAAGCGACCCGAACTAATTTAGCAGAAGGCTGGAGCAAGTGCAAGTTTTAACAAGCTCAAAATGTGCTATACTGCTGGCGCGGTGATATCCTGGTAGCCACCTTCAGGCGATGTGGGATCGATCTGGCAAG
>Ga0210119_1000065_pt1 | contig 23806 bp, 21 predicted proteins | sample China_Bullhead_C_2_FD_184859 | JGI IMG/M metagenome (GOLD analysis project Ga0210119, IMG submission 184859) | Wetland microbial communities from San Francisco Bay, California, USA, that impact long-term carbon sequestration -... | ecosystem: Environmental > Aquatic > Marine > Wetlands ... | reverse complement strand
TATGATTCGAGGGGCCAGTGAGCTTGAACGAATTTACATGGTAATGAGGAATGTAGCCCCACCTTGATCACTTAAGAAGTGTGCATTACATCCCTTAATCTACACTCGGCTGGGATTTTCTTTGGCACAAGATGTTGAGAGTTGTAAAGGTAGGGGCACAGGAATACTAGGGTGAGGATCAGTTAAGATTTCAGAACGCAGATTTATATTTCACTTCTTAAATCCGAAACCGGAAACCCGCCCGAAGGGTAGGAGTCCGTAGGACAAATCCGCAATCCCAAAACATCCCTCCTTTCCTCAGAAGTTCACCAGAGTTAGTCGTTGAGATATTATAGGCAGCAAGATAACTCTCTAAAATGGGTTGTAACGTTCATGCCGTGGTCAAGGAGGGAGAAGGAGATGTAAGGGCAAAAGAAATTCCCCACTCTCGAGTGTTACGAGAGCGGGGAAGTAAGAGACGGCATGAAGAAAAGGTGAGCTTGTGACTCAAAACCATGCCGCTAAGTGGTAAGATAACTCCGCAATGACGCAAAGACAAGAGGGCAAAGGTCGATTTTTTAGATGTTCACAGAAAAAAAGGGTTAGCCCTCCATAAGCTAACCCTTTATATTTTCTGGTGGGCCGTCAGGGAATCGAACCCCGAACCTACTGATTAAGAGTCAGTTGCTCTGCCTAGTTGAGCTAACGGCCCGATTGAGATCGTGTTTGACAATTCTAGGTGCCCAAAAAAAGTGGCGCGCCCGGCAGGATTCGAACCTGCGACCTGCGGATTCGAAGTCCGACGCTCTATCCGGGCTGAGCTACGGGCGCGCAAAGAAAGAACAGGTTTGCTTATAGGAAATCGGTTCCTAATTGTCAAGGTTTTATCGCAAAGCGCATAGCGTTTCGAACGAGAAAGGCGACTGCGCCCTCAGGTTTGATATCATTTCTCGCATACTGCCCCTGCTTTCCTTTTGCCGTTCACCGCTCACTGCTTACCATTACGTCTCGCTTGACTGGGGTAGTCCCTTTTGTTAGATTTTTTCACATAGGCGCGACTGCTATAAAAAAAAGGAAAGCGGTTCTTGACTGTGCCGCTTGGAGACACTAGGAGGAGCCCCATGAAACTACAGGGAAAGAAAATAATCGTTCTCGTAGAGGACCTCTACCAAGAGATGGAAGCATGGTATCCTTTGCTGAGAATGCGGGAAGAAGGTGCTGAGGTTACCACTGTTGGTACGGAGGCGGGCGTGACTTACAAGAGCAAGGGAGGGTACCCGATTACGTCGGATGTAGCTTCCCGTGATACTGATGTCAACGAATACGATGGGATTATCATCCCTGGCGGATATGCTCCCGACCTTATGCGTAGACATCCGGCCACAGTGCAGTTGGTCAAAGACGGTTTTGAGCAAGGAAAAGTGGTGGCTGCCATCTGTCATGCGGGCTGGATGCTAACTTCTGCAGACATCGTCAGAGGTCGGAAGGTCACCGGTTTTTTTGCTATTCGGGATGACCTGGTTCATGCTGGCGCTGAATATGAGGATGCAGAGGTGGTTGTAGATGGTACTTTGATCACCTCCAGAAAGCCCGACGACCTGCCGGCTTTCTGCCGGGAGATTATTAAGGCACTTTCTTAGAGTGTCGGTTGTCCGTAGTCAGTCGTTCGTTGTCCCAACAGGTATTGGCTGCGAGGCACGGGTTATGCATAAGAGATCTAATTTCAACAACAATTTAGAGATTGACAGGTGTGGGTAGGATAGTTATGCAAGCGGGACATTATTTCCACGTGCTGACCGGCTCCTGTGGTCGGTGGTTTTTGCAGAAGTTTCACCGACTGGTAGACATCCTTGGTTTTTTTGTGGTGTGCCTCAAAACGACCTTGCGCTATAGACATACCGGTCAGAGGCTTATGGCTCGCACCTTTATCCAGCAAATATATTTTACTGGAGTCCAGTCGTTAGAGCTTATCTGTCTCATAGCGCTCCTGGTGGGCGGGTTGGTAGTTATCCAGGGTATTGCCCAGCTGACCAGGGTGGGTAGCAGAAATGTTTTGGCATCCTTGCTGACTGTGGTGATTATCCGGGAAGTGGGGCCATTGCTTACTGCGGTGGTGGTAACCCTAAGATCAGGCTCAGCCATCGCAATTGAAATGGGATACATGACAGTACTCAGGGAAATTGAAAGCCTCGAGATGCAGGGTATCGACCCACTGCATTTTCTCACCTTACCCCGCCTCGTGGGGGTTACCGTATCGGTGATTTGCCTGATCGTCTTTTTTAACATAGTGAGCATCTTTGGTGGATTCGTCGTAGCCTGGACTTTAGTTGACGTTCCATTTTGGGCGCTTTTCAGTGATCTCGCCCATGAGCTCAACGGCATTGACATCATTGTCGGCTCAGTGAAAGCGTTTGTGTTCGGCTTAACCATCGCTTTGGTCTGCATGTATCATGGGTTCAGGACGGGGGAGGCGATTACTAACATTCCGCCGCAGGTGTCTCGAGCCCTGGTGGACTGCTTCATGTTGTGTATATTTTTCAACGTACTGATTTCGGCCCTGTTCTACCTCTGATCGAGGGCATGGGGTATTACGGGAAGACAGACCCTCATACATAGACTTAGGTTGGAAGTTGTGAAAGCATCGATTATTGCCAGTGAAAATATGGAGTACTGTGAAGAAGATGGTACTTGTCTCTTCAGTGAGCTGTCGTTTCGTCTGGAGAGGGGGCAGAGAGGTGTGTTGCTGGCTGACCCTCACCGATGCGCCACTATACTGCTAAAAATCTGTGCAACTTTAGTTTCACCGACCGATGGTCAAATTTCCTGGTTTGGTCAGAGCTCGGATCAAATGGATGGGCCGGGGTTATACAAACTGCGGCGGCGAATTGGCTTTGTTCATCGAGAGACATCTCTGATCAGCAACATGACAATACTGGACAACATAAGTTTGGGTCTTCAGTACCATGAGGAGATGGTTCGGGAGCAGTCCTACGATAGGGTGACAGAGCTGCTGAAGCAGTTCGAGCTCTATGAGTATCGTTTTTTGCGACCGGCTGAGCTCACGTTTGAGCAACGCCGCCTGGCCGTTTACGCCAGGGAACTGGTTAAGAAGCCACAGCTTTATCTTCTGGAACACCCCTCTCTGGATCTGGGGGAGCGGGTCTACAGCTTGCTGTTAGATGTTTTCAAAACCTGCAGTATTGAAGATGGTTGCGCCTTTTTGGTGGCGAGCGTAGTACCTGAAGTTATCAATAGATGGGGGGACTGGGTACTGGTCTTTGACAAAGGTCGGTGTCACCACTTTGAAGTGGGTCAGTTCGATCCCTCGATCTACCGGGAATCAATGAAGAGGCGCGGTGCGCTGTTGTCCAGAGAATGGAGAGGTGAATGAGGCTCCAATATAGCACCATGGAAAGGATGACCGGGGCGTTTATCCTCCTGACCCTGATAGTCTTCTTATTCACGGTGGCCGTGGTGGGCCGTGGCAAGAATTGGTTTCGTAAACATGTCGTCTATTACACCGCCTTCGAAGAAGGTTATAATCTTGTCTCTGGCTCGCGGGTAAAGCTTTTAGGAACGGATATCGGCAGCGTGACGGATGTGCTGCTGACGACAGGCAACAAGGTCAAGGTTCAGGTCAAGGTATTGGCCGAGTATGCCTCTCGTATTCGAGCCAATAGTGTGGCCACTGTGGAAAGTCCGACAGTTATCGGGAGCGAGTACATTAATATCAGACCTGGTACTTCAAAGGCAGCTGTCATTCCACCCGAGGGCCTGATCCCTACCAAAGAAAAGAAAAAATTCACCGAGTATTTGGAACAGTACGAGATTGGAGCGAAACTGGAGCACATTGGTAAGATTTTAGAGGATCTGGCGCTGATCACGGATCAACTCAAGGATCCGAAAGGACCGTTTTTCGGGACCTTCAGCAATCTCCAGCAGATAACAGGCACTGTTGAAGCCGGCGAAGGCTCACTTGGTCGGCTCATAAAGAGTGATGAACTGTACGAGCACATGGATACGTTTGTTGCGACCCTCCAGGAGACGGCCGACCACCTTGTTCGGGCAGGCGTCAATATTGAGAAGGGTTCTGAGCATTTGGAGAAGGCAACGCGCGAGGGCCCGGAAATGGTTGACAAAACCCAGGAACTTTTGGATAGGCTGCTCAAGGTACAGGTCATCCTGGAGAAGGTTATGACCGAGGTGCCCGAAATCAGTGCTCAGGCGAGAGAAGGGATGCAGGAAGTTAATCGCATCTTGGATTCAGTGAAAGAGAACTTCCTCATTCGCCCTAATTTGCCACCGCCTCCCGACTCAGAAACCCACGGCCTCGAAATAAGAGGAGGTCAAAACTGATGTTTGTCCATGCCAGCTATAGGGTCGGTCGCAAGAAAAGAAAAGCCGTTCTCCTTGCTCTAGGAGCCTTGTTGCTGACACTAGTGGTGGCTTGTGGTGGTGGCCCCAAGAATACGCTTCCGCCCCGGCTCACTGAGGTCAAACGGTTGGCAGCTGAAGGAAGTTACTGGTTTCAACGCGGATGTTTTGGGCGGGCCGAGCGTTACTTTTCCCAGGCGTTGGAAGCCAGCCGTTTGGTGGATGATCTGGAAGAAATGGTTCGAGCCTATAATAACCTGGGTGCAGTGGCGTTGGTTCAAGGCCACTATGTAGAGGCCGGTGAACACCTGCAAAAAGCACTGGAGTTCAACGACCTGCTCAAAAGTGCCAGAGAGGAGGCTTTTGCATTGGGTAACCTGGGGAGTTTGGCCTTCAAGGCGGGACGCTACCAGGAGGCCGAAGAGTTATGGGAAAAGGCGCTGGTTGTAGCTAAGAACAATCCCCAGAAAAGCGGTTTCGCAATGCATCTGAATAATCTTGGTATGCTCAGACGGAAGCAGGGACGGCTTGAAGAGGCGGAGTCGCTGCTCAAGCGGGCCCTAGCCAGAGCAGAGAGCAGCGGTTATAAGCCAACCATGGCCAACTCCCATATGCAGCTTGGCCTGGTAGCAGAGGCTCAGGGTGACTTCGCCAGGGCTGAAAAGCAACTTAGCCGGGCTCTGGAAATTGACAAAGCTGCCGAAAATACGATTGGAATTGCCCAGGACTTGGAACAAATTGGTCGGCTGCGTCAGCAACAGCAGTTGTGGGAAAAAGCCTTCCTCGATCTTGATCGCGCCATCCGCCTTTACGGCGCCCTGGGGAAAACGGAAAAGGTGAGCCAGCTTTACGAGTTGCTGGAAACCAATAAAGCACAGGGAGAAGTGCCTGAGTCTCTAGAGCCTTATGAGGGCCTTCTCGTGCCTCCGGATGATTTCTGGGAATCTCCGCTGTGTCGGTAGCGCAAAGAGCAGAGCGTAGAGCGCATAGCGCTAAGACTAAACTCAATTGAGGCTGCAGAAGAGTGATGCTGGGATTAGATGTAAGGAGAATCCAAGTTGAGGTTATCCGGAGCTTGGTCAACTGGAGGGATAATTTAACGCTCTGCGCCGTGCGCTTGGCGCTATGCGGCACCTTGGTGCAGAATGGGGTGAGTGAAGGGAATCGAACCCTCGACCTCCGGGGCCACAACCCGGTGCTCTAACCGACTGAGCTACACCCACCACCAAAAAGGGCAGGCTCGTGCCTGCCTTGCGTTTTAGATAGCACACCATGGTAATCCTGGCAAGGACAATTTAATGGGGATAATGGCCCACTGTCTATGATGCTCGGACGGAACACAGAGGCCTGAAGGCAGTGGGGACGAAAGGTAAGGAGGGACTTCGTTGAAGACCTATTTGGTCACTGGGGCAGCAGGTTTCATCGGCTTCCACGTAAGCCGAGCCCTGCTAGAGCGGGGAGATCGGGTGATTGGTCTGGACAATCTCAATGACTACTACGACGTCTCTCTGAAAGAGGCCCGGCTCGGTCTCCTGGAAGACAACGAACAGTTTATCTTCTACAAGGAAGATCTTGCCAATTTGGATGGACTTGCCAGGGTTTTTGCTGATCATTCCATTCAGGTAGTGTGCAATATGGCGGCCCAGGCAGGTGTTCGCTATTCACTGCTCAATCCATTCGCCTACCAGAGCTCAAACATGGAAGGGTTCCTCAATCTGATCCACCTGTCAAAAGAGCATGAAGTGGAGAATTTTGTCTATGCTTCGTCTTCTTCGGTTTATGGTAGCAACGAGAAAGTTCCATTCAGTGTCAAAGACAGGGTGGATCACCCAATTTCACTTTACGCCGCTACCAAGAAAGCCAATGAACTTGTAGCGCATACCTACAGTCATCTTTACGATCTGCCTTGTTCAGGGCTTCGATTTTTTACTGTCTATGGGCCCTGGGGAAGACCGGACATGGCGTTGTTTATCTTTACGCGGGCGATTCTGAGCGGCATGCCCATTGAGGTATACAACTACGGCAAGATGAAACGAGACTTCACCTACATCGATGATATCGTTCAGGGCGTTGTGGCCAGTCTGGACCGCCCTGTCCCATATGCCATTTACAATCTGGGCAACTCAAGGGCAGTGGATCTTCTCTATTTCATTGAATGTATTGAGAAGGCATTAGAGAAAGAGGCCGACAAGAAATTGCTGCCCATGCAGCCTGGAGATGTGGCCGAGACCTATGCGGACATTAGGGAGAGCCAGGAAGGTTTGGGGTTTCAGCCAAGTACCGGAATAGAAGAAGGCATAGAGCATTTCATCCACTGGTACCGATCCTTCTATGGTGTTTAATTGAGGAATTCCTCAATTGTCTTTTTTCTATTTTTCTGATTCCTTGGGCCACATGTGACCGAGTTCTTTGGCAATTTTTCGGAAGCAGCGTCCGGCCAGTTCGTCATATTCGAGATTACGGTTGAAGCGGTGGTAAAGGCATGATCGGCCTACCACGGCGGGTCTGGCATTTACCCGACCGGACCAAACGATTCGATTGGTTCGCAGGTCCGTAAGGTAGGCACTCATTGCTACTTCTTTGTAGCTACTCGTGGGACCAGGTTGCTGCTCCCCCCCACCAATGGCACCGGGTGGATAGAAAGAGGAGTCGCGGTCTGTTTGGATGCTTTCAACCGAAGGGGGGACCGGGTCTTGTAAAACTTCAGATCGAGATCCCCACGAGTCAATAACGATTTTCAAAAGAGCCCGGTAATCGTTTTGGAGAAGCAGTTCGGTGGTGCTGTCTTGTTCAGATTTATCTGCGGCCTGGTTTAGGGTGACAGAATTGATGCCTTTCTCGGTGAGAGCCTGCAGGATGCCCTGCTCCAGCAGAGTCAAGTACTCCTGACCCAGATTCGTCTTTTCTTGGAGGGTGATGACGAGAACCGGGGCGGAGAAGTCAGCAGGGAGTTGGCGGTTCTTAACCTTGAGATTGGTGCTCACATAGCAGCCACTTTGGAGGAACAGGCAGAGGATCGCTGCAAAGATCAGTTTTCTCTTCATGGAATAGCCCTCACAAAGGGTTACTACTAGGATACAAAATAGCATGAAACATTTAGCTTGCGCAAGCGAGCCAACGCGGAAGATGGCCCGAAAAAAGCATTTGCACCCTCTTCGGCTAGCCTGTATAAGAGGGAAAAGGATATAATTCACGAAACCAGCGTTTGCGTGAGTTATACTGGTTAGGGAGGAGCACTTATGAGTGACCGTGATTTGGAAAGCGTGAGAGAAAAAAGATCGAGTCGTCGCATTCGTTCCCTCAACCTGACTTCCTACACTCCAAGGAAGGGTGAAGAACAACAATACATCGTGTCCATTGGTCGGACTCTCGACGTAAGCGAAGGCGGTGTCAAGGTGGAAACACACAGGAAGCTGGCCGATGGCACAGAGTTGGAGATGGATATAGCAATTGAGGACAGAATCATCACCGCAAAGGGGGAGGTGGTTCATACGGAGGAGCTGAAAAACGGCCTTTTTGGAACGGGGATTCAGTTTACTGCCATAAGCGATGAAGATCGCGGAAGTCTCAGATGAGCAGAGGAACTAGGCACAAAATAGAATCAGAGTAGTGCTTAGTGCCTACTGCCATTTATGAGTTTGTGCTTGACTATCTACAGGCCATGTGGTATTGATCCTCGCCTTATCTAGCAAACTAGATCTTTAGCTTTCACCTCTAACTCCTTGCTCCGGTGTGAGGGCCGGGGCTGTTAACCCGAAAGGAGTCCGGTATGCGTCAATACGAGACACTCTTTATTGTCAATCCAGACAGTTCCGAAGAAGACCTCAAAGCTGTTGCCACCAAGATTAAAGGTGTGGTCTCTGGTATGAACGGCATTGTGACCTCTTACGACGAGCAGGGTAAAAAGAAACTGGCCTATAGTGTCAAGAAACAGAATAAGGGCTATTATGTGTTGATGGATTATGTGGGCTCAGCGGATATCGTTTCTGAGATTGAACGAAACATGAGGCTTGACGATCGGGTCTTGAAGTACCTGACGGTGAAACTCGCAGATGAGGTGGATCCCGAGAGCATTGAGCCAGCAAAGTCCGAGCCTCCAGAGGAAACAGAATCAGTTGAGACCCCTGAAGAAGAAGCTCAGCCTCCTGAGGCTGAGGAAAGCGCAAAAGAGGAATCGTAAGGGGTCAGCAGCTCAAATCAGGGAGGAGTAAACAGTGTATGACAGGAGAAGAAGGCGAGCATTCCCACGGCGGAAGGTTTGTCGATTCTGTGCAGACTCAAAGCTGAAAATTGATTATAAGGATGCAAAACAACTGAAATATTTTATTACGGAGCGAGGAAAAATAATCCCCCGGCGGATTTCTGGCAACTGTGCCCGACACCAGAGGCAAGTAACCCTGGCTGTAAAAAGAGCCAGGCACATTGCCTTGATGCCATACACGACCATTCAGCCGCACTAGCGGAGGAACTTCTCGTTCTGTAAAGTTCTTGCATTGAGATTTGGTCTTGTTCGCAGTCAACCCAATCATCGCATTCGTTTTGTCCAATTCAGTTTTTGAGCCAGCTTCAAAACGCTCCAGTGACCGCTGAGAGTCGGACCCAGCCACGTAGGGTGCTCAAAGTCGTTTCGTCAGGCATTCGGTTTTCTGGAGGCCGATAATCCTGGTCATCCTGGAACGGAGGTTTTTTCGATGAAGGTCATACTGAAAGAAGATATTCCCAGGCTCGGTACAATGGGTGAGACAGTCCAGGTGGCCCCTGGCTATGGTCGCAACTACCTTATCCCTCAGGGAAAAGCCGTACTGGCCACCAGCAAGAATTTTAAGGAGCTTGAGCACCAGAGACAGTTGATCATGCGAAAGGCAGATTTGATTCGCAAAGACGCTGAGAGTTTTGCCGAAAAATTCAGGGGCTTGACCCTGACCCTCGCCCGCAAGGTTGTGGAAGAGGACAAAATCTACGGTTCTGTCTCAGTCAGTGATATATCCCAGGCTCTGGAAGAGGCGGGTGTAGAGATTGAACGCAAATTAATTAAGCTAGATGAACCTATCAAGAGCTTGGGTGAATTCCAGGTTCCTGTTAAGGTTCATGCTGATGTTACAGCCGAAATTACTGTCCAGGTCGTAAAGGAAGAGTAGGAATTGAAGCTCCCTGTCCCGCTTAAAAAGCGGGACTACGGGGAGTGAGCTCACTGGAGCATTTTCACACCCACCCTCCACGCAAAACCGTAAACCTCTTGCAAAATTAATAAGGTTACCATGAACGAGCAGGGTGGCGAACCCACGAAGGTTCCTCCTCACAACATCGAGGCCGAACAATCAATTATCGGCGGCATTCTTCTAGACAATGAGGCACTGCCCAGCGTTTTGGAGGTGCTCAGGGGTGAGGAGTTTTACCGGGCGGCTCACCGTACCATCTTTGCAGCGGTGGTCGAGCTGTTCGAGAGGAACGAGCCCTGCGACCTGGTTACGCTGACTGACCTTCTCAGATCCCAGAAAAAACTGGACCAAGTGGGAGGCGCAAGTTACCTGGCCTCCTTGGTTGACATGGTTCCTTCTTCGGCCAATACAAGCCAATATGCCAGGATCGTCAAAGAGAAGTCGATGGCCCGTACTCTTATCAGTCGGGCAAGTGAGATAGTGACACTTGGCTTTGACAGTAGTCTCATGGTAGACGCTCTCCTGGACCGGGCCGAGCAGGCCATTTTTCAAGTCAGTGAAGATCGCATCAACCCATCATTTTTTCCCATCAAAGAGATCGTCAAGCAAAGCATCAAGACCCTCGAGCAGCTCTATGACCGCCGGGAGATGGTAACCGGTGTTACCACTGGTTTTACAGAGTTGGACCGGCTTACCTCTGGCCTGCAGCCTGCCGATCTGATCATTATTGCTGGCCGCCCCAGTATGGGAAAGACCGCCCTTGCCCTCAACATTGCCCGCAACGCTGCTGTTGAAGCCGATATACCGGTGGGTGTCTTTTCATTGGAGATGAACAAGGCGCAACTGGGTATGAGGCTGCTCTGCTCTGAAGCCAAGGTGAATTCCCAAAAGATGCGCAGTGGATTTCTGAGCGAAAGCGACTGGCCACGTCTCACCAGGGCAGCTGGAACAATCAGCGAGGCACCCATTTTTATAGACGACACTCCAGCAATCTCTGCACTGGAGCTTAGGGCCAAATCTCGTCGCTTGAAGCGGGATCAAAACGTGGGACTCATTATTGTGGACTACCTGCAGCTAATGCGGGGAACTCATAGAAGCGAGCGGCGGGAGCAGGAGATATCGGAGATTTCCGGCTCGCTCAAGGCCCTGGCCAAAGAACTTGATGTGCCGGTAGTGGCCCTCTCCCAGCTCAACCGCAAGGTGGAGGAACGGCACGACAAGCGGCCCCAGCTTGCAGATCTCCGTGAATCCGGTGCTATCGAACAGGATGCTGATGTCATAGCCTTTATTTATCGCGACGAAGTTTACCACCCAGATAGTCCTGATCAGGGGCGGGCCGAGGTAATCATTGGCAAGCAGCGCAACGGGCCCACGGGGAGGACCACTCTCACCTTTCTTACCCAGTACACCCGGTTTGACAACTTGGCATTTGAAGAAGCAGGCTAGTAAAATTAGTAGCCTGCTGCCAGTAATCTGTTTAATTAGAGAAATCCGAAATCCGAATATCGAGCCGCCGGAGGCGGACGAAACAAATTCAAAATTGGAATTTATCAATAGGAGAATTTTGGTAATTCGGATTTGTTTCGTGCTTAGGGTTTCGGATTTTTGCTGGTAATAGTAAGGTCGGTCTCCGCAGCGGCCAAGATAGCTCACCTGAGACGAAGGATTTGATGGCTGTGTACTGGAATCAAGAATTGGAAACCATGTCCCCGGAAACCCTCAAAAGGCTGCAGCTGGAGCGCTTGCAGTGGACGGTAGCTCAGGCGAGTAAGTCCCCTCACTACAGCAAGGTTTTTGCCGAGAAAGGAATCAAGCCTGAAAGTATTCAGCGAATAGAGGACATACACCGACTCCCCTTCACCAGCAAGGACGACTTGCGGTCCCATTTTCCCTACGGCCTCCTTAGTGTGGACTTGAAAGATGTCATCCGACTCCATTCATCATCTGGGACCTCGGGCCAGGCGACAGTGGTTTTTCACAGCAAGAAAGACATTGAAAATTGGGCCGATCTGGTCAGCCGATGTATGTATATGACCGGCGTGCGGCAAGATGATGTTTTTCAAAACCTCACTGGTTATGGGCTTTTCACCGGCGGGCTAGGGTTTCATTATGGCGGGGAGCGTTTGGGGACCTTGACCATCCCATCGGGGACCGGCAACACCAAGAGACAGATCCTTCTGATGCAGGAGTTTGGCACTACTGTGATTCATCTGATTCCAAGCTATGCCATGCGGCTTATGCAAGTGTTGGCAGAGTTGGAGGTGGATCCTCGCCGTGATCTGAAGCTGCGCATTGCTTTCCTGGGCGCAGAGCCCCATTCAGAAGAAATAAGGCTGCGGGTGGAGCGATACTTTGAGCTGGAAGCTTTCAATTCCTACGGCCTTTCAGAGATGAACGGGCCGGGAGTGGCTTTTGAGTGTCCTGAAAAGTGGGGGATGCACATCTGGGAGGACGCCTTCTTTGTGGAGATCATCGACCCAGAGACACTGGAGCTTGTTGAGCCCGGCAAGGAAGGAGAACTGGTCTTAACCACACTTAGCCGTGAGGCCATGCCGATTATTCGCTACCGCACGAGCGACCTAACTCGCATTCTCCCGGGGACGTGCCCGTGCGGCCGCACTCACAGTCGCCTTGATCGCATTAAAGGCCGGACTGATGACATGCTCATCATCAAGGGAGTAAATATTTTTCCGGTTCAGGTGGAACAGGCACTGATGGAGATCCCTGAAGTGGGCCAAAACTACCTGATCATCCTTGAGAGGGTGGCCGAGATGGACACCATGCGCATACAGGTGGAGGTACACCCCGATATTTTCAAGGAAGACATGCGCTTTCTAAAGCGGCTTCAAGACAAGATCACTCATGAACTGCGCAACGAACTGCTCGTCACACCCACGGTAGAGCTGGTGCAGGCCAACACAATACCACGCTCTCCAGGCAAAGCGGTCAGAGTTGAGGATCGCAGGGGCGCATAGCGCAATGTCAAATTCCTCAATCCCTCAATTCGCAATTCAGTTTGTTGCATAATTGTTCGTAGCGATTTACAATACATATAAGCAAGCAAAACTCAAGGAGAAGCACCAATCCGAAAAGTCTTTGGTCACACCGCCGGTCTTGGGGCCGGTTACCTAAAGCGGTTGCAGCGATTATACCGTCGACGCTTGCCCCCCCAGGATATTATCACACCCGATCTCTCTCGCACTCTGGCAAGACTCTCATTTGAAACCAATCGACAGCTTGGCGTACTGATTAATCGTAGGGGCGAAATCGAGCGGGTGATTGTGGGCGACCACCGCTCCATACTCATTCCTGAACTTACTCCCACCCGTGGCCACAGCAGTCGGCTCCGCGGCCTGCGATGCGTCCACACCCATCTGAAAGGTGAACCTCTCACCGAAGATGATTTTATGGACCTGGTTTTCTTGCGGTTGGATCTCATGGTGGTCTTGGAGGTGGACGAGCACGGCGGTGCTCGTCGCTTGCTCGGGGCCCACCTGCTGCCGGAGAACGTCAAAGGTAAAGGATGGCTCCTCTTGGATCAGCTTTCCGCCCACGAACCAAAACTGGATTTCCTCCAACTGGTACAGTCCCTGGAGAGCGAGTTTGCTCGAAAGCAAGCCTTGGTTGAAGTAAAAGGAAATCAAGATCGGGCAATACTCGTCAGTGTGGCAAGTGGACCTCGCGCTGAGGCCGAAGCATCCATGGAGGAGTTGACCGAGTTGGCCCGCTCATCAGGTATTGCTGTTGCAGAACGCATCATCCAGCGGCAGCAGCGGGTTCATCCCAAATATCTGATGGGACGCGGTAAGCTTAGCGAACTCGTGCTGCAGGCCCTGCAGTCAGGGGTTGATCTTTTGATTTTTGACCAGGATCTTAATCCATCACAGATGCGCTCCATCACCGATTTTACCGAGCTTCGAATTATCGACCGAACCCAGCTTATTCTGGACATTTTTGCCCAACGGGCCAAAAGCCGAGAAGGCAAGATTCAGGTGGAGATGGCACAGTTGAAGTACATGTTACCGCGATTGGTGGTCAAAGACGATGCCTTGTCGCGGCTCACGGGTGGCATCGGCAGTAGGGGGCCGGGTGAGACCAAACTGGAAATCAACAGACGAAGGGTTCGAGATCGTATAGCCAGGTTGGAGAAGCAACTGCTGCAAATCAGGAAACAACGCGGCCAGAGACGAGGACTGCGGCTGCGTACCGGCCTCCCGGTCATTTCCATCGTTGGCTACACCAATGCGGGAAAATCAACGCTGCTCAATACTTTGACTCGCAGCCGGGTGCAGGTGGAAGATCGTCTTTTTGCAACTCTAGATCCCGCAAGCCGCAGGTTACGCTTTCCACGCGATCAGGAGGCCATCATAACTGATACCGTTGGCTTCATTCGTGACCTTCCCAGTGATTTGATGGAGGCGTTTGGTGCGACCTTGGAAGAGTTGAGTCATGCGGGCTTACTCTTGCACGTGATTGATGTGAGCAATCCTATGTTTGAGGAGCAGATGTTGGCGGTGGAGGAAATATTGGCAAAGCTTGAGTTGCACCTTATTCCAATGCTTCGGGTTTTCAACAAGGCGGATTTGGTGCAGAATCGAGAGTACGTGGAGAATCTGCGCAAACGCAATCAGGCAATCACCATTTCCGCCCTGAATGGTGACAACCTGCACTCTTTGGTTGAGGCCATGGAGGAGAGGCTATGCCTGGTGCCGCCTTCTCCGAATTAGATTTTGCTTCTCGACTCGCTGCGGTACTCCGCAAGCACTTCCCTGGCCTTTTCAACGTCCTTACGGATCTGGTCGGACAACTCCTCGGGGCCGGAGAATGTCTTTTCATCCCGCAACCGTTCAATGAAACGCACCTGGATAACCTTCCCATAAATATCTTTATTGAAGTCTATGATGTGGGTTTCCACCGAGAAGGCTCCATTTTGGAAAGTGGGACTGTAGCCGATGTTGGTAGCCCCGTCATAGAGTTGGTCATCAATGATCACTGCAGTAGCGTAAACACCCGGTCTAGGGGTGAGTTCGTCAATCAGTTGGAGGTTGGCTGTAGGAAAGCCCAGAAGACGGCCTCCCCGATCGCGACCCCGGATCACCTTGCCAGCCACCTGGTAGTCACGACCTAGCATTTTCCGGGCACTATCAAGGTCACCAGCCAAAATAAATTCACGAATGGTACTGGAACTCACTTCCCTGCCGTTGGTGGTGAGATCAGTGACCACGTGGACCTCAAAATTCAGTTCCTCACCCATTCGGGTGAGAGCAGGAATGTCTCCTTCTCTTTTATGGCCGAAGCGGTAATCCGGCCCAACCACCACCGCCCGAGTACCTATCTGTTGGTGAATGATTTTGTGGACGAATTCGGGCGCAGTAATCTTGGCGAATTCATGGGTAAACTCGATAACCATAAAGACATCGATGCCAGCATCTTCAATGAGTAGCACTTTCTGTTCATACGGGGTAATGAGTGGCGGTCCATTGGACGGATAAAGCACTTTGGTGGGGTGCGGATTGAAGGTGATGACGATAGATTCACCTTCCAAGGCCTCGGCTACTTCCTTGACACGTTGAAAGAGGCTCAAGTGTCCAATATGTACACCATCGAAGTTGCCAATGGTGATCACTGGATTGCGAAAGGACCGCTTGATATTGTCTATGCCATCAATCACTTCCATGGGAATTATATGAACCTCCAACTGCTCACATTTTGGGGATAAAGCAAGCCAATTTTACAGCTTGACAAAGAAAGAGTGTAAGAATACATTAACTCTGCTCCGCAGGCAACACCATTTTTGAAGTGCCGAAGTGGCGGAACTGGTAGACGCGCATGGTTCAGGGTCATGTGGGTATTAGCCCGTGGGAGTTCGAGTCTCCCCTTCGGCACCACGGTATGATTTAAGGCGTAATCTCAATAGGTTGCGCCTTTTTCTTTGCACTAGTTTTGGAGCTTACCCCAGAGCCTGTAGAAGGCACTTGGGGATTTTTTTTGGCCAACATCATTATGTGACGGGTCGTAGTATTTATTCAGCATCGAAAACCTGGTCCTTAAGCCCAGGTCAGATTTCAATGGCTTTGTCCGTAAAGATTGCGAGCTGTTTTGGAGTACTGAGTATTTGAAATTCCAAATAACAAATCACAAATATCAAACAAATCACAATGACCAAAATTCTAAATTCCAAACCTGTTTTGTGTTTTGGTCATTGAATATTGGAATTTGAGATTTGTTTGTAATTTGGTGCTTGGAATTTGATATTTTGCAATGCTTCATCACTCCAGCAGACTACCGCAAGAGGGGAAAGAGCATTGGAGCCTCATCAAGGTGCAGCCCAAAGCCTGGTCCTTTGGGCCCAGACTCTTTACTGTGTGCTTCTGCCTCCCACATTGAGTTCGGGTGGAATTTTCTTGCCACTTTTATAACCTTAAGTACCCATTATCCAAGATCCAACTTTTGAGGTAATGAATAATAACTAGCTGTATTCTATAGAAAAAATATGAATATTAAAATTGGCACACTAATTGAGTTAGGTGGACCAAAAGAAAGCGGCTCGATACTGGTTGCCAGTAGTAGCTCAACGTATGACGGCTTCGTAAATGGACTATCCCACTTTGCTGCAATGCGACACTGTTTCCGATTATGAGGTTGGTTGTTTGCCCAACTAGTCTGTGGCCTTTTGGTCAAATTTGGTGATTTGAGCACACATTTTAAGAGTTATGTAATGGTGATAAAATTATGATTTTAAACAGAATTTTGGTTTTTATCTGCAGTTGGTCCTGACTTTGCTGATAGGGGGGCGTGCAGACAGAGAACCAGACTTAAGTTGGAGGGTTGTCAAGTGACTTATCATCCTACCTGATATTAATTTCGCCTTAGTTGAAAACAATGCGGGGGGGGAAGTGATATCTCATTTCATTAAAGCAATATTATTTGTTTTAGTTAGCCTAGCACCATTATATCCTTTTGTTCCATGTAACCACAGCTACGCCGCTACGTATGCTTACCTGAGTAACTCATACGATAACACCGTATCTGTAATACATACTTCAGACAATACAGTGACAACAACCGTTGATGTTGGTGAATGGCCTTATGGTGTCGCCGTTAGTCCAGATGGGGAGTATATTTATGTAGCCAACGGTGGCGATGACACAGTATCTGTTATTCGTACTAGTGATAATACAGTCACCGCATCCATTACTGTTGGGAGCTCACCCGGAGGTATTGCGGTGAGTCCTGATGGTGCTTACGTCTATGTATCTAATAATGACGATAACACAGTATCTGTGATCCAGACATCCATTAACAAAGTCATTGCGACTATTACTGTGGGAATGTGGCCTGAGGGTTTGACGGCAAATCCCAGTGGAGAGTACGTTTATGTAGTCAACACAGGTGATGATAGTCTTTCCGTGATCCAAACATGGGATAACACGGTAATTGAAGTAATTAACGTGGGTGAATGGCCTTATGGCGTCGCCGTAAGTCCTAGCGGGAACCATATTTATGTCTCAAATACCGGTGACAACACTGTGTCAGTGATACGTGCTTACGATAATACAGTAATGGCTACAATTAAAGTTGGTACAAGGCCAATCGGTATTGCCGTAACACCTAATGGTGAATATGTTTACGTTGCAACTAGTAGAGACAACAAAGTATCAGTGATCCGAACATCCGATAACACAGTCATCGCAACGATTAAGGTAGGCGAATGGCCCTGGGGTATCGCGATGACGCCTAGCGGAGAGTATGTTTATGTGTCAAGTATAGCCGATGACACAGTATCGGTTATAAGAACTGTCGATAACTTTGTCACAACTACTATTGCCGTCGGAGCAGATCCTTATAGTTTTGGTAATTTCATTGCCAATACACCCGATGATATCAAATGGGTGGACACGGTTGACGGCGGCCGGCAGATAGGTATCCGAGGCAAAACAGGGGTCAAATCAATTGAGTCAATAGAGTCAGTTGATCCTAATACTGTCTCGGATACTACAAACATGCCTGGCAGTATGCCATGGGGCCTCATTAGTTTCAGGCTAACGGTGGACAATCCTGGGGATACGGCCGAAGTAACCATATATTTTCCCGATGTCGCAGGAAGCAATGCCAGTTGGCATAAATATGACTCGATCAATGGATGGCAAGACTATGCAGATCACGCCACCTTCAGCCCCGATAGGCGATCAGTTACGGTAGAACTTCAAGATGGCGGTTATGGCGATGACGATGGAACGGCAAATGGCATAATCATTGATCCCAGTGGCTTGGGTTCAGCCTCATCATCAGAGTCTGAGAGCAATGGCGGCGGTGGTGGAGGTTGCTTTATTGCTACCGCGGCTCACGGCCCCCGTTGAGTTCCTCCACCGATTCCTGCGTAACAACCATATGGGCAAAGCTCTGACAGAACTCCTGACTCAACTCTCGTAGCTTTTTTTGCTCTGCAGTCGCCGAATTTGGTATGCAGTGTGCATATTGAAAACCTCACCGAGCCCGCATATTTCATGAATGGCCTACTACGACCACATCTCCGAGGAAGACAGGGGGAAAGTGGGAGAGGAGAGTAGCCATGGACGAAGTGGCCAGATTCTTGGCTGATTCAGTGATGTGCAAAGACTTTGATGGTGACGAGGTGGCGAAACTCGCCGCGATATGTAAGTCCGTCCGATTCAAGTCTGGAGACGTCATCGTTGCCGAAGATGCCCGCGGGCGAGACCTCTACTTCATCAAAAGTGGGAGGGCGCAAATTAACCTCAGCGGTCCCTCCTCGCGAGACGACGCAGGAGCCATCAGCAAGATTCTTCCCGGTCAGGTGTTTGGCGAGTTGGGTTTCATAGATGGTGCCCGGCGATCCACCTGGGTGATAGCCATCGACGAGGTGGAGGCAATTCAACTCGAATGGGAGGACTTTTCCCAACTGACCGCGAGCAATACAACAATTGCCTATAAGTTTATCTATAATCTGGCCCTGGTCATTGCCGAGCGGCTTCGAGATACCACCATGTCCCTGAGTAACCTATTGGGAGTTCGCGGGAGGTACTAGCCAGGATATTTCATACCTCCGCTGCTCCAACATCCAACCGCCTTCGAGACTACCCCATTACTCCATTGCGTCCGCAGTCTGTCTGTGCTTAGATTGAAAATACGCTCGCTGAAGCATTTTCATGGAATATCCGGGTTAGGGGGATATCTCATGTATAGTTTTCTCGCCGACCTTGTAATGCTCCTCCACTTCAGCTTTATCCTTTTGGTGGTCTTTGGGGGACTGTTGGCGCTCCGTTGGCACCGTTTTTCTGTGGTGCACCTGCCGGCGGTACTGTGGGCCCTCTTTTTGGAACTCAAGCCGGGGACCTTGTGCCCATTGACTCCGCTGGAGCAGATGCTGAGACACCGTGCCGGAGAACCAGCCTATACAGGGGGGTTTGTTGGACACTACCTCGGTCCCATCATCTACCCGAATATGACCATTGAGGACCAGTACTTCATGGGTGCGGCACTGTTTTTGTTCAACCTGGTGATTTACTGGGGAGTGTTCAGGAAGTGGCGCAAAGGGTAACTAGGTTGTGTATGGTCATTTATAGTCGTTCGCTATTGGTGTCATTCATGGTCACTCATCATAACGAGCTAGTGACAACAAATGACAGCGAAACGTAGTGACCTAAAGACGGCGAAGTCATATGAGGCGAAGCCAAATCCGCAATCCACCATCTCACATCTAGCTTGAGTTGGTTTACGATTTCTCCTTCGGAGTCCCCACCCTCCGGGCGGGGCCCCAGCTGCAATATCCGGGTTCAGACTTCTTCACTCGGCTTTGGTTCATCGCCGGTTTCATCGCCTTCCAGGCGGGCCACGGCCTCTACGAAATTAGCTGATGAGCAATTGATGATGCGAGTCAAACCCTCTGTTTCAATTTTTACCAGGGGAGACTCATAGGAGATGACCTGGCCGGTGATGTTGGTGTGGCCATGCTCTTGACCAAAATAGAAAGTGTAGGTCTTTCCCGTCTCGAATAATGGTGCCATTTTTAACCTCCTTTACGGTCTCGTGACACCGTTGCGTGAACAAACACTGCGATTCTAGCATAGTCGTGTAGATTTTATAAGGATTTTGATCCAGTGAAGGTGCACTTCATTATTCGCTTGCCTTCTGCCAATGATCTCCCTAACATGTGCACGATACCAGGCTGAGGAGGAGACTTCTATGCGGGTTCTCATTTGCGACGGACTGCGTCAGCAGGGAGTGAAGATTTTTCAAAAGGTCAAGAATCTTGAGGTGGAGGTTCGTGAGAAGATTGAGCCCGAGGAATTGCTGGATGTGATCCCTGGCTGCGACGGAGTCGTGATACGTAGTCGTACGAAGATCGGGCGGGAAGTGCTTGAACGAGCATCCCGTCTACGCGTGATCGGTCGGGCAGGCATTGGTGTAGACAACATAGACATCGAGGCGGCAACCCAGCGCGGCGTGCTGGTGATGAACACCCCTGGAGCCAATGCTGTGGCCGCTGCTGAACATGCAATGGCCCTCATGTTGGCACTCGCCAGGCACATTCCCCGGGCGGACGAGTCCGTGCGGGCCGGTAAATGGGAAAAGAAGAAGTTCGTAGGTACCGAGCTCTACAATCAAACCCTGGGCATAATCGGTTTGGGCCGCATTGGTTCCATTGTGGCGAATCGAGCCCTCGGTATGAGAATGAGGGTGCTGGTGTTCGATCCTTATGTCTCAGAGGATGTGGCCGCCAAACTCGGAGTGGAATTGGTCTCTCAACGGAAGCTCTTTCGGGAATCTCAATTTATCACCATTCATACCCCATTCACCAAAGAGACCGAGGGACTGCTGGACGAAGCTGCCTTTACCATGATGAAACGGGGGGTGCGCATCATCAACTGCGCCAGGGGAGGGATCATCGATGAGTCGGCCCTTTACGAAGCCATAAAGAAAAAGAAAGTAGCAGGGGCAGCCCTGGATGTTTTCTCGCAGGAGCCGCCGGTGAACAACCCACTTCTTACCCTACCTCAGGTCATAGCTACGCCCCACCTGGGCGCTTCCAGCGAACAGGCCCAGAAGAATGTGGCCGTAGCCATTGCTGAACAGATGTTGGATTACCTGCAAAATGGGTTGATTAGGAACGCGGTGAATATGCCCTCCATGAGCCGCAAGATGATTGAGCAGATACAACCCTACATGCGACTGGCCGAACGACTGGGTCGCTTCCTCTCCATGTATTTTCAGGGAAACGTGCGTCACCTGAAGATCAGCTATGGGGGTGATTTGCGAGAATTGGAGTTGGCACCGGTAACCAATGCGGCCCAGAAGGGTTTTCTGGAGCGGGCTCTTGCTGATGAGGTTAACCTGGTGAATGCGCCTGTTATCATGCGGAATCGGGGAATCCAAGTGGAAGTGGCCACCACTTCCGAAGCGCGAGGATATGCAGGGCTGGTTACCTTAGCAGTGGTCACTGACAAAGGTCAATCTCGAGTTGCCGGCACGGTTTTCCCGACACCGGAATGTCGAATTGTCGGCATAGATGACTACCGCGTGGAAGCTTCCTTGGAGGGACGCATGCTGCTCATCTCCAATTACGACCGTCCTGGTGTCATTGGCTTTATTGGTACGACTCTGGGTGACCATCAGGTCAACATTGCCGACATGCATTTGAGCCGCATTCGCAGCAAAGGAACGGCCATCTGTCTGGTCACTATTGATCATCCTGTAACCTCGGCCGCGCTCCAGGCCTTGAAGGAATACGAGGACATCATTGGGGTAACGGAAATCGAAGTTTAGCCGGCTAAATCTACAATCTGCATTCTGAAATCTAAAATCTAGAATCGCCACTGGCTTTTTGCCCCCACTAACCTTCACCCCATCCCACTCTCAGAGCCAAGACCACTGCCAACAAATATGTCATAACCGCCAGGGCCAGGACCAGCCGGAAGCCCAAAGACATTGCCAGCAGTACAGTGAGCGGGGCGGCTGCTACAGAGGCAAAGCCGTTTATACCCCAGGCCCAGGGAAGCAGTCCTGGTGACCACTTCTCCAGAAGCAGCATGCCGGCCGGAAACGGCCAGCCCATTAGAAAAGCCAATGGTGCCAGGAGAGTGAGAACCAGCAGGAAGCGGCCGGTGGTGTTCCAGGTTGCGACAATACCAAGGAGAGCGTGGCTCAGCCAAAGGACCAGGGGAGCGACCAGGGCAATACCGACTCCTGCAACGACGATCGCCTGTAAAGGCGAACGGGTCCATTGCCGGCTGCAAAGGCTGCCGCAGCCTGAAAAAAAGAGAAAGCCGCTCAACACTACCGCCACCGCAAGTAAGGGATCGCCCATGAGCAAAGTAAAGCGCTGCATCAAGCTCATTTCCAGGGCCAAAAAACCCAAGCCGAGCAAGAGGAAATAGCAAAAAGCCAGCCCGCCACCAGGGGGCGTGCTCCTCCGTCGAGCCCAAAAAAAGAGAGGAATGAAGAGCAGGAGTGCGGCCGCTCCTACAATTTGCCCAAAGGAAATGACCAAAATAACGTAGCCTAACTCGAGACGCTGGAACCAGTGGTGACCGTAACTACGGATGAAGCGTGGTAAGGAGCGCCAGCGAAAAAAGTCGAAAAAATAGGGTCGATCATCGGTAGCAGCCCGTACGTTGAAGGCCCAATCCTTAAAAAACTCATCTCGCTCAGAGGAGAAGATCTTGCTGGCTGCAAACTGATAGAAGGACCCTTTGAACCCTTCGGGTCCAGTGAGCTCATTGAAGGGTTTTCTACTGCTGGGGTCAAATCCGGAAAGAGTGTCAATGTCCAGCCACAGTCTGTCGCTGATTTCGATGATCTTTTGAACCTGTGCCGGACGGAAAGGCTGGCGGGCAGCGAGGGTGCAGACGGCCAGATGGTTTCTCAATTGGGCCAGACGGGCCATCGATTCTTGGAGTCCAATTTTCTCCATAGAATCTGCCAGGGTGGCGAGAATCTTGATATTATCCCTGGGTGGCGACTGCAGGCCCCTGGTGATGGATATGAGGCCTGTGGGAGTCAGGTGTTCCAAACAGCCTGTCATCCCCTCCACAGTGAATAGATAGTTTTCATGCAACGAGAGGAGTCCGCTTACTCCAGCCGCCATGGACTCGGCGCCCACCACCTGGATAAGATCGAAATGTTCTTTTGAGTATTCCAGATAGTGCCGGGGCGAGGCCACATGGATCTCCAGGTCGTCACCGTTAAAGCTGTGACCAGCGACATGTGCAAGAGGACCGCTGAAAAGCTCCAGTATCTGGGGATTTTCCACTACTATGGTAATGTGAGATGCGCCGAAGCGTCTGGCAAGCCAGACATTGACGCCGCTGGTCTCGCCCAAAAGCAAGACCCTGGCCCCTGGAATTAAACGGTAGGCCACTGACATGGGGGTGTGGTCCAGGATGGAGGCCTCGTCTTGATCTTTGATGTGAAAAATGGGGCCAGCAGTGTCGCCGTCCGCTAACAAAAGAGATTGAGCCGGAGGAGGGGTTGTAGCTGTGAGTCCGGCAAAAAGGGTGTAGTGGAGGCGAGACGATTTGAACACGTCCAGCCTGCCACGCGGCCCATGACGAGTAACCACGTGGTGCGCATCTCCCTGCTTCTGCCAGCGCTGGAGTTCAGCCAGCATCTTGTGCGGGTCTAGTCGCATTGGCACAGGTAAAGTCGTCAACTCCAAAGCCAAAACAAGACCAGTAAACAAGGGGATAGCCGCCCTCCACCAAAAATTCTTAGCTTCTGACTCAGGTCTCCAGAGGAAAACTGCGGCCCAGACCGCCAGAGCAGCGGCCTGAATCAGTCGTGCCGGCGGCAGCCACAGCATCAGACCTACCGCAATGATAGGGCCAGCGCCACTGCCAATGAGATTGGCCCCGTAGACCAGATGCACCGATGAAGAAAAACGTATGAGGGTGAGACCGATAAGGACCCCGGCCAGAAGAAAAGGGAGGAAAATAAGAGCCTGATAACAGATGAGATAGAATATCTGCTCGCCGCTGAAAAGAATGTATCTTATGTTGAGCGGCAGGGTTTCTGCGAGGCGGTAACAGAGGGTTATGGTGACGGCCAGGGCGAGAGTGAGGCCGCGGCTCCACGTGAAGAAACGTGGGAGCAGCCGAGGACTGAACAATCCCAGCCAGGTACCGCTCGCTCCGAAGCCCAACAGAGCCAATGCCACCACGAGATAGGCAAAATGATGCCAGCGGGAGATGGAAAGGGTGCGCATCAAGGCCACTTCCAGGCCAAGCACTGAGGCGGAAATAATCGCCACAGCTGCCAACTCCCGCAGGGCAGGCTTG
>Ga0210119_1000063_pt1 | contig 24084 bp, 23 predicted proteins | sample China_Bullhead_C_2_FD_184859 | JGI IMG/M metagenome (GOLD analysis project Ga0210119, IMG submission 184859) | Wetland microbial communities from San Francisco Bay, California, USA, that impact long-term carbon sequestration -... | ecosystem: Environmental > Aquatic > Marine > Wetlands ... | reverse complement strand
ACGGGTTTTGTGCTCATTTTTCTGTTTGCCCCGCCGATCCTGATCTATCTGCTTGTTATCGGAATAATCACACTGTACAAAAATATTAAAATCGTCAGGTGACTTTTCCTACCTGCAGGGGCCTGATCTTACCCTGCGCCCTTCTCCAGCAATATCAAGACCTCCAGGCCGGCTGCGCCGGGAAACATGTCAAGGGGGACAATGCGCCGGACCTTATAGCCATGCTGCTTCCAATGCCGGAGAGAATCCGGGACCTGGTCTACCCCGCAGTGAATGTGGAGCACTTTCCGGGGTGCACGCCGGCTCAGGGCAGCAATGACGCCCTCCTGGGGCCCCTGCCGGGGGGGATCAAGCAGTATTGCCTCGGCGCCGAGATCATCGGAAAGCGGGATTTTTTCAACACCGGCTGCCGTGATGCGGCGGGCCAGAAAACGTGCTTTCCTGGAGCCAGGATTGTGCTTTTTATTCGAGATGGCAGCCCGGATGGCCGGGCCTTCCGCATCGATACCTATCACCTTTTGGTAGCCGGGCGCCAGAAAGTGGCTGAACAGGCCGTAGCCGCAATAAAGGTCCAGGAGCGTCTCAGCCGGATGCGGCTGGAGCAGTGTTCGGGCCATGTCCAGCATCACCGGCACCATGGTCTCATTGACCTGGGAAAACGAAGTGGGGTGATAGAAATAACGGCAGTCATGATGACTGACAGCAAGGTCTGCCTTGCCGAAGAGTTTCTTGAACGGCAGGATATCAATAGACTGCCGCTCCTCAAGATAATAATCCGAACAACCCGGGTCCGTAAAAATATAGGCCGAATTCACCGGTTCGGGAAGCTTCTCGAGATGGCTGGCCAGTATCTTCAGTTTACGGACCAGGAGGCCGTTTAATGTATCGACATTGAAGATCACGGCCCGCTCCTTATAGCTGCCGCGGATAATCAGATAGTTCAGGTGGGCGGCCACCAGTTTGAAAGGCGCTTCGCTGATCTTCTGCTGCAGGAATGTATAAATCCTGCAGTGCTCAGGCGGCTCCAGGGGAGATTCGACAAAGGGCTTCTGCTGGGAACGCAAGGCTCGGTCATTGAACAGGAGGTAGAGGGTGCTGCCCTTGAGCACTGTTTTGCGTTTGGATGTGGTCCGGTAGCCACGTGGCCTGGGGGCAGCAATGACTGGTTCGGGTTTTCCCGGTAACCGGTAATGCTGCCAGAACTGAGACAGGGCCTGGTTTTTGATCTTGAGTTCTGCAGGGTAGTCGAGATGGGCCAGGGGCGAACTCTGCAGAGTCGCATGGGATAGCGGCCCGGACGGCGCCTTAATCAGCGGCCGCAGCAGACCTCCAAAGGTAACAGGCGCCGGTTTTCCGCGGTCTGACGCCTTGTCTTGAGCAAATCGCAAACTTCCGGCCGGCCGCCTACCCTTAAGGGTATGAGCAGGCTTTGCGGGCTGCTTTTTACTGTATTCTCGTTTGGGCTGGGATTGTTTTCGCACTAATGTCCGTTCTCCTGAACTGAAGATCTGGAAGATAATAGTTCTTTTTCACATCTAAATATTTCACTATCTCCAACCTGGAAAATTCTCGCCGTGGGATGTCTATGGCCCCAAGGTGTCAATCGTCCTGCTGTTTTGCAGCAGGACAACAAACTGTTCAGCTATACAAGAGTATGCGGAATAGTTGATGACGCAGGAGATGCGGACAGGTCGCTACATGAATTTTTCAGCTTAGGCTGCCTGCATTTCCAGATATTCACTCTCCCCTTCGGCCAGATCCGCTTCCTTCAGGGTCAGATAATCGTCAAAGTCCATCATCACGTCAATGATGGCGTTCGGGGTGATCTCGACAATCCTGTTTGCCACGGTGGATACAAACTGATGGTCATGGGAGGCGAAGAGCACCACCTCCGGAAAAGTTATCAGGCCGTTATTCAAAGAGGTGATTGACTCAAGATCGAGATGGTTGGTCGGCTCATCAAGAATGAGGGCGTTGGCGCCGGAGAGCATCATCCTGGAAAGCATGCAGCGAACCCGTTCGCCACCGGAGAGAACAGAGGTTTTTTTCATCGCCTCCTCTCCGGCAAAAAGCATCTTACCCAAAAATCCCCGGACAAAACTTTCATGCTCCTTGGGAGGTGCGTACTGGCGCAGCCAGCCGACAAGATCAAGCTCCTCATTATCAAAATACGCATTATTCTCTTTCGGGAAATAGGCGTTGCTGATGGTCACCCCCCAGCGGAAACTACCCTTGTCCGGCTGCAGCTCCCCTGCCAGTATCTGGAACAGGGTGGTTTTTGCCAGGCTGTGCGCTCCGACAAAGGCGATCTTATCGCCCTTGTTGACGGTGAGGTTGAGATCCTCAAACATGGAAACCCCGTCAATTTCTTTGGAAAGACCTTTGATCTCAAGAATTATGTCGCCACAGGGCCGTTCCGGCTTGAAAACGATGTAGGGGTATTTACGCGAGGAAATAGGCATGTCCTCAACGGTAAGCTTCTCAAGCAGCTTCTTGCGCGAGGTTGCCTGCTTGGCCTTGGATGCGTTGGAACTGAAACGCTGAATAAATTCCTTAAGCTCATCGGCCTTGGCCCTGGCCTTCTTACTCTCGGTCTCCTTCTGGTGGAAACGGAGCTGGCTGGCCTGATACCAGAAATCGTAGTTGCCGACATATACCTGGATTTTGCCATAATCGATATCCGCCATATGGGTGCAGACCTGGTTCAGGAAATGCCGGTCATGGGAGACGATGATAACCGTGTTCTGGAAGCGGGAGAGAAAATGCTCCAACCAGGTAATGGTCTGCAGGTCCAGCTGGTTGGTAGGCTCGTCCAGCAAGAGGATATCCGGGTTGCCGAAAAGGGCCTGGGCCAAAAGGACCCGCACCTTTTCGCTGCCGTCAAGCTCCTTCATCCTTTTCTGCAGCATCTCTTCTGCTATGCCGAGGCCTTTTAACAGCACTGCCGCCTCTGCCTCTGCCTCGTAGCCGTTCATTTCACCGAATTTGGCCTCAAGTTCCCCGGTACGGATGCCGTCTTCTTCGGTAAATTCAGCCTTTGCATAGAGGGCCTCACGCTCAGCCATCACTCTGTAGAGCTTCTTATGCCCCATGATCACTGTATTGAATACCGTGTGCTCATCAAAGGCGAACTGGTCCTGGCTGAGCATGGCTATACGCTGGCGCGGCCCCTTGCTGATCTCACCCCGGTCAGGCTCAAGCTCACCAGCCAGAATTTTCAGAAAGGTGGATTTGCCGGCGCCGTTCGCCCCGATCAGGCCGTAGCAGTTGCCAGGGGTGAACTTGATATTGACGTTCTGGAATATGACCCTCTTGCCATAAGAGAGAGCTACATTGGATGCGGTGATCATTTTCGTGTCCTCTTAATATATACAACGCCATAAATCCGGTTTGTCCTGCCCTGCTGCGTTATCGCTGCCAGGCAAACGCTTCGAACTTATGGCGTCATATATGAAATAAGCCACAAGGAAACTCCATGTGGCATAGAATTTTCCGGTTCAGGAAAAGCGGGAATAAAGGTTTCTACTCAATTAAGGCTCTAACCCCCATGCGGGGTTAAATGCCTTCACGAAATTGTTTCCTTGCAGAAAAACGAAAAAAACAATTTCTAAGGCATTAATCTTCCTGCTGAGGAAGGTCTTCATTTTCCCCGGCAGGATTCTTCTTCTCCAGCTTGCGCTGCCTTTTTTCCTCTTTTTTCTTTTTCTTTGCCAATTCTTTCTGGCGCTTTTCAAATGAATAGTTTGTTCTTGCCAAGACTCTGTCCTTGTTTAATAGTTTGTATTAGCTATAAAAGACCCGCAAAAGTAACCAGGATCTCTTCTTGAAAAATCATTTCTCGCTGCTCCGGCTTAATACCTTTTCTTGCGGAATGTGCTTTTTTTCCGCTCTTCCGCCTGATTGACTTTTATTTCACGACCGTTAAGCATAGTCTTGTTAAGGGCCTTGATCGCCTTATCCGCCTCGGAGTTATTGGGCATGTCAATAAAGCCGAAGCCTTTTGACTGGCCTGAGAACTTATCCTTAATAAGGTTCAGACTGCCGATTTCGCCATATTCTATAAACATTTCCCTGAGTTCTTCTTCAGTCATGCTATAGGGCAATTGTCCGACATAAATATTCATATAATTTCTCCTGGGTAATATGCGCTGATCATCGTTCTGAATTTCGTTACGGATCCAGATTTCTCTAAGCCACCAAGTAACCAGCACAAAGTTAGTCAATGACAATGCTTTACTAAATATTGCATTCGCAGGTTTTGCCCGTTTCACTCACCGTAACACACTTTTACGGATTCAGAAACAGGTTGCCAGTGGAGTCGACCATCATGGCTGCGCGGCTCCGACTTTTCTGCCTGCCGCCTGCCTTGTGGTTCCTGACATACGGCTGTTCCTGATTTTTCGCATTGGCAGATGCTGCGTTTCTACCGGTAGGGCGCCCATTGCTGCGCCCGGTGATACGATTGTTTTTCTTCGCATTTTTCCACGGCTTTTTGGCAGGCCGCTTTGCTGCGGGAAACGTTTCACCCGGAAGGTCTACATTAGAGCCGAACCCATCGATCCGGCCCATTTTCTTGCCCAGGAGCTTTTCGATCTGAACGATGATCTTCCTATCATCGCGGCCTGCAAAGGTATAAGCCTCTCCGGTGCAGGAGGCGCGGCCGGTGCGGCCGATCCTGTGGGTAAAAGCATCCACCGTATCAGGCACATCAAAATTGATCACATGCGAAATGCCGGACACATCAATACCGCGCGCTGCAATATCCGTAGCCACCAGGACCTTGAATTCACCGCGCTTGAAACCGTTCAGGGCTTTCTGTCGCTTTTGCTGCGAAAGGTTGCCCTGTAATGAGGTGGCAGCATAACCGGCCCTATGCAGTTGACCGGCCAAACTCGCTGCCCGGTGCTTGGTGCGGGTAAAAATGAGAGTTGCCGCCATGTTGGTCTTAGCCATGATGTCTTTCAACAGAGACGTCTTACCAGACTGTTCCACCGAAAAAAGTACCTGTTTCACGGTGGCAATCGGCCGGCTGTGGTCGATCTGCACCCTGACCGGGTTATCAAGAATATCTTCAGCCAGATGGCGAATTTCTCCGGGCATGGTGGCGGAGAACAACAGCGTCTGCCGCTCGGTGGGCAGATATTTTAAAATACGACGAATGTCCGGCAGGAAGCCCATATCAAACATATGGTCCGCTTCATCGAGGACCAGGTGCTCCACCTTGGACAGGTTAAAGGTTCTGTCATTCAAATGATCAAGCAGACGGCCGGGACAGGCGACAACGATCTCAACGCCAGACCGGATCTTTTTGATCTGTGGCAGCTTGCCGACCCCGCCGTATACCGCTATGCTGCGAATTCCTGTCTGCCGGCCCAACTTGGTGATGTCGCTATGAATCTGCTCTGCCAGTTCACGGGTCGGGGCGACGATGAGGGTCCGGATCTTGCCGCGCGGGCCATCGAGCAACCGCTGCAAAATAGGGAGGACAAAGGCGGCGGTCTTGCCAGTGCCGGTCTGGGCCAGGCCCATAATGTCACGACCCTCCAGGATTGCTGGAATAGCCTTTTCCTGGATCGGGGTTGGGGTTTCATAATTACAGGTCTTAATGCCTGCAGCAATTTTCGGATGAAAATCAAACTGTGTAAAACTCATTTATTCTCTCTTTGTATGTATTTATTTGTGTGACAGAGCCGTATAGCAGTATCCTGTGCCAATGATTATCGGGATATAAAAATACCGATGATTGACTTACCGGCACCACCTGCGAAACGGCAATAAACGTTTCTGCCACTGGTTATATAAATATTTTTCTTGGATAATTAGAGAAAGCCATGTCGCGGACACGACGGTCAACTCAGGGGGATCTCTGCTGTCCAATTGCAAGTGATCAGCAGAAACTTAAATAGCGGCTTCTAATCTAACGGGATGAAAAAGTCTCGGAAGGAAGAACGACCTATGAAGAATTCGCCAGGCACTTAGTGCATATACCTTTTATAAGGTAGCCACATATAATACCCTATTTTCTATTAATTGCAACAAAATAACAAAAACATCGATATATTTATTTTTGGACAAACACCATAAATATAACACATATATTCCAACTTCTTTGCTCTTTTCGTAAAATATTGTATCTCTTGCTGATCAGCAATATAATTTGAGAAAAATAAGGAGGTCCCCATGATTCAGTTTCACGTAGACGAGGAGCGCTGCAGCCAATGCGGCGATTGCGCGGAAGACTGCCCTGCTGGAGTCATCAGCATGGACAACTACCCGAGGATCACCAATGAGGATGGGTGCTACCGCTGTCAGCACTGTCTTGCTGTATGCCCGACTGGCGCAGTGTCTATTCTCGGCAGAGATCCAGATGCAAGTACCGAGCTGGCCGGAAACATGCCGGATGCGGCCGGGCTTGAAACGCTGATCAAGGGCAGGAGATCAGTGCGCCGTTACAGCGGCAGGGACCTGAACCCGGCCTTGATCGACGAGCTCCTGGATATAGCCTGCCATGCTCCGACGGGCGTCAACGCCCAGGCCGTCCTGTTCACCGTGGTGAGAGAGGGAGCGGTCATGAAAGCATTGCGGGAAGAGGTTATGGCACAACTGACGAAACTGCAAGCGGCAGGCAAATTGCCGGAGGGCCTGGTCGCACAGTACATCGGTGGCGCAGTCAAAGCATGGCAGGAGGAGGGCAAGGATATGGTTTTCCGGGGCGCGCCGCACCTGCTCATTACAAGCGCTCCGAAAGACGCCCCCTGCCCGGTGCAGGACACCCACATCGCCCTGGCCACCTTCCAGCTGATGGCGCATGCACGCGGAGTCGGAACGGTCTGGGATGGAATGGTCATGATGGCCCTTTCCCTTTATCCCGGCTTGGTCACAAGACTCGGAATTCCCGAAGATCACATTGTGGGGTATGCCATGGTCTTTGGCGAACCTGCGGTGGAATACCATCGGACCGTGCAGCGCGGACCAGCGAAGGTAAATATTGTAGGGTAATTAATGCAAGGGTTCGTGTTAATAAAACTGATACTGACTATAGAAAAAATAGAGGCTCAAGGTCTGGCAGTCCTTTTCCCTTGACTTTACATCTCGTTTTTCCTAGTCAGTTCGAATAGTCTTTGAAAGCCTGGAACCGCTTACAGAAGAGTTCAGATGTCAGCCGGTTATAGTATTTCATCAAAAATGGAGGTATCAAATGTCCTGGAAGCCTGAAACTCTCGCCTTGCACGCCGGCCATACGCCCGATCCGACAACCCGCAGCAGGGCTGTGCCCATATACCAGACCACAAGCTATGTTTTTGAAGACACCGAAGATGCAGCCCAACTTTTTTCATTGAAGCCGGAAGTATGGGCGCCACGGCTCAACCTGGACAAGGATGGACTGCGGCCTGGTGATTTCAAGCCTGAGGCTACCGGCAATATCTACACCCGGATAATGAACCCGACCACCGATGTCCTGGAAAAGAGGATGATGCGCCTTGAAGGCGGTGTCGGCGCCCTGGCAACCAGCTCAGGTTCTTCCGCCATCACTTATGCAATCCTCAACATCTGCCGTTCGGGCGACAACATCGTTGCCGCGGCCAGCCTCTACGGCGGCACCTACAACCTGTTCCTGCATACCCTGCCTCAATACGGCATCACGACAGCCTTTGTGAACGCCTCGAGCCCGGAAGCATTTGCAGCTGCTATCAATGATAAAACAAAATGCGTCTTTATTGAGACCATCGGCAATCCGCGGCTTGACACCCCGGACATTGAAAAAATAGCCAGGATAGCCCACGATGCAAATATCCCCCTGATCGTAGACAATACCGTACCCACCCCCTACTTGTGCCGGCCCTTTGAATACGGCGCCGACATATCCGTCCATTCCCTGACCAAGTTCTGCGGCGGTCATGGCACCAGCATCGGCGGTGTCATCATAGACAGCGGCAGATTCGACTGGCCCGCCTCAGGCAAGTTCCCGATGTTTACCCAACCGGATCCGTCATACGGTGGTGTTGTCTGGAGCGACGCTGTCTTGAATGCCGCCTATATTATCCGGGCCCGCACCATCCTGCTGCGGGACATGGGCGCTTGCATTTCGCCGTTCAACAGCTTCCAGATCCTCCAGGGCATTGAAACCCTGACCCTGCGAATGGAACGCCACTGCGACAATGCCATGGCCGTGGCAAAGCATCTTGAAAATCACGAAAAGGTGAACTGGGTGATCTACCCGGGTCTCGCATCACACCCCACCCACGATTTGGCAGAAAAATATCTGCATTACGGCTTCGGAGCCCTGGTTGGCTTCGGCATCAAGGGCGGTCTTGAAGCAGGCAAATCATTCATTAACAGTTTAAAGCTGTTCAGTCACCTGGCCAATATAGGTGATGCCAAAAGCCTGGCCATCCACCCGGCCTCCACTACACATTCCCAGCTCACTCCGGCTGAGCAGGAGGCTGCAGGTGCCCCCATGGACTATGTCAGGCTCTCCGTTGGCCTTGAGCATATCGACGATATAAAGGCTGACCTTGACCAGGCACTGACCGCAGCATAGTCTTAATAACCCGGACACGGGCTATGGAAGAATGATAAAGGGATGATTGAGTACTGTGAAAAAAACAGTACTCAATTTTTTTAGCTGAGTGCTGACAGCTTCCCTCAATCAGTAAGAGACATACCGAGAGATCAGGAAGCTGTAGATTGACAAAAATATTAACAGGGAGGAGATAATGATCCAGCCTTTTATCTTTGACCGGCGGTCGCATATCCGCCGTTTAATGCCGTAGTCTTTATAGTTCAACTCTCCGGCCAGGAATTTCTCATGGGCTTTTCTGACAAAATCATTGACCCAGTAAGGTACATTGCTGGTCGCCAGATATTCCTTGAACAAGGAATCCAGCCTTTTATCGGGAATCGGGTGGTCAAACCATATCCGGTAGGCTATCCGGAAGAGCTCATACTCGGAAATCTGCAGTACTGTGGCAATGAAACCGATCAGCTTAGTTTCATCATCAACTAAAAAATCCAATCTGCATGCTGATATAGTAGGCATCGTTCCAAATCCTGCTGATGCTTTCGTAAAATAATAATATATGCATTGTGTGGATAATGGTCAAAGGAGAATCAGGAAATAATAAGGTTCAATAAGACAAGAATACGACGGAAATTTCAGATTTCAAATGCAAACTTCAAACTTATTAATACGAAGACAGAAATAACTGTAAAAGGTTTAATATACGGGGTGCCAGGCTTACTATGCAGGGCCAGACACCTCTGGCAAAGCATATGAAAAAACAGATATGACATTACTCCAAGATACGAATATCCATCCCTTGAAAAATCCCCTTTGCGCCTTATAGTTTTTTCATAATTCTTTTCCATATTATTCGGGAGACTGCCTACGACAAAATTTTAAGGTAAGGAGTGAACCATGGAGACAAAATTTTATCCGCAGCGGGAAATGATTTTCACCAAGCACCCTGTATTCGACAATGTCAAGGCCGCGATGTTTATCACAAGCAAGGAGGCCAATATGGCCTGTGTCTGCCTGATTGAGATAGCTCCCGGTTCGGAAACCCCCATCCATAAGCACGAAGAACAGGCAGACTCCGTCTTTGTGGTCCAAGGGCATGGCGAGACTTATGTTAACGGCAGCTGGCAGCCTATCGAGCCCGGCGATTATCTTTATATCCCGGTGCAGGGCGAACATGGTACACGCAACACCGGAACAGAGCCCTTACGGCTTTTTGTGCATCACAGCCCGCCGCTGGTGTGAAGGGAAATCCAAGCCAGGTCTTGCGTCATCATTTTTTGACAAATAAAAATGGGACACAAATCAAAATATTCTTCCCCTGGAGACTGGACAGCTAAGGTGACGCGGGAAAGTAATGCCCTGGACCTGGAACAGGGAGTATTTACCTGGAAAGACCCAAGGAAAATTGCCAAATCACAGAAAAATTCAGCAGATACCAGCAGCCGGCGCAAGTCGCCGCCGTTCAGGGCCGCCATGTCCATGCTCGTGTTTTACATCAACCGGGCGGGTTCCAAGCTTGACAGTGACCAGAAGCGCATCCCGAAGCAGGCCAAGGATGAACTACGCAAACTGTATGGGAAGGGATGAGGAGTTATAGCGCCTAAAGTGATCTAAAGTTGAAGGGGAAAAGTTACAAGGTTTATCTGTCGAGCAGCAGTTTTCTCTCATGCCAGAAGGTTTAGTGTTTGAAAGAATATATATTTTGACCTAACCTTGCTTCCTGAAGGGCAGAGTCAATATCAAACAAAATTTTCACATCTTTCAATTTCTCTCCCATCCCATTCTGAGCCAGTAAAGCTTTTAGCTTGCGTTGAACACCGGAAAAAATTAACTTAGTTCCATCTTTTTTTCGTTTAGCAACGACACCTTCAGGCACGTTTCTCCTTTCAGAATTCCTGGGACATGATATAGAATTCCGAGACCGTTCATCTATTCAGGCAGTGCAAAGCGCCTCTATGACGCTGTCACGACAGGATTTTTTCGATATATGATGCTGGGTGAACCGTTAACATAGATGCCTTCCAGGTAGGAGAGTTTCCGTGGCAGTTGTTGCACCGAGCCTCTGGTGATCAGGAAGGTTGCTCGCCGCCCAACGGCAAGCGGTCCCAGCTTCTCCATACCGAAAAAATTTGCTCCATTTTCCGATGCGCACTGAATGGTTTCCTCCAACGAATAACCGGCCTTGATGAATAATTTCATCTCCTCGACCATCGACTCGCCATGGAGGATACCGACACTGCCGGCACCGGTTCCCACAGCCGTTGTCACACCCAGTTTTCTGGCAAGACGCAGTTGGGTCAGTTGTTCGGCGAGCATCTTTTTCCAAAAAACCTCCGCCCCTGGAACCGGCTTTCCCGGTGCCACATGGCGCGTTGAGAAACGGCAGCACACATCCCCGCTACTGCCTGCACCATCCAGGGCATTCTTGGCCCGCAGTACGCTGGGAATCCACAGCACATCCTTGTCCGCCATTTTCCTGAGATTATCCTCACCCATAGCGTATCCCTGTTCGATGGCATCGCATCCAGCCTCAAGCGCTTCCGCCACCTGTTGCCGACTGTTGGCCGCCACCACTGCTTTTTTCCCGCCTCTTTGCTGCAGAATGCGGTACAGGTTTTCATAGCTAAGCCTGGCATATGGGGCTTCCTCATTTTCGATATTGCCGGAATAACCAATCTTGAGAAAATCGCCGCCTGCCGGGTTGCCGTCTGCACAATCCTTTTTACTCCGGCAGATACGGCCGGATGTCCGAATGTCAATGCTGCCCCCCGGCGCCATCACCTGTAGATCATGTTCCAGCAGGTCTGATATGTCATCGTTTTCGGCTACTCCCAGCACTCCGTGTGTATGGCAGTAGCGGATATGCCGCTCCAACATGGCTGCCTTTTCCACGAAACCGGCCTTATCAGTGGACAACCCCAGCCACTTGTCCACAGCGGGTGATCGCGACAGAGAGACGCTGCAGTCCACCAGCGCCGGCACAATGGTACAGTGCGAGAAGTCATCGATTGCAACCCGGTCGTTGCGGGAAAGGTCTGCTGCAGAGCCAATGGCGGTAATAATGGTGTCCTTGACTGCCAGGAATACATTCCTGCGCATATCGGCGCCGCTGCCGTCGATAAAACTTCCCGCCAGTATGAATCGTGTTCCGCTCATGAATAGTTTGTTTCTGAAAAAGCAGGGAACATAATACTCATTTTTTGTTGCCTAATTCACCCTAAATTACCTATTGGCTAAGGTCAGGTTTGGCTTTTAAATATTTATTAAACAAAAGTCCCTATACCTATATTTAATTTACACCTAGCGGCTTACCTATAGCTGGCATGAAGGGGAGGAATTTATACTTTCCCTGAAGTTGAGATAGCCATCATGCACCAGAGATTACATCGGCAGGCATAAAAACCATCGATTGTGGCAAGAAATCTTGAATATTGAATAAAATGAGATAATATAAAAACATCTCCTGCACATGAACTCAACCGTAAAATGAGGTTTTCATGAAATCAATTCTATCTATACTAACTTTAGTTCTCATCTTAAACATTTCTAACAGTGTTGCTGCTATTGAAGGGACATGTATTCAAGGAAACTGCAATAATGGTTATGGCATTTTCGTTTTTGATGATGGAAGAGTTTATGAAGGACAATGGAAAAAGGGATTACTTGACGGAATGGGTAAATTAATTTTTATCAGCGGTTCAAAGTATACTGGAGAATTCACAAAAGGACATATACATGGTTATGGCAAAATTAATTTGCTCGATGGTAGAGAGATAAAATGCGAGGTTGTCAACGATGAAATTCAAGTTGATGAATCAACCAAGCAATTATGGATAAAGGAAACAAATTCAGAAATTGAAGAATATATTGTTTATCTTAAAATCGGAGATGTTTATAGAGAGCATCGCAATTATGCAAAATCATTAGAATACTATAATAAATCACTAGAAATTTATCCTAACTATATAGAAGCAATAAATAATAACGCCAAGCATTTTTTCAGGTTTCAGAAGGATGAGCAGAAACAATAATCAATCCGCTATATCTTTGACTCATGAATTATTCTTAAAATACCCAGGTGTCGACTGGATACATTGAGTCAGGTTTTGTATTACAAAACTCAAGATTGTGATAAGCCATGTGGAATTTTGTGAATGTAAGTATAATAAGATTTTCATTTTTCCAAGTTGTTCATAAATAGGAGTACTTATGTTTAAAGTAATTCAAAAAGGCACGAATCGGCTAGATCTTGAGATGAGTGGAAAATTGGACGCGAAAGAAGTAAAAATTGCTTTAGATGAACTTGTCAGCAAATCGGAAAATATTGAAAATGGGAAAATGTTGTATGATGTAATCGACTTTCGTCTTCCATCACTTGGTGCAATTGCAATTGAATTTTCACTCCTTCCTGCAGTATTCGGACTTTTGAAAAAATTTGACCGTACAGCAGTATTGACTGATAAAACATGGTTAAAGAAACTAAGTGAATTAGAGGGAATTTTATACCCAGGCTTAAAAATTAAGGCTTTTAATAGAGATCAAAGAGCAGAAGCAGAAGCCTGGTTGGCGGGTTAGAAGGAAAATCATCGCTAACAAAGTAAAGATTGCCACTCCACATGGCAATTCCGAAATAAGTTCCCAATAGCCAACATTATGACAAGAAATGCCGATTTTTGAAAAAGTTAAGTTTACAATCTAAAATTTTGGACAGGAACGGCCCAATGTGGGGTCAAAATGATGGCCAGTGTGTGTGATACTCCTCAGATATATTCATAGTGAATTATTTATGTATCCAAAAGTTATACATCTCTGCAGACGTATAGGGGTTTTCCTTAATTATCAATAAAAATTACTATTGTGTCCCAGGATTTCTCCAGTCATATATATTATAAAAATGACTGGATACAACGTTTATAGGATATGATCATAATGATTTCATTTTTTTGGCGTACTCTTTTCTACAAGCAGCTGGTAACTGTGTTTTGTGTTTTTATCCTGGCCGCAGCATACCCGGGTGAAACGGCTGCAGCAACCAACAGAGGCGTCCATTTCGAGGACGAAATGACACTTGGCGACATACAGTTCACCCTGCACGGTATTGGGCTGCTGAAATGGAAATACTTGGTCAATGTTTATCTGGTGGGCCTATATAAACCTGCCGGGGTGCGAGTGGATCAGGTGCTGCAGGATGTGCCCAAACGTCTTGAATACTATTTTTTTGTCGATATGAAGGCAAGCGATTTCCAGGATACGGGCTTCCAACTCATGGCACAGAACGTAGGGGAGGAAAAGGCCAGAAGCCTTATGCAAGAGCTCGAAAAATTCAACAGCCTATACCGTGATGTGAAGGCGGGCCAGCGCTACGTATTTACCTATGTGCCCGGCCAGGGTCTCGAGATGACACTCGACGGCGAGGTTCTGGGAAAGGTGGCAGGCGAAGAATTTGCCTCAGCCTATATGTCCATCTGGCTGGGCCCTAAACCGGTAAGCAGGGACCTGCAGGAAGGCCTGTTTGACCCTGCAACCAGGATGGAGTAGATGCTTTCAGATATTCGTTTGCAGCTATCAGAAGTCGGTCAAAAAAACATATCCAATTTATCTCATGGAAACAGCGACAAATATTGCTGCATCTTCAAAACTTGTCTGGGAAGTGCTCATTGATACACATTGCTGGCCAAGATGGGGACCCTCCGTTACCGCAGTCCGTTGCCGGGAACGTTTTATACAGCCTGGCTCAAAGGGTCATGTCCGAATCACTCTTGGTTTATGGCTGCCGTTTGAAATAATAGATTTTATCCCGGGGAAAAAATGGTCCTGGCGGGTTATGAATATCCCGGCAACGGGCCATCGGGTTGAAGTCTTGGCCCCTGAACAATGCCGCCTTGTATTTGAAGTGCCGTGGTTGGCTGCGCCTTATCTCCTGGTTTGTAAAATTGCAGCCCGCAAAATTAAGCTGATTACCGAAAGCAGTTGATTAATAATAAAGCTGTCATCCCTTAACCAGATAATGCAATAATGGAAGATTGAACATGTCGTCCCATAATTTTCAAGGAGAATCGCCATGAAACACTTTCCAGCCTTTAACCGGTTATTTTTTTTATTACTGGTCTGTATCTTGTTTTCCGGATGCGGCTCCACTGTCAAGGTCAGTGATTACTCAGCAATGCAACCGATCATGACGCCGGAGAACTTTTTTAACGGCCCGATGACCGCCCATGGAGTGTTAAAGGACCGGAGCGGCCGGGTAACGAGCTATTTTAACGCAAATATCATAGGCTCATGGAAGGACGGCGTCGGCACCCTTGAAGAAGATTTTGTCTTCAGTGATGGTGAAAAGTCACGCCGGGTTTGGACCTTCATGAAAAACGAGGATGGCACTTACACCGGTACTGCAGGCGACGTAGTTGGCGAGGCGCATGGCGAGATCTCCGGTAACGCCATGTTCCTGAAATACGTCCTGCGGATTCCCTACGGTGATAAAAGCATTAATGTTACCATTGACGACCGCATGTATCAAACCACAACAAGTATCCTGATAAATGAGTCGAAGATGTACAAGTTCGGCTTCCGGGTCGGAGAAATTCTCCTGGTGATGGTAAAACACTCTGAACCTTAATCCCAATAAAGATAGAAAAAGAAAAAGGTGATGAAGTTACAGTGAATGGCTATCTGGGGATAGTGACTATTGAACCAAAGGACAGTGCTATAGCTTTACATGGCGATGGTTTGTGAAAACATGCATCAGATTGCACCGCCAAGAGTCGGCTCGATAAAGAAGGGGAATGATACCGACGGGCCGGTTATCTACTCATATGAAGGGAATTAGCGACTTTTGCGTTTAAGAATATTGCGGGAGAGATGGTAGCAGGCTGCTCCTGTAGCCCTGACTGCAAATTTGAGCACTGCAGAACTGGCAAAGGTCCATGTGCCTGTAAAGTTAATTTAAAAATAAAAAAAACCTAGATTGGGTAAGCAGTTAAGGCAGCTTCTCTTGAGGCTGCCTTTTTTTATCATCAAAACCATCAATATCTGTCTATCCATCGAAAGTCGAGAATCTTTCCTAAAAAACCAAGATGTCATCTGGAAATATTGCGCCTCTTCAACCGGAGGGGCTTTTTTATTAATTACAGTTGCTATTACCACCGGACCTTAACTGATAATTATCCTCCACAGAACCAAGGTTGTGGCAAACAATATCTACTAAGGAATGTCCCATTCAAAAACTTTTGCGCATATAGTACCAAAGTACAATATGAATTAACTATATTCGGTGTATTTTATATATCAAAGCCAAACCCGTCTTGAGACAGGGACGGAAAGCCGTATGTCTTATTAGGGATGGCTCGGTTTTATCTTGGGTATGGATAGGACTGGTATAATAGACTTAAAGTTAAACCTGAATCGAGGGGAGAATTGTAATCAAAAGAGGAAGAATAACAGCTCTTGCTATTTGTTTGTTGCTATTAGTTTGCATTAAGACTACTGCAGCCGAGCAGCTAACCTGGAATTTAACCGGGTATGTTGACTATGTAAGCCCCCCTTTCAAAGATGTTTTTTCTAAAGGTGATGAGGTTACTTATACATTCACTTTTGAAACAAATACTATTGATTCTGCCCCTGACAATCCATCTCAGGGATTATATTATAACGCTATAATTGATTCTGAAATTATTGTCGGCAGTTACAAAACAAAGATTAAAAATTATACAATTTTTATTAAGGACAATTCTAATTTAGGCTATGATCTTATTACCTTCAGTGGCACTTCTACAAACACAGTAATACATGGAAGCAAATTAATAGGATCAGATGGAACTGTTCATTTATTTGATGGGATCTTGGGTATCCTTCAGGATGCCGACAGTATTATGTTGACCTCAGATTCTCTTCCTATACATACAAAAGATATAATGCATAATATTGAGAAAAAATCATTTAATATTCAGTGGTTATTGGGAACAAACAGTATGGGTGGTATTGTTCTTAATAACATTCAATTAACTGACATTACATGTGGGTTAACTGATACAGATGAAGATGGTTATAAAGATTTGTGCGACAATTGCTCAAATACACCCAATTTTGATCAAGCAGATAGTGATTACGATTTTGTAGGTGATGCTTGTGATGTTTGTCCCGATATTGCTGATGATCAGTTTGATTCTGATTCTGACAATGTTGGTGAGCCATGTGATAACTGCCCTACAGATTTCAATCCAGATCAAAAAGACTTTGATGCAGATGGTATTGGTGATGTATGTGATAATGAAGCTAATAGTAAAGACCTGTCAGAAAAACCATCGCATCTAGAAAATCTGGCAGCTTGCCATGACCGAATAGACAATGATGGTAATGGTGCTACTGATTGTAATGATTTAGGCTGCTCAAAGAATATAATATGTAGATTGATTATTAACAAAAATTATAACTAACAAAGGAAGTCAAGACTACAAATCTCCCTGCTTTTTTGTTTCAAAATTGCTGCAATCTCTTTTGAGTCGTGAATGATTATTAAAATGTCAAGATGTACAGTGGTTATGTGAACCTTTGTGATAAAAAATAGTGTAATAAAAAATAAAATGTGACCATCTATTCTAGCATGGCCAGCATTTCATCAATGATCTTGAGACCATCATTCCAGAATCCCGGATCATCAAGATTTACGTCAAAGGGTTCCAGAAGCATGTACGGCGTTTGCGTTGCGCCAGCGGAAAGCAGATCGAGATATTTGGGTACAAAAGCCCCACCCTCATTTTTGTACCGAGCATAAAGTGCGAGCACCAGGAGTTCACCAAAGGCATAAGAGTATACATAGCCAGGGGTATGCAGGAAATGAGGGATATAAGACCACCAGATACCGTAGTTTTGAGACAGTGTAACCGAATCACCAAACATCTGGCGTTGTGTTCTCAACCATATGTCAGTAACTTCTTCGGTTTTGAGTTCTCCCTGACCCCTTCTGGCTTTGTGCACCTTGTCTTCAAAACGGTTCATTGATATCTGCCGGAAAACCGTGGCAAAAATTGATTCAAGTTTCTGGCAGATGAAGGCATTTCTTTCCTCTTTCCTGTCGAGCAGTGCAAGCTGGGAATTAAACACCAGGAGTTCTGCAAACACAGAAGCAGTTTCCGAAAGCACCAGAGTTGTGTTGCTGTTGTAATACCCATTCTCTGCAGCCAGATACTGGTGCACACCGTGCCCCAGTTCATGAGCCACGGTGGACACATCGCGCAGGTTGCCGGTATAATTGACCAGCACATAAGGGTGCACCTCCGGCACACAGGGATGGGCAAAGGCTCCTCCCCTTTTGCCTTCATACACAGGCGCATGAATCCACTTTTTGTCGAAAAAATACCCGGCTATCTCAGCCATGCGTGGTGAAAATTGAGCAAAGGCATCAAGCACCATTGTTTTGCCCTCAACCCAGGATATCTTCTTGTCGGGCAAATGGGGGACAGGCGCATAACGGTCATAATCAAGCAATTCATCCAATCCTAACATTGTTTGTTTGATCCCGTAATAACGCTGCGGTATATCGTAGCGTGCTGTTACTGCCTCGATCAGCACTTCGACTGTTTTGTCCTCCAGTTCATTACCAAGGTTCATGGACCTGATCCAGCCCGGATATTTGCGTAAACGGTCGGTTATCATCTTATCTGCCAGAAGCGTATTGAATACATGGGTAAGAATATGCAGCTGACTTTGCAATCCTTCAGTAAGATCAAGGGCTGCCTGCTGGCGTACCATACGATCAGGGTTATACAGGTCTGCAAGCACCTCCTCTTCCGTCCGTTGTTTTTCCCCGAACTTAATGTGGCCCATTATCTTCTCAAAAAGGGTGGTCCAGCTTCCACGGCCAACCGGAGCCCGTTCAAGGAGCAGTTTTTCTTCAATCTGTGACAGCTGGTGCTCTGCATACTTGCGCATATTTACAAGGTAATGGTTATAATGGGAAAGTATGTTATTCTGCAGGAGCTTTTCCGCAGTCTCACCCGGAATTTTATTCCATTCCAGCTCAAAGAAAACGGTGTCCTTGCCGATTGTGCTGCCAATTTCACGCATACGCTGCAGAAAAGCACTGACATCCTGGTCATGCGTATCCGTAGCAAAATGAAGAAAGGCAAAGGTAAAAAGCCTGCCCAGTGATGTTTCAAGTTTTTCGAGCCTTACAACCAGTGCATGTAATTCATCTTCTGCAAGCGTTTTCACTTTGTCCGCATATTTTTTGTTAATTGCTTCAGCTTCGTGTTTACAGAAAGCAATATCCTTTTCAATCTGCGGATCTGTGTAACCGCTGTAAAGATCAGCAAGGTTCCATTTAACGTCAGTGGTCCCCAGTTCTTCATTGATGTCTGCTGTCATTGTTATCTCCTGGCCTATATATTTCGTATCAAATCCTTGTCGACTATTGATCAAAAGCCCCGAACCCTCAAGCGGATATCATTTCAGTTTCCATGCATCCTTTGCCCTGATCGGCGCCAATAATACCTCAATCTGTAGCTGGGCAAGGCCTATTGCCATACTGCATTTTGATTCAAAAACTTACTGTTTATTACCCTAGCATAACAAGTCCCCGCATTGACAAAATTCCGGATATATATTTAAATTTCATACGCAAATCTTAATGGCGTGTCTGAAAGAATTTTTCCTGGAGAACTGCAGCATGAAAAAAAAATTTCCGGCTTTCTGGGTTTTTATTATTCTCGGCTTTTTTTCGACTGGCATTTTACTATCCATTGTAAACCCGACAAAAGCTGCTGAAACAATGGGTGTTAAAATCATGGAAAAAGAACTGCTTGGAAAGTTTCTTGCAGATAGTCAGGGGCTGTCGCTTTACTCTTTCTCCAAGGATGACAAAAATGCAAGTAATTGCATTGAGGGGTGCGCTGTCAACTGGCCTCCTTTCTATATAGCCCCATCTGCGGTTATCGAAGGTTGCGAATCAAGCGATTTCACCAGCATAACAAGACCAGATGGAAGACAGCAAACGGCATATAAAGGCATGCCGCTTTATTATTTCAAGAATGACAAGTATCCGGGTGACACCTTCGGCCATGGCATAGGGGACGTTTGGTTTTTGGTTGTCCCGTAATAAAGTGTGCACCGCTCATTAAAAAACGTCATAAGCCGACTCTGTATTCCCAGCAAGTTTTTTACAAATTTTTAACGCAGGCTGGCGATAAAGGGACCGACAGCTTCTGCTCCCTTTTCATCCACCAAACGTATAGTCTCGGTTCCTATGACGGCTATATCTGCCCTGCCACTGAGAAAATCCACATCCTTCTTGGAACGTATACCGAAGCCGACTGCAAGAGGCAGGTTCGTTGCACTGCGGCACCGGGCAATATACTCGTTGAAGTCCTGGTCAAAGTCCGTCTTTTTCCCGGTAACGCCACGGCGGGCAACACAGTAGATAAAACCTGCTCCATTCTGAGCCAGCAGCTGCATGCGTTCTTTTGTCGAGGTAGGAGCAAAAATCTGGATCGGCGCCATATTCCGGCTTTTCGCCAGCTCAACATACTCTTTACCCTCTTCAGGAGGCAGGTCCGGAATGATAAAGCCCTGGATATTGATGTCATAGGCGCGGTCAATGAACGCCTCGATTCCATACTTGTAAAGGATGTTGTAATAGGTCATAAAAATAAAAGGGATATGAAACTCCGCCGTGATTTCTGCGGCAAACTCCAGACACTGCTCAAGCTTTACCCCCCTGGATATTGACTCCTGGTTGGCTTTCAGGATCATGGGGCCATCCGCTACCGGTTCAGAAAAAGGGATCTGCATCTCGATCATATCAACGCCATTTTTCACCATCTGGCGGATGACCTCCCTGTTAACCTCAAAAGAGGGATATCCAAGCACAAGGTGAGTCATCAGGAGGATTTTCTTCCTGGTCAGAGCCTCACGTAATGTTTCTTCGAGTGTCGTCATTTTTTATCTACTTATTCAGCTGACAGCTTTCAACAGTTACTTCCCAGCCTTTATTCTTTGATCTTTTCTGCAGACTGTCCACTTCTTTTTTATTCTTTATCATTCTTATACTGCTCCGCCCGTTCTATGATAAATTTTTTCCAGGATGGGTCTCCATAAGCATTGGCAATGGTAAAAATATCTTTATCCCCCCTGCCGGACATATTGATAACAATGGCTTCTTCTGTGCCCAGGTCAGGAGCCTCCTTAAAGGCCTGTACAAATCCATGCGCCGATTCCAGGGCAGGAATAATTCCTTCTTTTTTCATCGTCAAATCCAGCGCTTCCATAACCTCAATGTCGGTAGCGGCAGTGAAACGGACCCTGCCCTTTTCCCATAAGTCGCTTAAAATGGGTGAGACTCCAATGTAATCAAGGCCTGCAGCAACTGAATGGGTATCAAGCATCTGGCCGTCAGAATCCTGCAGGAACATGGTCTTATACCCCTGTGCCACCCCTGGAGAGGCATCACTACCTGCCAACCTGGATGCATGTTCTCCACTGCTTAATCCTTTACCGCCTGCTTCAACGCCGACAAGGCCGACCTGTTCGTCCTGCAGAAATCCCTGGAAGATGCCCATGGCATTGGAGCCACCACCAACACAGGCATAGACGCGCGTCGGCAGTTTAGTGAACGCTTTCAGAATTTGCTCCCGTGCTTCAATGCCGATAATGGACTGAAACCATGCTACCATCTCAGGAAAGGGGTGCGGTCCGCAGACAGTGCCAAGCACGTAATGGGTAGAATCCATATTGGTCACCCAGTCACGGAATGCTTCGTTGATGGCATCCTTCAAGGTTTTTGAACCATCGGTAACGGGCACAACGGTGGCGCCCATCTTTTCCATCCAGAAAACGTTGGGCCGCTGCCGCTGTACATCTTCTTCACCCATGTAAATGGTGCAGTCAAAACCGAACTTGGCTGCCATGGTGGCTGTGGCCACGCCATGCTGACCGGCACCGGTCTCGGCGATAACACGCTTTTTTCCCATGCGTTTGACCAGAAGTCCCTGGCCCATGACGTTATTGGCCTTGTGCGCTCCGGTATGATTGAGGTCTTCCCGTTTTATGTAAATATGAGCGCCGCCGAAATGTTTACTGACGTTACCGGCATAGGTGAGTGGAGTTGGCCGGCATGAGTAGCTTGACATAAGTTGCAGGTATTCTTCCCAAAAGGAAGGATCATTTTTTGCTTCCTCAAAATATACATTGAGTTCCTTGAATGTCTCGAACAGGATCTCAGGGATAAATGCACCTCCCCAATGTCCGTAATACCCTTTCTTGATCATAGTTGGTTCCGTCAATTATATTTCAATCGCTGCCTGATTTTGAAAAGTTGGATATTCTACCACACCAGGCATGAGAAAACATTTTTTTTGTTAACCTCAGGACAATGTAAAAGTCTAATGACTTTCTAGCTCTTGACGACAGGCGATAGCAAAATCTTCCGGGTAATGGCCGTTTATGTAACGTAATTGCGCTTCGGAAAAAGCACCCATGGAATACGGGATCTTCGGCAGGAATGAATAAAGCAAACGCTGGTCAATATCCTTGACTCCTATCCTCTTGGAAAACTCGATTACAGTAATTAATTGTGCCCCCAAACCGGTCAGCACCCGCATGGCGTTAAGAATTCCTCTATTGAGTGACCTGCGAACATTGCTGTCTGCCTCGAGGATATTGCCAACCGGACACGATGTCATGAGCTGCAGCTCCCATTGTGAGGTCTGGGCTTTAGGAACGAACAACATGACATTTTCATCCTCAAAAACAACCAGGTCAGCCGAAAGATACTTTTTCTCATCCATCCTGCTGTTGTTTCTGATAGCTGAGACATAATCGGCAAAAAAACTGCGGACATATTCCTCCTGATACGACCTGACAAAATCAGCTACAAGGTCGCCGCAACTGTACGAGGATATCATTTTATTTACGGTTCCTGACTGACAAACCTCTTTGGTTACCAGGGCAAACTGGTGGTGGATCTGCTGATGAGAGGCATGCAGACGAAAACCGCTGGCGGCAAAATCAAAACCATAGTTCCAACCCCACAGAGTTGCATCAAACTGTAACGGGGATGTTCCCGGCTTCTCAAGCTCTTTAATTATATTCTGCCTGAGTTTTTCCATTTCAGACAAGGTCAGACATTTGCGTCTGGCATCGATTTGCATGTCCAACTGCTCAGCAATCCTGATAAAGGTACGCTGGTAATATAGATGGCGCAGACCTCCAAAATCATTGTCGGACAGATCAGCGATGCTATATCGTACCAGGTCATTGGCAATGTTTGAGGCAGAGTGGCCCCAGGGAATATAACTGTTGCGCCGTAGATATTCGAATACATGGCTGTCATGCTCCGGAGGCCATTCGCCTACAATTTCGCTGTCGCCCTGAACCCCTGGACGCAGAACCATTACCTCCTTGTAGATGTCAGGCAGGAAACTGTTGTTGACAAGTGTTTCAAAGAGGTCATGCTTTAAAATCTTTGGTCTATACGCGCCCTTTTCATCTTCTTCAAAGCGCAGTCCTATCGGCGTGTTACTTTGATCATTATAAACAAACTCGCAGGACAATTCCGCAAGCCTGACAAGATCTTCGGGATCAGTTGATGTTGAAGCTAAGGTCAGAAGCACTGTTTCAGGCAGCTCTGCAAAGGCCTCGTTAAAAATATCCTTGGCACCGCCCTTTCCGCAAGAAAGTACCTTACTTAAAAAATTTGTCATTGACGCGGATAATGGGGGTGGCAATGTTATTGACAGAGGATCAGCAGCCTTTGCATCTGCCCAGTTTCTGTCAATATAGGTGGCTCCCCGAAACGGAAAAGGGTTAGGTATTTCGTAGATCCATTCCCCCTGCGTTTCTTCCACATTGCCGGATGGAAAGTTAAGCCGATTGTCTATAGGCTTGTCTGCAGTATCCAGGCCCAATATCTGACTTAAATCATTTTCCCGCAGATTGAGAATTTTAAACGACGGTTTATGAATGCCGTATATAAACTTGCCCTCAGGAGAAACACAGGTTCGCAGCTTCATATCCTTTTCAACCCCAAAATCCTGGCGATAAAATGCCTTGATAATTTAACGCATCATGGAATAATCTCCTATCCTGAGATAGTTACCTGCATTGTTTGCAAAATGCACACTTTAATTCAATGAAGCAGACTAAAATTTATATAACCTGCAGCCGCTGATGAATCCTTCCAACATCCTCATACCCGGCATTCTTGTCATTTTAATTACCGGGAGTACTTTTTACCTTTTGAGAACGCTCAAGCATGACAGGCAGTTTCTCTCCCTTGTCGGTTTGTTCTGTATGGCAATGGGTGTTTTTCTGCTGATGCTGGATCTTGTTCTCATTACTTTCATCCATGGACCGCAACACATCCCTGACTATTTTCTTTTCAACAGGCTGGTTTCAGACACCGGATTTGCCGGGCGCTGGGTGCTCACTGTTTATGTATTTATCAGCGCAGGTTTTTTTATAAGCATTTATCTGCTTGCCAGGAACCTGATTACAAAGTTTAATAACAAAAAGACAGACGAAAATCTTTAAAATTGCGACAGGTGTCATTGAATGAACACCACATGCTCCCC
>Ga0210119_1000062_pt1 | contig 24163 bp, 23 predicted proteins | sample China_Bullhead_C_2_FD_184859 | JGI IMG/M metagenome (GOLD analysis project Ga0210119, IMG submission 184859) | Wetland microbial communities from San Francisco Bay, California, USA, that impact long-term carbon sequestration -... | ecosystem: Environmental > Aquatic > Marine > Wetlands ... | reverse complement strand
TCTCTTTCCAGATGTGCTAAGCCTTCCAGGCCATTATTGGCAAAGGCAATATCGTAATTTTCGTATTTGAGAATTTTCTGCATAGCCTTTTGCAGGGCGGGCTCATCGTCAATAATAAGAATTTTTGGAACAGCCATGGGTGCCTCCGGTGAGTTGAGGGTTTTCTTTCAAACAAGAACGCTCGTGGAATTCCCAATTACCATACACTACTTTATGCAGGATATAAAAACAGAATACAAATAGCAAAATACTAGCAATAAACTAGCAATATGAATAACAATGATATTATTTTGCTGGGAACTGGTGGGGGATAAAAAATGAGGGCCATCTTCTTAGCAGCACTAATACTCTGCCCGTGCTGTCAATCGGATGGCCCTCTGGGCTTGGGCGTTGTGTGTCGCCGAAAATTCCTACAGTTCAAAATAGGGGTCCGGCTCCAGAGGAGGGAATGTGATGCCCCGTCAACCTGGGAGGGCTGCTGGAAAAGGGGCACACACTGGGCAGAGATTTTTTTATTGTCATTGCTTATTAATTCACGGAACAGGAACCGTCCTTGACCTGGATGGTTCTTGCTGTATGTTTGCATGCTTCAGGGTTATGGGTGACCATGATAATGGTCTGGCCTTCAGCGTTCAGTTCTTTTAGCAAATTCATGATCTCATCAGCGGTTGTCGAGTCCAGGTTGCCGGTAGGTTCATCAGCCAGAAGGATCGGCGGTTTATTGACAATTGCCCTGGCTATGGCAACCCTTTCCTGCTCCCCGCCGGAAAGCTTGTCCGGCAGCCGGTCGGCCTTGTTCGCCAGGCCTACCCTGGCAAGAACATCGCGTGCCATCTTGTCCTGTTCCTTGGCTTTTCTCCCGGTAATGGACATGGGGAGCTTCACGTTTTCCAGCACCGTGAGGTAAGGGATCAGCTGGAATGATTGAAATATGACTCCTATGTATTCACTGCGCAGGTCAGCACGCTGTTCACTGGAGAGTTCATAAATATCAAGGGAATCAAGCAGGATCCTGCCGCGGCTCGGGTGATTGAGACCGCCAAGAATGGAAAGCAGGGTGGATTTTCCCGAGCCTGACTGCCCCATGATGGAGACAAACTCTCCATCATCAATGAAAAAATTCATCTGCTTGATAGCCTGAACGGTAGTCTCCCCTTCCTGGTAATCCTTGCCAATATCCTGTATTTCTATGAGATGCTGTGCGTTTGGTTCAACAACAGACTTATGCATGGTATTATCTTTCATGGTGCAATCCTATTCAGTTAATAAACTTTCAATGTTTTGTTTATCTGTCACAGGGCCCGCAAAGCTTCACTCGGGTCAAGCGTGCTTGCTTTCTGGGCCGGGTAGAGGCTGGCAATAAGGCTGAGCGCAACAGACAGCAGAAGCGCGACGCCACCGAGGCTGTAGTTGAGTCCTGCAAAAGTGCCGTTTTTCACGACCAGCGGCATGGCAGCCCAGGCAATACCGTTGCCACCGATATATCCAAGGAGGCCGCCGATAAGTCCGACCACCATGGCTTCGAGCAGAATGATCTGCATGACATGACCCCGACGGAAACCAATGGCGCGGAATATGCCGATCTCGCGGGTCCGTTCGTTAACTGAGCCCATCATGGTCACAAAAACCAGGAGCGAGCCGATGAAAATAACCAGTATGGCAATGCCATAGCTGAAAGTTTTAAACATTTCAATGGACTGCATTTTTGACATGACTGCCTGGCGCAGGGCTGTCACCTTGGCTTCGGGGAATTTTTCACTTATCTGCAGCACCAGTTCAGTAATAGGACAGTCCCGGCAGAAGGCGGCAATTTCTACCATGGAAACCTTGCCCTCTTTGCCCAGTATTTTCTGAAAGGCATGCAGGTCACCGATAATAATACCGTCCTCTGAGGCGCCGGTTGGCTTTAAGATCGAAGCGATGACAAAATCACTGTCACCGATTGTCAGACTGTCACCAACTGCCAGCTTGAATGTCGCTGCAGTCTGGGAGCCGATAAGCAGTTCATTCGCAGCGGCAGGAGGTGTTCCCTCAAACTGCCACCAGTTTTTCAACTGCAGCTCTGTAGCAAAATCCACCCCCATGAGCAGAACATCCAATTCCTTAACCGTTGCAGCACCGAGGACCTTTGGCGCCACAAGACCCAGGTTCTGTTTATTTTCAATGGTCCTGATCGAGGGGATTCTCTCCTCGGCAAATTCAACTGTCTGGTAGTTGACGCCGCCCATGGTGATACCGCCATAGGAAAGGGTCAGGTTCTCGCTCCTGGGGACCATGACAATATTGGCTCCGAACTGGTCAAGCCGATCCTCAATGTCGCGGCTCATGGATTCGGTGATCGACAGCAGGGTGACGATGGTGGCAATGCCTATAAAGAGACCCAGGACAAGAAAGATCATCTTGCCTTTGCGGCGCTTTAAATTGTTGAATGAAATATTATGCAGTTTCACTGTAGTATCCTTAAAATTTTGCTTCTTTTTCAAGAATTTTTTTACGGTGGGCGTGACCGACCTGGTTGAGCAGAACAGTTTCTATGTCTCGCTGTTTGAAAAGTGCGTTAATATCAGGCGTGCCGGTTACTGATTTGTCAAAGGTAATGACGATCCGTGAGCTGTTGGTATCCGTTTCAATACTTTTGACACCGGCCAGTTCCTGGATGGCGCTGATTACTTCCGGCGGCCAGGGTGAGCCATCCTGGAGTTTGTAAATGGCATCATCAAGGTGCCTGGTATTTAAATAGGCAATTGATTTTGGAACTACCACGATGCCCAGCCCCAGGACAATTACCAGTGAGACAATGGAGGCCAGGGTGGCGAAGCTGACGCCCCGTTTTTTCACCCCCAGCACCTTTTCGCGTTTTTCCCTGTATTTTTCAAAATTGTAGGCCATGGTGTCTGATCCTCATAAAATAAATGGTGGCTATTCCAGCCTGGTTATTATGACTGGCGGTATTTCATGTACCAGCTGTTCATATTGATGTCTCGCATTTGGATAACCAGTTTTTCACCTACTACAGTCCTGTCCAAAGGAGCAGGGTTGCAACCGCCTTTGATGACATTGATTTTATTAGAGACAAACTTCTGGCCGCAGTTCTTGCAGACCATGTTGTCGCCTTCCTGGTAATAACCGAGACCGGAACGGTAACAGACATCGCAGGCGTCAATGGCAGCGCGGAGAATGCCGTCAGCACTTTTGATCACAAAAAAAGTGACCATGGTGCCGTCCTCAGACTTGACCTGGAAATGATGGGCTTTGCCGTCGCTGACATCTGCAACCGGGATTTCAAGTATACCGTTGACCGGCGAAATCGGACCGCCGCTTATCCCTCCGGTTGCAGAAGAACCAGAGCAGCCGTTTAATGATAATCCTGTGACAAGTAAAATGAGAAGAGTGGTGAGAAACCAGTTTTTTCGTTTATGAAACATTGTAGAAAACCTCCGTAGATTTGTAAAATAGATTAGCTATTGATTAGAGTCTGTCTGTGTAAAGTATCGGTTGTATAATTTCTGCCAGGATGCAGAAGTTGCATTGCACGGGCCTTTGCTGTTGCAACCTCGGCCGGCACGGACTGCCTGCCCTGGGGAAACCGCACGGGGGGTTGAAGTATAAGCTTTTTGGGCCGGGACCTCGTTGGTTGCCAGAACCCTGGCCGGATACCCGAGGCCGGTTATGACTGCCGCAATCCTGCTGTTCTCCAGGTTGTCTGTATGGTCAACTATTACAATCCCCCTGTTCAGGTAGCCTTGCATGCCATAGGTTTCAGAAAGTTTGCTCAGTTCTGCAGCTATATTGGCCAGGCAGGAAGTGCAGGAAAGGTTGCTGACCTGCAGGGTTGTCCGGCTGATAGTGCCTTCATCCGGAGCAGCTTTCCAGGCAGTCGGACCGGCACCGCTGCCACCAGAACCGCCGCAACCGCCGCAACCGCCGCTGGAGCAGCCGGAACCCAAACTGCTTTGCCCGGCAAATTTCTGTGTATTCTGTTCAGGGACGGTTGCAGTCCAGTCAACAGTGGCCGGGTAGCCCAGTTTGCTGATCGTGGCAGCAATTTGCTCATCATCGAGCGTCGACAGATGGTCAACAGTTACACGGCCGGAACGAAGATCAGCGGCCATGCCAAGGGTTCCAGGAACAGTCTTTAATTCCGCCTCAATAGTTGCCAGGCAGGAAGTACAGGAAAGATTGTCCACAATGAAATTTGAACGCTGCACTGTGCTCGAATTCGCCTGGAAAGCGAAAAGGAGACCCAGCAGAAGCGCGCTTAAGGCGGCAATTATTTTTTTATTTTGATTCATTTCTCTTTCTCTTTACATTGTTAAATTTGTATAAACCCATAGCCGATTTCCATATTCATTTAGCAAAGGGTGTGCCATTTTTGTTTTACGCTGCAACTTAATAGTCATGTATTTGAAATTATTACAGAAAATAAAGAATTGGAAATTTGATACAGAATAGAGAGAAAAGAAAAAGTGAAGAATATTGTTTAATGGAGAAGCTCATCTTGTATAATATTGACAATTTCTCAAGAAGATCTCACAGCCATTATTGGGGCCAATAAATCAGGATTAGGGGTGCAATACCATTCGGCGGGATTTTTTCGAGGCCGACAATAGTATTTGCCGGGGAAGTAGGAGAAACGGTGTTAACAGTATTTATTGGTAAAGAATATAAATCGTATCAGGTCCCACTCTTTATGCCGAACTTTTCCAGGCGGTAGATAAAGACATGGCGGGGAATTTTTAAGAGGCGGGCTGCCTGGGAGCGATTGCCGCCGCTTTTTTCCAGGGCTTTTAGAATAAGTCCCTTCTCTATATCTTCCAGGGAGATGCCATCAGGTGGAATATCAGGGATTTCAGGAACCTCGGAACTCTTTGCAGTCGGCAGGCTGATATCAGCAGGACCGATGATGGTGCCTTTACGTAAAATAAGGCTCCGTTCTACAGTGTTTTGCAGCTCCCTGATATTACCGGGCCAGTCATACATTTTCAGGAGTGACATTACTTTGTCGGAAAATTTTACCCCGCGCGGGGCGGCGAGTTTTTTTAGGAAATGATTCGCCAAGGCAGGAATATCTTCACGCCGGTCCCGCAGGGGGGGGATATGCAGGGGGATGACGCTGAGGCGATAATAAAGGTCTTCGCGGAATCGTCCTTTTGCAACTTCTTCATGCAGGTCCTTGTTGGTGGCGGCAATGATACGTACATCAACCTTTTCAGTTCGGTCTGAGCCAACGGGCTCCACTTCCCGTTCCTGGATGGCACGCAGCAGCTTTGCCTGCATGTCCATTTTCAACTCGCCTATTTCATCGAGAAACAGGGTGCCCTGATCAGCAGTCTGGAAACGTCCCTTCCGGTTAGCAATCGCCCCGGTAAAGGCACCCTTGACATGGCCGAAGAGTTCGCTCTCAATAAGGTTGTCAGGTATGGCGGTACAGTTTACAGCCACCATGGGCCCACCTTTGCGGGGGCTGTGCTGATGCACCAGCCTGGCCAGGACCTCTTTCCCTGTTCCTGATTCACCCGTGATCAGGACCGTTGCTTCACTGGATGCTACCCTGAGAGCCGTTTCAAGGAGTTCGGCCATGGCGGAATTTGCTGTTTCCATGCCAGAGGTGCCTGTCAGCCTGTTGACCTCATCGGCGAGCTGCTGTTTTTGCGAGCGCAGGGAGGAGAGTTCAAGGGCTTTAGTACAGGAAAGCCGCAGGGTATCACGGTCAAAGGGCTTGGTAATGAAATTGAAAGCCCCTTCGTGCATGGCCTTAACAGCCATTTCAATGGACCCGAAAGCTGTTATGACAATGACCGGTGTTTCCGGAGATTCGGTTTTTATGGCAGCAAGAACTTCAAGGCCGTCCATGTCGCCCAGTTTGACATCGGTTATTACGAGGTTGGGATTTTTTTTGTTGAAAAGATCTAAGCCTTTCTGCCCAGAAGAAGCCGGGATTACATCAAACCCTGCTTCTGACAGGTTGTATTCGGTAACCCTCCGCAAGCTTTCATCATCATCGATAAGAAGAATGGTATCTGCCATTTAATCCTCTGTATAAAATTGAACGAATTTTTTATGTTTACTCAGGAAATTATAAATTATCTTCAATATTTTCGAACGCATTTCCGGTTTGTTTTTTTAGGGCGCTGTCTGATTCAGGAAGAAAGACTGTAAAACAGGCTCCCCCAGTCTCTGCATCAGCCAGCATGAGGGAGCCGCCATAGCTTTCAACTATTTTTCTACTGATGGACAGCCCCAGCCCGGTGCCGCCTTCTTTGGTGGAGTAAAACGGGTCAAAAATCTTATCTTTGAGCTGCTCCGGTATGCCGGAGCCATTGTCTTGTACTGTAACTGTATAGCCGGCTGCATGTTTCATGGTCGCAATTGTTATCTTCCCTTTTGGTGGAGCTGCGTCAATGGCATTTAGAATTATATTTAGAAAAACCTGTGATAATTTTTGACCGGCAACAAGAAAGGCTTTTGCCTCTTCCCATCCGCTCACGGTAAGCGAGATGCTTTTTTTCCGCAGCTGGCTGTCAAGGAGACTGGTAACCCGGTCAATCACCCGGGGCAGGGGTTCGGCTTCCGCATCTTCCTTTGCCCGGCCAGGCATACCCTGGCGCGAAAACTGTAAAACCTCCTCAACCGTGTTGTTGAGCCTGGTTGTCTCTTTGAGCAGGATCTCTACAAATTCTCGTTTCGGATGATCTTTGGGAAACTCATCCAGCAGAATTTCAGCAGTGCCCATTATGGATGAGAGAGGGTTTTTAATTTCATGGGCAAGGGAGGCCGAAAGTTGGCCCAGAGCGGAAAGTTTTTGCGCAGCGCTCAACTGTTCCTCGAGTTCGAGCAACAGTTGGGTTTCGCGGTGCAGCTTTTCATAGGATTTTTCCAGTTTTTCCGACAGTTCCTTGTAGCGCTGCCGCAGGAGTGATTCACGTCCCGCAATAATACCGGTCACTGTACCTGCTGCCAGGTAAAGAATGATTTCCGTAAGCTCACCCAGATAGGTTCCCGTTTCCTGTCCTATATAAATGAGGATATGGGGAATGAACGCTATTGATGAAAGGACCGCGAGTGTTAGCCCGCCCCAGACCCCGAACCATATGGCCCCGAGAACAATGGGGAAATAGCTCAGGCGCCTGAACATATCATGATAAAATATCATGTAGCCTGGAGTGGTAAAGTGCAGCAGGCCGATGCCGATTACAACGAGAACCAGGATGCCAAAAAGAATTTTTCTCATAGATTAGTCATCTAAAAAGTGAAATTATCGGTACATTAAAATAACTCCACAGGTACTATAATGTTTCTAACAGAATGAAACCATTGCTAATTTGTATTCGTCCTGAAACTATTTAAGCTACTGGAGGTGGTTTCCTTTTGTAACCTGCCAGATATAACATGCTTATCCCCAAAGATTTACCAGGAACAGGCTTATGATTGGGAAATAGGTGATGATGATCAGGGTGAGCATGAGAAGGGCGAGAAAGGGTAACGTTGCCCTGTAAAGAGTGACCACGGGTTTGTCAAAACGGTAGCTTGCAAGAAAAAGATTCAGGCCGACCGGAGGTGTACAGTAGCCGATCTGCAGGTTGGTCAGGAAAATAATGCCCAGGTGGATCAGGTCAACCCCATATGCCTCGGCAATGGGAATTATGATCGGCACAACGAGCACAAGGGCTGAGAAGATATCCAGCATGGAACCAACGATGAGTAAAAAGATATTGAGCAGCAGTAAAAACGTGTATTTGCTGGAAATATACTCCCTGATAAGTTCAAAGAGACGCATGGGCACCTGCTGGTCAACCAGGTAGTTAGTCGTAGCCATGGAAGCGGCGAGAACGACCAGTATGCCGCCGAAAAGCACCATGCTCTGGACTATGATCTTCGGCAATTTTGTAATGGAAATATCGCGGTATATGAGAACCTCGACAATGAGAACATACAGAGCGGTTATTGCCGCCGCTTCACCTGCCACAAAAAATCCACCGTAGATGCCCCCTAGAACAATGAAAGGCAGCGGCAACTCCCAGGCCGCCTCTTTCAGCCCGGCAAGCATGTCTTTGTAAGTCGGTTTTTCCTCATCCTTAACTCTGCGGCCGGGTCCTTTTATCATGCTGTAGGCCACGAGGAGAATGAGCATGAGGATACCGGGGAGAATTCCTGCTAAAAAGAGCTGGTCCACACGGGTTTCGGAAATTACACCGTAGAGAATGAGCGGCAGGCTGGGAGGGAAAAGAAGCCCGAGGCTGCCTGAAGATGTGATGAGCCCCAGAGAAAAACGCTCCGAATAATTATCTTTAATAAGAGCCGGGTAGAGCAGGCCGCCAATGGCAAAGATGGTTACACCGGAGGCACCTGTAAAAGCTGTGAACACTGCACACACAAGAAGAGAGACAACAGCCAGCCCTCCGGGCATCCAGCCCAGCAGAACCTGCGACAGGCGGAGCAGCCTCTGGGGTGTGCCGCTTTCAGCCAGAAGCGTACCGGCAAAAATGAAAAGCGGCAGGGAGAGCAGCAGCGGTGTGTCGGATAAACGGGACATCTCGATGATGACGACTGAAAGATCAATATCGATACTGTGAAAAGAGATAAGGGCCAGGGCCGAAATCACTATAAAAAGAGGGGTCCCGAGGATAGCCAGAACAAAGATGAGAATATTTGCGAAACCCATGGGAATGGTCTAAGTCTGGCCGATAGTTGATTTTCGCAGAACAATGTCGCCTAAATCCTTCAAAGCAAGGATCAGGAAGCGGCCGGCGATAAGAGCAAAAGCAAGCGGATAGACGAGGTTGAGTTCCCAGGAGGGAATGTCAAGAATGGACCTGCCGCCATACAACGCCTCGTCACGGACAAACTTTACAGCAGCATACGTGAGGAGAATGCAGATACCGGCTGAGAAAAAATTAAGTAGAACCCGGAGCCATGGCAGGAACTGTTCAGGCACCAGGTGGGAAATGATATCAATGCTGATGTGTTTGGACTGTTTTGTTGCCACCGCTGCCCCAAAGAGACCGGCCCAGACGACCATGTAGCGCAGCAGAGGGTCAGCCCAGAGAATACCACTGGAATAAAAAGTTCTTAAAAAGATCTGGACACAGGCAAGCAGGATCATGGCCAAGAGCAAAAGGCAGAGAAAGGCCTCTTCTGTCCAGGTCAATAAGGTGCCAATGTGGGTGAAAAACTTTTTCAGGGTGCCCATGTAATTTATTGCTGGGGTGCGGAAAGCTCTTTGTGGTAGTTGTCCAGGTACATCATGGCTTCCGTGTAAATACTTTTGGAAAAGGCGTCACCCACCAGTTTTGCAACAGTCTTTTCCCGGTAGTTAGTCTGCAGTTCAGCCTTGGTCATGGGAGTAAGTTGGACCAGGGTAATGCCGTTTTTAATCAATACCTGCATTGCTTCCTCGTTGCTTTTTCTGGTGTCGCTGAGAAGTTTGCCAAAATGGGTCTTGACTGCAGTTTTCATCAGTTCGGCATAGTGCGGCGGCAGCCTGGAGAATGTTTTTTTGTCAAGAATAAATGCCCCGTAGGCATAAGCAAAAGGGATATCCGTTATATAAGAAATGCGTGTGAACCACTGCAGGGCAATAGAGCCGTAATAAGAATTGAAAGCTGTATTGATGAGCCCCGTCTGCAGCGAAGTGAGCACGTCAGGAATTGAAAGGGGTATGGGAGTCACCCCTACTGTTTCAAGAAGAACCCGGCTGATGGGGTCGCCTTCCGGGGCCCAGGCTTTACTCTGTTTTAGCTCGTCCAGTGTTGTGATCGGTGTGGTGGACATTGTATAGACAAAGCCAACCTCGGACACAGCCAGGAGTACCATACCCTTATCATCAAACTCTTTTTCGAAGCGCGGCATGAGCTTCTCTCTGACCCGGTCAACCTCATCATAGGAATTAAACATGAAGGGAATGCCAAGCACCCTGAAATCAGGAACAACTTCACTTATGCCGGTCATGGTAAAACCACCGCCATTGAGCTGTCCGACACGCATTTTGCGGTACATGGCCCGGTCGTCGCCCATGACACCACCGGCATAAATCTTAAAGCCTATTTCGCCGTTGCTTTTTTCCACAACCTCATTGGTAAAGTCACGGAACCTTTTAGTCCAGACGCTTCCTTCCGGAGCCAGGGAGGCAACCTTGAAAACATACCTGGGGCTGCCCGCATATGCACTCTCAACAGCGTTGACAAGAAAAAATGCAATAAGAACGACACAAAAAAATTTAGTAAGAGTTTTCATTGTACTCATGTTTAAAAGAATTCATCGACCTGGTCGATGAGTTTTTCAGCCATAACCTTGGCCAACTTGTTGCTTGAAGCCATATCGGATTCCTTCAGGGGCTGTTCCATCACCTCTGCCAACAGTTTGAGGTAGAGCTCCCGGTCAAACGTCATGCGGGCGTAAGTTTGGGCATAGGCAACATGCGTGAGCAGAAATTGCCTGTGATTTATTGCAAGTGCCCGTTCAAAGTGTTTGCGGCTGGTTTCAGGTTTGCCGCCATAAATCTGGGGACGGCTGCCATAGTATGAACCCAGAAAAATATGGGCCCCGCCATAGTAATAGGAGTCGTCCAGCTCCACGACCCTGAGCATGATAAGTTCCACGATGGGCAGGTCAGCCATGGCGGCTGCAGCACCCTCCTGGTGTTGTATCCATAAGGCCCAGCCATAAGCTCCCCAGAAAAGATAGCCGACCTGGTCCTGCTGAATTTTCGCAAGTGCCTTTTCTATTTCATCGAGTGTCTGGCCATTGATATTTTTGAGGCCGCGCAGCTGGTTGATAAGGCTGATACCGTAATCTCTGGCCTTTACGCTCATATTTGCTGCCCGCTCGGTTTTGCCATCTTCATAAAGGATCGTGGCATAAGCACCATATGCCTTGGTGGCAGTCATCAGCAGACGCACATTGTCCGGGTCACCGGCGATAAGTCCGTCAAGTAAGAGCAGCAGGGAAGGAGAGCCTTCCTCCAGCAATTCCAGGTCTGTCTGTTTTTGCAGAGAAAGCGTTAGAGGTTCCAGGAGAGGGTTGACAACCAGGGAGGTGCAGCCAGTGCTGAAAAGTAATGCGAGAGCAGCAAGTAAAACATTGCCAAGTATGGATGTCGTTGCTTTTCGCATCATAATCAGGTTTGATTACTGGTTGTATTGAGGCAGGGAAAGGTTTTTCATTTTACAGTTACAATAAGTATTTGCGCTAAATTTACAAGTCTAGTGAAATATCATGTGCTGTGTCAAGAATGAAAGGAAGCAGTAATTAATTATATAACAGACAAAGAGATGGATATGGGAAAAAGTATCATCGGTGTTTTCGGGCCTGGCAATGTGTCTGATGCAGATGAGGAATGGCAGGCTGCTTTCAGTGTTGGTCAACAGCTGGCCGCGCGGGGCTATGTGGTTTTGACGGGCGGACTTGGAGGCATCATGACTGCCGCCAGCAAAGGAGCCATGGAGGCAGGTGGTATAACTGTTGGCATTTTGCCTGGTACCCGCAAGTCAGATTCTGTCAATGAGTATGTGGATATCCCTATCTATACCGGCATGGGTGAGGGGCGGAACGCCGTTAATGTCAAGAGTTGCAGGGCGGCAATCGCCATTGGCGGGGGATACGGCACTCTTTCAGAAATAGCGCTGGCCCTGAAAGGTGGTTGCCCCATAATTTTACTCAACTCATGGTTAATTTCCCCCTATGGCGGAAGGAAACTACCTGGATTACTTATGGCGCGAACGCCTGATGAGGCGGTTGGCATGGCTGTGCTGGCAGCTGAAAAAGGAAAGTCCTGAGTAGTCTCTGAGTGTCAATAACTTAGCGAAAATGCATTAAAATTGGCAGGAAGAAGAGGTTGCCGGCAAAGGCTTAACGAACAATGGAAAAAGCAATGGAATTTGCCTGCCTGACTAATTATCGCACTTGACAAGTTAAACAAAATAAGTATACTTGTGCGCTTGCAGTATGAGCCAGAGGGCGGGCGTAGCTCAGTTGGTAGAGTACAAGCTTCCCAAGCTTGGGGTCGCGGGTTCGAACCCCGTTGCCCGCTCCACCGAAAGCTTTGAGTTCGGCTGCTTGAAGGTTTGCGAAGTACCCGCTCTTCTCTGAAGCAGCCGGGATGAAGCGAAAAGCTCCATCAGGCCGTAAAAGAATTGGCATGCAGTGATTCGGTCTGATTTTCGCGTAATAAAGCTCAGGCTGTATTCCCGCCTGGGTTGATGTTGAAAGTGGGCTTTATTTGCCCGCTTTTTTTATTTTGTTGGCTAATGTATTTCCCGGAAACCTTTTGGTCTCCGGACGGTAACATTATTTTATATTCAATTCGGAAACTGGCTAAAGGCCGCATATGGCTGATACGGTAGCTAAACGAGTAGGGGCGGTTGCTCTTCCAGTGCTTGAGGAAATGGGGCTGGAATTGGTGGAAGTACAGTACCGGCGTGAACAGAGCGGCTGGGTGTTGCGGCTGATTATTGACAAGCAGGAAGGTATAAGTCTGGAAGATTGTGCGGCTGTCAGCCGGGAAATAAGCCAGCTCCTTGACATAGAGGACTTTGTCGATCAGGCCTATAACCTGGAGGTATCTTCACCCGGCCTTAACCGACCTTTGAAAAGCATGGCAGATTTCGAACGCTTTACAGGGCGAATGGCCAAAATAAAAACAATTGAACCTATTGCCGGAGAGCATGTTTTTATCGGCAGAATAAAAAAAACTGAAGGAGAAACGATTATTCTGGAGATTGGCCGCAAGGAAGTGACTATGCCTTTTTCGCAGGTAGCCAGGGCCAGGCTGGAAATCGAACTTTAAAAAATTTTACTAGGCAGGCTAATCACAGCATCAGCACCTTGATGCGGTTTATGCAGATGCCGGGTTGTCATGGAGTACTCATTATGTTGTCGGATTTGAAGAGAATAATTGAACAGATCAGTAGAGACAAGGGAATAGAGAAACACCTGCTTGTCGAGACCATTGAAGAGGCCGTTCGCTCTGCAGCCCGCAAGAAATTCGGGAGTCGCAGAGATATGGAAGTTCAATACAACGAAGAACTCGGCGAGGTAGAGATTTTCCAGTTTCGCACAGTTGTGGAAAAGGTTGAGGACGAGCAGACCGAAATATCCATGGAACAGGCAAGTGCCCTGGACCCTGGTGTCAAGCTGCATGATGAAATCGGGACCAAGATGGAAAACATTGCCGAACTGGGCAGGATAGCAGCCCAGTCAGCCAAGCAGGTCATCATCCAGAAGATGAAAGATGCCGAGCTTGATGTCATCTATGATATGTACAAGGGCCGCACGGGAGAGATCGTCAATGGTATAGTGCAGAGATTTGAGCGGGGCAACATGATTATCAACCTGGGCCGTACCGATGCTGTTCTGCCCCATGGCGAACAGATCCCCAAGAGGTCTTTCCGGCAGGGTGACAGGATCAGGGCCCTGCTGCTTGATGTGCGGCAGAGCGCCAGGGAACAGCAGCTTGTTCTCAGCCGCACCAATAATGATTTTCTCTCAAAACTTTTTGAGATGGAAGTTCCTGAAATTGCTGAAGGTATTGTTAAAATAATGGGGGTCAGCCGGGAACCCGGTTTTAGGGCAAAGATTGCGGTTTCCTCCAGTGAGACGGATGTGGACCCCGTAGGAGCCTGTGTCGGCATGAAGGGATCCCGGGTGCAGAATGTTGTCCAGGAACTTCAGGGTGAAAGGATTGATATTGTACCCTGGAGTCCCGATCCGGCAAAATTTGTATCCAATGCGATGGCGCCGGCAGAAGTATCCATGGTTTTGGTGGATGAGGATAAAAAATCCCTCATGGTTGTTGTGCCCGATGACCAGTTGTCTCTTGCTATTGGACGCCAGGGGCAGAACGTACGTTTGGCTTCAAAGCTGTTGGGTTGGAATATTGATGTGAAGAGTGAATCCAGGTATGCAAAACTGGAAGAGGAGGGCTACAGATCGTTCCTTAATATTGAGGGTGTTGATGAAGGCATGGCTGATATTTTTTATGACAGCGGCTTCAGGACGGCCAGCGATTTGAAAGGTATAACTGTCAATGAGCTGGAAGGCTTGAAGAACATGAAGCCGGAACGGGCTGCAAAACTTGCCGAAGCAATTGAGGACTACATGCAATCTGCAGCAGCAGCGGCACCAACATCTGAAGAGAGCGAAGCATCAGAAGCACCAGAGACGGAAAGTGGGCCGGAGTCTTCAGGTACAGATAAGGTCCGTGTATATGAACTGGCCAAAGAGGCTGGCATGAAAAGCGCGGAGTTGGCAGATAAACTGATTGAACTTGGCTATGATATAAAAGGGTATAGCTCATCTGTGGACGGAGAAACAGCTGAAAAAATCCGAAATGAGGTTTTAAACCAGTAAGTACATAATAACAATTGCGGATGAAATGATGGCAAGAGTTGAGCAGGAAACCGGCAGGAGATGAAAGCGCAACCAATAAGAACTTGCCTGGGATGCGGTAAGCGGTTTCCCAAAAATCAGCTCATGAAATTTGTTTTAAATAATGAAATGGTAAGGCTTGAGAGCAAAGGGACTGGACAGGGTCGTTCAGCCTATTGTTGTAATAATAAAAATTGTTTAGGTGTTTTTTTCAGACAAAAAAAGAAATTGTCCAGGGCCTTTAGGGTTCAGGACGGTCAAATAAGTTTTGAGTTGAAGGACTGGGAGTAAAGAATGAGCAAAATCAGGGTATATGATTTAGCCAAAGAAGCCGGCATGACAAGTAAAGAGTTGGCGGAGAAGCTAATCGATCTTGGCTATACTATCAAAAGCCACAGTTCAACAGTCGATGCTGAAGTGGCTGACGAGATTCGCAGAAACGTACTCGGCACTGTAGAGACCGAAGTTGTTGAAAAGAGGATCAGTACAAAAGGACGTGCGACAATTATACGGAGACGCGCGCAGACCGTACGCCGTGAGCCGGAGCCCCCCCCCCCAGCAGAAGAAGAGGGTGAACCTTCTGCCGAAGCTGAAGAAGAAATAGAAAAGAAAGCTGCAAAGCCGGCCAGAAAGAAAGTCTCAAAGGCAAAAAAAGAAGATGTCGCCGCGGAAGCTGCTGTTGCTGAGGAAGCCTTAGAGCAGGCTCCCTCTTTAACTGCGCCGGAAGAGCCGGAAGCTGTTCATGAGCCTGAAGCTGAGAAGTCGGCTGCAGAAGTTGAACTGCAAAAGAAAGCCGGGGAGCAAGAGGTCTTTGAGGCAGAAGAAAAAGAAGAAGAGAAACCGAAGCCCAAGGAGATAAAACGTATCGTGCCTCCACGCAAGGGCTTGGCCAAGGTTATCAAGAAGGCCGCGATACAGGTGCCGGAAGAAAAGCCAAAAGTGGTGGCAAGACCGGCAAAAGGCAAAGCAAGAGTTGCCCCGCGGCAGAAAGCCCCGGATCTAAAGGGTGCTGTAGTCGGACCGGGTGAAGAGGCCCGTGCTGCTAAAGGCAAGAAAAAGGGTAAAAGACTTGTCCAGTTCCGCTCCGAGGTTGAGGAACGCGGAGAACGCCTGAAAAAGGGCTTCGGCGGAAAACGTAAGGATCGCAGAGGATTCGGCGCCGATGGGGATTATGAGTACGGCCCAAGGGGGCTGCGGGGGCCTAAGGGCAGAAAGAAAAAAGTCGAGCAAGCTCCTCCGCCGGCAGAGACCAGGGCCATCAAGAAGCGTATCAAGGTGTTTGAGACTATCAGCGTCGGTGACCTGTCCCACAAGATGTCTGTAAAAGTGAATCAGGTCATTGCCAAGCTTATGGGGCTTGGTGTCATGGCGACGGTAAACCAGATTCTGGATATTGATACGGCTACTCTGGTGGCAGCTGATTTCGGCTATGAGGTCGAACAGGGCCTGACAGATGAAATAAATGTAATGCAAATGGAGGAGCAGGAACAGGAAGTCGGCGGCGAAGCGTTGCCCAGGCCCCCTGTTGTAACTGTCATGGGGCATGTTGACCATGGAAAGACCTCCATCCTGGATTCAATCCGCAAAACCGATGTTGCGCTGGGTGAAGCAGGCGGTATTACCCAGCATATAGGCGCTTATTATGTTCGCTCCAGTGAAGGGGATGTTGTCTTTCTTGATACTCCGGGACATGCCGCTTTTACCGAAATGCGATCCCGCGGTGCCCAGGTAACCGATGTTGTTGTTCTGGTTGTTGCTGCAGATGACGGGGTTAAGGACCAGACCAAGGAGGCAATCAACCATGCCCAGGCTGCCCAGGTGCCGATTGTAGTGGCGATCAATAAGATCGACAAGCCGGATGCCGATCCCAAGCGCGTGAAAAGAGAGCTTTCCGAGCTGGGCCTGATGGCTGAAGATTGGGGCGGAGAAGTGATCTTCTGCGAGACTTCAGCGAAAAAGGGCATTGGCATTGAAGAACTGCTGAAAAATATTTTACTGCAGGCAGAGATTCTGGAATTAAAGGCAAATCCGACCCGCAAGGCTCGCGGCAGGGTCATTGAAGCCCAGCTCCATAAGGGCAGGGGGCCTGTTGCCACTGTTCTGGTGCAGGAAGGCACCCTCCACCTTGGCGAACCAATAGTAATCGGTCAGCACTCCGGCAAGGTCCGGACCCTTATCAATGACAAGGGCGAACAGATAGAGAAAGCAGGTCCGGCAACACCTGTCGAGATCCAGGGACTTTCAGGCGTGCCCCAGGCCGGCGATGAATTTATGGTGGTCCGGGATGAAAAAATGGCTAAGAACGTCAGTGCGGCAAGACAGCTTAAGGCCAGGGAGCTGGAACTTGGTTCCACGACCAAAATTTCACTTGATAAACTGTTTGAACAGGTGAAACTTGGGGATGTCAAGGAACTGCGTATTGTTTTACGTTCCGATGTACAGGGGACGCTCGAGGCCTTCAGAAAGTCTATGGAAGAACTCAGTACCGATATGATCAAGGTGCGGATCCTGCATGAAGGAACAGGCACCATTACTGAGTCTGATGTTCTGCTGGCTTCCGCCTCGGAAGCCATTATCATAGGGTTTAATGTCAGGCCATCGGTAAAGGTAAAAGATCTGGCGGGTAAAGAGCATGTTGATATCCGGTTCTATGATGTCATTTATCATGCCCTTGATGATATAAAGAAAGCCATGGTCGGTTTGCTGGAACCCGAATTTGAAGAAGCGGTCATCGGCAGCGCCGAGGTGCGTGAAACCTTCCAGGTGCCCAAGATCGGTACCATCGCCGGCTGTTATGTCATAGACGGCAAGGTGACGCGTAATGCCAAGGTCAGAGTGCTGCGGGACGGCGTGGTCATTTATACCGGGCAGATGGGGTCATTAAAACGGTTCAAGGATGATGCCAGGGAAGTGGCAAGCGGCTACGAATGTGGTATAGGCATCGACAACTTCAATGACATTAAAGTCGGTGACGTTATCGAAGCCTTTATCATGGAAGAGGTCGAAGCCAGCCTGTAAGAAATATTGTTGCGTGGGCTCGAAAAGGCAGAGGAATCATGATAGCACAGCCTAAGAACAGTTTATATCCCTTTGGCAGGGAAGCTGCAGGCAATAAGCGGCCGAAGCGGGTTGCTGATATGATAAAGAATGAGATCGCCCTCCTTCTGCTCCGCAAGGTCAAAGATCCCAGGTTGACCAGTGTCAGTATAGTCACAGCAGAGGTGACCAAAGATTTACGCCGGGCGGTTGTTTATTATAGTGTTTTGGGAGATGACAACCAGGTTAAAAAAGCGGCTGAAGGACTGGAGCGGGCCAAAGGGTTCATCCGCAGTCATCTTGCCCGGGAACTTGGAATGCGGGCTACACCGGTGCTGGTTTTTAAGCATGATCTTTCCATGGCCCGGCAGGAGGAAATGGAAAGATTGCTGAAGGAAATACACATTGATGTTGAGCCCGGCGAAACAAGCTCCTAGTCAGATTACCGAAGCTTTACGCAAGGCAGACAACTTACTCATTGTCTGCCATGTATTCCCGGATGGCGATGCGCTGGGTTCGCAACTGGCACTTGGGGAAATTCTGGAGTCTTTGGGCAAGAAGGTATATTATTATTGTGAAGAATTTGCTTCAACAATGTATGAATTTATGCCCGGCTCTGAAAAGCTCAAGAATGATCTGCCTGACATAAGTATATTTGATGCAGCTGTCGCGGTTGATTGCGGAGACCGTTTCCGGCTTGGCCATGAAATGGATACCCTCTTACAGATACATCCTTTTATCGTCATTGATCATCATGCCGGACACAAGGATTTCGGAGAAATAAGCTGGGTTGAAGCAGACCGATCCTCGACCGCGGAAATGATCTTTGACCTGGCCCTGGCCCTCAAAGCTGATATTTCCTACAACGCAGCCTATTGCCTCTTTACTGCAATTGTCTCGGACAGCGGTTCTTTTAAATATGAATCGACTTCAGCCTATACATTTTATATAGCCAGCCAGTTGTTGAACCATGGAGTGGTGCCGTCTGAAGTTGCCGGAAAACTGTTTGACAACTATTCGGTGAACCGCTTGCGCCTGCTGGAAAAGGTTCTCGGTTCCCTGGAGCTTTATAAACAGGGACAGATAGCTTTCATTTCTGCTACAAATGAAATGTTTGCGGCAAGTGGGGCCAAACCCGAGGATACGGAAGAATTTATCAACTTGCCCCGGGCGCTTCGTTCGGTTAAAGTTGCCGTTTTTTTTAAGGAAGCACCTGACGGGTATATCAAGGTCAGTCTCAGGGCCAAGGGAGAATGCGACGTTTCCCAGGTGGCCTCGAAGTATGGAGGAGGCGGCCATAGAAATGCGGCAGGTTATAGGGTAAAAGACAGAACAATGGCTGAAGCACGGGATGAACTCCTGCAGGAGCTCAAGCGGCGCCTGAAATCGAGGTGGTCGGCCGAATAGGAATGCCCCTGATTGTTATGACAAGATTTGCAACTGACAATACACAGAATCTGCCGCTGAAGAAGAGCAGCTATGCCTCATCCGGGATGGATGCAGCATCTTCTGCTCCAGGGGTTTTCCCGGTGTGCAAGCCGGAAGGTGTCTCTTCCTTTCGTATGGTGCAGTTGGTGCGGCGTATTCTGGGCATAAAAAAGGTGGGGCATACCGGCACCCTTGATCCGTTTGCCTCGGGAGTGCTAGTGCTTTGTGCCGGAAGACAGGCGACCAGGCTCATCCCGCAATTGATGGCGGGAGACAAGGAATATTTGGCTACCCTGCAGTTAGGAGTCATTACTGATACCCAGGATCCTGAAGGAAGAGTTGTGGAGAAGCGGCCGGTGGGGAGTATCTCTCAAAAGGAAATTGCAGAATGCCTGAAGCGATTTGCCGGGGAGCAGATGCAGACACCGCCCGCCTACTCTGCTTTAAAGCACAAGGGAAAACCTTTGTACCATTATGCCCGCAAGGGTATATTGGTGGTAAAGGAGCCCCGCTTAATAATAATTAAAGAGCTGCAGTGTCTTGGCCTGGACAGGGAAACAGTAACATTGAAGGTTGTCTGCTCCAAAGGCACCTATATCAGGACACTTGCCGCAGACATTGGAGAGTTTTTAGGGTGTGGTGCGCATTTGCGTAAACTGCAGAGAACCCGGAATGGATTTTTCTCCCTTGATGATACCTTGCCGGGGGAGAAATTGCTTACAGCGGAAACAGGCGGTCCGTTGCTGGAGTCACATCGAATTACGGTCGATACAGTAAAGGAATTACTTGCCCGCAACGGAGAAAATAATTAATGAGGATAACAAGGCTGGCAGGATAGTCTTTCAGGTTTGCCACTTTGATTTTCACCTGAGATGATGAAACCTGGCATAACCAGCATTTAATGAAACATATGATAGGAGGATAGTTGTGGCACAGCAAGCTGAAAAGAAACACGAAATCATCGAGAAATTTAAAACGCACGATACCGATACCGGTTCATCTGAAGTGCAGATCGCACTGCTGAGTGACCGGATCACCTACCTGACCGAGCATTTCAAGGTACATAAGAAGGACCATCATTCGCGCCGCGGCTTATTGAAGCTTGTCGGCCAGAGGCGGAGGCTCCTGCAATATTTGAAGCAGAAGGACATTTCCAAGTATCGCGCCATAATTCAGGAACTTGGAATCCGTAAGTAGGCGGCAGGAAAGGTCCAGCTGCCGCGCTATGCCTTGGGGCTGAGGAAGGACCTTTTCCTTCCCGGGTTGTCCGGGCGGTTAGAGGGTATCCTGGCCGGCGGCGGATGCTCGCAGTAAAACATATCAGGTTGAGGCGAATATGATTCTTGCCAGGGGCAAGGGATTGCAGCGCTTGCAGCTGAAACAAACCAGAAGGAGAATACATGTATAAAAAAGTTGAGGCCGAAATCGGCGGCAGGACACTGTCGATCGAAAGCGGCAAAATGGCCAGACAGGCAAATGGCTCGGTTCTGGTCACTTATGATGAAACCGTGGTGCTGGTAACGGCAACCGCTGCCAAAGAGCAGAAACCGAATATGGGTTTTCTGCCCCTGACCATCGAATACCAGGAGCGCTTTTATTCGGTGGGCAGGATTCCAGGAAGTTTTTTCAGGCGTGAAATCGGCAGGCCGACGGAAAAGGAAACCCTGACCTGCAGAATTACAGACCGGCCGCTGCGGCCCTTATTTGCAGAGGGCTGGATGACCGAAACACAGGTGATTGCCACAGTGCTTTCCGCTGATCAGCAAAACGACCCGGATGTCCTGGCCATGACCGGTGCCTCCGCTGCCCTGACAATTTCTGATATTCCTTTCCAGGGCCCCATTGCCGGGGTAAGGGTCGGGTATATTGATGGACAATATGTAATAAATCCAACCAATGACCAACTGCAAGTATCGGGCATGGAGATTGTGGTTGCCGGTACCCGTGATGCCGTCGTCATGGTTGAGGGCGGCGCTGACAGTCTGTCCGAAGACGTGGTCATGGAAGGAATCTTTTATGGGCACCAGCAGCTGCAGATACTCCTTGATTTGCAGGAGGAACTGCGGGCTGCCCTGGGAAAAACAAAACGTCAGGTTGAAAAGCCTGAAATCGATGAAGCTTTAGCCAGGAAGGTTAAAGAAGTGGCCGCTGCAGGGATGACCGAGGTAATCACCACTGTCGACAAGATGGAACGTGGACGGGTTTATGATGAGTTGAAGGCCCGGGTTGTTGCCGAATTGGAAAACGAGAAGGAAGATTGTGCCGGAGAAGTCAAAGACCTGTTGGGTGATCTTAAGAAAAAGATGATGCGGGATAAAATAGTTGTTGAGAAGTCCCGTATTGACGGCCGGGCCTTTAACGAGGTGCGGCCCATTACCTGCGAGGTAGGCTGCCTGCCCCGCACCCATGGTTCGGCACTGTTTACCAGAGGTGAGACCCAGGCCATAGTGACAGCCACTCTTGGCAGCGAAGGTGATGAACAGAGAGTTGAAACCCTGGAGGGCATGTCATTCAAACAATTTATGCTGCATTATAACTTCCCGCCCTTCTGCGTTGGCGAAGTGCGTTTCATGCGTGGTCCAAGCCGGCGGGATATAGGCCATGGTTCCCTGGCGGAACGCGGGATCACTGCTGTCCTGCCCCCGGCAGAGAAGTTTCCATACACCATGCGTGTTGTTTCAGACGTGCTTGAATCAAACGGTTCTTCGTCCATGGCAACCGTCTGCGGAGCAAGTCTGGCACTCATGGACGGAGGCGTACCGATCAAAAAGCCCGTTTCAGGTATTGCCATGGGACTGATCCAAGAGGGTAGCGAGGTCGTAATTCTTTCTGATATCCTCGGAGACGAAGACCACCTGGGTGACATGGATTTCAAAGTGGTTGGCACCTCTGAGGGGATCACATCTCTACAAATGGATATCAAGATAAGCGGGGTCACCCGCGATATAATGAGCAAGGCTCTAGAACAGGCGAAGGAGGGCCGGTTGCACATTCTTGACAAGATGCAGGAAGCAATCTCAGAACCCCGCGCCGACATCGCCCCCCATGCTCCGAAGTTTTTTACGGTCAAAATAAACCCGGATAAGATTCGTGACATCATCGGCCCCGGCGGAAAAATTATCAAAGGCCTCAGCACCGAATTTGATGCAAAAATTGAAGTGGACGATGATGGGAATGTAAAAGTGTTTACCCCCAGTGGCGATACTGCTGCAAAGCTGCTTGTCCGCATCGAAGAGATAACACAGGAGGCCCAGGTTGGCAGAATCTACAAGGGGATTGTCAAAACCATAAAGGATTTCGGAGCATTTGTAGAGATCCTGCCCGGCACCGATGGTTTGGTGCATATTTCCGAGCTGGACGAGAAACGGGTCAACAAGGTGACGGATATTCTGAAAGAGGGTGACGAGGTCACTGTGAAAGTCCTTGAGATTGACAGCCGCGGCAAGATCAGGTTGAGCCGCAAAGCGGTACTTGCTGAAGAAAACAAATGATCTAAATACGGCAGGGGGCTTTAATGAAGCCGGTGACAGGCCCCTTGCCTTTTTATGAGACATCCGTCTCTATGCGATTTCTTATTCCATGTTTAACAAAACAGTCCTCCCCAATGGCATCAGGATAATTACTGAAGCCCTCCCACATTCAAAGGTAGTTTCCGTTGGTGTCTGGATAGATGTAGGCTCCAGGGATGAACATGACCTCAACAGCGGTTCGGCTCATTTTGTGGAGCATATGCTCTTCAAAGGGACAGGCAGACGTTCGGCCCAGGAAATAGCCAGGGAATTTGATGTTCTGGGCGGTTCCGCCAATGCATTTACCAGTAGGGAAAACACCTGCCTACATGCCACAGTCATGGACAGCAACCTTCCCATATTGGTGGAATTGTTTACGGATCTTCTGTCCGATTCTCTTTTTGCTGACGAGGAAATAGAGCGGGAGCGCCAGGTCATTCTGCAGGAGATACATATGGTCGAGGATATGCCTGATGACCATATACATGATCTTTTTGCCGCATTGCTCTGGGGTATGCACCCCCTCGGCAAAACCATTCTCGGCAGCCATGAAATTGTGGCGGCCATGGATTCCAGGAAACTCAGGGAATATGTGCAGAAATACTACACAACAGACAATATTGTCGTAGCGGCTGCAGGCAATGTCGAGCATGATGCTTTTGTTGCCCTGTGGCAAAAGGCTTTTGACAAATTCGGCCAAACAGCTGACCCGGCCCTGGCCCGTAATGAACCGTTGCTGCTGCCCTCAAGCCGCAGGATATACGCTAAGCCGCTGGAGCAGGTGCATATACTCCTGGGAGCTTACGGGTTATCCATTATTGATGCGGACCGCTTTGCCTATCTGTTGCTCAATGTTCTGCTCGGCGGCAATATGAGTTCGCGGCTTTTCCAGGAGATCAGGGAGAAAAGGGGCCTGGCCTATTCCATCTATTCCTATACCGCCGCCTATTCCGACTCCGGCTACCTTGCCATCTACCTCGGAGTTGACAGAGAGTCTGTCAGTGAATCGTTGGCGTTGATAGACAAGGAAATAAGCATTTTCCAGAATACTCCTGTATCTGAAAAGGAATTGGCAAATGCCAAGGATTTTGTCAAAAGCGGCCTGTTCCTGTCCATGGAGAATATGGAAGCAATTATGACACGCATTGCCAGGAATGAAATGTATTTTGACAAATACATTCCGCTTGCAGAGGTGATTGACTCAATTGACCGGGTTACAGGTGAAGATATATTGCGGCTTAGCAGCAAGGTCCTTGGCAGGCAGGAATTAACCATTACCGGCCTCGGCCCTTTTGAAAAGGCTGGCATTGGCTGGAAATCATAATTTGCCCGACCTCCCAAAAAGACTGTCAACCGATACTGCGATGAAACATGTAGCTATCAAATTCAGTTGGCTTGATCCTGAAAATTCAGGTGACCTGAGCCTGCCGGTCTATCATTCAACCGAGGCATCCGGCATGGATGTGGCGGCCGCGGTTGCAGGGCCGGTTGCATTGGCTCCAGGCGAAATTAAAATGATACCCAGCAATTTTGCTGTCGCCATCCCGCCTGGGTATGAGATCCAGGTGCGGCCACGCAGCGGTCTGGCTATAAAGCATGGCGTGACAATCATAAACAGTCCGGGGACCATTGATGCTGACTACCGCGGCGAAGTAAAAATCGGCTTGATCAATCTGGGCCCCAAACCATATACCATTCATCGTGGTGACAGGGTGGCCCAGCTCGTGGTTGCGGCGGTGCAAAGGGCCGACCTGCAGGTGGTTGCTGAACTTGACAAAACTGTCCGCCAGGCCGGCGGTTTCGGGCATACAGGCAAGTAATTTTTT